>Ga0208398_100546_pt1 | contig 23143 bp, 21 predicted proteins | sample LakWasMe79_HOW10_2_FD_183905 | JGI IMG/M metagenome (GOLD analysis project Ga0208398, IMG submission 183905) | Freshwater sediment methanotrophic microbial communities from Lake Washington under simulated oxygen tension - Sediment Metagenome... | ecosystem: Environmental > Aquatic > Freshwater >...
GCCGCCTGAAGCTCTGCATTCTTGACTTCCAGCGCGGCATTGGTGGCATGCAGCTCGCTGCGGGCCATGGAGATTTGCATCAACAAAGCCCCGTTGCGCACTGAATTGTTCAGCTCCCTGCGGAGTTCCTGCTCGACCTCACGGGCGTAACGGATCTGGACTGCAAACAACACCAGCAAGCCTGCTGCTATCTGCCACGTGTAGGGGTTATCTACGTAAGCCAGCTGCACCAGCGGTGGCAGCAGGATACCAAAGGAAAACAGCAAGGTCGCGCTGCGAAATGCCGACATGATGATCATGCAGACGCCCGACACGCCGACCAGCACTGTGACGTTCAGCAGGTACAGAAGATAGTGACCATCTGTCCAAAAAAGCCAGACTGACGATCCCCAGCCCAAACCCACCAGCCCTGCAAACGCAATTTGTAGCGATGCCCAGTGTTGAACCTGATGTTCGTCACCGAGATTGTGGCGATAGCGCGCACCAATCGAGACGATCAACAGTTCAATGACACCCATCATGCACGCCCAGCCCACGACAATGGCCCACCCGGCGGCGGCGCTCTGCACCCACGCCAGCAACACGATTCCCAGGGGTGCCGTCAAGGCACCTGCGACTGATCGGTCCATAAAGACGCGTGTGGTCTCGGCCAATACGCCGCGGGCGATCAGATTCTCGTCAAGGTCCGAAACACTATGGCCCGTCATTGCACTTCCTCAGCGTGTATCACACGCTCCCCGGTACGCTATTAGACGCTATTTGAACATTGTTGAAAGCGCCTCTGATACCGGTCACCGGCACGGCACCGTATAGCGATTGGCCGAAGCTACACAGGCCATAGGTGGCCCTCCCGGGAAAGCCTTGACCCGGCTCAAGGCCCCTCGACCCGATTGCGGCCCTTGGCCTTGGCCCGGTACATGGCAGCATCGGCGCGCGCGATCACGGTGTCCACGCTATCGCGTGCTTCAAGGTTGGTGCTGACGCCAATACTGACTGTGCATCGGGGTTGCGGGCCTGGCGCCATACATGCCACCCGAATGCGCTCCGCCACCACCATCGCTTCCGGCAGTGAAGTTTCCGGTAGCAATGCCACAAACTCTTCTCCACCAAACCGGCCCAATTGGTCTGGCCGGCGCAGCAGGCCGTTGACCATCGCCACAAAGTCAACCAGCACCTGGTCACCCCGTTGGTGCCCCTGCGTGTCATTGATCGCCTTGAAGTGGTCCAGATCCATGACCAGCAAGGCCATGCTCCGTCCATTGCGCTGGCTGCGAGCCAATTCTGTGGCGCAAACCTCGTTCATGTGGCGCCGGGTCAGGGCATTGGTCAGTGAATCGTGGCTTGCCAGGTAGGCCACCTCGCTATGCAGGCGCTCGGCGGCCAGCAGTATCAGGCTGACCGACAGCAGCACCACGCAAAACGAGAAACTGGTGATGTAAGCCAGCTGCTGCGGTGAGTTGTCAAAGAGGTCCTGCCCGACCGGCCAGACGAAAGCAGTGGCCATCCGCATCAGGAGGATCGCCAACATTGCCAGAACCACCCCCAAAACCAATACCCTGGCAAATGACGACAAACCCTGTTTGCGAATCAAATTGGCAAAGGCAATAAACAGGCAGATCGCCAGCGCATTCGACAAAACCAGGCGAACCATAAAGCTGGGCTCGACAAAGGTAAACCACATCTGCACCAGCACGACGCCGCCGATCGTTACCAGCCAAGGCCAGTACCGTGGCGTCACACCAAAAAAGCGCTGGGTTCCGGCATAGGTCAGGAAAAGCCCGGTGGGTAACAAAAGCCGCGGAATGGAGATGGCGATGAAGTTGGGCGCCTGACCCAAGAACGATGCCAATACGCAGGCAACCGCCACCAGTGCCAGCGCCACGGCCCACCCGCCCAATCCCTTGATGGTCGGGGGGTAGCTGCGTTTGAGCGCAAAAAGTATGACCGCCATAAAGGCGCTCATGACTCCTGACAACAAAATGACCGTACGTGGGTCGACGTGGATCATGAATACAGATGCGAAGGAGTCATGGGGCAATTATTGCATCCGGCGCCTCGGCGCCAGACGCGCGACCCCTCAATACTGCCTCAGAAACGACTGCAGACTGGCGTGCTGGGTGTCGCGGTACCGTGCGCACAGGCGCACCGACTCCAGCGACTGTGTCAGTGTCTTGTCCATACCGGTGTAGGTCTTGGTCAGCGGTGTGAAGAAGCGCTCCAGCTGCTGCGCCTCCCTGGCACTGCAGGCGCCCTGAAACATTCTTGGAAAGCCAATGACCGACTCCTTGGGCATCTTCGCGGAGATGGCGTCAAAGTGCTCCGTCAGGAACGCGAACACACCGTCACGCAAGGCCTCGGTGCGCCCACGCGACCTGCTGGCACTCATGATTTCACGCAGATCATGGTCCGGCGACAACCACAGCGCGCGCGCAGCCTGCGCCAGCTCGGGTGCGCGGAAGCTGCCCAACGCGGCATAGATGTCGGCACGCTCGCGCCGGTCCGGATTGCCCACCACGGCGGCAACCAGCGCATCAAAGTAGGCTCGGTCGCCGTCGAAGGCTGCCGAGCGCAAAACCAGGGAGCGACTGCCCGGCGGCAAGCTGGAGCGGTCCTTCAGCCAGTTTTGCGCCAGCCAGGTGGCCTGGGCTGCCAGACCAGCGTCTTGACCCAACTCGACGTAACGCGCCATCCAGCTCGAACGCATGACCCGGTCCTCCGCGCTGTCGCCGGGCTGCTCCAGCAAACCCAGCTGATTCGCGCGTTTGCCAAAGGCGGATTGCCACAACTTCGCGTAGGCAGCCCGCTGCCCGGGCTCCAGCATGACGTCCACACGGTTGATGGCTGTCAACGCGGACTCAGCCACTTCACGCGTCGGATGGCCGGCGAACCGCATTGCAATGGTCAGCAACTCGGTGGCCGACAGGTCACCCGACTCGGTCATGGCCTGCATATCATTCAAATTGGCCAACAACTCCGCCACACTCAGGTCCGCCTTTTCCATCAGGGCGGCCATCTGACCCGGTGCATAGACCGCGCGGTAGTAGCCCGAGCCATTGACATTGGCTTGCACCCAGGCGGGGCACGCCGCGTCGGGTAGTGGCAACTGTCCGGATTTCTCTTTAAGCAGCATTTGCGCCGTCCCCGAAGGCGTACGCACCGTCACCGGAATCTGCCAAAGGGAAGCGCGCGTGTCCTTGATGCCATTGGGCAGAAAGCGTGACTGGGTCAACTCCAGATGGGGTTTGGCATCGCACTTCAACACCACCGTCACACGGGGAATACCGGGCTGGTGGGTGAACGTCCTGAATGCGGAGGTCAGCTCTCGGTCGCCCTGTGCCAGGGCGTCGACGAAGTCTTCTCCGGTGGCATTTCCCCAGGCGTGTTTTGCCATGTAGCGGCGCACGCCGACCTTGAACTTCTCTTCGCCCAGCCAGGTTTCAAACATGGCCAGCACGGCCTGTCCCTTGCCATACACGATGGCTGCACTTTGACCCCCGAGTGGGTCGCTTTGGGAAAACGTCTTGGTGACCGGTTGGTAGATCTGGGTGGTGGACAACAGGCGGTCGGTCTGCATGGCCCAGGCGCGGGCGTTTTGCGTGCCACTGTCTCCATGCAATTCCGGCTCCATCTGCGACACGATCTTTTCAGCCATCCACGAGGCGAACGACTCGTTGAGCCACAGGTCGTCCCACCACGCCATGGTGACCAGATCGCCAAACCACATGTGCGCCAGTTCGTGGGCCTGGGTTCCGACCAGGCCGCGCTTGAACCGGACCGTCTCTTCACCCGGCCTGGACAACAGGCTCAACGACGCAAAGGTGACCAGCCCGGGGTTTTCCATGGCGCCAAAGTTCAGTGTCATGGGCAGCGCCATCACATCCAGTTTTTCGTACGGGTATGGCATGCCAAAGTAGGCTTCCAGCTTGGCCAGAATGGCGGGCGTGACGCTGGCCGCAAAGCTGGCCTCCTTGGCCCGGCCGCGGGGTGTGATGAAGCGCACCGGCGTGTTGCCGACCATGCCACCATCCAGAATGTCGAACGGACCGACACCAAAGGCCAGCAGGTAGCTCGGCAGGGGCTTGGTCGTCTGGAACTCAACGCGCTTTTGGCCGTGCTCCAGCATGACCTCGCGCGCCATGGGTGCGCTGGCCACGGCCGTCAGCGCCTGTGGAATCGTCAGCGACAAGGTCCACGGCACTTTCCAGCCCGGCTCGTCGAATGACGGAAACGCCTGCCGCGCGCTGATGGACTCGAACTGGGTAAAGGCATACCAGTCGCCCCCCTCCTGCTGGCGGAACAGGCCCTGGCTGTCCTTGTCCTCGATCTTGCCAACAAAGGAGATGGTCAGTTCGCCCTGCCCTTTGGGAAAGGCCTTGTCAAAATTCAGGTCCAGCACGTCCGTGCTGCGCTGGCGGGCGCTCGCCGTGAAGCTGCGTGTGCCGACTTTCAGCACGGCAGACTGCACCGTGATGTCCACGGCATGCAAACGAATCAGCTGGGCACCTTGCTTGATGTCGACCGAAATCGCGACCTCACCACTGTGGGTCGGCAGGTTGGGATCGACTTGAAGTGCCAGCCGGTACGCCGTGGGGGCTATGGTGCCGGGCAGCCGTAGCGGCATCTCGTGGGTAGCAGCCCACCCCGTCAACGTGTGCAGTGCGAGCAGCACGCATCCAAAAAAACGCTTCATTCACTTGTCTCCGTCAATGACCCGGGTAGGGTCTGTCATTTGCTATCAAATGTGTAGTGATACACGTATGATTTACGAGGGCTCGTGGCCTTTTTCCATTATACAAATCCAATGAAAAACGGGCCCCATGGCCCGTCTTTGCGCTGGGCCGGATGGCCCAATACCGTTTACTTCTTCTTCTCTTCCATCATCGCCTTGCATTCGGCCTTCATCTTGTCGTCTGCTTTGGCATCCATTTTCTTGCAGGCAGCCATCTTTTCTGCCTTCGCCTTGTCATCCATCGCACCACCATGGGCCGCCGCAAACGCGCCCACTGAAGCGGTGGCCAAAACTGCAACAACCAGGGTCGAAAGTAATTTGCTCATGAATTGTCTCCGGGGATGTAGTAAAAGGATCAACGGCAAGAATTGCCGCAGGTCAATGTACTGCAAATATGAAACCTTCACAATTGAGCGGTCCAAAGCGGTGTCTACAGCCGTTGCTGCTGGCTGGCCTGAGCCTGGCCTTGCTTTCGACGGCACCCCAGGCGGCACCGCACACCCCCACGCAGGACGCCCAGGTCCTTGAGCGCCTGCCGTTTCGGGCGGGCGACGCCACGGCCCGTGAGCTGTCGGCCCTGCGTGCCGCGGTAGCCCGGGCCCCTACCGATCCGCAGCCCGCGGCGGCGCTGGCCCACCGGTACTTTGACCTGGCCATCGCCAGGGGCGATCCGCGCTATGTGGGTTACGCCGATGCACTGGTCAGCCGGTTTGCGGCCAGCATGCCACCCGACCTGCTGGTGCTGCGCGGCATGGTGCGCCAGTACCGCCACGACTTTCAGGCCGCGCTGGATGACTTTGCCGCGGCGCTGGCGCAAGACGCCGATCTGGCCGGTGCCCATGCGTGGCGCGGCGCCATCTATCTGGTGCAGGCCGACTACGCCAGCGCCGCCAAAGAATGCGAGGCATTGCGACGGTTGCAGCGCGCCGTGCTGCACGGCGGATGTGCGGGTTTGACGCTGACCTATACCGGCCATCTGGACACAGCCTACAAGACCCTGCAACAGGCACTGGCAGCGGCCAGCGACGATAGCCACCGCCTGTGGCTCAACACCCGGCTGGGCGAAGTGGCGGCCTGGCAGGGGCTGCCCGACGTGGCGCAGCGGCACTATCGCCAGGCCCTGGCGCTGAACATCGACGATGGCTACCTGCTGGCCGCCTGGAGTGACTTCTTGCTGGACCAGGGCCGGGCCGCCGAAGTGGTGCAACTACTGGCGAGGTGGGAGGCGTCGGACGGGCTGCTGCTGCGGCTGGCCGAGGCCGAAACCCTGCTCAAACTGCCCGCCGCTGCGGCGCACGTGCAGGCGCTGGACGACCGGTTTGCGGCCGCACGGCTGCGCGGCGACACCACCCACCAGGCAGAGGAAGCCCGCTACCAGCTGCGTCTGCGCCAGAACGCCCGCCAGGCCCTCGCCCTGGCCGCCGCCAACTACCGCGTTCAAAAGGAACCCCGCGATGCACGTATCCTGCTGGAGACGGCCTGGGCGGCGCAAGACCGGTCGGCTGCCCTTGCTGCGCTGGACTGGCTGCAGAGCAGCGGCTTTGAAGGCACGGATTTGCGCCGTCTGGCCCGGCAGTTTGCGGCGCCGGCACCGGCCCAGAGAGGTGCCAAATGATGGGGCGCATTGCCTGGCTGCTGCTGGCACTGTGTCTGCACATTCCTGCCTGGGCCCACAAGGCCAGCGACAGCTATCTGGTGGTCAATGCCAAGGGTTCCGCGGTCACCGCGCAGTGGGACATCGCGCTGCGCGACATTGACTTCGCCCTCGGGCTGGACAGCGACGGCAATGCCGAGATCACCTGGGGCGAGCTGCGCACCCGCCAGGCCGATATTGCAGCCTGGGCCCTGCCACGGCTGGCCATCGACAGAGGCGGCCCCTGCCCGCTTCAATTGGACCAGCTGCAGGTCGATGAACACACGGACGGCAGCTTTGCGGTTCTGCAACTGTCGGGCGCCTGCCCGGCCCAGACGGGTGATCTGGGTCTGAGCTACCGCCTGCTGTTCGATCTGGACAGCCTGCACCGGGGATTGCTGCGCGTCACGGTGGACGGCACGGGCCACACCACCGTGCTGTCGCCCGCAAGCGGGACCGTGCGATTTGCTCCGGGTGAGGCTTCGCGGCTGAAGCAGTTCCAACAGTATCTGGTCGAGGGCATCTGGCACATCTGGATCGGCTTTGACCACATCCTGTTTCTGTTGTCACTGTTGCTGCCAGCGGTATTGGTCCATGCAGACACCCGATGGCGCGGGGCCGAACGATTTGGCCAGGCTGGGCGCGAAGTGCTGTGGGTGGTGACCTCCTTCACCGTGGCCCACTCCATCACCCTGTCCCTGGCGGCGCTGGGGCTGATCTCGCTACCCTCGCGCCTGGTCGAATCCGCCATTGCGCTGTCGGTGGTGCTGGCAGCTGCCAACAATGTGTGGCCCGTGGTGGCCCACCGGCGCTGGGTGGTGGCGTTTTGCTTTGGGCTGATCCACGGCTTCGGCTTTGCCAGCGTGCTGGCGGAGCTGGGCTTGCCAACCGACGCCCTGGCGCTGTCCCTGCTGGGCTTTAACCTGGGTGTGGAGGTCGGGCAGTTGGCCATCGTGGCTGCCTTCCTGCCCATTGCCTTTGCATTGCGCCATACGGCCTTCTATCGCAAAGGTGTTTTCGTCTGGGGTTCGCTGCTCACCATGCTGGTGGCGGGGTTGTGGTTGGTAGAACGGGCTTTTGATATCAAGCTGATCACGGGCGTGGGGTTCTAGCCGCGCAAAGTTGTCGAGCAGCAGGCGTGCTCTCGAACGCTACTTCTGAGGACCCGGTCAACTTGCACGACAATCGGACATGACCGACGACGCCACCCCCCACCAACGACGGGTGCGCTATGCCGGCACCCACCCCAAACGCTTCGAAGAGAAATACAAGGAGCTGGACCCCACCAAGCATGCCGACGCGATTCAGAAGGTCATGGACCGGGGGCAAACCCCCGCCGGCATGCACCGCTCCATATGCGTCAACGAGATTTTGGGCATTCTGAAACCCCAACCCGGCGAAGTGGGACTGGACGCCACGCTGGGCTTTGGCGGCCACACGCAAGAGATACTGCCCAAGCTGTTGCCCGGCGGCCGCCTGTATGGCGTGGACGTCGACCCGTTCGAACTGCCCCGCACCGAGGCGCGCCTGCGCACGCTGGGCTTCCTGCCCACCGAGCTGATCGTGCGCCGCATGAATTTTTCCGAACTGGCCACGCTCTTGCCCGAAGCCGGTGGCGGCTTTGACGTGGTGCTGGCCGACCTGGGCGTGTCGTCCATGCAGATCGACAACCCGGCGCGGGGCTTCAGCTTCAAGGCCGACGGCCCGCTGGACCTGCGGCTGGACCCGAGCAGCGGACAGTCCGCGTCCGAGCTGCTGCAGTCGGTCACCCGCCAGCGCCTGCGCGACCTGCTGGTCGACAACTCCGACGAGCCCTTTGCCATTCCGCTGGCCGCGGCGTTGCAGGGCCAGTACCTGGAAACCACGACGCAGCTGGCCGACCTGGTACGCCTGACGCTGGGCCTGGCCTTCAAGCGCAGCATGCCCGAGGAAGAACGCCAGGCCGAGACCAAGAAGGTGCTGCAACGCACCTTTCAGGCCCTGCGCATCGAGGTCAACGACGAGTTTGGCGTGCTGGACCGGTTCCTGGCGCTGTTGCCCACCTGCATGAACCCCGGTGGCCGGGTGGCCATCCTAAGCTTCCACTCGGGCGAGGACCGGCGGGTCAAGAAAGCGTTTCAGACCGGGGAACGCAGCGGTGTCTATGCCAGCGTGGCCAGCGATCCGATGCGGGCCTCGTTTGATGAGCGCCGCGCCAACCCACGCTCCACCTCGGCCAAGCTGCGCTGGGCAGTGATGGCGTAGCGGTCGGGCGAACGCTATATTTTCAATAGCTGCCTAGCCATATTCCACGAGGGCTATAGGCCAGTTTTACTACACAGCCCTGGGCCAATGGGCATTGATCAGCAGGTTGGAGATGGAGACACCCGGGGGCGCCTCGGGCTGCACGTCCTGCGGGCCAAACCAGCGGGCCTCGGCAATCTCGCTGGTATCCGGCGTGATGTCGCCGCCCGCGTACTCCGCGGTGAAGGCAATCATCAGTGAATGCGGAAAAGGCCAGGACTGGCTGCCAAAGTACTGCAGGTTGGTGACCCGCAGGCCCACCTCTTCCATGACTTCGCGGTGGATGGCCTCTTCAATCGACTCACCCGCCTCCAGAAAACCCGCCAGCGCACTAAAGCGGCCGGTGGGTGAAATGACGTGGCGGGCCAGCAAAATCTGGTCGCCCTTCTTGATCAGCACCATCATCGCCGGCGAGATGCGGGGGTAGGCGATCATGCCGCAGGCCGGGCACTTGAAGGCACGCTCGCCGCTGGCCAGTTGCATGGGGCTTGCGCAGTGGCCGCAGTAGCGGTGCGTGCGGGCCCACTCGGCCAGTTGCGCGGCGCGGCTGGCCAGGCCCAGCAGCGGCTCATCCAGGCTGCCAAACAGCGATCGCAGCGGGACGAAGGCAAAACCTGCTTGCGCCTCCAGTCCCTCGTCCACCCAGGTGGTGCAGCAGTAGCGCTCTTGCCACAGGCCCACCGGGTGGAACTGCTCGGTCTGCAGCCCGTGCAGCGCCAAGCCCACGCGGGCATCGGGTAGCGTCAGATCCTCTTCGCGGACCAGCAGCTTGCCATTTCTAAAGACAAAGGCTATCGGGTCGGAATGGGCCTGAGCGGCCATCAACGGAACAAATGCACTGGGTGTTTGCAGCATGGGACGGTGGGCGTTGTGGGGAGGACCTCGTAGGCGGTGCAGTATCGCAGCTTATGCCGTCGCTGAATCCTTGCTTTTAACGGGCGCATTGGTGCACAGTCCCACCGCTGGTAACCGCTTGCGGGTACATTGCGAGGCTCACGTTTTGAAGGGTTTAGGCATGAAAGTACTGGTCTTGGGCAGTGGCGTCATCGGCACGTCGGTGGCGTATTACCTGGCCAAGTCCGGGCACCAGGTAGAGGTCGTTGACCGCCAGCCTGGCCCGGCGCTGGAGACCAGCTTTGCCAACGCGGGCGAGGTGTCGCCGGGGTACTCGTCACCCTGGGCCGGCCCTGGCGTGCCGGTCAAGGCCATCAAGTGGCTGCTGATGCGCCATAGCCCGCTGGTGATCTGGCCGGTGCTGGACCCCGACATGTGGCGCTGGGGCCTGTCCATGCTGGCCAATTGCACCGAGAAGGCCTATGCCATCAACAAGAGCCGAATGGTGCCGATTGCCGAATACAGCCGCGACTGCCTGAAAGAGTTGCGCGCCGAGACCGGCATTGCGTATGACGACCGCGCCCAGGGCACGCTGCAACTGTTTCGCACCCAGGCGCAAATGGACGGCATTGCCAAGGACGTGGAAGTGCTCAAGGATTACAAGGTGCCGTTCGAGGTGCTGGACCGCGCCGGCTTTGTCAAGGTCGAGCCGGCTCTGCAGCTGACACAGGAAAAGTTTGTCGGCGCCCTGCGCCTGCCCGGCGATGAGACCGGCGACTGCTTCAAGTTCACCAACCGCCTGGCCGAAATGGCGCAAGCCCTGGGCGTGACCTTTCGCTACGACACCCGCATTGACGGCATAGACGTGGCCGGCGGCAAGGTCAGCGGCGTGCGCACCAGCGCCGGCACCTTGACGGCGGACCATTACGTGACGGCACTGGGCAGCTTCACGCCCCAACTGGTCAAGCCCATCGGCATCCATATACCGGTGTACCCGGTCAAGGGCTACTCCATCACGGTGCCCATCACCGACGCCAAGTTTGCACCCGAATCCACCATCATGGACGAGACCCACAAGGTGGCCGTCACGCGCCTGGGCGACCGCATCCGCGTGGGCGGCACGGCCGAGCTGGCCGGCTTTGACATGACGCTGCGCGAGTCGCGCCGCGAGACCCTGAACCACGTGGTGACCGACTTGTTCCCCAAAGGCGGCGACGTGTCCCAAGCCACCTTCTGGTGCGGCCTGCGCCCCATGACCCCCGATGGCACCCCCATCGTCGGCCCCACGCCCTACGCCAACATGCTGCTGGCCACCGGCCACGGCACGCTGGGCTGGACCATGGCGGCGGGCACGGCCTGCATCATTGATGATTTGATCTCGGGGCGCGAGCCGGCCATTTCGCTGGACGGGCTGTCGATGGCGCGGTATCCGCGGGCTTGGCGGGGCTGAGCCTAAAAACTCATTCATTTTTGTAGAACGTGGCTTCGCAGGGCCTCAGTTCAATACGGGTTGCTTTTCCGCTCCTTTTCGTAAAGGCTCCACGCAAATGGTAAGTGAATGGCACGCTAGATCGAACGTGGCCCACGCTATATTCGGGATTTCCAGTGAGGCCGTTCGCGTTGATCTCGGCCGTGCCGTCCGTTTGAATGAATCCGTCCAAGGTCAAGGAATCCGGAAGGCCAACTCGTCCGCGCTGCCCCGTCAACCGACCGTCCCGAACGTCGACGAAAAATCGGTTGGTGTAGCCCTTGACCAACGTACCTTTGTCTCGAACATCGTCGCAGACTAGCAAGACGGCCCAGCGTCCATCGTAAGCTGTGGACGGCATCGGCGAAGGCGGGGCAGACGGTGCCAACGGATTGGTTTTCAATAGTTTGAGCCGGTTTTCGGCCAGTAGCGCGTAGCTGCCTTTGGGGTATTTTTGCAGGTAGGCTTCGAAGTCGGCAGCATTGGTACTGCGTTCGATACTGGTCCAAAAGGTTTTCTCTATTTCTGCCTGGCCGGGCTCGACGGTGACACGGAAATGGAAACTCTTTTGCAGGGTTTTGGGGCCATTGACGTAAGGTGTCTGCGTGTGACCACTGGCCTGCTCGACCTCGGCGCTGGCGACGGTCAAAACGCTGTCAAGGCTCAAATCTTTTCCCTTGAAAGCGGTCAGCAACCCGGCCGTAAACAGCCCGTTGCGCCCTTCGCCATCCGCAGCGACGTTACCTGGGTCGGTGGCATAGACAATCACGGTACCTTTCGGGGCGCTGCCGGGACTGGCCAGCCCGCGCGATTGGCCGGAGCGGAACTTGCCACTGATCGGATTGTTTCGGCAGGCATCCAGCATCACGATGTTGGTGCCACTCTTGCCGTTGTCCATTTCATCCAGAATCTGATTGAGATTGACGCCCTGATAGGGTACGGAGGCTTCGCTCTCGATTTTGGCATTCACCGGTATCAGGTAGTTCTGATTCTTGACCTGAATCCCATGCCCCGCAAAGTAAAACAGAGCGGCTTCGCTGCCGCCGATCTTGCTGCCGAATTCGGCGATGGCCTGGTTCATTCCTTCTAGCGTCTGGTTCCTTTTCTCTATGACTTCAAAGCCGAAGCTGCGCAAAGCCTTGGCGACGTCTTCGGCATCATGGGGGGGGTTGGTCAGTTTCGGCAGGCCAGCCTGCTGGTAATTCCCGTTGCCAATCACGAGGGCAATTCGCCGCCCCGGACCATCGGCAGCGTTCGCCATCGACATGCTGAGCAACGCAACGGCGATTGCACGCAGCAGGTGGGAAAACAACGTTGAAAGAAAGGTGAAGGGCATGGTGTTCATACTTGGTACCTGGTTTTGTCGCCACTCACCCTACCAAACAAACTGCTCTTACGCAACGCAGCACATCCACCACCCATGACAGCCCCCACCTTCTTTGAAAACACCGCGGCTTTCAGACGATGGCTGGAACGCCATGCCGCAACCACCCCGGAGTTGATCGTCGGCTTCTACAAGGTTGGCACCGGGAAACCGAGCATGACGTGGTCAGAATCGGTGGACGAGGCGCTGTGCTTCGGGTGGATCGACGCGGTGCGCAAGCGCATCGATGACGCGTCGTACCTGATCCGGTTCACACGCCGCAAGCCGACTTCCATCTGGAGTGCAATAAACATTGCCAAATTCCAAAGTCTTGATGCGCAAGGCCGTATGACGCCCGCTGGCGAGGCCGCGTTTGCGCACCGTCGCGAAGAGCGTTCTGTCGTATATGCCTACGAACAGGAGAACACGGCGACCTTGTCTGCGCAGGAGCTTAGAGAGTTCAAACGCGACGCGGCCGCGTGGAAGTACTGGCAGGGCACGCCGCCCGGCTATCAGAAGCAAGTCCTGCATAGCATTACCACGGCCAAGAAAGCAGAGACACGTGCCGCGCGCTTGGCCAAGCTCATCGCGCTCAGTGCCGCGGGTAAACGCTGGCTCTAGGCTCAGTGATGCACTACCTCGACAGGCATTTGCCTATCGTCTATATGTAAACACTTTTGTTGACAAACAAATAGAGGCACTCTACATTTGTAGAGCAAATAAGTTTACAAACAAAACCATGCCGTCCGCCCTCCTGATCCTTGCCGCCTGCCTGGTGGCCTTCTTTTCCACCGTGGGGGCGGCCCTGCCCTACCCCATCCTGCCACCGCTGTTCGCGGCCGACGCCGCCAACAACCTGAACCATTTTCTGGGGCTACCGCCCAAATTGCTGTTTGGCGTGGCGCTGGCCATCAACCCCTTGGGGCTGTTGATCGGGTCCACGCTATTGGGGCCGCTGTCCGACCGCTACGGGCGTCGCCCGGTGTTGTTGATCACGGCCGTGGGCGCAGCAGCAGGGCATGCCATCACGGCGGTCAGTCTGCTGACCCAGTCGTATCCGTTATTTATCGTGGCGCGCTTTTCCACCGGTTTGATGGAAGGCAATGGCAGCGTCGCCCGCGCGTTGCTGGCCGACCAGTTGCAGGGGGCGCTGCGGGTGCGGGCCTTCTCGTGGCTCAACGGCGCGCTGTACATGGGCTGGCTCGCCGGCCCCTTGCTGGCGGGCCTGACGCTGCACTGGGGCGTGACGGTGCCGTTCTGGGTGGCGGTGGTGGCGCTGCTGGTCACCGCGGCCATTGCCTGGGTGGCCGTGCCGCGCCAGAGCACCGGCACGTTGACCAGCAGCTGGTGGCAGGTGGTGCGGCACCAGCATGCCCTGAAGCTGCTCAAACACCCCGAGCTGCGCACCCTGCTGGCGATCCAGCTGGCGTTCACCTGTGGCGTGACCGGCTTTTATGAGTACTACCCGCTATGGCTGGTGGAAGTGAGCCACTTTGACGCACAGGGGATTGCCTGGACCACGGCGGGTCTGTGTGCGGTGATGACGCTTGCGTCCATCTATGCGGGCCGCGTCGTGCGCAAAAACCCGCTGCAGCAGGCCGCCTGGTTTGCCGCTCTGTCGGCGGTTTGCATTGGCGCGGTGGCCTTGGGCAGCCCCATGGTCGGGCTGTGGGCCATCGTGGTGTTTGGCGTCCCCAATGCCTGCTACAACGCCGTCATGCCGGCCTGGTGCGCCGAGCGCTACGGGCACCTGGGCCAGGGTGCTGTCATGGGTTTGCTTTCGACCATTTTTTGCCTGGCCAATATCCTGATGGCCGTGTTGGGTTCGGTGCTGACGCTGATCGACACCCGCCTGATTCTGCTGCTGGGCGCGGGCCTGTCTGCCTGGGCCGCATGGCGCATCCGGCAGTGGGGTCAGCAACCGGACATGGCACTCCAACCCGGGACCCTGCACCCATGAACACCCAAGACCAGATTCTGTTCCTGCTCAAGACACGCGGCCCCAGCACAGCGCAGCAGTTGGCCAAAGCGCTGGACCTCAGCTCCATGGGCGTGCGCCGCCATCTGGATGCCTGGCTTGAGAAAGGCCTGCTGCTGACCGAGGACCGGGCCGACAAGGTGGGCCGGCCCGCGCGCTACTGGCTGCTCAGTGATGCGGGCCATGCGCGATTTCCGGACCGGCACAGCGAACTCACGGTGCAATTGATTGCGCAGGTGCGAACGCTGTTTGGCCAGGCCGGCCTGGACAAGCTGATCACGGCACGGGAACAAAGCAGCGAAACCAGCTACCAGGAGCGCATGGCGGGCGCCAAAACCTTGTCTAGGCGCCTGGCCAAACTGGTGGAGGCACGGGATGCCGAAGGCTACATGGCGCAACTGGAAAAACAACCGGATGGCAGCTTTTTGCTGATCGAAAACCACTGCCCGATCTGCGCCGCCGCCACCGCGTGCCAGGGCTTTTGCCGCTCCGAGCTGGACGTGTTCCGCCGCACGCTGGGGCCAGACAGCCAGGTGGAACGAGTGGAACACGTGCTGGCCGGCGGGCGCCGCTGCGTCTACCGCATCACGCCGGTGTAGCCGCGTCGATCAGAATTGCCCGGAAATCGTTCACATTGGTCAGCGTGGGGCCGGTGATGACCGCATCACTCAGCGCGCCAAAGAAGCCGTGGCCGTCGTTGTTGCTCAGGCTGTCATTCGGCCTTATGCCCGCCGCGTGGGCACGCGCCAGCGTGTCAGGGCCAATAACGGCACCGGCAATCTCGGCCTGCCCGTCGACCCCGTCGGTATCACCGGCCAGCGCGTGGATGTGCGGATTGCCGCCCAGCGCAATGGCCATGGACAGCAGGCATTCCACATTGCGCCCACCGCTACCGTTGCCCCGTATGGTGACCGTGGTCTCGCCGCCGGACAACAGCACGCACGGCGCCTGCACTGGTTGGCCACGCTGCGCCACCTGCAGCGCAATGCCCGCCAGGACCTTGCCCACATCGCGGGCCTCGCCCTCCAGCGCATCCCCCAGGATGTAGGCACCGTAGCCAGCGTCCTGCGCCACGCGGGCCGCGGCCTCCAGCGCCATTTGCGGCGCCGCGATGGTGCGCAATTCGTTGCGGGCCAGCCGCGGGTCGCCCGGCTTGATGGACTCGCCCTGCCCCGTCTGCAGCACGGCACGCACTTCAGGGGGCAAGGCAAAGCCATAGCGGCGCACGATGTCCAGCGCGTCCTGGCAGGTGGTGGGGTCGCCCACCGTTGGGCCGGACGCGATGTTGATGGGGTCGTCGCCCGGCACATCGGAGATCAGCAGCGTCAACACCCGGGCCGGGTGACAGGCCACTGCAAGCCGACCACCCTTGATGGCGGAGAGGTGGCGGCGCACGCAGTTCATCTCGCTGATGGTGGCACCCGACGCCAGCAGCGCCCGGTTGACCGTCTGCTTGTGTTCCAGCGTCAGCCCGGGTGCAGGCAGTGGCATCAGTGAAGACCCGCCACCGGAGATAAGGCACAGCACCAGGTCGTCTGCGGTGAGACCGTGCACCACGTCCAACATGCGTTGGGCCGCCGCCATGCCGGCCGAGTCCGGCACGGGGTGCGCCGCTTCGACAATTGCGATGCGCTGGCACGGCACGCCATATCCGTAGCGGGTGATGACCAGCCCGGACAGCGGTCCGGCCCAATGGTCCTCCACCGCACGGGCCATGGCTGCGGATGCCTTGCCGGCTCCAATGACGACCAAGCGACCGCGCCCCAGCGACGCGGGCGACGGCAGGTGCGCGGGAATGCAAAGCGCGGGCTGCGCGCTGGCGATGGCCGCGTCAAACATCCGGCGCAGCAGCTCCCGCGCGCGCGTGTTGGTGGCAGGGGTGGTGATGGGCATGTGTTCTCCAAATCAATCTCGTCGTCCATCGCAATATAGACCACGCGTTCTAACACGACCTGGCCGCGGGTCAAGGCTCCGGCTGCACCGAAAAATCGACGGTGCTTCGCGCAGTTTCGCAGTCTGTCGCAAGGCACTGGCAAACGCGCATTGGCACTTTTACAGTTCGCTCATCGGGTCACAACGACCTGCCAACCGGAGTAGCACCATGTCATTCGCCACCCACCGCTTCAATTTGTCAGCCTTTGCCTTCGCCACCATTGCCACCCTCGCACTCAACGGCACGGTGTTGGTGGGATTCGACCGGCTTGCCGCTGCGGGCAGCGAAGGCCCTGCGGCTTCCACCCGTTTGGTGAAAACAGATCCTGCGACCCCCACCGTGACATTGGAGCGCGTGGTCATCTCCACGGGCCGCGTATGAAAGCATTTCTCCACGACAACCGCGGGTTCATCGCGTTCCTGGTTTGCTTCGGCTTCTTTCGCCTGGCCGTCGCAGACTGGAACCCCATCCCGTCGGGCTCCATGCGCCCCACCATTCTGGAAGGCGATGTGGTTCTGGTCAACCGCGTGGCCTACGACTTCAAACTGCCGCTGAGCGATGTTGCATTGTTCGAAATCGGAACACCGCAGCGCGGCGATGTGATCACGTTCACGTCACCGAAAGATGGCGTCCGTCTGATCAAGCGACTGGTCGCCATTCCGGGTGACGTCGTGGAGATGCGCAACGAAGCGCTCTACATCAACGGAGCAGTTGCAGAATACTCCGGAAACGACGTCGTGATTGAGCCGCTGGACCACGGCGTCACGACTTCGGCCCTGCAGGTCACTGAACGCATCGCGGGCAATGAACGTGCGGTTCAATTTCTGCCCGATGTTTCCGCCAGGCGCAACTTTGGCCCCATCACCGTACCGCAGGGAAACTACTTTTTCCTGGGTGACAACCGGGACAACAGTGCCGATTCGCGTTTCATTGGATTGGTGCCGCGCCATATGTTGATTGGGCGTGCACACCATGTTCTGGTGTCGGCCAACATTATGGGGAACTGGCTACCGCGCCTGGACCGCACGGGCCAACGGATTCAATAGGAAGTCATGCAAGATTGGCATGGGCAAACCATCGTATTAGGCTTTCAATACTAGGGAAAACCCTTACTCTCAAGGTATTGCAACAAACCACCTCAATGGTGACCCCGTACCATGTATGCCTTGCTCGCCAATATTGCCCGGCTCCTGCAAACCCCGGTTGCTGACCAAAAAGATGAGAGCGTCGCCCACCAGCTCATGGAAAGCGCTGACGCCTGTGCGGGCAACAGCCCCCACCATGCCCAGGAACTGCGTGAGGCCGCCAGCGCCTACCTCAGCGTTGTGCGCTAGGCTTGCGCCTGTACCCCATCGAAACCTTGGGGAGTTCGCGGTCGGTGATGTCGCTCTGCTCCGCGAGGCTCTGAAGGTGGCGTAGCAAGTGGGCCTTGCTGCCCCGGTCCAGTTCAGTCTGAAGCGCGACTGCAGTCTTCAGGGATTCCAGCGCCTGTGCCAAATCCCCGGTTCTTTCAGCGATAAGGGCGTTCTCACGCTCAATGCGCATGGCGATGTGCTTGGCGTTGGTTTTTTGGGCTGCGATTCTGGCCGAAGCAATGGAGGCACTGGCATCGGCCATCCGCCCCTGCGCAAACAGGCACTGCGCACGCAGCAGGAACATAGTCGCCAGACCCCAAAAGTGCGAGCAGGCCTGCAATGCGGCTTGCGCCGGCACCAGAAGCTCCAGCGCTTCAGCGTATTGACCCTGCAACGCGGCCACTTCCGCAATCCGGACCTGGCATTCACTGGCAATGTCGTCCATTTGCTGCGCGAGGGCCATGGACTGCCCCTGGCGCAAACTCAGCAGGGCATCGTCAAACTGCCCCAAATGCATCTGGTTGACGCCCCGATTCACGGTATTGACCGCCTTCAACTCACACAAACGCATGTCAAACCGTGCCCACTGGGTCACCGGCAGGCCTTGGGTTGAACTGTCGAGTTTCTCCAGATTGAGCCCCAGGTCGGAGAACACCTTGACGGCCATGGCAGGTGCATCGAGCGCGTCACAAATCTGGCCAATGCCCAGCTTGCACCAGCTCCAGCTGATGCGATCCCCGTCGCGCTTGGCAATCTCCATGCCGTCGGTCCAATACCCCAGTGCGACGCCATATTCGGCACGGGAATAGTAGGCGCGGCCTATCAGGTACAGAATATGCGACTGCTCGCCGAACTCGCCACAGCGTTTGGCACATTCAACCGCCTCCAGCAACAATGCAATCGATGCATCCGAATAGCCATCCTGGTCTATGACCAGCCCAAAAGTCTGGGCAATCAATATGTACGCGGCGTCATCACCCATGCCGCGTGCACGCACCAGCGCCGAAACGCATTCACTGTAGAGGGCTGCACCGCGGTTTTTGCGACCGGCATACTGAAGTTGTGCAACAACGGGTTTGAGAGTTCGATGGGTGGCGTCAAATAGCAGCATGTTGGTGACCGTGAAAGGCCCTTTCTGTTCGCCGGAGTATCGCAAATTGACAGAGCGAAGCCGCAACATCTGCGAATCAGCATGCCCAGCCTGCAGTTCATCGCAACGCCCTTTCCGTCGGGCGGCGCAGTCCCTACATTGAACCCGTACCGCAGAGTTCTTCACCCTGCAGAAGGCATGCGGCACGCTTCAAATATTCCACGGAACAAAGGGGAAATCATGTTTTCACAATCCGCATTCGCACGCCGCAGCTTCGTCGCATTCGCCCTGGTTGGCGCTTTCGTCAGTGCCCAGGCGGTTCCCGCAACCCAAGACAATCGCGCAACCAATCAAAAAACCTACCCAATGACTGCAGCCGAGTTCGACGAGCTGCGCGGTCAGTTCGCTCTGCAATCGGGTGTCCAACTGCACGTGACGCGGCACAACCGCAAGTTCTACCTGAACATTGAGGGCCAGCCTGCCCTCGAGATACTGCCCACCGGCGCCAACGCATTTGCGGATCAAGCCGGTGCAATGACACTGGTATTCAACCAGGCGCGCAATGGCAACGTCTACGGCGTGACACTGACCCAGGCAAAGAACCACTAACTGATCGTCGACCACGGGCGTTGGTCACACTAGAATCCAGGTCCTACCCACTTGGCGGCGCATTCCGATGCAAAGGGAATCTCCTTTTTTGGTGTGCGCCTCACACTTCTATGACCTTGAAACTATTCGCCGTCCTGCCTCTCATGGGCCTTCTCGTCGCGTGCGGCGGCGGTGGCGGTGGCGGGGCAACCGCGCCAGTTGCCGCAACGCCTGCGCCAGCTGACCCGGTCACAACGGTTCTGGCCTCGGCTGCGTCACTCGCGCAGCAATGCGTTGCACCGCGCGCAGGGACTGTGGACCGACAAGGTTCCATCGATACCGAAAAGTCATGGGTTCGATCCTTTATGGACGAAACCTACCTTTGGTACAAAGACATACCCGTCGTCAATGCAGCCAGCTTCACACTGGCAAACAATGGCAACAGCGTCCTGCAGACACTGGATGCGTACTTCCAGGCGCTCAAAACCCGGAGCACCACGGCCTCGGGCAAGCTGGTCGATCAGTTCAGTTTTACCGTTCCCACCGTGGATCTGCAAAACCAGCAATCGGGCATTTCGTCAGGCTACGGCTTTCGCCGTTCCACCATCAGTAACACGGTGCCGCGCGTCGTGCGAATTCTGTACGTTGAACAGGGATCTCCCGCGCAGTTAGGTGGGGTTTTGCGTGGCGACACCATCACGTCGATTGATGGCGTGGACATCAACGACACGACGAACGCCGGCATAGACACACTGAATGCGGGTCTGGTGCCTACAGTGGCCAGCAAAACGACCAGTTTTGGTTTGCGCGCTGCCAACGCAACCGTCTCGCGCATCGTGACGATCACATCCTCACAATCCATCACCGTAACACCGGTTGCCCTGTCCACCGTGATCACGGACGGCGGCAATACCGTGGGTTACCTGGTTCTCAATTCATTTGGCGTTGTCAGCGCTGAGAAGCAGCTGATCGATGCGGTCACGCAGTTCAAGAACGCCAAAGTCAATGAACTGGTCCTCGACCTGCGCTACAACGGCGGTGGCTATCTGGACCTCGCCAACGAACTGGCATGGATGATTGGCGACACGAGCTTGGCTGGGAAGACGTTTGAAAAATTGACGTGCAATGACAAGAACCCCCTGTCTTTCTGCAATAGTACCGATACGTTTCACCAGGCGACACAGGGGTTCTCGGTTGCTTCGGGCCAAGCGCTGCCCCAGTTGCTGCTGAAGCGGGTGTTTGTTTTGACTTCGGGCAACACGTGCTCTGCGAGCGAGTCCGTCATCAACAGCCTTTCCCCCTTCATGCAAGTCGTGCGTATCGGCAACACAACCTGCGGCAAGCCCTACGGTTTTTCCTACAAGGACAATTGCGGAACTTCCTATGCGGCGATGCAGTTCAAGGGCGTCAACGCGCTGGGCTTTGGCGACTATGCCGATGGTTTTTCCCCCAGTTGTCCCATCGCAGATGATCTAACCCGGCAACGCGGTGACCCTGCCGAATCAATGCTCGGTGGCGCGCTGGCATTTATGCGAACAGGGGTCTGCCCCGCCGCAACATCCGGCTCTGAGAAGAGCGTTGCCCAAGGACAGCTGCAAGGCGGCAGCTATGCCATGGAACGCAGTCCGTCTGAGGCGGTCCGTGTACTGCGCAATTCCAGGGTGCAGCCGTGATGTCTACCGTCCTTCGCTTGAGCGCCGCTGCCTTGGGCGTCGGCATCCTGCTGCTGACCGCTTGCCAAAGCTATCCGTCTGCGCCGGTGCCGGCCCGCATGGTGGCTGAAAAGACCCATGCGCAGTGCATCGAGCAAATGCAAAACGCCGCCCAACGCCCGGGCGGCAGCCGTGTCGTACTCACCCGCGCAGCATTTGCCACTGAAGACCGACTGAGCATTGTTCCGTCAGATTCCATTCTGGACGCCACCGGGCAAGCAGCGAGCGGACGCACGCGTGGCGTACCCGACAGTTTTCGGTTGACCCTCAACAACGGTGTGTGCACCATGGTCCGCGAGGCCGATGCGAGTGCCTCTCCACTTCCCGCTTGTACCTGCGAGGGCATTCGAAGGCCGTAGTCCGTGAGCGGCCTCACTCTGTGCGTGGATTCAGCTATAGAATGAATTGTCAAAGTCGACTCAATCAGTCGTGGCGTTCAGTCTGACCTCGTCAACACTTTCGCACGGGCCATTTCGAGAGATGCCAAACTCGCAAAACGCTCAGACCCACCACATCGAGCGCCTCGCAGATGTGGTCGCACTGCCAATCGGTCGATGGGATGCGAATGCACGCCTGGTCTTCTGCAACGCACCCTACCTGGCCTGGGCGGGCCGTACCCGCGAACAACTGATAGGCGGAACACTCGAAGAACTCTATGGAGCCCAAGCCTGGGCTGCGGCGAAGCCGGCATTCGAGTCGGCTTTCCGTGGCGAGATCGCCAGCTACGAGCGGCTGCTGACACACCCGCCGCACCCACAGCGCTGGGCCCGGGTGCAAGTATTTCCAGACGCCGATGCAAGGGGTTCGGTTGCCTCGGTGTTTACCATTGCGACCGATATCCACGAAGACATCGTCGCGCGAGACGGGCTCATTGCGGCCAGAAAGCGGTTGGACCGGTTCACCGAAAACATTCCCTCTCCGCTGACCTATCTCGACCGGGACTGCATGCTGCGTTTCGTCAACAAGGCCTGGAGCACCATCACCGGCATCCCGGCCGACTATGCGGTGGGGCGCCACGTCAGCGAGGTGCGCGGCGAAGCGAGTTGGCTGGAACAGCAGCCCTACTATGAAAAGGCGTTAGCCGGTGGCACGGTGCACTTTTCTCGCCTGGTTGAAGGCCTGGTCGACGGGCCCCGCTGGATGCGTACGAGTTATGTCCCTGACTTCGATGCGGACGGTGCAGTGGTCGGCGTCTACACCATCACCACCGATGTGCACGATCTGACCGTGACGCAGGAGAAACTGCGTCGCAGTGTCGAACGCGATGCGCTCACCGACGCCCTGAGTCGCCACACGATGATGTCCTTCATCGAATGCTCGATCGCCGACCCGAACCTGGAGTACGCACTGTTCTTCATTGATCTGGATGGCTTCAAGGCCGTCAACGACGAGAAAGGACACCATGTCGGCGACCGTCTGCTGGCCGACGTTGCCAGTGCCCTGCGCAGCGCGGTGCGTGTCGAGGATGCCGTCGGGCGCTTCGGCGGCGATGAGTTCCTGGTGCTGGCACGGGTGACCGGCCAGGCCGGTGCCGAGGCGCTTGCCGAGCACCTGCGCGTCTCCATCGCGGCAGTGGCAGAGGCCGCCGGAGACCAGGTCAGTGCCAGCATCGGCTACGCGTTGGCGCCCGCCGACACACGCGACTCCATGCAGCTCCTGCACCATGCCGACGAGGCCATGTACGTCGCCAAACGCCAGGGAAAGAATCGGGCCATACCCTGGGTGCATGCAAAGGGCTGAAACTGCGGTACGTGAGAACTGCACAGCACCACAATAGTCCCCAACGCACCAAAATCGGTCAATCAAAGAACCAACTAGGGTAAATACTGATAGCCACTGCTGCGATGGTTCGATCTGGCGTGGCATGGAATATGCGATTGCGTGGTCATAGGCATTTTGTAAGGCGACCATGCACCAGACCGTAGGCCGCGTTCCTCTGGCCACCCATGTGGTGGCACTCTCACATCCCTTGTCGCAGGCATTGACCCAAAGCGCTGCGCCCACCGCGCTGGAAGAAGCGGCCGCATTCGGGCGCTGGTGGTTCGACCCCGAGACCAACCAGATTGTCTTGTCCTCCCAGGCTGCGCGCTATCTGAATGTGGAATCGTTGCACCACCAGGGGCTGGACAGCTGCCTGATCCATGTGGTGTCGGACGACATGCTTCGCTTGATCGAAC
>Ga0208398_100547_pt1 | contig 23109 bp, 25 predicted proteins | sample LakWasMe79_HOW10_2_FD_183905 | JGI IMG/M metagenome (GOLD analysis project Ga0208398, IMG submission 183905) | Freshwater sediment methanotrophic microbial communities from Lake Washington under simulated oxygen tension - Sediment Metagenome... | ecosystem: Environmental > Aquatic > Freshwater >...
GCGCGATCCGGCAGCGGTGACGCCCATACGGTGCCGCTGCAGGGGCGCCAGCGTGTGTGGGTGTGGCTGGTGTGCGCCACGCCTGTCCTGATGGGCTTTGTGTTGCCGGTGCTGTTCATGCTGCGGCCGCTGACGGCGGACTGGACGGCGTTGCCGTGGTCGCGTTTTGGCGAATGGGCCTTCAACAGCGTGCGCCTGGGCGCCATCACCGCTGCGCTGGCTGTGGGCGTGGCCTTGATGCTGGCGTTCAATGTGCGGCGCAGCGGCCATTGGGCGGTGCGCGCGGCGGCGCAACTGGCCAGCCTGGGCTATGCGATACCGGGCGCCGTCGTGGTGGTGGGCCTGTTGTTGCCAGTGGGCTGGCTGCAAGCCTGGGCGCCGGACTGGCAAGTGGGTTACTGGGTCACGGCGACTGTCGTGGGCATTGTCTGGGCCTACCTGGTGCGCTTTTGCGCAGTGGCTCTGCAGGCGCTGCAAAGCGGCTACGCACGCCTGCCGGTCAGCCTGGACGATTCGGCCCGCATGCTGGGCGCATCGGGCGCGCACACGCTGATGCGCGTGCACTGGCCGCTGTTGCGTCGCTCCGTGGCAGCCGCGTCTTTGCTGGTGTTTGTTGACGTCATGAAGGAGCTGCCCGCTACGCTGGTGCTGCGCCCCTTCAACAGCGACACCCTGGCGGTGGTGGCCTACCAGCTGGCGCGCGACGAGCGGCTGGGGGAGGCCGCCCTTCCTTGCCTGGCCCTGGTGCTGGTCGGGCTGCTGCCGGTGATGCTGCTCAGCCGGACCCTGCGTGTGGCCGGCCGCTAACGCGAGACCCGGAAATCTCTTGATGTAGCGCAATGCCGCTGCATAAATCGCGAATTGGTACTTACCCTATGCTGCATTGCAGCGTACAGTTTTCCTATTTCAACAAGGAAGTACCCGCGATGGAAGCGATTGAAGTCAAAAAGGCCCCCTATGTTATTGAGTGGCGTGACGGATTCAAGATCGGTGTGGCCCAGGTGGACCAGGAGCACCGCCATCTGTTCACTCTGGTGCGGGCGCTGAATCTGAATTCCGTGGACCAGACCGTGGAAGAGCTGTTGGACTACGTGGTCACGCACTTCTCCAACGAACAGGACCTGATGGAAAAGAGCGGCTATCCGGCCTTCGAGCAGCACTTGCGTCTGCACGAGGAGTTTGCGGCGCAGGTAGCGGATTTCCTGGGCAATGGCGAGGTCTGGACGGAAGATCGAATCCAGGAGTTGCGCCGTTTCCTGAACAAATGGTTGATCGGCCACATCATGACCCACGACCTGCGCTTTGGAAAGTGGCATGCCAGCCACGCCACAGCCCACCCACCCGCCCACGCGCCCGCGGTGCAAACGACCATAGCATCGCGCGGGTTCTTTGCCAGGCTATTTGGCGCCCGCTGAGGTGTCGTATATACCCGTTTTGGGTATTTTCTGAAAACCTGCGGCGGAATGTGCCGCTGGCCCTCGTCGTGTATAAATAGTTTGCTACTATTTTGGTAGCGTATAAACGAGAAACCCGGCCTTGGGCCGGGTTAACCCCTGAGTACAGGGCACGCTTCGCGTGAGGCAATCGCCTAATTGAACTATGCCGTTTTTGCGCGTTTTTTCTTTGCGCCAGATCAAACTTGGTTCGAACCCCGCAAGCGCGGCTTGCGTGGGAACAATGCCGCCTCCGCCAGCGCATACGGATTGACCTGTGCCTTGAGCCGGATCGCCAGCAGATACAGTCCACCAAATTTTCGCTCCAGCAACATGGCCTCGGTTGGGGGGACGGTCCAGAACTCCCGGTCCATCCCCAGCGTGATCACACCGGAGCGGATGCGCTCGGGCAAGTCGGATGTACCAAAGTCGTAGCCGTCCTTTTGGCTGAAGGGCTCCAGGGCCTGCTCTCCAATATCGAGCACGGTCTGGACATGACGATCCTGCGTCGATGCTTCAAAGTAGCCGATCGCCAGACAGGCAGCGCGCATCGCAGCGCGGTCGTGCAGCATGGCCCCCTTGACCAGTTGCTTGAAGTGGTTGGCCATGGCGGCCTTGTAGACGCGGGTCGCACCGAAGTCCAGCAAAATGAGTTGGCCCGTGCCGGGGTCATAGCGGTAGTTGGCAAAATTCGGGTCGGTCTGGACCAGCCGGAACTCAAAGACCTCGCGCAGCAGCAAGTCAAACAGCAGGTCCATCACGCGGTTGCGAACGGCCTGCGGTGCGTCCATCAACGATTCAATCGGTACGCCAGCCATGTAGTCCATGGCCAATACGCTGTGGGTGGTCAGATCGGCGTGAAGTTTGGGCAGTGCAAACGCGGGCGCATCGGCCAGCAGGTCGCGATATCGTTGCAGGAAACCGCCTTCCTTCAGGTAGTCGGACTCATCGTGCAACTGCCGTTTGGCGTCACGCAGCAGCGGCTTGATATCCATGTTCTTGGGCAGGAGCCCGGATAGGCGCAGCAGTCCCGCAACGTTGTCCACATCACTGTCGATGCTCTCGCGCACCCCCGGGTACTGGATCTTGATGGCGAGGTCCCGACCGTCGCGGGTCTGCGCGCGGTGCACCTGCCCTATGGACGCCGCCGCCAGCGGTGTGAATGAAAAATGGGTGAATTGTGCTTCCCAACCCTTGCCCCAGCTGGCCTCCAGCACGGCCTTGATCTGGGCTTTGGGCATGGCGCGGGCGTCCGATCGCAGGCGCGCCAGGATGTCCGACAGGACAGGGGGCAGCAGGTCGCCAGACTCCATGGACAACAGCTGCCCGACCTTCATGGCAGCTCCCCGCAACTTGGCGAGCTGGTCAGCCATTCGCCGCGCGTTGGCGGGCGTCAGCAACAGGTCTTTGATTTGGGGGCGATTGCCCTGGGCCAGTTGCCGGGCGCCTTCGGCCAGCATGCCACCCGCGATGCCCGTGGCCATCCAGCCCAGTCGGACGAGTCGCGCGCCGCGCCCACTGGGAACGGCCATCGCCGCTGCGCGGGATGTGTCGCCATCGTCAGGGTGCAAGGGGACCGTCTTTCTGGGCATTTAGGGACCGACCAACGGTGAATTGGTCCCGCTGACAGGAATCGAACCTGTATCTAGCACTTAGGAGGCACTCGTTCTATCCATTGAACTACAGCGAGAGGGGGTAGGGGATTGTAAGGGTCCCCGTCTATCTGGTCAGTTGGGGACAGAGCTGAAGGTCTGTCCCGCAAGCGCATTACTTTGTCAGATGCCGCATCGCCTCTTCCAGGCCCTTGAGAGTCAGCGGGTACATGCGGTTGTGCACGATCTGCTGCACCACGGCGATGCTCTGCCGGTATTGCCACACGCCCTGCGGCTCCGGGTTGATCCAGGCGAATTTGGGGAAGGCATGGATCAGGCGCTGCAGCCACTCAGCGCCGGCCTCTTCGTTGTTGTATTCCACGCTGCCACCGGGTTGCAGGATCTCGTAGGGGCTCATGGTGGCGTCGCCGACAAAGATCAGCTTGTAGTCCTTGTTGTACTTGCGGATGATGTCCCAAGTCTCGAACTTCTCGGCAAAGCGGCGCCGGTTGTTCTTCCACATGAAGTCGTACACGCAGTTGTGGAAGTAATAGAACTCCAGATGCTTGAACTCGGTCTTGGTGGCGCTGAACAGCTCTTCCACGCGCTGGATGTGGTCGTCCATGGTGCCGCCCACGTCCATCAGCAGCAGTACCTTGACGTTGTTGTGACGCTCGGGCCGCATCTTGATGTCCAGGTAGCCGGCATTGGCCGCCGTCTTGCTGATGGTTTCGTCCAGGTCCAGCTCGTCCTCATGGCCTTCGCGGGCGAACTTGCGCAGGCGGCGCAGCGCCACCTTTATGTTGCGCGTGCCCAGCTCCTGCGTGTCGTCGTAGTCCTTGTAGGCGCGCTGGTCCCAGACCTTGACCGCGCTGCGGTTGCGGCTCTTGTCCTGGCCGATGCGAATGCCTTGCGGGTTGTTGCCATAGGCGCCAAATGGCGATGTGCCACCCGTGCCAATCCATTTGGAGCCGCCTTCGTGGCGCTCCTTTTGCTCTTCCAGGCGTTTCTTGAGCGTCTCCATCAGCTCGTCCCAGCCCATCTTTTGCAGTTTGGCCAGCTCTTCGGGGCTCAGCATGCCCTCCAGGTTCTTGCGCAGCCATTCGGCGGGGATGTCCTTGGTGAAGTCAGCCACCATCTCCACGCCCTTGAAGTAGGCGGCAAAGGCACGGTCGAACTTGTCGTAATGCTTCTCGTCCTTGACCAGTGCGGTGCGGCTCAGGTAGTAGAAATCGTCAATCTTGTAGCCTGAGGGTTCTGTGTCGTCGTCGGGCGAGGGCGTATTGGGGCCGACCACGCCTTTCTTCAGGGCTTCTAGCAGGGTCAGGTATTCCTTGACCGAGACCGGCAACTTGGCGGAACGCAGGGTGTAGAAAAAGTCGAGCAACATGGGGGGGTCCCTCCGGCTATCAGCGCGGCTTGTCCAGCAGATACAGCAGTTGGGCTTTGGCCTCGGGCCACTCGCCACTGCGCATGCTGTACATCACCGTGTCGCGTATGGTGCCGTCGCGGCGCAAGGCATGGCCGCGCAGCACACCGTCTTTTTTGGCACCCAGGCGCTCAATGGCGGCCTGGGAGGCGAAGTTGAAATTATCGGTGCGCCAGCCCACCACATGGCAGCCCAGGGTTTCAAACGCATGGGTCAGCAACAACAGCTTGCAGGTGGTGTTGACGTGGCTGCGCTGGCTGCTTTTGCCATACCAGGTCCAGCCAATTTCCACTCGCTTGAGGGCAGGAACGATGTCGTGGTAGCTGGTGCAGCCCAACACCTTTTTGCTGGCACTGTCGATGGCGGCAAAGGCGAAACGGTTGCCCGCTTCGCGCATGGCCAGCGCGTTTTCGATGTAGCTGCGGGTTTGCTCGGGTTCCGGAACCGATGTGACGCGGATGTTCCACAGTGAGCCATCGGCTGCGGCGGCGCGCAGACCCTCTTCATGTTCCAGGCTTAACGGCACCAGATCGACGCCACGGGCAGACAGGGTGACGGGTTCCACAAAGGCCATGCTCATTCCTTGGTGTCTTTGGTCTTGGTGGCCTGGTGTGCGCGCCATCGGCGCGCAACCTGCAGACCCAGACCACCGCCCAGGCCCACCAGCACAATGGCGCCTATGCTGGCATTGCCATAGCCGGGGGCAAAAATGTCGAGGCCAAACAGGCGCCCGGCCCAAAAGCCCAGCAGCGCGCCGCCGACAAAACCGATGGCGTCGGACACGCCTTCCAGCCACAGATTGTTTTTCATGGCGCGGGGTTCAACGGTTGTGGCGTTGCATGAACATCAGTTTTTCGAACAGCGTGACGTCCTGCTCATTCTTCAGCAAGGCGCCGACCAACGGCGGCACCGCCATTTTGTCGTCCTTGGCGTGCAGGGCTTCAGCCGGAATGTCTTCGGCCAGCAACAGTTTGAGCCAGTCCAGCAGTTCGCTGGTGGAGGGCTTCTTCTTCAGGCCGGGCAGGTTGCGCACGTCAAAAAAGGTCTTCATCGCGGCACTGATCAGCTCCTTCTTCAGTCCGGGGAAGTGCACATCCACAATGCTTTGCATGGTGGCTGCATCGGGGAACTTGATGTAGTGGAAGAAGCAGCGACGCAAAAATGCGTCGGGCAGTTCTTTTTCGTTGTTGGAGGTGATGAACACCAGCGGGCGGTGCTTGGCCTTGATCAGCTGGCGCGTCTCGTAGCAGTAGAACTCCATGCGGTCGATTTCGCGCAGCAGGTCGTTGGGGAACTCGATGTCGGCCTTGTCGATTTCGTCAATCAGCAAGGCCACCTGCTTGTCGGCGGTAAACGCCTGCCACAGCACACCTTTGACGATGTAGTTGTGGATGTCCTTCACGCGTTCGCCACCGTCGATGTCGGACAGTTGCGAGTCGCGCAGACGACTCACCGCGTCGTATTCGTACAGGCCCTGCTGGGCCTTGGTGGTGGATTTGATGTGCCATTGCAGTAGCGGCATATCCAGCGCCTGGGCCACTTCTTCTGCGAGCATGGTTTTGCCGGTGCCCGGCTCGCCTTTGACCAACAGGGGGCGTTGCAGCGTGATGGCGGCATTGACCGACAGCATCAGATCCTGGGTGGCGACGTAATTCTTGGTTCCGTGGAATTTCATGGTGTGGGATTCGTGGGGCGAGGGTGAAGGGCAAACACGCAGTGTGGCGGCTGCGGGGGGCGAGAAACGCTGGTCTATATAATCAAATTTAGATTTACATCAAACATTGTCTAATTGTCCTTGCAAAATGAACAAACTGTTGCTACCCATTCTCGTTGCCCTTGTCGCTCAAGTGACCACTTTCACCGCCTGGGCTCAAGAAGCCAAGGGGGATGTACAAAAGGGAGCTGGGAAAGTCTCGCTGTGCATTGGCTGTCACGGCATTATTGGCTACCAGGCCAGTTTCCCTGAAATCCACAAGGTGCCCAAGATCTCCGGGCAGGGCGCCAAGTACATTGCATCGGCCCTGAATGCCTACAAAAAGGGCGAGCGCAAGCACCCCACGATGCGCGGTATTGCGGACTCCCTGAGTGACCAGGACATTGCCGATGTGGCGGCGTATTACGAAGCCAGCGGCGTGGTGGCAGATGCTGCGGCTCCGGGCAAAGCGGCCGATGGCTCGGCCAAGGCCATGGAACTGGTGACCAAGGGCGGTTGCGTATCCTGCCATGGCGATAATTTCAGCAAGCCCATTGATCCGACCTACCCCAAGATTGCCGGCCAGCACAGTGACTACCTGTTTGTGGCCCTGAAGGCGTACAAAACAGAAAGCAACCCGCTGATCGGTCGCGGCAACGCGATCATGGGCGGTATGGTCAAGCAGTTCTCGAATGCAGAGCTCAAAGAGCTGGCCCAGTACATTGGCAGCCTGCCTGGCGAGCTGAAGACCGTGCCGCAGAAGAAGTTCAAGTAACAGAACGCTTCCGTGCACGACAAAAAAGCCGCTGGTTCAGCGGCTTTTTTACGTCCAGACGGGTGGTCAGTCGCGCGTGGCCTGGCGCTGCACGCAGGCGATGTAGGCATCCCCCTGCGGTGGGCGCCCGGCCTGCTGGCTTTCCCACAACATCTTGCCCAGGCAGTCCATGGCTTCATGGTGGGCCAGGTGCAGCGAGTTGCGCCGGTGCGTCAGCAGTTCAATGGCCTGGCGGATGCCACGCGGCTGGTCGATGCTGCACTGCTCGCTAATGGATAAATGCATGGACAAGTGCAAAAACGGGTTGGTGCGCCCCTCCTGGACCTCGGTCATGCTGGCCAGCGCGGCGTCTACGTCACTGAAATCCTGGGCGTATTCCGGGTGCTCGTCCATCCACTGGCTTGCTATGGTTTCAATAGCTTCCAGCGCAGCGCCTGCGCGGGCTTTGGCATAGACTGAGCAAAAAAAACGGCGAACATCGGATTGCGAGGGGCTGAACATGCCGCAAGGTTAACATGGCAAGCCTGTGACCTTGCCCATCATTACCGACCCCTTCTTCTACGCCGTTGCCGTGCCCGCAGTGCTGTTGCTGGGGGTCAGCAAGAGCGGCTTCGGTGCCGGATTCGGCTCCCTGGCGGTGCCGATGATGGCGCTGGCCATCTCCGTGCCGCAGGCCGCGGCCATTCTGATGCCGGTGCTGCTGGTCATGGACCTGCTGGGCATGGCGGCGTTCCGCAAGGACTTTGACGCGGCATTGTTGAAGTTTTTGCTGCCGTTCGGGGTGCTGGGAATTGTGATTGGTGCGCTGCTGTTCAAGGTCTTGAACCCCCACACGGTAGCCGCCATCGTCGGTGCCTTCACGCTGCTGTTTCTGGCCCAGCGCCTGTTGTTCCCGCCGCGCCCCGACAGTGCGCCGCCGCCGCGCTGGCTGGGTGCCATGTTGACGACCACATCGGGCTTCACCAGTTTCATCGCCCATGCGGGTGGGCCGCCGATCACCGCCTACGTGATTCCGCTGCGCCTCTCGCCGGTGAAGTTCACCGCCACCATGGCTTTTTTCTTCTTCGTGGTGAACCTGTCCAAGTGGATTCCGTATGGGTTGCTGGGGCTGCTCGACTGGCACAACATGGTTACGTCACTGATCTTGCTGCCCTTGGCGCCGCTGGGTGTGTGGATCGGGGTGCGCCTGGCGCGGCGGATCGGACAGGCTTTGTTTTACCGGTTTTTGTACGTGGGTATGTTTTTGACCGGCGCCAAGCTGTTGTGGGACGGGTTGGCTTGATCCGCGCCCCGCGCCTCAGGGCGTAAAGGCCAGGCCGTATTCGGTGGCGAAGCTACCGCAGGCCACGAGCATGCGCTGGCGTTGGCGGGCTACGTCGGACGGTCGGCTGCAGGCAAAGTTACCGTCGTCCTGCGCATACCGTGCCAGGGCCTCAGTGACCTGCTGCGCATCGGCCGGTGTGGCGCTAGCGATGGCGCGCAGAAAAGGGTTGCGGGTGTTGGCCTTGTAGTGGACCAGGCGGGCCAGCCGGTTGGCCATGGCCTTGGGTCTGCTGATCGAGCGGACCAGGGGCCGGTCCGCCACCAGCGGCGAGAATGGCCGGTTGATCGTGGCCAGCCAGTCCAGCCACTTGAAGGTATTGAAGCGATGGGCCAATATGCAAGGCGCCCAGGGGATGGCCATGGCGTCGGCGCAAATGGCGCCATGCAGGGATTCGGCCAGAATTCTGGAGCAGGCCCGGGTCTGGGCAATCACGTCGGTCGGAGATTGCCGGGGGTTGATGGCGACCATGCCGGCGTTGGCAGCGACGGTGACCCAGTCAAAGCTGTCCCAGGTCCGGTAATGCGGAATCAGTCCGATCGGGCCACTCGCGGTGCCACCACAGCCTTTTTGCAGCTCCGGCCACAACACGGCGGGGTCTCCCAACGCCAGATCGCGGGAAAGTCCAAACCCTTGTGCGGACAAAGGGCCGCGAACCCAACGGAAATCCCAGTTCGGGTCGCACAGGGCGGCATTGGCTTCGCCGAGTCCGGAGCCCAGCACGATTTTTTTAAGGGACCGATCATGCCGCCCGTCCAGCAGGGTCCCGATGCCGTACACGAGGATCCCCTCTTTGCGTTGTGTCAAATCGGGAAACAGACGGTCCCATACCATGGTGTTGAGCGTGTCACCAAAGTTTCCCCCCTCAATCGGACAATATTTTATTTTCATGGCGGCAGTATCAAAGGCTGCCGTGGAGGAACTGTTGCTGGTTCGTGAAGTCCAAGTAAAGATCGGTATCCACGTCAGCGAATAGGCCCGTTGGGGCGTTGACAAGCTTGTGTGGACTTGTGCACAGTTCGTTCGAGAGACATTGAAGAAGGCGATTCCATGAAACCGATTGTTGGTTGGACTCTGGCAGTGGCTGCGTTGCTTGGCATGACACCTTTTGCGTCCCAGGCGCAAGACCGGGGTCACGACCGCGGATGGCATGGCGATATCCGCCATTTCGAAAGCCGTGACTTGTACCACTGGCGTTCTGGCGCCTGGCGGCACGGCTGGCATGGCGGACGAATGGGTTGGTGGTGGGTGGTCGGAGGAGTCTGGTATTTCCATCCCCAGCCGGTCTATCCCTATCCGGACCCCTACCGTCCCCCAATCGTGGTGGAGCAGGCACCGCCGGTGATCATCCAGATGCCGGCCCCGGCAGTGGTGTCCGCCGAGCCCGCTGTGCCGGCGACTGCCAGCCAGCCCAGCACGCAGTTCTGGTACTACTGCGATGCCGCCCGCGGCTACTACCCCTATGTCGCATCGTGCCCTGGCGGCTGGAAAACGGTGCCCGCAACACCCCCAGGAGCCCCACAATGAAAACACTTCCTATCCAATGGCGTAGCGCCCTTGCTTCAGTCTGCCTGATCGGTCTGGTCGGCTGCGTGTCGGCACCCCAGGGCCCGCGTGTGGCAGTGATGCCGACCCCGGGTAAGCCCCTGGATCTTTTCGCCGCCGAAGACCAGTTCTGCAGAGGCTATGCGCAGCAGTCGTTGGGGCCGGATACGCGCGGCGAGGCCGTAGTCGGCTCTGCCATCGTGGGGACGCTACTGGGTGCCGCAGTCGGCTCCGCCACCAGTAGCCGACGCTACAACAATACCGGCGCAGGTGCGGCAACCGGCTTGGTCATGGGGACGGCCATCGGCGCGAGCAACAATGGAGCGGACGGGCGCAGTGCCCAGCAGCGATACGACATCGCTTACGAGCAGTGCATGGTGTCCAAGAACAACCAGCCGTCGCGCCACTATTACCGGCAACCCGGCACTGTGGTCTATGTGCCGCAGCCCGCAGCAGTGGCACCGCAGAGCCCGCCGGCGCCGTACTATCCACCCCCTCCACCACCACCCCAGTAAGGGGACTCAGCCTTTTCGGATGGGTTCGCCGCGTTCGCGGGCCATCTGTTCTTCGAGTTGTCGGCGCCCCTGCTTGACGACCGAGATCATCTTGGCGCTGTCCTTGTAGTGTGGGTGCAACTGCTCGAACAGTTCCAGGTTGTGCTGGCGAAAACGCTGGATGGTCGTTTGGGCGGCGTCTGGCGCCTGGCCTAGTAGCTCCAGCACGCTGCGGGCGCTGAGCAGGCTGGACTCGAACAATTCGCGTTGCACCAGCATCACAGCGCGGTCGCGCAGCTGGTTCCAGTGCGTCACATCGCGGGCGCGGGCTACGATTTCGAGCTGCGGAAAATGCTCACGCGCCAGGTCCACGATTTCCAGCGACTGCGCCACGTCATCCACGGCCACCACCAGAACCTTGGCGTGTGCCGCACCCGCCGTGCGCAGCAAGTCCAGGCGCGTGGCGTCGCCGTAAAACACGCGGTAGCCGAACTTGCGCGCGGCTTCGATCATCTCGGCGTCGTGGTCCAGCACGGTGCAGGACTGGCCCTGAGCCAACAGTACGCGCGACACAATTTGTCCGTAGCGGCCAAAGCCGGCAATCAGGATGGGGGCATCTTGCTGTTCCGAAATCTCCTCCAGAACCGGTACGCCGCAATGGGCGTAGCGCGGCAGCAGCCATTTGTCGATGGCGACCAGCAGCAACGGACTCACCAGCATGGATACGGCCACCGCGCCCACCAGCAAGGATGCGGTTTGCGCCGGCAGCACATTGGCGCCGCCCGCCGCCTGGAACACCACAAACGCAAATTCGCCGCCCTGCGCCAGCAGCAACGTGAACACCGGGCGTTCCTGGAAAGGCAGTTCCATCAGGCGTGCAATCCCGAAGATCACCAGACCCTTGACGGCCAGAAAGCCCAGCACGATGGCGGCCATCTGAAGCGGTGCTGCGCGCAGCACGCCCAGGTCCACGCCCATGCCGACGGCAATGAAAAACAGGCCCAGCAGCAAGCCCTTGAAGGGTTCAATATTGGTTTCCAACTCGCGCCGGTATTCGCTGGTCGCCAGCAGCACACCGGCCAGAAAGGCGCCCAGTGCCATGGACAGGCCGACGATTTGCATCAACGCCGCAATGCCCACGACCAGTAGCAGCGAGGCGGCAGTGAAGATCTCGGGCGTCTTGCTGCGCGCAATCCAGCGCAACAAGGGGCGCAAGGCCAGGCGCCCACCGACCACGATTCCGGCAATGACTGCTATTATTTTGATAGCCTCTTGTGCCCGTTCCGCGAGGGCTACCGGCTGATTCTCCTCAAGCGATCCGCCCAGCAGCGGCAACAGGGCCAAAATCGGGATGGCGGCCACGTCCTGAAACAACAGAATGGAAAAACCGGCCTGGCCACTGCCGGTGGACAGCAGGTTGCGCTCGCCCATGACCTGCAGCGCAATGGCCGTGCTGGAGAGTGCCAGCCCCAATGCGCCCACCAGTGCGATCGGCCACGCCAGTCCAAATGCCAGCGCCACGACAAACAGCGCGGCGGCACAGCCCGCCACCTGGGCGCTGCCCCAGCCAAAAATGGGGCGGCGCAGGCTCCACAGGCGTTTGGGCTCCAGTTCCAGCCCAACCATGAACAGCATCAGCACCACGCCGAACTCGGCAAAATGCAGAATGTCCTGCACATTGGTGACAAAGGCCAGCCCCCAGGGGCCGATGGCAATGCCCGCAGCCAGGTATCCAATGATGGAGCCCAGGCCCAAAGCCCGGCTCAGGGGCACGGCGATGACCGCGGCGCTGAGGTAGATGAAGCTGTTGACTAACCAGGTGGGCAGGTGTTCCATGGCGCTAACATAGCATTACTGAGAAATCTCAACCAGAGAGGACAGCGCATGCCAATCGTAGTTGTAGCCAACCCCAAAGGCGGCGTCGGCAAATCCACATTGTCGACCAACATCGCGGGCTACTACGCTTCGCGCGGGCACGCTGTGATGCTGGGCGACGTGGACCGCCAGCAGTCGTCGCGTCTGTGGTTGGGGTTGCGCCCTGCTGCGGCGCGGGCGATCGCCAGCTGGGAGACGGACGCGGATGACATTGTCCGGCCCCCCAAGGGCACGACCCACGTGGTGCTGGACACACCGGCCGGGTTGCATGGCAAGCGCCTCAATGACGTGGTGAAGATGGCCGACCGCATCGTCGTGCCACTGCAACCCAGTGTGTTTGATATTTTTGCCACCCGCGCCTTTCTGGATGAGCTGGTGCACAACAAGCATGCCGCGAAGACGCAGATCGCGCTGGTGGGCATGCGGGTCGATGCCCGCACCATTGCGGCCGACCATTTGCATGAATTTGTCGATCGTCTGGGTGTTCCGGTGCTGGGCTATTTGCGCGACACACAAAACTACGTCCACCTGGCCGCCCGTGGTTTGACGCTGTTTGATGTGGCGCCGGGGCGGGTGGAAAAAGACCTGGAGCAGTGGCGTGCGCTGTGCGAGTGGCTGGATGCGTGAATGATTGTGTTGTGGTTTTGTCCCGGGGTTGACACACGGACAGCCGATCCGGGCCTACAGTGGGCAGCATGAAAATCTTTCAAACACTCTCGGAATTGTTGCCCCTGATCGGGCAGGAAGTCGTTGTCAGCGACTGGATCACCATCACCCAGGAGCAGGTCAACCTGTTTGCACAGGCCACCGGCGACCACCAGTGGATCCATGTGGACGTGGAGCGCGCCAAGGCCGGACCATTCGGTGCGCCCATCGCCCATGGTTTCTTGACACTGTCGCTGTTGCCCCGGTTTTTTGAATCATCCTTGCGCATTGAACAAACCCGCATGGGCGTGAACTATGGCCTGAACAAGGTGCGCTTCATCGCTCCGGTGCCTGTGGGCAGCCGGCTGCGCGCACGCATGAAACTGCTGGCCTGCGACCCGATTGACAAGCAGGGTATGCAGATGACCTGGGAAGTCACTACCGAGCGAGAGGGCGCCAGCAAACCGGTGTGTATTGCTGAATCGATTGCGCGCCACTATCCCTGAAGGAATCCATTCTGCCGCCATGCCTCGAACACGGTGACTGCAACCGCGTTGGAAAGATTCAGGCTGCGTTGGCCCGCCAGCATCGGCAGCTTCAGGCACTGGTGTGGCGCAAAGTGGGATCGCACCCCTTCTGACAGTCCTCGCGTCTCCGCCCCGAAGACCAACCAGTCGCCGGGCTGGAACGCAGTCGCGAATACCTGACCGCTGCCTTTGGTGGTCAACGCAAACAGGCGATCCGGCGCGGGTCGTTGCGTCTCAAGAAAGTCCTGCCAGCTGGCATGCTTGTGCAGCGTGGCGTACTCGTGGTAATCCAGCCCGGCCCGGCGCATGTGCTTGTCATCCATCGAAAAACCCAGCGGTTCGACCAGGTGCAGCGTGCAACCGGTATTGGCCGCCAGGCGGATGATGTTGCCCGTGTTGGGCGGGATTTCGGGCTCGACCAGAACAATATGAAACATGGGCGGTATTGTCGCCGCCGTGGCGTCGCTGGTTTACTCCGTTCTGCACAGCACCAGGGCCGTGATGTGTGCCGCGCCCGCGCGGCGCAGCGCGCGTGCGGCCGCGTGCAGCGAGGCGCCGCTGGTCATCACGTCATCGAGCAGGACCAGCCGTTTGCCGGCAACGCGGGAGACCTTCAGCGGGTCCACGGCAAACGCGTTCTCCACCATGCGCAGGCGTTCGCTGCGCGCCAGTGTTCTTTGCGGTGGCGTGTCCTGCACACGCAGCAACACTCCATGCGCTACTTTGGATGGCTCCAGCGCACGGGCCAGCGCATCGGCCTGGTTGTAGCCGCGCTCCCGCAACCGCTGCGCAGACAGAGGCATGGGGAGCAACAGGTCGGCCGCATCCAGCGCGGGCTCCACCCATGGCGCGGCGCGCAACAGGCTCGCAAAACTGACGGCCCAGCCAGGGCGTTGGTGGAATTTGAAGTCCGCAACCAGATCCGCCCACGGATAGGCATAGGGGAGGGCAGCCAGACAGACATCCAGTGGAGGTGCTTGCAGGGTACAGGCTCCGCACTGGTGCACGCCGGGCGCAACCGGCAGGGCACAAGTGGTGCAACGGACTACCGGTTGCGCGAACGCGCCTACGCAGGCCTCGCAGATGCTGTGGGCGGGCCAGGCATGACATACCGCGCACTGGCTGGGCAGGCGCCGCGATATCCCTTGGAGCAGTTGGCGAAACACCGAGCCAATATACTCGGGCCGCGCTCTTGCCCACCCGTCGTTGCCGATTCCCATGCCGTCCCAACTACCCCCCACCATCGCGCCACGCGCCGCCGCGCGCTGGGCGGCCCGGCTGCCGGCCACTTCCCCATGGTTGCATGAAGAGGTGGCGCGCCGCATGGAAGAGCGTCTGCAATGGATGACCCTGCAGCCCCGGCGGTGGGTGCATTGGGAGCCGCTGCTGGGCGGCGTGGGTGCGCATGCACTGTTGGCCACGCGGTATCCGAAGTCTGAGTGTTTTATGGTGCTAGCCCTCGCAGAACATGCACAGGCAGCTCATAAATTGATAGCGAGTCCGTGGTGGCACCCCAAACGCTGGACCGCACCCAAGCTAAACATCGGCACACCCGACACACCCGCCCAAATGCTGTGGGCCAATATGGTTTTGCATATGGCGGCCGATCCGCAGGCGCTGATCGCACAGTGGCATCGCTTGTTGGAGCCAACGGGTTTTTTGATGTTTTCCTGTCTGGGCCCCGACACCTTGCGAGAGATCCGCTCGCTCTACAGTGTGATGGGTTGGCCGCCAGCTTCGCATGCCTTTACCGATATGCACGACTGGGGCGACATGCTGGTGCAAGCCGGGTTTTCTGAGCCGGTGATGGATATGGAGCGCATCACCCTGACGTTCGCAACGCCTGAGCGTTTGCTGGTCGAGTTGCGAGAGTTGGGGCGCAACCTGCATCCGCAGCGCTTTGGCGCATTGCGCGGGCGGGGCTGGTATGCGCAATTGTTGTCCCGTTTGGCCACCCTGGCCCAGCCCGAAAGCGACGGGCAGCTTCGATTGACCTTTGAGGTCGTTTATGGTCATGCTTTCAAGGCGCCGCCGCGCATGGCGGTTGGCCCGGAAACCCGTGTGTCTCTTGACGAAATGCGAGCGACCTTGCGTCAGGTCAAGAAAAATGACGCATCAGGTTGACTTAAGGGCTTGACATGCGCCGCCGACACTAATTTTGAGAGAGGTGGGTCGGCTACAATAACCGGCAAACCGAGTTCTGGCCCTTCCTGTCCACCCGTTGCCATTGGCGCGTTTGAGGTCAGGTTTTGGCACTGTTTAATCTGATTCGACGAAGAAATGACCAAGATGAAGAGCATTTTCAATAAATTGGCTTCACTGCTCCTCGCGGCAAGCGCATGGGCAGGCACTGCGGCATTCACGGTGGCGCATGCGGTCAATGACCTGCCAGGCGGCCCCGCCGTGAATCAGTTGAACCTGCATCCGCCGGTGACCAAAATTGCCGAGGAGCAGCACTGGCTGCACTGGTTCATGCTGATCGTCTGTACTGTCATCTTTGTGGCGGTTTTTTCGGTCATGTTCTATTCCATCTGGAAGCACCGCAAGTCGGTGGGCCACAAGGCTGCCACCTTTCATGAATCGGTCGTTGTGGAAGTCGTGTGGACCATCATCCCGTTCATCATCGTGATCCTGATGGCACTGCCCGCCACCAAAGTAGTGGTTGCCATGAAAGACACCACCAACGCCGATCTGACGATCAAGGTTACCGGTATGCAGTGGAAATGGGGTTACGACTACCTCAAGGGTGAAGGCGAAGGCATTGGTTTTATCTCGACACTCGACGGTGCGCAGCGCACCATGTCTGACGTTGGCGACCTCAAGGAAATTGCGAAAGTCGATGACTATCTGCTCAAGGTTGACAACCCACTGGTGGTCCCAGTGGGGAAGAAGATCCGCATCATCACCACCGCCAATGACGTAATCCACGCGTTTGCCGTGCCGTCCTTTGGTATCAAGCAGGATGCGATTCCTGGATTTGTGCGTGACACCTGGTTCCGTGCAGAACAAACGGGTGACTTCCATGGGCAATGCCAGGAGTTGTGCGGCAAAGAGCACGCCTACATGCCTATCCATGTCAAGGTGCTGTCAGCTGCGGACTACTCGGCCTGGGTTGCAGGAGAAATGAAAAAAATGGCGGCCAAGGCGGATGATCCTGCCAAGGTCTGGGCACTGGCCGATATCTCCAAGCGTGGTGAAAAGGTTTATGCCGCCAACTGCGCAGCCTGCCACCAGGCCAACGGCAAGGGCGCTGGCCCGATCAAGGCCCTGGACGGTTCACCCGTTGTGCTGGATGCAAACAAAGACGTGCAAATCGGGGTCCTTCTCAAGGGTCGGATCGTGACGCTTCCGGATGGCAAAAGCAATGTGATGCCGCCTTGGGCGCAGCTTAGCGACACCGACATTGCAGCCGTAATCAGCTACACCAAGAACAACTGGTCCAACAAGACCGGTCAGGTCGTGCAACCCGCGGATGTGCTGGCTCTGCGCAAGTAGAGCGCACCAGACCGCAAGACCCGACAGATCAAGATTAGTGAATTGAGAAGGAAATCAGGATGAGTGCCGTTCTAGACCACCACGACCATGCCCATGACGACCACCATGACCACGCCCCCGCGGGCTGGCAGCGCTGGGTCTACGCCACCAACCACAAGGACATTGGCACGCTGTACCTGCTGTTCGCCTTCACGATGCTGATGGTGGGTGGCGTGCTGGCCCTGATCATCCGCGCCGAGCTATTCCAGCCCGGCCTGCAACTGGTCAACCCCGAACTGTTCAACCAGCTCACCACGATGCACGGCCTGATCATGGTCTTCGGCGCCATCATGCCGGCCTTTGTCGGCTTTGCGAACTGGATGATTCCTTTGCAGATCGGCGCGGCCGACATGGCCTTTGCCCGCATGAACAACTTCAGCTTCTGGCTGATGATCCCGGCTGGTTTGATGCTGGTGGGTTCCTTCTTCATGCCCGGTGGCGCACCTGCTGCCGGCTGGACGTTGTACGCACCGCTGACCCTGCAGATGGGCCCGTCCATGGACGCCGGCATTTTTGCCATGCACATCCTGGGTGCCAGTTCCATCATGGGCTCGATCAACATCATCGTCACCATCCTGAACATGCGCGCTCCCGGCATGACGCTGATGAAGATGCCCATGTTTTGCTGGACCTGGCTGATCACCGCCTACCTGCTGATCGCCGTGATGCCCGTGCTGGCTGGCGCCATCACCATGACGCTGACGGATCGCCACTTTGGCACCAGCTTCTTCAACCCCGCCGGTGGCGGTGATCCGGTCATGTACCAGCACATCTTCTGGTTCTTCGGTCACCCCGAGGTCTACATCATGATTCTGCCGGCCTTCGGCATCATCAGCCAGGTGGTTCCGGCTTTTGCCCGCAAGAAGTTGTTTGGCTACGCCTCAATGGTGTATGCCACATCATCGATTGCCATCCTGTCCTTCATTGTCTGGGCGCACCACATGTTCACCACCGGCATGCCGGTGACGGGCCAGCTGTTCTTTATGTACGCCACGATGCTGATTGCCGTGCCCACTGCCGTGAAGATCTTCAACTGGATCGCCACCATGTGGCAGGGTTCCATGACGTTTGAGACCCCGATGTTGTTTGCCGTGGGCTTCATCTTCGTGTTCACCATCGGGGGTTTCACCGGCCTGATGCCAGCGGTTGCGCCCATCGACATCCAGTTGCAGGACACCTACTACATCGTCGCCCACTTCCACTACGTGTTGGTGGCGGGTTCCTTGTTTGCCATGTTCTCCGGCTTCTACTATTGGGCTCCCAAGTGGACCGGTGTGATGTACAGCGAAACACGTGGCAAGATCCACTTCTGGTGGTCCATCATCGCCTTCAACATCACCTTTTTCCCGATGCATTTCCTGGGCTTGGCCGGCATGCCGCGTCGCTATGCTGACTACCCCATGCAGTTTGCGGACTTCAATGCGGTTGCGTCGGTCGGTGGTTTCCTGTTTGGTTTTGCCCAAGTCTATTTCTTCCTGTTCATCGTGCTGCCTGCCATGCAAGGCAAGGGTGAAAAGGCCCCGCAGAAGCCCTGGGAAGCCGCTGAAGGTCTCGAGTGGGAAGTGCCATCGCCTGCACCGTTCCATACCTTTGAGACACCGCCCAAACTGGATGCAACCGCCACCAAGGTGATTGGTTAATCGCCATGACGACACCCGAACAGAAAAAGGCCAATGCCCGCATGGGTTTGATCCTGGCATCCATCGCCGCCTTGTTCTTTGTCGGTTTCATGGCACGCATGGTGTTGCTGGGCAAGTAAGTGATGGAACTGCGGCGCGAGAATTTCCTGATGGTGCGCAAGCTGGCGGTCATAACCGTCTGCATGTTCGCATTTGGCTATGCGCTGGTGCCCATCTACAAGACCATCTGTGAAATGACTGGTATCAATGTTCTGGCACTGGGTGACCGGAACATTCCGGGAGCCACGCCAGCGGTAACCGCGAATACCCAGGTGGACCTGAGCCGAAGCATCACCGTCGAATTTGATGCCAACGCCCGTGGACCCTGGGAGTTCAAGCCTGCGCAACGGTCCATAGAGGTCCACCCGGGTGAACTGACCACCGTCATGTACGAGTTCCAGAACACCCAGAACCGGCGTATGTCGGCACAGGCTATTCCCAGTTACGCACCGCAGCAGGCAGCGGCTCACTTCAACAAGCTGGAGTGTTTTTGTTTCAACCAGTACACACTGGATCCGGGCGAGAAGAAGTCCTGGCCTGTCGCCTTTGTCATCGATCCCAAGTTGTCCAAGGACGTGAAGACAATCACCTTGTCCTACACCTTTTTTGAGGTGGGAGGCAAGACACCCCCGGCTCCTGTTGCTGCTGTGACTGTCGGCGCGCCTCAGGGGAGCCGTTCATGACAGACCCGGTGTCTACGACCGCTCCCGCAACCCCTTCGGTGTGGCGCAGTGTCAAACTCGTGGCTTGGTCTTTTTTGGGTATCCGCAGCAACGCGCAATACCAGCAGGATCTGGCCAAGGTCAGCCCCCTGCACGTTGTGGCGGTAGGACTGGTGGCCGTGCTGATGCTGGTCGTGGGTTTGGTTATCCTGGTCAACTGGGTCGTTGCGAAGTAAATAACTTGTGGGACAGACCTTAGCCACACGGCGGCAAGCTCTGTCCTCAACTGATTGGAATAGGAGAAAGAAATGAGTTCAACAACACACGGCGCAACACCGTACTACTTTATCCCCGGCCCTTCGCGCCATCCAGCCATGGCCGCGTTGGGGTTGTTTTTCGTCATCCTGGGCGCGGGCCAATGGGTCAATGGCGTTGAATGGGGCAAGTTCTCGCTTTTGGCGGGTCTGATCGGTTGGCTTTTTGTGCTGTACCAGTGGTTCAGCCAGTCAATCGCCGAGAGTGAAGGCGGCCAATACGGCCACAAGATCGACATCTCGTTCCGTTGGAGCATGACCTGGTTTATCTTCTCCGAGGTCATGTTCTTCGGCGCCTTTTTCACAGCCTTGTGGTGGGCCCGTGCGCATTCCGTGCCAGCGTTGGGCAGTCTGGATAACGCGCTGCTCTGGCCAAACTTCAAGGCCGTGTGGCCCAGCCTGGCCGCAGGTGCGACTGCGTCCCCTGCCGGTATTGTGGAACCCTTCATGACGATGGGCCCGTTCTGGCTGCCCACCATCAACACGGCATTGCTGCTGTCCTCCGGCGTGACATTGACCATCGCCCACCATGCACTGGTGGCGGGCAATCGCAGCAAGACCATCGGGTTCATGTGGATCACGGTATTGTTGGGTGCGAGCTTCCTGTGTGTTCAGGGCTACGAGTACTACCATGCCTACACGCTGTACAACCTCAAGCTCAGCTCGGGCATTTTTGGCTCCACGTTCTTCATGCTGACCGGCTTTCACGGCTTCCACGTGTTTGTGGGCATGTTGATGCTGTTGTTCATCACGCTGCGCCTGCAAAAAGGCCACTTCACCCCCCAGCGCCACTTCGGCTTTGAAGGGGCTGCCTGGTACTGGCACTTTGTGGATGTGGTCTGGCTGGGCCTCTATATCCTGGTGTACTGGCTCTGACCGACTCTTGCATTGCAAGAAGAAAAGGCACCGCACGCGGTGCCTTTTTTCTGGATTAGCGCCCCTGTGGAATGCCGGTCGGGTGGATATAACCCAAACTCCACGCGATCAGAATGCAGGCAAATAGCAGGATCGACAAGCCAACGCGCAGACCGAGGGCGCGTGCCATTTTTCGGGATGTCTCATTTCCCTTCTGTCCGCCACGCATCATGTAGAACAATGCTGCGCCGAGGCTTGCGAGAATGGCCAAAAAGGCAATGGTTACAAGGTATGTCATGAGCAGGATTATCTGGTGAATGGGCGGTTGAAATTTGTACTCATCACAGTGGCAACGCTTGCCGCAGTGGGAGTCACTGCGAGCCTTGGATTCTGGCAATTGTCGCGAGCGGCCGAAAAGCAGTCGCGCCAGGCATCTCTGGATGCGCAAAGTGCCAAATCCCCACTTGATGCCGCCGCGGTCCGTGCCACAACAGACCCGTTGACCTTGCTCCACCAGCGTGCGCGTCTGCGGGGTACTTGGGTACCACAGTCCGTCATCTTCCTGGAGAACCGGCCCATGGATGGGAGGGTGGGGTTCGTCGTGATGACGGTTTTGCGACTGGAAGGCGGTGGCGCGTTGGCAGTTCAACGCGGCTGGGCTCCCCGCGGCTTCGAGGATCGCACGCTGTTGCCCCCGATTGAAACACCCGCGGGTGTGGTCGAAATAGAAGGCCGCATGGCATTGCCGCCCTCCGATCTGTATGCCCTTGGTGGCCCTACGGCGGGACGAATACGGCAAAATCTCGACCTGCCACAATTCAGCTCTGAAACCGGGTTGCCGCTGCTTCCGATTACGCTGCAGCAAATGGGAGTAACCGGTGAGGCCCTGGTGCGGAATTGGCCGGTTGTGAATCTGGGGGTCGAGAAGAATTACGGCTACGCCGCGCAGTGGTTTGGTCTGGCACTCCTGTTTTCCTTGTTGTACCTGTGGTTCCAGATTGTTCGACGTTTTATTGATCGCCCAAAGGATACAAGTCCCGATGTCTAGCGCAAATCCTTCCGACGACACCCCATTGGGGCTGACGGTGCATGCACTGCCGACTGCGCAGGACATGGGCGACCTCGTGAATGGTCGCACCCGTGCCGGACGCTGGAAGATGCTGGCGGTCATGTTGATCTGTGCGGCCCCGGTGATTGCGTCGTACCTGACCTTCTACGTCGTGCGCCCCGAGGGGCGGCGCAATTTTGGCGAGTTGGTTGAGCCGCAACGGGCTCTGCCTGACCTCGTCGCCACCAGCCTGGAAGGCAAGTCCGTGAACTTGCGCTCGCTCAAGGACCAGTGGCTACTGATCAGCGTCTCATCGGGGCGATGCGACGCGCTGTGTGCAAACCATTTGTATTTGCAGCGCCAATTGCGGGAAGGGCTTGGCAAGGACAAGGCGCGCCTGGATTGGGTCTGGTTGATCGATGACGCCGCCCCGGTGGCGGATGCGCTCTTGCCTGCGTTGAAGGACGCGACGGTACTCAGGCTCGCACAGCCGGCGTTGGCCGACTGGTTGGCCCCCCAGGCTGGCCATGCTTTGCAGGATCATCTGTATCTGGTCGACCCTTTGGGCAACTGGATGATGCGCTTTCCCGCGCAAGTTGACGCGCAGGGCGCAGTCAAGGTCAGGCGTGATCTGGATCGGTTGTTGCGCGCGTCCTCTCATTGGGACAAAGCGGGCCGCTGAAGCCCAGGGCAAGTTTCCATGAACGCTCCACTTTACGACTTCTCTCCACTCGTGCGCATGCTCGTGATGGGTGTGCTGCTGGCCTCGGGTCCCTTGCTGATGGTCTATTTGCGCAACCGGCGCGCGAGTCCATTGGGGCGCCTGCATGCGTTGACACTGGTGACCCTGTTTCTGACGTTTGACTTGGTGATGTTTGGCGCGTTCACGCGGCTGACCGACAGCGGATTGGGCTGCCCGGACTGGCCGGGCTGCTATGGCAATGCCAGCCCTCTGGGTGCCAGTGCGGCAATTGATGCGGCCCAGCAGGCCATGCCGACAGGACCGGTGACTCCCGGCAAAGCCTGGGTTGAAATGGTGCACCGCTACCTCGCGATGGGGGTTGGTGTCTTGATCACGGTTCTGGCGGTTGCAGCCTGGCTGGGACGCAAACCCGTGGATAGCCGGCGCCCCGTCAACCCCTGGTGGGCAACAACCACCTTGGTGTGGGTGTGCATACAAGGCGCCTTCGGTGCCTGGACCGTGACCATGAAGCTGTTTCCAGCCATCGTCACGCTGCACTTGCTGGGCGGATATATCTTGCTGGCCTTGTTGACCGTTCAAGCCGTCTTGCTGGCGCGTCAGCAAGACTTGCTTGCTCCGACCACCGTGTCCGCGTTGCTGCGCAAGGCCATCGCTGTGGCTCTGGCTCTGCTGATCCTGCAGGCTGTGTCTGGTGCCTGGGTCAGCACGAACTACGCGGTTCTGGCGTGCACGGATTTTCCCAACTGCCAGGGCAGCTGGTGGCCGCAGATGGATTTCGCCCATGGTTTTGAGATCTGGCGCCCACTGGGCTACAGCCAGGATGGCAGCCACATCAGCTTTCAGGCGCTCACAGCCATCCATTACACGCATCGCTTGCTGGCCGCCGTGACCCTGGTCTCACTGGCCGCATTGGCCTGGTACCTCTCGAAAGAACCGGCCCTGCGTGGCCTCGCACGGGCACTTGGCATCCTGTTGACTCTGCAAT
>Ga0208398_100548_pt1 | contig 23083 bp, 20 predicted proteins | sample LakWasMe79_HOW10_2_FD_183905 | JGI IMG/M metagenome (GOLD analysis project Ga0208398, IMG submission 183905) | Freshwater sediment methanotrophic microbial communities from Lake Washington under simulated oxygen tension - Sediment Metagenome... | ecosystem: Environmental > Aquatic > Freshwater >...
GCTGCCGGGGCGCCGGTGGGGTGCCAGCCAGGGTGCCAGCGCCTCGGCCATGTGGCGGCGTGGCGAGACCTGGCCGCCCAGGCTGCTGCGGTGCTGGAAGCACAGCCACTCCAGCAGATCCAGCGGCCGCTGGTAGGCCGCATCACCACCGCGGCCGTGGGCCAGCGCATGCGCCTTCGGGTCGGCCAGTGCCGCCGCATCGTCGCGGTGCAGCCAGGCGTAGCGCCGGGCGTCGAAGCTGGCGCGCAGGCGCGCCGGCGACAGCGAACCCTGCCAGCGGATGAAGGGGTTGTCGCGGGTGATGCCGGGAAAGTAGTCGACCTCGGCCTCCGCCTGGCGCAGCGCAAAGTCGAAGCTGAGCTGGTCACGCTTGGCAAAGGCCAGGATGTTCTCCCACCAGATCGTGCCGAAGCGCCGCACCGTCTCGTGGTGGTGGCTGCGCAGCAGCACGGTGGCGGTGGTCAGCGGCGTGATGTTGCCCAGCGGCAGCCGGCTGGCATAAAAATCGAACTGCTCGGCGATGACCGCCGGTGCCTCGTAGCCCAGCGCGGCGATGGCATAGGCCTCCTGGTCGAGCTGGGTGTGGCGGGCATGGCGGAAGGCGCGGAACAGGTAGGGCCGCGGGCTGGCCAGGTCGCTGGCCTGCGGCAGGCGCTTGAAGGTGACGGTGTTGTCGATGTACAGGCTGTACTCGGCATCCGGGAAGTAATCGTGCGGCAGGGCCTTGGGCCGGCGCGACAGCTTCTCGGCCGGCAGGTGGCTGGTGGGCAGTTGCAGGAAGCGCCACACCGGGGAGCGCAGCGCTGGGTCGTCGGTGAGGCAGACGAAGTCCAGGTCCAGGTCGGTGGTGGCCTCGGCCGGCAGGCCGTCCAGCGGGTTGTTCAGCGCCTCCTTGGGGCCGACCAGGGCGGTGTAGACCACCAGCCGGGTGCGTGGCCGGGCGACCGGCTGGACCACGGGGGAATCGTCGGGGACGGCAGGGGTCACGGGAATGCCTTCATGCAGCGCTGTGCATTGCGAGCCGGTCCGGCTGGCCGGCCATGCCGGCCAGGGCGGCCAGCCGCGCCCGGTAGCGCTGGCCGGCGGCCGGCGACAAGCGGGTGATGCCGGGCAGCAGGTAGCCGGCCTTGCCCTGCAGCACCCGGTTGGACAGCAATTCGACCAGGGCGTCCAGATCGTTGCGGTAGACCGAGGGCAGGTGAAAGATGCCGTGGAAGCCGAAGGTCGGCCACGGCACGGTGGGGAACTCGACCGAAAAGCGGGCCGCTACGGCGCGCGGCGCAAACTGCAGCCCCTGGGCCTGCAGCGCCGGGCGGGCGCTGCGGCAGATGAACAGGTCCTCGGCCTCGCACAGGTCGGGGTAGTCCAGCGCCGCCACCGCGTCCACCAGCCGGCGCGAGCGCAGTGAGAAGCCGCCGTTGCCGACCTCGCCATCCCCCTCGGCAAACTGCGGCCAGGGTGCGCCGATGTAATCGTGCGCCAGGAACTGCGGCTCGAAGGCCTGCGGGTTGAGCACAAAACCGTCGTACTGGATCACCAGCACATGGGCGCAGCGCAGGTCTTCGGCCAGGCGCCGGGTGATGAGCCGGTTGTAGTCCTCGATGCGGCGCAGCGTGGGGATGGGCAGCACGTCGAAGCCGGGCCAGGCCTGTGGCCGGTCGGAATAGACCAGCACCTGGCGCACCGGGAAACGCGCCACCGATTGGCGCAGTGCGTTCAGCGCCAGCGCATGCTGGTCGGTGTCGGCGATGGCGAGGGCGATGTCCGGGGCCATGCGGTGGCGCCGCTCAGAACAGGGCCGCCAGGCGGTGGCTGACCGCCGGCCAGTCGAAGCGGGCCACCAGCTGCTCACGTTGCTGGCGGCGCAAGGCATCGTCGCGCGCCATGCCGCCGTCGGCCACGCGGGCCATGGCCTGCACCAGCGCGTCGTGCTCAGGCACCAGGAACGGCCCCACGTCCTGCGGCACCTCGGCCCGCGTGCCAGGCCGGGCGGCAACGCGGCAGGCCAGGCCATCCGGGCAGAAGTCGTCGGTGGCGCCACCGGCGGTGACGATGGCCGGCGTGCCGCAGGCCATGGCCTCCAGCACGGGCAGGTTGAAGCCCTCGGCGCGGTAGGGCGAGACATAGGCGTCGGCCACTGCGTACATCGTGCGCAACTGCTGCTGGTCCAGCGGCGTGCTGATCACCGAGATGCCGGCCAGGGTGTTGTCGTCCAGCAGGCCGGGCCGGTCGCGTTGCAGCTCGGCCACGATGCGGTCCACGCCCAGGCCGTACAGGCCCTTGTTCTCCTTGATCAGCAGCCGCGCCCGGGGCTGCCGGCGGCGCACGTCGGCAAAGGCGGCGATCAGCAGGTCCAGTCCCTTGTTCCAGGTGGCCACGCCGACATTGAGGAACAGCGTCTCGTCCTCGGCCACGCCCAGCTGCTGACGGGCCTGGCGGCGCGCCTCGTCAGGCAGGGGCCGGAAGGTGGCGGCCTTGACACCATGCGGCACGACATGGATGCGCTCGCCGTCGAAGCCATAGTCGACCAGCCGGTCACGCGCCCAGTGCGAGGGCGTGACGATGCGGTTGGCGTCCCGGGTGAAGGCAGCGGTGTCGACCGGCACCCGGTCGAAGCAGGGGTCGACCAGCCAGCATTCGGTGACCATGAAGCTCAGCGTCTTCTGCGCCGGATCGAAGGCGGTGCGGAAGGGCGAGGCGATGCGGAACAGGCAGTCGACGGGCTCGCCGGGCGGCGGCTCGGGCACGGCCTGGATACGCGCCTGCTCGTCGGCGGCAAAGCCGGCCGGCAGTTGGCGGGCGTTCCAGTGCGCCATGAAAAAAGGCAGGTCGCGGTGGTAGACGCACAGGCCGGGTTCGTCCAGCAGCGCCAGCAACTGGTGCTGGTTGACCATCGCGATGGAGTGGTTCACACCCCGCCAGCCTTCGATGCAGAGGGTTTTCATGGGGTTCTGTTCGGGGGTGCGTCGGGCGACACGCTGCGTTGGCGCCCATCTTGCGGCCGGCGCGCTGGCCGCTATCGCCGGAATTGCACGGCCTTCGCCGGCCTGGCCGCGCGACACCCGGTCGCGGGTGGGGTTGCGGGTGGGGCCGATCAGCCGCCGGCCTCGTGTGGGAAGCGCGCGGCCTGGGCGTGGTAACTCTCGTGGAAGCGGCTGCCCTCCTCCAGCAGGCCCGGATTGCGAATCCACTGCAGGTGCTCGCGCACCACCCGGGCCGGGTTGCCGGCCAGCGCCACATGGGTCTGCGTGAAGCGCCGCGTCACGACGCTGCGCGCGCCGACCACGGTCTCGTCGCCGATGCTGACCGACTTGGTGATGTAGACGCCCTCGCCAACCCAGACATGGTCGCCGATGAACACGCCGTCGGACTGGTCGAGGTAGGCACCCGAGTGCTGGTCGAAGATCAGGTGCGGCGACTCGCCGCAGCGCAGCGTGACGCCGCTGGAGAACATGCAGCGGTGGCCGACCTGCACCGTGTTGCCGGAGTTGTACAGGTAGAAGCGCCCGCCGGCCTCGATGGTGAACTCCTCGCCCAGGTGCAGGCGGGTGTTGTGGGCGCGCACATGGTTGCCGCAGAAGATGCCCAGGCCTTTGATCTCGGATTCGCGGTCGATGAAGATGTCGTTGCGGTCACCGCTGATGAACAGGTGGAGCGTGGACTGACCGCTGGTGCCACGCACCACGATGCGGTTGTCGTTGCCGATCACATGGCCCGCCAGGGTGATGTTGGGCCCCACCTCGATGTGGTTGCGAACACCGTGCTGCTTGAAGGCTTCCGTCATCGTCTGCTCATTCCCTGCCCCAGGCCTATGGGGCTCCGGCGTGCATTGTGCGCAGCCCGGGTGGGCGGGACAGGCCGGATTTGGGCGGTGCCCGGGCTGCTGTTCACGCGATGGCATCCCCGTCGCCCGCCCTAAGCTCCCCGGCATCACTCTCAGGGTCGACTCATGACGAAGACAGCACTGATCACCGGCGTCACCGGCCAGGATGGCGCGTACCTGGCCGAACTGCTGCTGGCACAAGGCTATGTGGTGCACGGCATCAAGCGCCGGTCCAGCATGTTCAACACCAACCGCGTGGACCACCTGTACCAGGACCCGCACGAGGACAACCCGCGCTTCCACCTGCACTACGGTGACCTGTCGGACAGCACCAACCTGATCCGCATCGTGCAGCAGGTGCAGCCCGACGAGATCTACAACCTGGGCGCGATGAGCCATGTGGCCGTCAGCTTCGAGCAGCCCGAGTACACCGCCAATGTCGACGGCATCGGCACGCTGCGCCTGCTGGAGGCCATCCGCATCCTGGGCCTGGAAAAGAAGACCCGCTTCTACCAGGCCAGCACCTCCGAGCTGTACGGCCTGGTGCAGCAGACACCGCAGAAGGAGAGCACGCCCTTCTACCCGCGCAGCCCCTATGCGGTGGCCAAGCTCTACGCCTACTGGATCACGGTGAACTACCGCGAGGCCTATGGCATGTACGCCTGCAACGGCATCCTGTTCAACCACGAAAGCCCGGGCCGCGGCGAGACCTTCGTCACCCGCAAGATCACCCGGGCCATCGCCCGCATCGCCCTGGGCATGCAGAGCTGCCTGTACCTGGGCAACCTGAGCGCCATGCGCGACTGGGGCCATGCCAAGGACTATGTGCACATGCAGTGGCTGATGATGCAGCAGGACCAGGCCGAGGACTTCGTCATCGCCACCGGCGTGCAGCACAGTGTGCGCGACTTCGTGCGCCAGGCCGCCGACGAGCTGGGCATCCTGATCGAGTTCCGCGGCAGCGGTGTCGACGAAGTCGGCGTGGTCGCGGCCGTGGCCAAGCCGGACCGCGGCATGCCGGCGCACCACTGCAAGCCGGGCGACGTGATCGTGCGGGTCGACCCGGGTTACTTCCGCCCGACCGAGGTCGAGACCCTGCTGGGTGATGCCAGCAAGGCGCGCGAGAAGCTGGGCTGGACGCCCAGCATCAGCTTCGACGAACTGGTGCGCGAGATGGTGCGCAGCGACTACAGCAGCGCCAAGCGCGACAGCCTGGTGAAGCTGGCCGGCTTCGAGGCCTACGACGGCCACGACTGACACCGCCCTCCCCCTCCCAACGCAAAACGACCGCCTCGGCGGTCGTTTTTCATGTGCGGCCCCGACCGCCGGCGCAGGCCGGCACCGGCGCGCCGGTGGTGAGGCTCAGCGCTGCAGCGCGCGCCAGATCGCCAGGTGCTGCTGCGAGTAGTGCTTCCAGGTCCAGTCGCCCACCGGATTGAAGGCGAGCTTCTGGAAGATGGCGTTCAGCTCGTCCTGGGTGGTGAAGCTGAAGTCGACCGCCAGGTCGGCCTGCCATTCATGGCGGGGCGCGATGGTGCGCACGCCCGCCTGGGTGGCGTCGATGATGCTCTGTGGCATGCAGTCCTCGTCGCCGGTGTAGAGCACGAAGTCGGCGCTGCCGAGGATCTTCTGGTAGAGCTCGGGGTTGAAGTCCTTCGCGAACTTGACATCGAAACCGGCCTGCGCCATCGCCGCCAGCGTGGGCTGCCAGCCATCGCCCATGGCCAGGAAGCTGAACTTGGACCGGTCCAGCGTCTTGCACAGCTCGCTGACCATCCACTCGCGCTTGCGGCCATCCGGATAGACCTTGGTCAGCAGCGCCACCACCTTGGGCCGCCGCGGCGCGCTGTCATGTGCCGGCAGCACGCAGTCCAGCTTGGGCACGCCGTGCTGCTGCAGGTACTTCACCATCGTCGACGAGAAGCAGATGCCGCAATGGGCGCTGGCCATCGAGTCCTTGATGAACTTGAGCTTGCCCTCGGTGCCCTGGGTGAAGTGGGTGATCATCAGGGTGTGCAGGCCACCCACCGACGGCTGGTGCCGGTACTGCAGGTAGTTGACATGGTGGTTCACATCGGCCTGGGGGTCCGGCATGGCGCTGACGGTGCACACCTCGCCCAGCGCATTCAGCTCGCGCTGCATGGCATAGCTGTACTTGGTCAGGATGCCGTCGATGCCCATGCCCTCTTCGTAGTTGACGATATGGATCTTCATGGTGCTTGGCGTGGTGGTGGGATGGATGGCGGAGGGCGCCGGCCGCTCAGGCCGCGCGGCGGTCACTGACGTCGATCACGACCCGCAGGCTGGAGAAGAAGCTCTCGCGCCGGCGGCTGATGGCCCAGAAAAGGTTGTCCAGCGTGGCGCACAGCCAGCGCGGTATGCCGATCCTGGCGTAGGCCAGCAGCGGTCGCGCGCGCGAGATGTCCTCGATCTGCACCGTCCGCCAACCCAGGTCGTGCACCATCTTCAGGATCGAGTCCCGGCGGTAGTAGTGGAAATGGGTCAGGTCGACATATGGCCGGTAGGTCACGCGCGAGTCGGGCAGCGACAGGTCGTCCTCCTTGGGAATCGACAGGATCACGTTCTTCGACGCGATCCGGGTCATCTCGCGCAGGGCGGTGACGTGGTCCTCGATGTGCTCCAGCACGTTCCAGGCCACCACCGACTCGAACTGCCCGTCGGCAAACCGCGTGAGGTCGGCGCCGGCATGGAAGGTGCACTGCGGGTGGTGCTGGCGCGCCAGGGCAATGTGCGCCTCATCGATGTCGATGCCTTCGGCGTGCCGGCCCTGTTGGTTCAGGGTGGCGACCAGGTTGCCGGTATTGCAGCCGATGTCCAGTACCGTGCGGTGGCAGGCCGGCAGGATCTGGCCCAGCTTCCAGGGGTCCAGCGCACCGTCGAACTTGAAGGGATCAGCCGACACCCTGGCACTCCGTCTCGATGATCTGGCAGACGCGCTCGATGGCGCGGGCCGGCATGCCGTGGAAGGTGGGCAGGCTGATGCCCTGGCGGGAGATGGCGTCGGCGTCCGCGCAGGGCATGTGTTGGTAGTCCTGGTAGATGGCCATGCGGTGCAACGGCACGAACAAGGGGCGAGTCTCGATCTGCTGCGCCGCCAGCCGGTCGATCAGCGCATCGCGCCGGGGCACCAGGCAGGTGTAGATCCAGTTGACCGGCCGCAGGTGCGCCGGTATGGCGCGCCGGCCGACCGCATCGACGCCGCTCAGGCGCTGCTCGTACTGCGCAAAGACGGTGTCGCGAGCCGCGAGGATGGCCCCGACCTCCTCCATCTGCGCCAGCCCGAGGGCGGCCTGCGGATTGGTCATGCGGTAGTTGAAGCCGACCGCGTCGTGCTGGTAGCGCGTGGTGCGGTTCATGCCGTGATCGCGCAGCACCAGCATGCGCTGGTAAAGCGCCTCGTCGTCGGTGACGCAGATGCCGCCTTCGCCGGTGGTGATGATCTTGTTGCCGAAAAAGCTGAAGACGCCGACCCGGCCGAAGCTGCCAACCTTGCGGCCGGCAAACTCGGCGCCATGCGCCTCGGCCGCATCCTCGATCACCTCCAGCCCGTGGTCATGGGCGATCTGCATGATCGCCGCCATGTCGGCCGGGTAGCCATACAGGTGCACCGGCATGATGGCGCGCGTGCGCGGCGTGATGGCGGCGCGGATGCGCTCGGGCGAGATGTTCCAGGTCGCGGGATCGATGTCCACGATGACCGGCGTGGCGCCCGCATGCAGCACGACATTGATGGTGGCCGCAAAGGTGAGGTCAGGCACGATGACCTCGTCACCCGGGCCGATGCCCAGGCTGACCAGAGCCAGGTGCAGCCCGACCGTGGCATTGGACACCGCCAGGGCGAAGCGGCTGCCGTTGAACTCGGCAAAGGCGCGCTCGAAGTCCGGGATGAAGTGGCCCTTGGAGCTGATCCAGCCGGTGTCCAGGCACTCGTTGAAGTAGGCGCGGGCCTGGCGCCCCAGGTAGGGCTGCACCAGCGGGATCGCCTCGGCGGGGGGGGCTTCGCCCGTGTTCATCTCGTTCAAGCGCATCGCGGGGTTCCAGTTGGCAAGTGGGTCGGGCACCGTCAGCGCAGCCAGGCCGACAGCCCGTTGCCCAGCGACGTCAGTGTCGCGTTCATCTGCTGGCCGTCATGCAGGGCGTTGGCGTACTGCACGCGCAGGTTGTAGTGGTCGCTCTCGGCGGCGATGACGTCGAACAGCGAGCGCCGGCCCAGTTGCTGCCACTGCTGCAGGGTGAAGCTGCGCAGGCGGTCGCTGTCGCGCAGCACCAGGCCCACGCGCTTGAGCCGGTCGAAGGCGGCGCCGGCCTGCTCGTGCACCTCCACCACCCGCTGGCGGCGCGACTCCAGAGCTTCGGCGCGCTGCAGCCGGGCGGCATCGGCACGCTTGGCAGCGGCCTGGACGGAATATTCGATGGCCGGGTTGATCAGCGGCACGCTGATCTGGATGCCGGCGCTCAGGCCGGCGTTGTGCGGGCTGCCCGCGCCGGCGGCCAGCAGGGCGTTGCCGCCGAGGTTCCAGCTGACCTGCGGCTTGGTGCCGGCGGCCACCACGCGGGCGATCTCACGCAGCGCCGCCGCATTGGCATCGAGCTGGCCGATGTCGGCCGAGCGCTCGGCCGCGGTCAGCACCTCCGGCAGTTCGGGCACGGCCAGCAGCAGGGTGCTCATGCCCTCGACCCCAGGCAGGCCATCGCCCACGATGCGGCGCAGCTTGGCCTCGACCTGGCGTGCCTGCGACACCGCCTGGGCCTGCTGCAGTTCGGCCATCTGCTGCTGCTTGCGGGCCTGCACCAGTTCGCTGACCCGGCCCTTGTCGGCGGCCACGATGGTCTCCAGCGCCTCCACCAGGCAACCCATCTTGCGCACCTGCTGGCCGTAGATGACCGCCTGCATGCGGAAACGGCTGCGCTCCAGCGCCAGCGAGGTGGTGGACAGGGTGATCTGCTCCTGCGTCGACAGCATGCCCAGCCGCGCCGCCTCGGCCTGCTGGCGGCGCCAGTCCACGATGCGCTCGGTGCGGCCGCCGTCGTACAGCGTCTGGCTCAGCTGCACGCCAGCACGCAGCTGCAGCTGGGACGTGGAGCCGTCGCTGCCCCCGCTCAGATTGGGGCTGACCGAGCCCGTCAGTGCCGCCTGCGGCCTGGCCGCGGCGCGCGCCTCCTCCACGTCCTGCAGCGCGGCCTCGGCCAGCAGGCGCTGCGCGCCGATGCCCTGGCTGCGCACCAGGGCGTCCTGCACCAGGCCACGCAGCTGTTCACGCGGGTCGGGCGCGGGCAGGGCCGGCGCCGCGCCGGCCGGCGCCATGCTGGTGTTGGGCTCGACCGTGTTCTCGTTCAGGCAGGCCGCCTGCCCGGCCAGCGGCGCCAGCACCAGCAGCAGGCCCGACACCAGGGCCCCGGTCGCCACGCACCAGCCAGGACGTCCGGGCGGTGCGGTGGGGTGGGCGGGCAAGGACGGCGTCATGGCAGCGGGCTCCAACGGGGCAGTTTCACCACCGTCCGAGGGCGGACGTGGCAGCCCTCAGTAGACGCCGATCGGACCCCGGGCAATCTGGCGATTCCCGGCGGATTCCGCCGCCTTTTCAGCCCTGCCGGATCATGGGCCCCAGCTGGGCGTGCGCGCCGCGGCGCCCCGGCCGATGCCCACATGGTCGATGCCGAAGACCTGCATCAGCTGCGGGTCGAACAGATTGCGTCCATCGAACACCAGCGGCCGCTTCAGCGTCGCCTTGACGAGGTCGAAGTCGGGGTTGCGGAACTCCTTCCACTCGGTGACCAGCAGCAAGGCGTCGGCGCCCTGCAACGCGGCGGTCTGGCTGTCCACCAGCTGCAGCCCCGGCAAGTCACCCAGCACGCGGCGGGCCTCGGCCATGGCCACCGGGTCGTAGGCCTGCACGGTGGCGCCACGCCGCAGCAGCTCGGCGATGATCACCCGGCTGGGGGCATCGCGCATGTCGTCGGTGTTGGGCTTGAAGGCCAGGCCCCACAGCGCGAAGGTACGGCCGGCCAGATCCTCACCGAAGCGGGCGACGACCTGGTCCACCATCACCTGCTTCTGCCGCTCGTTGGCCGCCTGCACCGCCTGCAGGACGCCCAGGTCCACGCCGTTCTCGCGCCCGGCATGGATCAATGCCTTGACGTCCTTGGGAAAGCACGAGCCGCCATAGCCCGCACCGGCATACAGAAAGTGCGTGCCGATGCGCGGGTCGCTGCCGATGCCCTTGCGCACCCATTCGATATCGGCGCCCACCTTGTCGGCCAGCAGGGCCAGTTCGTTCATGAAGCTGATGCGCGTGGCCAGCATGGCATTGGCCGCGTACTTGGTGAACTCGGCGCTGCGCACGTCCATCACCACCAGCTTGTCGCGGTTGCGCATGAAGGGCGAGTACACGGCGCGCATCAGCAAGGTGGCGCGCTCGTCGTCGGCACCGACGATGATGCGGTCTGGCCGCATGAAATCCTCGACCGCGGCGCCCTCCTTCAGGAACTCGGGGTTGCTGACCACCGCAAAGTCCAGCGTGATGCCACGCTCGGCCAGCGCGCCAGCCACCCGGGCGCGCACCTTGTCGGCCGTGCCCACCGGCACGGTGCTCTTGTCGACGATGACCTTGTAGTCGGTCATGTGGCGGCCGATGGCCTCGGCCGCGGCCAGCACATACTGCAGGTCGGCCGAACCATCCTCGTCCGGCGGCGTGCCCACGCCGATGAACTGCAGCGTGCCATGGCCCACGGCGGCGGCGATATCGCTGGTGAACTGCAGGCGGCCGGCGGCGGCGTTGCGCTGCACCACGGCGTCCAGCCCCGGTTCGTGGATCGGGATCTCGCCACGCTGCAGCATCTCGATCTTGCGCGGGTCGACGTCCACGCACACCACATGGTTGCCCATCTCGGCCAGGCATGCGCCCGAAACCAGCCCGACATAACCCGCACCGACCACGGTGATCTTCATTGCTCGTGCCCTTGTCTGCGGCGGCAAGCCGCGGTTGATCGCCCGAATTGTGCCCGCTGCTGCGTGACAATCCGGCATCGGCCGTCTGGTGCGGCGCTTACCGGCATCCTCATGAAGATCCTCCTCACCGGCGCCGCCGGTTTCATCGGCTCGCATGTCGCGCGCCGCCTGCTGGACCGTGGCGACGAGGTCGTGGGCATCGACAACCTCAACGCCTACTACGACCCGCAGCTCAAGCGTGACCGGCTGGCCACGCTCACCGGGAATGCCGGCTGGCGCTTCATCGAGATGGATGTGGCCGACCGGGTGGCGATGCCGGCGCTGTTCGAACGTGAGCGGTTTGCCGCCGTGGTGCACCTGGCAGCACAGGCCGGCGTGCGCCATTCGCTGGTCGACCCGCATGCCTACATCGACAGCAATGTCGTGGGCTTCACCAACGTGCTCGAAGGCTGCCGCCACACCGGGGTGGGCCACCTGGTCTATGCCTCCAGCTCCAGCGTCTATGGCGGCAACACCACGATGCCGTTTGCCGAGCACCAGGGTGTGGATCACCCGGTGAGCCTGTACGCGGCCACCAAGAAGGCGAACGAGCTGATGGCCCACACCTACAGCCACCTGTTCGGGCTGCCCACCACCGGACTGCGCTTTTTCACCGTCTACGGCCCCTGGGGCCGGCCGGACATGGCGCTGTTCCTGTTCACGCGCGCCATCCTGGCCGGCGAGCCGATCCAGGTCTTCAACCATGGCCGCATGGTGCGCGACTTCACCTACGTTGACGACATTGCCGATGGCGTGGTGCTGACGCTGGACCGCCCGCCTCAGCGCGATCCGGCCTACGACCGCAGCCAGGCCACGCCCGCGGCCAGCGACGCGCCCTATCGGGTCTTCAACATCGGCAACCACCAGCCGGTTCCCCTGCTGGACTTCATCGCCGCAATCGAACGGCACACCGGACGCACCGCGATCAAGCAACTGCGCGACATCCAGCCCGGTGACGTGCCTGCGACCTTTGCCGATGTCTCCGCGCTGGAGCGCTGGACCGGCTTCCACCCGGCCACGCCGGTGGATGAAGGCGTGGCGCGCTTCGTGGCCTGGTACCGCGACTACTACCGGGTCTGAAACGGCTGGGAAGGCGCCGAGCGACGTGGGGCCATCACCGCTCGGTGAAGGCCTCCTGCGCCTTCATCATCGGCCGCACCAGGAAGCTCAGCATCGAGCGTCGGCCGGTGCGGACCTCGGCCGTGCCGACCATGCCGGGCAGCACCGTCAACGGCTTCTTGCCGGCCTTCAGCGTGCTGGCGTCGGCGCGCACCAGCGCGCGGTAGAAGGTGCTGGTGGCGCCCGGCGCCGCAGCGGCGTTGCGGTCGCCGTCGCCGATGGCGTCGGGGCTGAGCACCTCGACCTGGCCGTGCAGGTTGCCGTAGACGGTGTAGTCGTAGGCGGTGAGCTTGATCTCCACTTTCTGCCCGACCTTGATGAAGCCGATGTCGGCCGGCTGGATGCGCAGTTCCACCAGCACCCGGTCGCCCACCGGCACGATCTCCATCACCGGCGCGCCGGGCGACACCACGCCGCCCAGCGTGTTCATGCGGATGTTCTTGACCAGGCCACGCACCGGTGAGGTCAGCACGGTGCGCTTGAGCACGTCGTCGCGTGCCACCATCTGTTCGCCCAGCATCGTCAGCTCGGTCTGCGCCCGCACCAGCTCGGCGCTGGCGTCCTGGCGGAAGCGGTTGATGCGCTCCTGGGTCTGCTGGTTGAGGTCATTGACCTGGCGGCGCAGGCGCATCACCTCCACGTCGCTCATCAGGCCCTTGCTGGCCATGGCGTTGGCCATCGCCAGCTCACGCTCCAGCAGGGTGCGGTTGCTGTGCGTGCCGGCCACCGCGTCGTTGAGCGCCCGCTGGCGGGCGTTGTAGGAGTCGGTCTCGCCCTGCACCAGGCCCGGCGCAGACTTCAGTTCATCCGGAAAGCGCAACGGCTTGCCGGTGGCCTCGGCCTGCAGCCGGGCGACGGTGGCGGTCAGCGCCAGGCGCTTGGCCAGGCTCTCGTTCTGCTGCGCCTCGACCCGGGTCGGGTCCAACAGGGCCAGGGGCTGGCCGGCGCTCACCGGCTCGCCCTCGCGCACCTTCAGTTCACGCAGGATGCCGCCTTCCAGGCTGGCGATGACCTGCTCGCGGCCGTCGGGGATGACCCGGGCCTCGCTGCGCGTGATCATGTCCACCTGCGCGATGGCGGCCCAGGCCAGGGCCACCACCAGCGCGGCCAGCATCAGGTAAACCGCCCAGACCGCGGCCGTGGCCGGCTCGAACTCCCGCGCCGCCTGCGCCGGGCTCAGGTAGGCGATGTCGCCCCGCTGCAATGCCTGGCGGTCAGCCATGTTCACCACTTCCCGCAGTCCTGCGCCCGACCAAGCGGACACCGCGGATCCGGCTTCGCTGGTCCGCTGGTGTCGCCCCCTTGAGGGGGAGGGCCGCAGGCCCTTCGGGGGTGGTCGTCGTCATACCGCAGCGCGGCTGTCCGCCGGTTGGGTGCTGGGATGGCGGTGCACATTGGTCGGCGGCAGCTGCGCCGCGACACTGGCCGGCGGCGCGGCCTGACCGGCCGGCTTGGCGCCCGACAGCACCGCCAGCACCTGGGCCTTGGGTCCGTCCATCACCACCTTGCCGGCGTCCACCACCACGATGCGCTGCACCATCTCCAGCAGCGCCGGGCGGTGTGTCACCACCACCAGGGTGCAGTTGCTGGCCGCGTCGCGCAGCTGGCGCAGGAAGGCCATCTCGCTTTGCGCGTCCATCGAGCTGGTGGGCTCGTCCATCAGCAGCACCCGCGGCTCGGTGATCAGGCTGCGGGTCAGCGCCACCAGCTGGCGCTGGCCGCCCGACAGCAGGCTGCCGGATTCGCCCACCGGCATGTCCCAGCCCATGGGGTGGCCCTCGGCCACCCGGGCCAGGCCGGTCAGCTTGGCCACGGCGGCCAGCCGCGACGGCTCGGCGCTGGCACGGCCCAGCAGCACGTTGTCGCGCAGGGTGCCGTTGAACAGACGCGAGTCCTGCGGCACATAGGCCACGCGGGTGCGGAAGTCGCTGGGGTCGATCTGGCGCAGGTCGATGCCGTCGACATCGACCATGCCCTCGCTGGGCCGGTACAGCCCGCCGATCAGGCGCAGGATGGTGGACTTGCCGCTGCCGATGCGGCCCAGGATGGCCACCCGCTCACCCGGCTCGAAGCGCAGTGTCACGCCCTTGAGCACGCGCGGGCTGTCGCCGCCACTGCTGGCGGGGTAGCTGAAGCTGACGTCGGCCAGGCCGATGCGCCCGCTCATCTCGCGCAGCGGGATGTAGCTGCGGCCGGCCTCGCGCTCGGTGGGCTGGGCCATCACCCGGTCGAGCGCACGCATCGCGGCACGGGCCCCCTGGTAGCGGGTGGACAGCATGACGACGCTGGTCAGCGGCGCGATGGCCCGCATCGCGAACATCACCCCGCCCATCAATGCACCGCCGGTGATCACCTTGGCCTCGATCAGGTAGACCCCCCACACCAGCATCACCAGCGTGACGGCCTGCTGCGACACCGCCGACAGGTTGTTCGTCAGCGCCGTCAGCCGGCGCGAACGCAGCTGGCTTTGCACCGCTGCAGCCGCGCTCTGCTCGTAATGGTGCAGAAAGCGGCCCTGTGAACCGGTGGCCTTGATGTCCTCGATGCCCTCCACCGCCTCGACCAGCAGGCCGTGCAGGTCGGCCTGCTGTTTCATGTTGGTCGCGCTGGCGCGGCGCAGGGCCCCCTGGATCAGCCAGGCCACGCCCAGGATGGTGGGCACGGCAAACACCATCACCCAGCCCAGCGGGCCGCCGATGACGAAGGTCATGCCAATGAAGATCAGGATGAATGGCAGGTCGCTGACGGCCGACAGCGAGGCCGACGAGAAGAACTCGCGCACCTGCTCGATCTGGCTGACGATGTGGGCATAGGCACCGGCCGACTCGGGCCGCTGCTCCATGCGCACGTTCAGGCTCTGGCGGAACAGCAGGGTGCCCACCAGCAGGTCGGCCTTTTTGCCGGCCAGGTCGATCAGGTAGGTGCGCAGCTGGCGCGCACTCAGGTCGAACAGCAGCGCCAGGCCACCCGCCGTCGCCAGCGCCCACAGCGTCACGAAGGCCTGGTGCGGGATCACCTTGTCGTAGACGACGGAGGTGATGGTGCCGGTCACCAGCATCAGCGTATTGCTGAGCAGGGCCGCCAGCAGCGCCGCCCGGTAGTAGGGGATGAAGCGCCGCACCGTGCCCCACAGCCAGTGGCTGGACGGGTCGCGCAGTGCCTCGGCCTCGGCGGCGCTGGCGCCGGCCGGTGGCCGCTTGGGCTGCTGCTGCGGCGTGGCCAGCAGTGCGATGCCGGAATACTCGGTGGCCAGTTCGGCCTCGGTGGCCATGAGCTGCGGTGCATCGCTGCCCGGCATCACCACGGTGCACAGCGTCGCCCCGTCGGGCTGGGGGCGGCGCGCGGCCAGGATGCAGGCGTCGCCATTCCTCAGCAGCAGCACCACCGGCAGCAGCAGGTCGTGGAAGTCCACGATAGCCCGCTGCACCAGGCCGGCGTTGTAGCCGGCCTCGCGCAGTGCACGCAGCGCCTGGTCGGGGCCCACCGGGCCGCTGATGTGCTGGCCCTCGAACAGCGAGGTCACCGACCGTTCGTTGCCATGGTGCCGGGTGAGCCAGACCAGGGCCTGCGCCAGCGCGTCCTCCACCAGGCCGGCGGAGGCGGGCGCATCGGTGGGGGTCAGATCGTCGTGCTCAGACACGGTGCGGGGCAGGCAGCGGCGGGTTCAGGCGGGCAGGCGGTGCGGCGGCTCAGCCCCGGGCGGCCAGCGCCAGGCGCTCGAACGCGGACTCGATGTCGCGCACGATCTGCGGCAGGTTGAACAGCGGCGAGCTGCGCCCCTGCTCGGCCAGGTAGCGCTTGTAGGACGCCACCCGCGCCGGCTGGCGGCCCAGGGTGACCGCCAGGCGCTCGTACTCGGCCAGCGAGGGGGTGGCCAGCTCGGGCAGGCCCACCGCGGTCAGCAGGCTGCCGGCCATGCGCGAGATATAGGTCTTGCCGCTCCAGGTGACGATGGGCGTGCCCATCCACAGCGCGTCGCTGGCGGTGGTGCCGGCGTTGTAGGGGAAGGTGTCCAGCACCAGGTCGGCGCACTGGAAGCGCGCCAGGTATTCCGGCGGTGCCACCCGCGGCGCGAAGATCAGCCGGTCACGGTCCAGACCATGGGTGTCGGCCTGGCGCAGCATGTTCTCGCGCGCGGTGTCGTTGTCGGCCAGCAGCCACAGCACGCTGCCGGGCACCTGCTGCAGGATGCGCATCCAGGCGCCGAAGACTTCGGGCGTGAACTTGTGGTTGTTGTTGAAGGAGCAGAAGACAAAACGGTCCTCGGGCAGGCCGTAGCGGCTGCGCGGCGGCGTCGGCGCCACCTCGCGCTGGCGGTCGCTGACCTGGTAGCAGTGCGGCAGCCGGATCGGCCGCTCGGTGCAGTAGGGCTCCAGTTCGGGCGGCATCACGTAGTCGTCGGCCAGGATCCAGTCCACCCCGGGCAGGCCGGACGTGCCAGGCAGGCCCAGGTAACTGATCTGCACCGGTGCCGCGCGGTAGCCCAGGATGGCCGGCCGCGCCCCGCTGGTCAGGCCCTGCAGGTCGACCAGCACGTCGATGCCGGCCTCGGCGATCAACCGGGCGGCGGTGGCGTCGTCCACGCCGGCCAGGCGCACCACCTGGTCCATCGCCTTGACTATGCGCTGGCGCTGCGGCAGCGCGCTGTCGGGGGTCCAGCAGAAGGCCCAGACCTCGAATTTCTCGCGATCGTGCAGCTCGAACAGCTCGGGCGTGAGCAGGCCCACCGCATGCATGTGCAGATCGCCCGACAGGTAGCCGATGCGGATCTTGCCGCGGCGCGGCGGCATGGTGCTGTGCAGCGCCACCGGCGGTGCCTTGGGCACCCGCTCGTTGGCAAAACGCACCGCCGACAGCAGTTGCAGCGCCGGGTCGTCGCTCATGCCCATCATCGCCAGCAGCGAGGTGCCCATCAGCAGCCGATTGGGGCCGACGTCACCCACCGGCGCGTACACCGGCCAGGCGCACTGCTTCTGACGCAGGTGCACGAAGTGCTGCACCACGTTGGGCTGCTCGGGGTTGATCAGCAGGCTCTCGCGCAAGGCCGCCTCGGCCTCGGGGTAGCGGCGCAGCTGCTCCAGCAGGCGGCCGCGGTTGTTCCAGGCATGCACCCGCAGGTCGCTGGCGACGCTGGTGTCCAGCACCGCCTGCCACTGCGCCAGCGCCTCGTCGGGCTTGCCGGCACGCTCCAGCAGGTGGCCCAGGTTCAGGCGGGCATGGGCGAAGGCCGGCTGCAGCGCCACGGCCTCGCGGTAGGCGGCCTCGGCCTCGTCGGGGCGGTTCATCGCCCCCAGCAGCGTACCCAGGTTGAAGCTGGCGACATGGCGCATCGCCGCCACGCCCGGGCCGTCCGCGGCCATCCAGCGCCGATACAGCGCCACCGCGGCGTCGGCCTGTCCACCCTGTTGCAGGCGCTGGGCTTCGGTCACCAGTTCGGCCAGCGACAGGGGGGCGGGAGGACTCAGCAAGGCTTCGGGCATGACGGCTCCAGACACGGCAAGGTGGGCAAACCATGGTAGGAGCGCGGGCACCGGGGCAAGCGGCCCATAAGCAGGCCCAATCCGGCGCTAATCGGCACCCCTTGTGGGCGCCAGAATGACAAAAGCGGCCCATGGGCCGCTGGCATCAGACAGGGGTGGACACCGCCCGGGCTAGAACCCCAGGCTGGCCAGCAGGTCATCGACCTCGCCCTGGTTGGCCACCACGTCGGTGCGGCCTTCGGGGTTGACCACGGGGCCGTGCAGCACGTTGGGGTCGACCTTCTCGCGCTGCTCGGGCGGCACCACCTGCACCAGCAGCTTGACCAGGCTGTCCTCCAGCTCGTTGGCCAGCGCCACCACCTTGGCCACCACCTGGCCGGTGAGGTCGTGGAAGTCCTGCGCCATCATGATGTCGGTCAGGTGGTTGTCGATCACCTTGGTGCGCGACTCGACGTCGTTGACGAAATTGAACACCGCGCCCGAAGCGACGGCCTTGACCGGGTCCTTCAGCAGCGCGGCGGCCAGCTGGCGGGTCTGTTCGGCGATGGTGGCATGTTCGGCCTTGGCCTGGTCCACCGAGTTGAGCACCTTGTCGGCCGCGGCCGCCGTCTTGGTGGCGATGTAGCTCAGCCGGCTGCGCGCGTCGGGCAGGCCGTCGGCGGCGATCTGCAGCTTGGGCATCACACCCAGCTGCTGCAGCGTGTCGTGCAGCAGGCGGGTGATCGCGCCGAGTTGCTGGAACACCTCGGGCGAGGCCATCACGCCCTGTTCCGGTACCAGGGCGGCAATGTCTTCCATCTTCATGGTGGGCTCCCTGGGGGGGTTCAGGCGGTGGCGGCCAGCTTCTGCATGATCTTCGTCACCTTCTCTTCCAGCGTGGCCTTGGTGAAGGGCTTGACCACATAGCCGGCGGCGCCGCTCTGGGCGGCCAGCAGGATGTCTTCCTTGCGCGCCTCGGCGGTGACCATCAGCACCGGAATGTGCTTGAGCGCGTCCTCGGCCTTGACCGCCTTGAGCAGATCGAAGCCGTTCATGTTGGGCATGTTGATGTCGCTGACGACGAAGTCGTAGCGGTTGGCCTTGAGCATCTGCAAGGCAATGGCGCCGTCCTCGGCTTCGTCCACGTTGTTGCAGCCCATTTCCTTGAGCAGGCCGCGCACGATACGGCGCATGGTGGAGAAGTCGTCGACGACCAGGAACTTGAGGTCGGAGGGATTGCTCATGTCTGTCCTCGGGGCTGGGGCAAGAAGAGGGAGGGAATGGGGGAGCCGACGGAGGTCGTTGGCGGTTTATCGGCCGGCGGCGGCCGGACTTGACACCAGGGCCGGCTTTTCGGGGCGGATCGACGGTTCGGCCGCCGCCGCGGGGTCCACCAGGTCGGCGGTGGGGCGGTAGAAGCGGTCCTCGGCATCGCGGTTCATCACGATGATGCTGATGCGGCGGTTCTGCGGCTCGGCTGGGTCATTGCGGTTGAAGGGCTGGCTGCTGGCCAGGCCCAGCACACGCAGCACCCGCTCCTCGGTCAGGCCACCGGCCACCAACTCGCGCCGCGAGGCGTTGGCGCGGTCGGCCGACAGCTCCCAGTTGCTGTAGCCGCGATCGCCGCCCGGGAACGGCGTGGCGTCGGTGTGGCCTTCCAGCGTCAGCCGGTTGGGCACCTCCACCAGCACGCTGCCGATGGCACGCAGCAACTCGCGCATATAGGGTTTGACCACCGCGCTGCCGCTGTCGAACATCGGCCGCGACTGCTCGTCGACGATCTGGATGCGCAGGCCGTCGCGTGTCATGTCCAGCTTGATCTGCGAGGCGTACTGGGCCAGCTTGGCGCTGTTCTTCAGCTCGCTCTCGACCTGCTCGCTCAGCTCCTGCAGCTTGGCGGCTTCAGCCACCCGCTGCTCGTGGCGCAGCGCCTGCAGGTTGACGGTGCTGCGCGGTGCCTCGATGTCACCGCGCTTGACCTGGCCGCCGGAGCGCGTCAGGTCCTGGCCGCCGCCCTTGATGAGGGACGAGGAGTCCCCCGAGCCGGAGCCGCCGTTGAGCAGGGCCACCTTCAGCGGGCTCTGGAAGTAGTCGGCAATGCCCTTCTTGTCGCCCTCGGACGTGCTGCCCAGCAGCCACATCAGCAGGAAAAAGGCCATCATCGCGGTCACGAAGTCGGCGTAGGCAATCTTCCACGCCCCGCCATGCGCCGCATGGCCGTTCTTCTTGACCTTCTTGATGATGATCGGCTGCAGCTTCTTGGCGTCTCCGGCCATTTATTGCTCCCCCCCGAAGCGCCTGCGGCGCTCCCCCCCAGGGGGGCGCTGCCAGTCGCCCGGCGAAGCCGGTTCGACGGCGGCCGCTTGGTTTGGTTGGTGGTTTGGCACGAGAATCACTTCTTCTTCACGTGCGATTCGAGCTCGGTGAAGCTCGGCCGGTCGCCGGAGAACAGCACCTTGCGGCCGAACTCGATGGCCACCTGGGGCGCGTAGCCCTGCATGCTGGCCAGCAGCGTGGTCTTGATGCACTGGAACTCCTTGCCGGCATCCTCGACCTTCTGCTCCAGCAGGCCGCCCAGCGGCTCGACGAAGCCGTAGGCCAGCAAGATGCCCAGGAAGGTGCCGACCAGGGCCGAGCCGATCATGCCGCCCAGCACCGCCGGCGGCTGGCCGACCGAGCCCATGGTGTTGACCACGCCCAGCACCGCCGCCACGATGCCGAAGGCCGGCAGGCCGCCGGCCAGGCGGGCGATGGCGGCCACGGCCGCGTGCTCTTCCTGGTGGTGCGTCTCGATCTCGCTGTCCATCAGGCTCTCGATCTCGTGGGCGTTGAGGTTGCCCGAGACCATCATGCGCAGGTAGTCGGTGATGAATTCGGTGACATGGTGGTCGTTGCCCACCGTCGGGTACTTCTGGAACAGCGCCGAGCTGTGCGGATCTTCCACGTCCTTCTCGATCGACATCAGGCCCTCCTTGCGGGCCTTCTGCAGGATGTCGAACATCAGCGCCAGCAGCTCCATGTAGCGGGCCTTGCTGAACTTGCTGCCCTTGAAGCATTGGCCCAGGCCCCTCAGCGAGGCCTTGACGACCTTCATCTGGTTGTTGGCCAGGAAAGCACCCAGCGCGGCGCCGAAGATGGTGATCATCTCGAAGGGCAGCGCGTGCAGGATCACGCCGATGTTGCCGCCGTGCGCGATGTACACGCCGAAGATGCAGCCCAGTGCGAGTAGCCAGCCGACGATGACGAACATGGTGTGGGGGTGAGGCTTGTTCAGCGCCGGCCCGGGCGGGCTGGCTTGTTGGAGGGGTTATCGGCCGCGGCCGCGTCAGGTTGAGCGGCGCCGGGCGGGCCGCCCTGCGTCGACGCACCCAGCCGGTACAGCCACACCGGCTGGCGGCCTGGCATGCGCAGCGCCGCGGTAGGGGCCACGTCGGGCACCGCAAAATCCAGGCTCACCAGCCAGCTGCCCGGGGCCATCTCGGCGGCGGCCTTGGCCAGCGCCTCGGCCATGCTCTCGGGCCGCTGGAACAGGTAGACCAGCGCCAGGCCCGACCAGTCACCGGCCCACATGTCGCCCTGGCACACGCGGGCCCAGGGGCAGCGCCAGGCGGCGGCCAGGCGCAGCGGCCAGCTCCATTCCACACCCTCGATCACCGCCTGCGGGTAGGCGGCACGCAGCGCCGCCAGGCCATGGCCCAGGCCGCAGCCGGCATCCAGCACCCGTGCCCCCGGCGGCAGGGGCAACAGCCCGGCCAACCCGTCCAGCGCGTCGACGGGAGTGGGGAACAGCGGCGCATCACGCCAGGCACGCAACGGGTAGGCCGCCAGCAGCAGGGCCAGCGGAAGCAGCCAGGCCCAGGCCGGCACCGCGCCGGCCAGGCCGCTGGCCAGCGCCGACACGGGAAACCCGCCCGCCACGATCAACCGCCGCCAGCCACTGGCCTGGCGCAGCAGCAGGGCCAGCAGGCCGCCCGCGGCGGCAGCGAGCCCCCAGCACAGTGGCGGTGGCAGGCTGGTGGCGAGCAGGGCCCAGACCAACGCCCAGGCCACCAGCCAGGCCAGCAGCGCGGGCGCCGGCCAGCGCAGACCGGACGCGGGGTCGGGCCGGGCGGCTCGGGCGGCACAGGGCCGGGCAGACAGGGCAGGCATGCCTGCAGTGTCGGCAGGCTGGCAATCGGCCGGTCGCCTGAAAAGACGGCGGCTTCCGGCCCTGGCCGGCGGCACAAAGAAAAATGGGCGGTCTCCCGAGGGAGGCCGCCCGCAAAGCACAGGGGACTGTGCTAGGAGGAGACAAGCAAGAAATCAGAAGCGATGCAGCGGTTATCGGCCAGCCGCATCGCGGCACCCAGCCGGCGCCGCACGAAAAATCAGTCGACCAGGCATTCCGCCACGGACGGCAGGCGGATCGCGCCGGCATTGCGGCCCTTGCCGGCACGCGCCGGCGGGTTGCACAGGCCGCACACATAGTGGCGGGCGATCTCGTGCGGGTGGGTCACGAAGTGGCCGCCGCACTTGCTGCACTTGGTCATCGTCAGCATGCCGTTGTCGATGAACTTCACCAGGCGCCAGGCGCGGGTCACCGACAGCTGCGGCTCCAGTTCCTGGGCGCCGACCTGCTCCAGGTAGAGCTTGTAGGCCTTGATCACCGTGTCGATCTCGTCGAGCGCGGCGGCCTTGTTCAGGTATTCGTGGATGTTGAGGAACAGGCTGGCGTGGATATTGGGCTGCCAGGTCATGAACCAGTCGGTGGAGAACGGCAGCTGGCCCTTGCTGGGGCTCTTGCCGGCGACTTCCTTGTACAGGCGCAGCAGGCGCTCGTAGCTCAGGTCGGTCTCGCTCTCCAGCACCTGCAGTCGGGCGCCGAGCTTGATCAGCTCCACGGCGGTGTCGATCTGCTTGGCTTCGGTCAGGATGCTCTTGGTGCGCGACATGGTTCTCTCTCCTTGTGGTGTCTCTTGTCCAGCAGACGCCGCGGAACCGGCTTTGCCGGACCGCTGGCGTCGCCCCCCCTGGGGGGGAGCGGCCCTGGCCGCTTCGGGGGGTGCGGGTTATGCAGCTTCCTGATGGCGGCCGGCCATCAGGATGGAGGCATGCAGGCGGGACACGCTCTCGTTGGCAGCGCTCTTGCCATGGCTGGTCAGCAGGCCCCAGACCATGTCGTCGTCGCAGCGCATGCGGCACAGCAGGGTGTTGCCGGAGGCGATCTTCATCATCTGCGCCGGGGTCAGGGCGGCGATCATGCCGGCGCTGTCCTCGCTGATGCCCAGGCGGAACAGGGCCTGGTCACGGTCGGTGCGGATCAGGGTCTGGGCCAGCATCAGGTACGACAGGTTGGCTTCGCGGATCTCGGCGAGGATTTGGTCGGTGTTCATGGTGCGTGTCCGGTGGGGTTGGGAAGTGCTGCTGGGGTGAAACGAACTGTAGTGACCGCAACAAGGCGGCAACATCAGCCCAATTCGCCATCTTGAGTCCCGGTTCTTCCCCCCGGTCTGTCAGGCAAATTCCTACACGGCGGACGGCGGCTGCCGGGTGCTGGCCTCGGCGGGCGTGCCGCAGAATCCGGCTGTCCACGCGCCAAGCAAGAGGCCCCTGCCATGTCCTTCCCCGTTCTGGATGCCCTGAACATCATCCTGCTGCCCCTGGTGATCGCCGTGGTGCTGCTGCTGGTGTTCT
>Ga0208398_100549_pt1 | contig 23076 bp, 13 predicted proteins | sample LakWasMe79_HOW10_2_FD_183905 | JGI IMG/M metagenome (GOLD analysis project Ga0208398, IMG submission 183905) | Freshwater sediment methanotrophic microbial communities from Lake Washington under simulated oxygen tension - Sediment Metagenome... | ecosystem: Environmental > Aquatic > Freshwater >...
TAGCTGCTGAAGCGGCCCTTCTGCTCGAAGCGGGCGCGGAACTGCGAACGGTCGAAATACTCGCCCAGGCGCGGCACGATGCCGCCGCCGATATAGATGCCGCCCAGGGCGCCCAGCGTCACCGCCAGGTTGGCCGCGGCCGTGCCCAAGAGGGCGCAGAACAGCTCCAGGGTCTGCACGCACACCGGGTCGCTGGCCTCCAGCGCGCGCTGGGTGATGTCGGGTGCATGCAGCTCCAGCGCGGGCGCCTTCAGGTAGTCGGCCATGGCGCGGTACATCAGCTCCAGGCCGGGGCCGGACAGCAGGCGCTCGAACGAGACATGCTCGAACTCCTTCCAGGCGTGGCGCAGCAGCGCGATCTCGCGCTCGTCGCGCGGCGAGAAGCTGGTGTGGCCGCCCTCGGTGCCCAGCGCGATCCAGCCATCGCCGGCCGGGATCAGGCCCGACACGCCCAGGCCCGAGCCCGAGCCCAGGATGCCGATCACGCTGTTGGCGCGCGCCTCGCCGCCGCCCACCTGGCGCAGCTCGCTGCCACGCAGGCGCGGCAGCGCCATCGCCAGCGCGGTGAAGTCGTTCACCACCACCAGGGTGTCCAGGCCGAGGCGCTGGCGCATGTCCTCGATCGAGAACTCCCAGTGGTAATTGGTCATGCGCACCTGGTCGCCCTCCACCGGGTTGGCGATGGCGATGGCGGCATGCGCGATCTGTACCGCGGGCAGGCTGCCCAGGTAGGCGCTCACCGCGGCATGGAAGTCGGCGTGGTCGGCGCAGCGCAGCGACGAGATGTGACCGAACTCGCCCGGCGCCGTCTCCAGCGCGAAGCGGGCATAGGTGCCGCCGATGTCGGCGATCAGCCGGGGGCTGTCGAAATCAAGCATGAATGAATGTGTGATGCGCGGGCTGGACGTGCGAGGGCAGGTGGCGCTGGGCCATGAGCGCGTGATTATGGCCGCGCCCGCCCGGGCTGCCGAAAGGGTTCGCCCCAGGGCCTGGCTTGAGCACTTCTGGAGATTGAAATGTAGTGTGACTACAAGCTGGATTCAATGCAGGCGGGCACCCCGGATGGTGAGTTTCCCGCGTCCATTGGGCAATAGAGGGTAATTTCTTCAGTGAAAACCCGCGAGATGGGGCCGCTTCGGGCTCGACTCGTCGTTCGGCTCTTGTGTTGTTAATGTAGTTTTGCTACCTTTCGGGCCGTACACAAGACGCCGCTGGAATTGATGACCGTGCCCCATCTGTCGAACAACGCAAGCCCGAGCGCGGAGACCTACCCCTGGTTGGTGGCCGACGTGGGCGGCACCAATGCCCGCTTTGGTTGGGTCGCCGGCCCGGATTCGGGCGTGCAGCATGTGCAGGCCCTCTCGGTGCCGGCGCATCGTGGCCTGGCGGAGGCGGCGCGCACCTATCTGGGCGGCCTCGCGGGCCAGGTGCCCGTGGCGCGACCGCGCCGCGCCGCGCTGGCCGTGGCCACCGCTGTCACCGGCGACCAGGTGGATTTCACCAACAGCCATTGGGCGTTCTCGCGCCAGCAGCTGCAGGCGGAGCTGGGGCTGGAGGCCTTGCTGGTCTTGAATGACTTCGAGGCGCTGGCCTTGTCGCTGCCGCGCCTGCGCGCGGCGCAATTGCGCGCCCATGGCGAGCTGCCCCTGCCGAACGGCTGTCTGGCGGTGATCGGCCCGGGCACCGGGCTGGGCGTTGCCGGCGTGGTGCAGACGGCGCATGGCTGGGTGGCGCTGCCGGGTGAGGGCGGGCACGCCACGCTGGCCGCCACCAATAACTTCGAGAGTGAGTTGCTGGCGCTGGTGCGCGAGGACCATGCGCATGTGTCGGCCGAGCGTCTGCTGTCGGGCATCGGCCTGCCGCTGCTGCATGGCGCGATGGCGCGCCTGCTTGGGAGCGCGCCGCTGCAGGCGCTGAGTCCGGAGTTGATTGTTGAGCGCGGCGTGGCTGAGCAGGACGAGCTGTGCATGCGCACTCTGGACCAGTTCTGCGCCTTCCTGGGTGGCTTTGCCGGCAACGTGGCGCTCACGCTCGGTGCGCGCGGCGGCGTCTATATCGGCGGCGGCATCGTGCCGCGCCTGGGTGAGCGCTTCTTCCGCTCCGAGTTCCGCCAACGCTTCGAGGCCAAGGGGCGGTTCGCGCCCTATCTGCGCGGCATTCCCAGCGCCTTGATCACCGACACCCTGGCTGCGCTGGGTGGCGCCGCCCTGGCGATCGAGCAATTGGAGGCTTGATCATCGGCCGAATCGGCGCTGATTGAGTTGTCAATGTAGTCAAAGTACAAACCGATTGCCGTTCAGATCTGTGGATGGATGCCGAAGGTCACAAAAAATACGCATAAACCCTTGGTTATCCGATGAAATGCTCTGGAATTGTGGTGAAAAAGTGAGATTAAGGGTTTGTGTTAGCTAGTCTGATGATCTAGTTTTAGTACAAAATTTTACTCATCGTTGGTTCTAGATCCCTGTTGGCGTCTTGCGTCGAGTCAAAAAGCAGGGGCAGTGTGTTGTTGCAAAAAGCTTCAGGAGACAAGCAATGAAGAGTTCGCAAACGAAGCGCGAGTTGTTCCGGGTCAATCCCGTCACGGCTGGCTGTCTGGTCTTGATGATCGCGGCCGGTGGCGCGCAGGCGCAGCAGACCCAGGCCCCGCAAACGCTCGACACCGTGGTGGTGACCGGTATCCGCAAGGGCATCGAGGACGCCATCTCGGTTAAGAAGCAATCGGACTCCATTGTTGAGGCCATCTCGGCCGAAGACATCGGCAAGCTGCCCGACGCCAGCGTGGCCGAGTCGATCTCGCGTCTGCCCGGCGTGACCGCTCAGCGCAGCGCCGTGACCGGCCGCGCCTCGCAGGTCAGCGTGCGCGGTATGTCGCCCGACTTCAACGGCGGCCTGCTGAATGGCCGCGAGCAAGCCTCCACCGGCAGCAGCCGCGGCGTGGAATTCGACCAGTACCCGGCCGAGCTGCTGGGTAGCGTGGTGGTCTACAAGACGCCGGACGCTTCCTTGATGGGTCAGGGCCTGTCGTCCACCATCGACCAGCAGACCGTGCGCCCGCTGAGCTTTGCCAAGCGCACCACGGCCATCAACTACCGCAAGGAACACACGACCAAGGCCGAGGACAAGGAAGGCTTCGGTACCGGCAGCGGCGATCGCGCCTCGCTGTCCTATATCGACCAGTTTGCCGATCGCACCGTGGGTGTGGCGCTGGGCCTGACCAAGTCCAAGTCCAAGGGCGGTGGCCGTCCGAACTTCAACACCTGGGGTGGCTGGGTGGCCGACGTTGACTACAACGGCGGCAAGGTGAAGACGCCCGGCGGCTTCACGACCGACATCGAGAGCACCGATTTCGACCGCACCGGCGCGATGGCCGTGCTGCAGTACAAGCCCAACAAGGATTTCGAGACCATCCTGGACGCGTTCTGGTCCAAGGGCAATTTCTCGGTCAAGAAGCGCGGCCTGGAAGGCCCGGTGGGTGGCCTCTCGGCAGGCGCCAATGACACCGGTGGCACGCTGATCAATGCCACGGTCTCGGGTGGCGTGGCCACGGCCGGTACCTTCACCAACTGGAAGGGTGTGATCCGCAACCACAACGAGGACTACACCGACGAGTTGAAGTCCGTGGGTTGGGCCAACAACCTGAAGGCGGCCGGCTGGACCCTGAAGAGCGATCTGTCCTACTCCGACGTGAAGAAGGTCTCCGAGCGCTTCGAGACCACGGCCGGTCTGCCCGGCAACACCACCAACGCCAACGACACGATCTCCTACACGGGCTTCGACGGCAAGAACCTGGCCGATGTGAAGTACACCACCGGCCTGAACTACGCCGATCCCAACATCATCAAGCTGACCGACGTGCAGGGTTGGGCTGGTGGTCAGGGCGTGCAGGACGGCTATTACGCCAACCCCGTCACCACCGACAAGATCAAGTCGCTGCGCCTGAGCGGCAAGCGCGATATCGAGCTGGGCCCGCTGGTGGCTTTTGACATCGGTGCCAACTACACCGATCGCACCAAGGAGCGCGTGACGCGTGAAGGTGCGCTGGTGATCAACGGCGGCCTGAATGCCGATGGTTCCATCAAGAACCGCCTGATCTTCGCCGACATGCCCAACGCGACCCCTGGCGTGGGCGGCCTGACTGGCATCCCGACGCTGAACTTCAACCCCGCCGGCTCGCTGGGCTCGGTGTACCAGCTCAACCCCTGGTCCGACCACGACATCGTGGGCAAGAGCTGGGGTGTGGAAGAAAAGGTCACGACGGCCTACTTCAAGGGTGACATCGACACCACCATCGGCAGCATCCCGGTGCGCGGCAACGTTGGCCTGCAGATGCAGCACACGCAACAGACCGCCAGCGGCTTCAAGGTCGACCAGGCGACTTGCGACGGCGGTAGCCATAGCTGCAAGTACTCGGCGGTCAGCGCCGGTCACAGCTTCAATGACGTGTTGCCCAACCTGAACCTCTCGGCCGATCTGGGCAGCGACCAGGTGGTGCGTTTTGGCCTCGGTCGTGTGCTGGCCCGTCCGAACATGGAAGACATGAAGGGCACGATCGACTTCAGCATCAAGTCGGACGTCACGCCTTCGCGCTTCAGTGGTTCGGGCGGCAATCCCTTCCTGGAGCCCTTCCGCGCCGATGCCGTAGACCTCTCCTACGAGAAGTACTTTGGCAAGAAGGGCTACATCAGCGTGGCCGGCTTCGCCAAAAAGCTCAAGACCTACATCCTCAAGATCGACCAGGTGTTTGACTTCGCACCCTATCTGACGCCTGGCAATGCCCTGCCGGCGGCCGGTACGGTGGGTACGCTGGGTCGTCCGTTCAACGGCTCGGGTGGCAATATCCACGGTGTCGAGTTGGCCGTGAACGTGCCGCTGAACATGGTGGTCGATGCGCTGGACGGTTTCGGTGTGATGGTGAACTACTCCAACACCAGCAGTTCGCTGTCGCTGCCGGCCTCGGCTTTCCAGACCCAGAACGTCAACATCCCGTCGATCCCCCTGCCGGGTCTGTCCAAGCAGGTCACCAATCTGCGTGCCTACTACGAGAAGCATGGTTTCCAGATCGCCGTGGCCGCACGCAAGCGTTCGGACTTCCTGGGTTCGATCTCGGACTACCAGGACAAGACCCAGCTGGTCTTCATCAAGGGTGATACCCAGGTCGACCTGCAGGCCTCGTACGAGTTCAGCGAGGGCTACCTGAAGGGCCTGTCCATCCTGGGCCAGGCGGGCAACCTTACCAATGCCGAGCTGGCCTATTACGACGCGTCGAACGGCAACACCACCGACCGCAAGAAGTTCGGCAAGACCTATATGCTGGGTCTGAACTACAAGTTCTGAGAGAGAGCTGAGGTAGAGGGTGTTTGCGCTCGCGGTGAGCTGAACACCTGACCTATCCTTGCGGGGAGCCAGTTCTGGCTCCCCGTTTTTCCTTGAGCAAGGGCACAAGCATGCAAGAAGCGCCACTATTGAAAAACATCGTCATCGTCGGTGGCGGCACCTCGGGATGGATGACCGCGGCGGCCTTGTCGACGGTGCTGCGCGGGCGCTACTCGATCCGCGTGGTGGAGTCCGACGAGATCGGCATCATCGGCGTCGGCGAAGCCACCATCCCGATGATCCAGATCTTCAACAAGATGGCTGGCATCGACGAGCATGAGTTCATGCGCGAGACCCAGGGTACCTACAAGCTGGGCATCGAATTCGTCAACTGGGGGCGGCTGGGCGAGCGCTACACCCACGGCTTCGGCGAGTTGGGCCAGGCCCTGTGGACCGTGCCCTTCGACCAGTACTGGCGCAAGATGCGCGCGCTCGGCAAGGCCGAGCCGCTGGAGCAATACTCGATCACGCGCATGGCCTGCAAGGCCAACAAGTTCATGCCGGCGCGCGACGACGTACCCAATTCGCCGCTCAACCAGATCGCGCATGCCTACCACTTCGACGCCAGCCTCTACGCTCGCTTCCTGCGCAAGCAATGCATGGCGCGTGGCGTGGAACGCACCGAGGGCAAGATCGTGCAGGTCAGCCAGCGCGAGCCCGATGGCCATGTCGATGCGGTGCTGCTGGAGAATGGCCAGCGCATCGAGGGGGATCTGTTCGTCGATTGTTCGGGTTTCCGCGGCCTGCTGATCGAGCAGACCCTCAAGACCGGCTATGAGGATTGGACCCACTGGCTGCCCTGTGACCGCGCGCTGGCCGTGCCCTGCGAGTCGGCGCCGGCGCTGACGCCCTATACCCGCTCCACCGCGCACCGCGCCGGTTGGCAGTGGCGCATCCCGCTGCAGCACCGCATCGGCAATGGCCATGTCTATTGCAGCAGCGCTATCAGCGACGATGAGGCGGCCGCCACCCTGCTGGCCAATCTGGACGGCAAACCGCTGGCGGACCCGCGCCTGATCAAGTTCACCACCGGCATGCGCAAGCTGAGCTGGAACAAGAACGTGGTAGCGATCGGCCTGGCCAGCGGCTTCCTGGAACCGCTGGAGTCGACCAGCATCCACCTGGTGCAGTCCGCCATCCAGCGCCTGATCGACTTCTTCCCCGATCTGGGCTTCGACCCGGTGGACATCGCCGAGTTCAACCGCCAAAGCCGCTTCGACTATGAAAGCGTGCGCGATTTCGTGATCCTGCATTACCACGTGAATCAGCGTCAGGATTCCGAGTTCTGGAAGGCCTGCGCCAACATGTCGGTGCCGGAATCGCTGGCGCAGAAGATCGCGCTCTATGGCAGCCATGGCCGCATCCAGCGCTTCAACAACGAGCTGTTCACCGAATTCAGCTGGCTGCAGGTGATGGAGGGGCAGAACCTGGAGACGCGCGCCTACCACCCGCTGGTGGATGTGCAGAGCGAGGCCAGCATCGCCGACTACCTGCAGAGCGTGCGCAGCGTGATCGCCAAGTGCGTGGACGTGATGCCCGACCATGCCGCCTACATCCAGCAGCATTGCGCGGCGGCCAGGCCGGGCATGAACTGAAGCGCCGATGCGCGTCGCCGATCGGTTCATGAAAGCCGCGTGCGGTCGGCGCGGACTGCTGTCCGCCGCCTTGTTGATGAGCGCCTGGCCCTGGGCGCACGGCCAGGTGGCGCCCGACCGGCCCGATGCGGCGCGCTTCTTCCTCAAGGCGCCACAGATGCTGGGCGCGGCGCTCTCGCCCGATGGCCTGCGCGTTGCGATGCTGATGGTCGGCCCGCATGGGCGGGTGCTGCTGTCGGTGCTGGACCTGGCGAGCATGAAGCCTGCCCTGGCCTTTGGCTCGGAGGCCGCCGATGTGCAGAGTGTGGTCTGGGTCAATCCGACCCGGCTGGCCTTCACGATGAGCGACCGCGATACGCCCGAGGGCATGCTGGACGCCGGCCCGGGCCTGTTTGCGGTGGATCATGATGGCGGCAACTTCAAGCAGCTGGTGGAGCGGCAATGGGTGTTCGCGCGCAATGGCAACGACAGCCGTCGCTTCGAGCCCTGGAACACCTTCCTGCTCAACGGCACGACCCAACGCAGCGGTGACGATGTACTGGTGGTGCGCCCCGAGGCCTATGACGGCAAGAGCGTCGGCTATGTGAAGCTGCTGCGCTTGAACACGCGCAACCTGCGCAGTGAGGAGGTCGACGCGCCCCTGCATGCGGTGGCCTGGTGGCCCGATGCGCAGGGAAACCTGCGCGTGGTGCTGACCCAGCAGGGCGAAAAGTCGGCCCTGCGCTGGCGTGATCCGGCCGATGGTGCCTGGAAGACACTGAGCGAATTCAACAGCTACACGGAAGACGGCGGCCTGAAAGTGCGCCATGTGGGGGCCGATGGCCGCCTTTACGTGAGCGCGCGGCGCGGACGCGACAAGCTGGCGCTGTGGTTGATGGACCCGGCCACCGGCAGCTGGTCGGACAAGCCACTGGCCGAGTCGCCGCAGTTCGATGTCGATGCGCACATCGTGGCGCGTGAGGACAAGGTGCTGGGCTGGCGCTTCACCATCGATGCCGAGGTGACGCGGTGGGTGGACGCCGAGATGCAGGCCCTGCAACAGGCCATCGACAAGGTGCTGCCACGCACGGTGAACCGGCTCACGGTGCCCTGGTCGGGCAAGCAGCCCTGGGTGCTGGTGGAGGCTTTTGCCGACACCCAGCCCACCCTGTACCTGCTCTTCAATCGCGAGACCCGCAAGTTCACGCGCCTGGGTGCGCAGCGCCCCGATCTGGACGCCAAGCAGATGGCCGGCATGGACATGGTGCGCATCCCCGCGCGCGATGGCATGGAGATTCCCGCCTGGCTGACCCTGCCGCGCGGGTCAGGCGGCAAGCAGCAGCCCCTGGTGGTGCTGGTGCATGGCGGACCTTTTGTGCGTGCGCCCGCCTGGCAGTTCGACGCCGAGGTGCAGTTTCTGGCGGCGCGTGGCTATGCGGTGTTGCAGCCGCAATTCCGGGGCACGCTGGGCTTAGGCGCGAAGCATCAGCGCGCTGGCTGGAAGCAGTGGGGCAAGGCCATGCAGAACGATCTGGCCGATGCCACGCGCTGGGCCATCGCCCAGGGCATTGCCGACCCCAAACGCATCGCCATTGCCGGCGCCAGCTATGGCGGCTACGCCAGCCTGATGGGCTTGGTGCGTGATGCCGAGCTCTACCGATGCGCGGTGGCCTGGGTGGGGGTGACCGACCTGGACATGCTGTACCAGGTGCATTGGGACGACGTCTCGGACGACTACAAAAGGCATGGCATGCCGGCGCTGTTGGGCGATCGGATCAAGGACGCGGCGGACTTGAAGGAGAACTCGCCGCTGACGCATGCAAGCGCCATCACGCAGCCCTTGCTGCTGGCCTATGGCAGTGCCGACAAACGTGTGCCCCTGGTGCATGGCGAGAGTTTTCGCCGGGCGGTGCAGCAGGCCGGCAACACGCAGCTGGAATGGGTTGTCTATGAAGACGAAGGCCATGGCTGGCGCAGACCGGCCAACCAGGCCGATTTCTGGAACCGGGTGGCGCGCTTTCTGGATCGGCAGCTCGCGCCCACATCTACTTGAGGAAACTGCATGCGTCGCTCAGCTCTCACCCTTGCCGGCCTGCTTGCCCTGGCCCTGATGTCCTCTCCTGCCATGACTCAAACACCCGCCACCGCCGCTGCTCCCTCCACTGCCGGCATGCCCCACGTGCCCTGGTCGCGCCAGGCCAGCATCTACCAGGTCAATCTGCGCCAGTACACGCGCGAAGGCACGCTCAAGGCCTTTGCCGCCGAGCTGCCGCGGCTGAAGAAGATGGGCGTTGAGATCCTCTGGCTGATGCCCTGGCAGCCGATCGGCAAGGAACAGCGCAAGGGCGGCCTGGGCAGCTATTACTCGATCAGCGACTACACCGCCATCAACCCCGAGTTCGGCACGCTGGACGACGCGCGCATGCTGGTCAAGCAGGCCCATGGCCTGGGCATGAAGGTGATGCTCGACTGGGTGGCCAACCACACCGCCTGGGACCACCCGTGGACGCGCGCCCACAAGGATTGGTACAAGCTCAACGCCAAGGGCGAGATCTATCCGGTCACCTTCAACGAGGGTCCCGAGCCCGAGTACTGGACCGATGTGGTGGCGCTCAACTACGACAACGCCGCCCTGCGCGACGCGATGATCGCCGCGATGGCCTTTTGGGTGCGCGAGGTGGACCTGGACGGTTTCCGCTGCGATGTGGCGAGCCTGGTGCCCACGCCGTTCTGGGAGCGCGCGCGCCGGGAGCTGGACGCCATCAAGCCCATGTTCATGCTGGCCGAGTCCGACAAGGCCGATCTGCACCGCGCGGCCTTCGACATGAGCTACAGCTGGGATCTGGCCGATCTCTTCAAGGCCATCGGCAAGGGCCAGGCCGGTGCCAAGGAACTGCGCGCCTGGGTGGCCAGGCAGGCCGATCCCAAGACCAATGGCTATCCGGCCCATGCCTACCGCATGCGCTTCACCAGCAACCATGATTTCAATTCCTGGCATGGCACCGACGCCGAGCTGTATGGCGATACCTACCAGGCGCTGGCGGTGCTGACCTTCACCCTGCCGGGCATGCCGCTGATCTATGGCGGCCAGGAAGCGCGCCTGGCCAAGCGGCTGGAGTTCTTCGAGAAGGACCCGATCGCCTGGAAGACGCGCGAGCTCGAGCCCTTCTACGCCGAGCTGCTGGCCCTCAAGCGCCAGCACCCGGCGCTGGGCAATGGCCAGTACGGCGCGCCGGTGGAGTTGCTGGACGTCGGCAATGAGCAGCTGTTCGCCTTCCGCCGCAGCGCCGGCAGCGATGCGGTGACGGTGGTGCTTAACCTCGGCAAGGAAGCGCAAAGCTACACGCTGGCGGGTGTGGCGCACAGCCTGCCGGCCTGGGGCTGGCGCATCACGGCGAAGCCGTGAACCCGCGCCCGGCATGAGGATACTCATCACCGGTTTGCAGGGCACGCTGGCACCGCGCCTGGCCGAGGCCCTGTGCGCCGCCGGGCATGAACTGCTGGCTTGGGATCGCCGGGCGCTCGACCCCGAGGATGGTGACGCCGGCGCGCGCTGGCTGGAGGCGCAGCGCTTGGATGCCATCGCTCATCTGGGCATGGGCTCGGCCGCCTGGGCCGGGCGGCTGGCGGACCACGCAGCGCAGCAGCGGCTGCCGATGGTGTTCACCAGCACGGCAATGGTGTTCCATCACGAACCCGACGGCCCGCATGCCGTCACGGACGCGCGCACCGCGCAGGACGACTACGGCCGCTACAAGATCGCCTGCGAGGATGCGGTGCTGGCCGCGCATCCGGGCGCCAGCGTCGTGCGCATCGGCTGGCAGATCGACTCGACCCGGCCCGGCAACAATATGCTGATGGCGCTGGACGACTGGCAGCGCCGCGAGGGCAGGGTGGCCGCCAGCAGCGCCTGGATTCCGGCCTGTTCCTTCATGCAGGACACAGCGGCGGCGCTGCTGCAGCTGCTGCAGGCGCCCAGGTCAGGCGCGCTGCATCTGGACAGCAATGCCGAAGAGGGCCATAACTTTGCCGACATCGTGCGGGCCCTGCAGCGGCAGTTCGATCGGCCGGCCTGGCAGATTCAAGAGCATCAGGACTACCGGCATGACCAGCGCCTGCACGGCGGGGCCGCGCTGGTGTCCGGCCTGAGCCGGCGGCTGCCGTCGCTTTCCTCTCAAGGCTGAGCGACTGTTGCATATCATGGGGCTCCGGACCAGACCGCAGGAGCCCCCATGAGCCAGCAAGAAAAGTACCGCCTCGTCACCCGCAGCGATTTTGACGGCCTGGTGTGCGCCGTGCTGCTCAACGAGCTTGAGTTGATCGATGACATCCTCTTCGTCCACCCCAAGGACATGCAGGACGGCAAGATCGCCATCACCGCGCGCGACATCACCACCAATCTGCCCTATGTGGCCGCCGCGCACCTGGTGTTCGACCACCATGAGTCCGAGACCCTGCGCAATACCGGCGAGCGCCCCAACCACATCATTCGCGCCGATGCGCCCTCGGCCGCGCGCGTGGTGTTTGAACATTACGGTGGCCAGGCGGCGTTCCCGCGCATGACCGAGGCGATGATGGATGCGGTGGACAAGGCCGACTCGGCCCAGTTCACGCGCGACGAGATCCTCGATCCCAAGGACTGGCCGCTGCTGAACTACCTGATGGATTCACGCACCGGCCTGGGCCGCTTCCGCGACTTCCGCATCAGCAACTACGCGCTGATGATGGATCTGATCAAGTACTGCGCCAACCACGGCATCACCGAGATCCTGGCCCTGCCCGATGTGAAGGAGCGCGTGGATATGTACTTCGAGCATGCCGAGCGTGCCAAGGAACAGATCAGGCGCTGCACCCGGGTGCATGGCAATCTGGCGGTGCTGGATCTGCGCGGCGAGGAGACCATCTGGGCCGCCAACCGCTTCATGATCTATGCGCTGTTCCCGCAGTGCAATATCTCCATCCACGTGATGTGGGGCGTGCAGAAGCTCAACACCGTGCTGGCCACCGGCAAGTCCATCCTGGACCGCAGCAGCAAGACCAATGTGGGCGAGCTGATGCTGGCCTATGGCGGCGGTGGCCATCAGGCCGCCGGCACCTGCCAGATCGCCAACGACAAGGCCGACGAGGTCTTGCGCGCCCTGATCGGACGGATCAATCAGGACGGCTGAGGCTCAGCACCCGGCCGAATAGGGGAGGCAGTTCGAGCGTTAGCACGCCTTGATGGGCGCGCAGGCGTTCGCCGCTCAGCGCGTCGACGAACTCGGCCTGGCGCAGCGCCCTGGGCAAGCTGAGCTGCAGCGTGCGCGCCGCCGTCGCGTTGTTGCTGGCGCTGATGGCCCATTGCCGGCCCTGCTGGCGCGCCAGCACGATCACATGCTCGTCCTGGTACAGCGGCGCGGCGATGCTGCCGTGGCGCAGCACCGGCAGGGCGTGGCGCATCGCCGTGAGGCGCTTGAAGTCGGCCAGCAGGGCCTCATCGGGCCGGCCGCCCTGGTCGGCCCAGGGGTAGGTGGCGCGGTTGTAGGGATCGTCGCCACCGGCCACGCCGACCTCGTCGCCGTAGTAGATCGCGGGCGCGCCGGGATACACCATCTGGAAGAACACGGCCAGGCGCAGGCGCTGCTTGGCCTCGTTGAGCTTGCCTTGGTCCCCATCGTCGCGGCCAGCGCCGGGCAGCCCCAAGCTGGCCGGCTCCCCTCGGGGGGCGGGTGCCACATCGTGGCGACCTTGGGGCTCGATGTAGCCGAAGTGGTGCAGGGCGCGGGCCTGGTCGTGCGAGGACAGCAGATTCATCAGCGCATAGAAGGCCTGGGGCGGGTAGGCCTCCCGCATCAGTTCGAGCTGGGCCACCAGCTTGCGCGCGTCGCCGCCGGCCGCGTAGTCCAGCAGCGCGTTGCGGAAGATGTAGTTCATCGTCGAGTCGAACGTGTCGCCGAGGAAGAACTTGCTGGCATCGAACCAGGTTTCGGCGATCGTGATGGCGTCGGGCTTGTGCGCCTTGATGGCGGCGCGCCACTCGCGCCAGAAATCGTCCGGCACCCAGGGCGCCACGTCCATGCGCCAGCCGGCCGCGCCGCGGTCCAGCCATTGCTTCATCACCGAGTCCTTGTTGCCGTAGGCAAAGGCGCGGAAGGCCGGCGCGGCCTTGTTGATCTCGGGCAGGTCCAGCACGCCCACCCAGCCCTTGAACTGCTTGTTGGGCTCGGTCTGGCTGGCGTCGAACGTGAACCAGCTAGCGTAGGGCGAGTCGGGCCTGATCTTGGCGCCTTCGAAGGCGCCACCCGAGAGAGCGCTGGGCCGCCCCGAGCTCTCTCGCGCCCCCTCGGGGGGCAGGCTGCCGCTTGCCGGTAGCCGTGGGGGCTGATCGGTTTTGAAGTTGCGGAAGCGGTCGAAGTAGATCGAGTCGCTGCCCACATGGTTCAGCGAGGTGTCGGGAATGACGCGGATGCCGCGCTTGGCGGCCTCGGCGCACAGACGCACGAAGTCGGCATTCGTGCCGAAGGCCGGGTCCACCTGGGTGTAGTCGGCGGTGTCGTACTTGTGGTTGCTGGCGGCGCGGAAGACCGGCGTCATGTAGATCGCGTTGGCGCCCAGGCTTCTGATGTAGTCCAGCTTCTCGATGATGCCGGCGAGGTCACCGCCAAAGAAGTCGTTGTTGTAGACCGCGTCCGAGCCGTCGCCCGTCTTGCCCGGTTCAGCGGGTTTGAACGGCTTGTCCAGCCAGTTGGCATGCAGCTCGACGTCCTTGTCCTGGTAGCGGTCGCGCCCGGGTCTCGGGTCGTTGCCGCGGTCGCCGTTGCGGAAGCGCTCGGGGAAGATGTAGTAGTAGACGGTATCGCGCGCCCAGTCGGGCACCTTGAAATCGGCGGCGTAGACGGTCTGGCGGTAGCGGCGCAGCTGCTGCGCGTCGGCGGGCAGCGGCTCGGCCAGCCCCACGCCCATGCTGCCTGCTTCCTTGGTCCAATGTACCGGGTCGGCGTTGTTCTGGTAGACATAGGGCCGGCCGGCAATGCGCAGCTCGAAGTGGTAGCCATAGACGGCCGGCGCGCCAAAGCGGTAGGGCACCGTCCAATGCTCGAACCCGCCCCGTCTATGCTTTTGCATCGGCAGCCTGGCGAGCTCCCGGTACTCGATCAGATCCTGGTTGCCCTCGAGCCGGCGCTGGGCGACGACCAGGGTGACCTGCTCCACACCGGGCAGGGCCTGCAGCGTGAAACGCAGCTCGCTGCCCGCGGTGACGGCGCCAAAGGGTTTCTTGTGCTGCGGCGAGCGCGAGTCGAAGCGCAGGCTTTGCACGATCTGCTCGGGGCTGTTGGCCGCTTGCGCGCCCAGGCCGGGCAGCAGGCAGGCTACCGCCAGCGCCGCCAGGCGCTTGATGCGAAGAATCATGTGATCGCCCCTTAACCCTTGACACCGCCGGCCGTCAGGCCGGAGACGATCCAGCGCTGTGCCAGCAGAAACACCAGCGTGATCGGCAGGCCCGAGAGCACCGCCGCGGCGGCAAAGTCGCCCCACAGGAAACGCTGGTCATGCAGGAAATACTTAGAGCCCACCGCCAGCGTCAGGTTGCCTTCCTCGCGCAGGAGCACCGAGGCCACCGGGTACTCGATGATGGTGCCGATGAAGGCCAGCACGAACACCACCATCAGGATGGGCACGGCCATGGGCAGCAGCACGCGGCTGAAGGCCTGCCAATTGGTGGCGCCGTCGACCTTGGCGCATTCCTCGATCTCCACCGGAATGGTCTCGAAGTAGCCCTTGATGGTCCAGATATGCGTGGCCACGCCGCCCAGATAGGCCATCACCAGGCCCGCGTGCGTCTCCAGGCCGAAGGCCGGCACATAGGAGCCGATGGTCTCGAAGATGGCGTAGATGGCCACCAGGGCCAGCACCGGCGGGAACATCTGCAGCAGCAGCATGCTGTTCAGGATGGGCGTCTGGAAGCGGAACTTCAGACGCGCGAAGGCATAGGCCGCGGTGGTGGAGATCGCCACGATCAGGAAGGCCGAGAGCGTGGCCACCTTGATCGAGTTCCACAGCCAGGTCAGCACCGGGAAGGGCGGCTGCACCAGGCTGCCGTCGCTGGCCTGGTAGGGCATGCCCAGCGCCAGCTTCCAATGCTCCAGGCTGATTTCGGTGGGGATGATGTGGCCGGTGGCAAAGTTGCCGGGCCGCAGCGAGATGCTGACGACCGCCAGCAGCGGGAACAGCGTCAGCGCCAGAAACACCCACAGCAGCGCGTGTGCGCCGAAGACGCGCCAGCGCGCCTGCTTGCCTCGAACGATGGCCATATCAAGTCTCTTTGCGGTCGAATTTCAAGCCACGGGGCCCAAGCCCCGCAGGTGAGCGAACGAGCCCAGCGAGGCCCGAGGGTCCGGCTCTGCCGGTCCTGCGGGCCTGCCCCCTTGAGGGGGCGCGCGAAGCGCGTAGGGGGTGGGTCATTGCTGGGTCTTGCGCATCAGGCGCAGGTTGATCAAAGACATTGCAGCCACCAAGAAAAAGATCAGCGTCGAGATCGCGGCGGCGAGGCCGAAGTCCGAGCCCGAGTCCTTGAAGGCGATGCGGTAGGTGTAGCTCACCAGGATGTCGGTCTGGCCAGCCGGGATCTTGGTGCTGAGGAAATCGGGGCGCCCGTCGGTGAGCAGCGCGATCAGCACGAAGTTGTTGAAGTTGAAGGCGAAGGCGCTCACCAGCAGCGGCGCCAGCGGCTTGATCACCAGGGGCGCGGTGATCTTGAAGAAATTGGTGAGCGGCCCGGCGCCGGCGATCGCCGAGGCCTCGTACAGGTCCGAGGGGATGGCCTTCAGCAGGCCGGTGCACAGGATCATGATGTAGGGGTAGCCCAGCCAGACGTTCACGATCAGCAGCATGAGCTTGGCCAGCAGCGGATCGGCGAACCAGGCCGGCTTGACGCCGATGAGCGCATCCAGGATGGCGTTGATCTCGCCGAAGTTCTGGTTGAACAGGCCCTTGAACACCAGGATGGAGATGAAGCCGGGCACCGCATAGGGCAGGAACAGCAGGGTGCGGTAGGTGGTGCGGTACTTCAGGTCTTCCCAGTTCAGCATCACCGCCAGGAACATGCCGATGGCGGTGGCGCAGGCCACGGTGGCCAGCGAGAACATCACGGTCCAGCCGAAGATCTTCAGGAAAGGGCCGCGGAACTCGGCGTCCAGCACCATGCGGGCGTAGTTCTGCCAACCCACCAGCACCTTGAAGCCGGGCTGCATGGCCTCGCCCTTGCTGTTCTCGTAGTAGCCGGTGTTCATGTTCGGCTGGTAGCGCTGGCCATCGCTGGTGCGCGTCAGGCTGCCGTCGGCATTGGCCTGCCAGTGCCGCGTGATGGGGCCGAATTCGCGCAGGCCCAGGTAGTGCAGTTCGCTCAAACCGGCCGCGGCGGGCAGCACCAGCTGCAGCTGCTTCAGCGCGTCGCGGTGCTTGATCAGCTCGCGCAGCGGCAGGGCCTGCTGCAGCGGTGCGCGCAGCGGCAAATGCTCATCGGTGGCGGCCTGCATCTCCACGCGCAGGGGCGTTTTCGAGGGGCGCAGCGCCAGCGGCGGCGAGACCCACCGGGCCGCCGCGCCCTCATCGGCGCCGCGCAGCGCCAGGCGGAACTCCGGCCCGTCGGCATGCAGCGTGAAACCCTGCACCTGGGACTCGATCGCCTCGTGCTGGTCCAGCAGGTACTCGCGCACCCGCTCCTGGCTCAGCAGGTGGGCCGAGGAGTAGTTGGTGAAGCCGATCTGCGCCGTGTAGAGCAGCGGGAAGGCGATGAACACCAGCATGCCCGCCAGGCCCGGGAACAGGTAGCGATACGCGAAACCGGCGTTCGAGACATAGACATAAAAGCCCGCCGAGAACAGCATCAGCGCGCCCACCGCCCACAGCGTCTGTCCGGCGCTGTGGATCATGAAGACGAGGTAGAGCGCCGCGAGCATGGCAGCGCCGGTGATGGGCCAGCGCAGCAGGCGCGCGGCCTTTTCCAGCGCGCTGGGCGGCACGCGGCCGTAGCCGGAGGAGGGCAGGGTGGCGGTGGCGCTCATTTGTTCAGCAGCATGCGGCCGGCCGCGCCGTCGAGCGCGTCCTTGGGCGATTGCAGTCCGTTGGTGATGGCCTCCAGGGCCGCGTCCATGGCGGTCCAGAAGCGGCCGACTTCGGGCACATTGGGGATGGGCTCGCCGAGGCGGGCGTTCTCCATGCTGGCGCGTATCAGCGGGTTCACCGCCAGCTCGGCATAGAAGGCCTTGTTGGCGGGCACGCCGATCGGCACGTCGGCATCCAGGATCTTCAGCGCCTCGGGGCGCATCAGGTGGTTCTCGATGAACTCGCGCGCGATGTCCTTGAGCTTGGAGGGCGCGGCAATCATGCAGCCCAGCACGCCCACAAATGGTTTAGAGGGCTTGTCGGGCCGCACGCCGGGAATGGGTGCCACGCCGAAGTCGATCTTGGCCTTCTTGGCGTTGTCCCAGGCCCAGGGGCCGGAGATCATCATCGCCACCTCGCCGCGCGCAAAGCCGGTTTCCATCTCGGCGTAGCGCGCCCCCTTGGGCATATGGCCCTCGCGGATCAGGCGGTTGATCATGCTGGCGCCGGCCAGCGCGCCGGCGTTGTTGACGCCCACCTTGGCGGTGTCGTATTCGCCCTGGGCGTCGCGTGGATAGATCTGCCCGCCGGCGCCGGCCAGCAGGGACCAGCTGAAGAAGCTCTTGTTGTAGTCCCAGAGGATGGCGTGCTTGCCCTGGCCCTGCAGCTGCTTGTCCAGCGCGATCAACTCGTCGAAGCTGGCCGGCGGTTTGGGCACCAGGGCCTTGTTGTAGATCAGGCCGGTGGTCTCGATCGCGATCGGGTAGCCCCACAGCTTGCCCTGGTAGCCCAGCGCCTTCCAGGCCCAGTCTTCCGATTCGGCGTAGAGCTTCTTGCCGGGCCGGATGGCGGTCAGCAGGCCGGACTTGGCCCACTCGCCCACGCGGTCATGCGGCCAGCAGAACACGTCCGGGCCCTTGCCGGCGCCCACGGCCTGCTGGAATTTGTCGGTGGCATCCACCGGATGCTCCACCACCACCTTGACGCCCGAGACCTGCTCGAAGGCGTTGCCCACCTTCTGCAGGCCGTTATAGGCCTTGTCACCGTTGATCCAGACCAGCAGCTTGTGCGGTGTCTGCGCCAGCGCCGTGCCCGACAGCAGCGACAGCGCCAGCAGACCGATGCCGGCCCTCATGCCCCCAGCTCCGGCGCGGCCAGGCGCTGGAACGCGCGACCCTCGGCGTCGAACAGGTAGATCGCCTCGGGCGGCAGGTGCAGATGTAGCGCATCACCGGCGCGCAGCCGGTCGCAGCCGTTGCGACCCTCGAACTGGCAGGTCAGGGGCTCCTCGATGCCGGGGTAGGGGCAGTAGGCGAAGGTCGTACCACCCAGCGATTCGACAAAGGCGACGGTGCTGTCGAGCCGGTTGCCCTCGCCGCCGATGCGCAGGTGCTCGGGGCGGATGCCCAGCGTCAGCAGGCTGCCGGGCGTGGCGCGCCGCGCGTCGACGCGGGCGCGCATGGTCTCGCCACCGGCCAGCTTCAGCTCGGCCTCGGTGTCCGACGCGCTGAGCAACTCCACAGTGAGGAAATTCATCTTCGGGCTGCCGATGAAGCCGGCGACGAACAGATTGTCCGGGTGCTCGTAGAGCTCCAGTGGCGTGCCCACCTGCTCGATCCTGCCGGCCGAGAGCACGACGATGCGGTCGGCCAGCGTCATCGCCTCCACCTGGTCGTGGGTCACATAGACCATGGTGGTCTTGAGCTCCTCGTGCAGCTTGGCGAACTCGTAGCGCATGCGCACGCGCAGCGCGGCATCGAGGTTGGAGAGCGGTTCGTCGAACAGGAAGACATCGGGCTTGCGCACGATGGCGCGGCCGATCGCCACCCGCTGGCGCTGGCCGCCGCTGAGATCCTTGGGCTTGCGGTCCAGCAGATGCTCGATGTGCAGGATCTTGGCGGCGTTGCGCACCAGCGCCTCGGTCTCGGCCTTGGGCACCTTGGCGAGCTTGAGGCCGAAGGCCATGTTGTCGAACAGATTCATATGCGGGTAGAGCGCATAGGACTGGAACACCATGGCAATGCCGCGTTCGGCCGGCGGCACATCGTTGACGAGGCGGCCGCCGATGCGCAGTTCGCCACCGGTGATCTCCTCCAGGCCGGCGATGGAGCGCAGCAGCGTGGACTTGCCGCAGCCCGAGGGGCCGACAAAGACCATGAACTCGCCATCGCGAATTTCCAGGTCGATGCCATGCAGGATCTTGGTCTCGCCGTAGGCCTTGGCCACGGCTTGCAGTTTCACGTCCGCCACATTCGGTCCTCCGCACCATCGTCACCCCGAGGGGGTCCGGTGCTTGTCTCACGCGGTGCCGCCCGGGCTGGGTGGCGCTGTATTTGTAGAGAATATACAGGTCAAAATGTAGTCATACAACAGCGCTACACCTTAGGCCAGAAGACCAAACCATTGAAAATCAATGGTTTAGAATGTCGTTCGGGATTTCCCGATGTAGTGAAACTACACAAAATCCGAGTCGTGGGCGATACTTTGCCCATCGCTGCCGCTGATGCGGCTGTTGTGCTCCGGCCAGCCATCGCGCTCCGTGGCCCGTCAGTCGGGCCATCTTCGTGGAGGCGCTGTCGTGGCCCCATTGCTGAACACCCTATGACCGCCTCCGCCCTCCACGCCATCAAGGCACGATTCAAGAGCGTCACCACCATGAACGACAAGCCTCAATCCGCTCAGTCCGAGCTGCAAGCCCAGTTCAAGGCAGCCTTGCAGCGCGAGCTGAGCCAGTCGGCCCAGGCCCCCAGCCGCGAGACCCTGATGCGCGCCGCTGCCAGCGCCTGCCGCGAAGTGCTGAGCCAGCGCTGGGCCGATACCCAGGCCGCCGATGCCAAGCGCGGCGAGCAGGCGCCGGTGCGCCGCGTGCACTACCTCTCGATGGAGTTCCTGATGGGGCGCGCGCTGGGCAATGCCATCGCCGCCCTGGGTCTGGACGAGACCCTGCGCGAGGCCTTTGCGGCACAGGGTCAGGCCTTGCCCGATGTGCTGGAGCGCGAGCACGACGCGGCGCTGGGCAATGGCGGCCTGGGCCGCCTGGCCGCTTGCTTCCTCGATTCCTTTGCCGAGCTGGGCCTGCCGTCCTTCGGCTACGGCCTGCGCTATGAGTACGGCATGTTCGCCCAGGCCATCCAGGATGGCCGCCAGGTCGAGGCGCCCGACGATTGGCTGGCCCTGGGCAACGCGTGGGAAGTGCCACGCCCCGAAGTGCGCTATCCGGTGGGCTTTGGCGGCCGCGTGGTGGTCGAGGCCGATGGCAGCCGCCATTGGCAGCCCGCCGAGCAACTGCTGGCGCAGGCGGTGGACTTCATCGTGCCGGCGCACCACAGCGAGCGCGTCTCGACGCTGCGCCAATGGCAGGCCAGCGCCGCCAAGGCTATCGACTTCACGGCCTTCTGCCGCGGCGACTATGCCGCCGCCGCCCAGCACCGCGTGGCCGCTCAGGCCATCAACTGGGTGCTCTATCCCGACGACTCCACCGATGCCGGCCGCGAGCTGCGCCTGAAGCAGGAGGCTCTGCTGGTGAGCGCCTCGCTGCAGGACCTGATCGCGCGCCACCTGCGTGAGTTCGGCAGCCTGCGCGGCCTGGGCAAGGGCAATGCCATCCACCTGAACGACACCCATCCGGCGCTGGCACCGGCCGAGCTGATGCGCCTGCTGCTGGACGAGCATGGCATGGCCTGGGACGAAGCCTGGGCCATCACCCGCCAGGCGGTCTCCTACACCAACCACACCTTGATGCCCGAGGCGCTGGAGAAGTGGCCGCTGCAGATGATCGAGGCGCTGCTGCCGCGCCATCTGGAAATCATTTTTGAAATCAACCAGCGCTTCATGGACGAGCTGCGCCAGCGCTTCCCGGGCGACGAGGCGCTGCTGAGCCGCGTCTCGCTGATCGAGGAAGACGGCGGCTACGGCAGTGGCGGCGAGCGTCGCGTGCGCATGGCCTACCTGGCCATCGTGGCCTCGCACCGCGTCAACGGCGTGGCGGCGCTGCACTCGGAGCTGATGGTGCAGACCATCTTTGCCGACTACGCCCGCATCTGGCCCGAGCGCTTCCACAACGTCACCAATGGCGTGACGCCGCGTCGCTGGCTGCAGCAATGCAACCCCGGCCTCTCGGCGGTGCTGGACCAGCGCATCGGCCAGGGCTGGCGTCAGGACCTTTCGGAACTCGCCAAGCTCAAGGCACTGGCCAAGGATGCCGCGCTGGTGCAGCAATTCCTGGGCGTCAAGCGCGCCAACAAGGAGCGCCTGGCGGCGCTGATCCGCCGCGAGCTGGGCGTGGCGGTGAGCCCCGATAGCCTCTTCGACGTGCAGATCAAGCGCATCCACGAGTACAAGCGCCAGCTGCTCAACATCCTGCATGTGATCGCGCGCTACCAGGCCATCGTCGCCAACCCCGATGCCAACTGGACCCCGCGCACCGTCGTGATCGCCGGCAAGGCGGCGTCCGCCTACTTCATGGCCAAGCTCATCATCCAGCTGGCGCACGACGTGGGCCGCGTGGTCAACAGCGACCCGCGCGTGGGCGACAAGCTCAAGCTGGTGTTCCTGCCCAATTACGGTGTCTCGCTGGCCGAGACCATCATCCCCGCCGCCGACCTCTCCGAGCAGATCTCCACCGCCGGCACCGAGGCCTCGGGCACCGGCAATATGAAGTTCGCGATGAATGGCGCGCTCACCATCGGCACCTGGGACGGTGCCAATATCGAGATGGCCGAGGCCATGGGCGTGGAGAACATGTTCGTCTTCGGCCTGCGCACCGACGCGGTGGCGCGCGTCAAGGAACTGGGCTACGACCCGCGCCTGCATGTGGAAGAGAACAAGCAGCTGCAGGCCGTCATCGACGCGATTGCCACGGGCCAATTCTCGGCCGGCGACACGTCACGCTACCGCCCGCTGGTGGACAAGCTGCTGGGCAGCGACCCGTATATGCTGATGGCCGATTTCGCCGACTATGTGGCCACCCAGGCGCGCGTCGATGCGCTCTACCAGGACCAGGCGGCTTGGGGGCAGCGTGCGGTGCTGAACGTGGCCGGCATGGGCTGGTTCTCGGCCGACCGCACCATCGCGGACTATGTGGAGCGGGTCTGGTCCGTCAAAAGTCTGGACTGAACGGAGCTTGAACTGATGCTGGATGCAGAGCAGGTCAGCGCGCTGCTGGAAGCGCGCCACAGCGATCCCTTCGCGGCCCTGGGCCTGCACGCGGACGCGACCGGCCGCCTCTGGCTGAGGGCGCTGCTGCCCGGTGCCTCCAGCGTGAGCGTGCTGGACGCCGGCGGCGGCAAGCTGCTGGTGGGCCTGGCCGAGCGTGCGCCTGGCTTTTTCGAAGCAGCCATCCCGCGCCGCAAGAAGCGCTTCGATTACCGCCTGGCCGTGCAATGGGCCGATGGTGGCGTCGCTGAGTACGCCGACGCCTATGCCTACGGCCCGCAGCTTGGCGAGCAAGACCTGACCCTGCTGCGCGAGGGCAGGCATCCGCGCCCCTACCTGGCGCTGGGCGCCCAGCCGCTGCGGCATGGCGAGGTGGCCGGTGTGCGCTTTGCCGTGTGGGCGCCGAATGCGCGCCGCGTCAGCGTGGTGGGCAGCTTCAACAACTGGGACGGCCGGCGCCATGCGATGCGCTTGCGTCATGAGGCCGGCGTGTGGGAAATCTTCGTGCCGCATGCGGCGCCGGGCGATCTCTACAAATACGAGCTCGTCGGCGCCGATGGCACGCTGCTGCCGCTCAAGGCCGACCCCTATGCGCGTGCCGCCCAGCTGCGACCCGACACCGCCAGCGTGGTGGCGGCCCTGCAGTCCGCGCTGCCCTTGCCGGCCGAGCGTGCGAGCGCGAATCGGCGCGACGCCGCCATCGCCATCTACGAGGTGCATCTGGCCTCCTGGCGGCGCCGCGATGGCGGCGATGGTGCGTTCCCGAGCTGGGACGAGCTGGCCGCCGAGCTGCCCGCCTATGCCGCCGACCTGGGCTTCACGCACCTGGAGCTGATGCCCATCAGCGAGCATCCCTTCGACGGCTCCTGGGGCTACCAGACCCTGGGCC
>Ga0208398_100550_pt1 | contig 23059 bp, 19 predicted proteins | sample LakWasMe79_HOW10_2_FD_183905 | JGI IMG/M metagenome (GOLD analysis project Ga0208398, IMG submission 183905) | Freshwater sediment methanotrophic microbial communities from Lake Washington under simulated oxygen tension - Sediment Metagenome... | ecosystem: Environmental > Aquatic > Freshwater >...
CTCGAAGCGAGCGAGCAGGGGAACATGATGCTCGAAGGCTTCGAGGCCGCGGCGCCAGAGAAGATCAGCGATGAAGCTCGCACTTTCCCATTGCTCGCCGAGGCCCGCTTGTACATCCGTGGCGGTGAGGCCTGGGTGACCTGGTACTACCCACCGTCGATCAAGGAGCAACTGATCAGCCCCGAGCGATGGGCCCAGATCGAGTTGAACTCCATCGCCAAGCTCTCGACCTACACCGCCGTCGCGCTGTACGAAATCTGCGCCCGCTACAAGGACAGCCCTGGAGGCCTGACCAGCCGCCACGAGCCGGAGTTCTGGACCCGCGTGCTTCGAGAGGGTGGCGGCATCAAGCCCCGTGAGTTTCGGAAGTTCAAGAACGAACTCCTGATGCCGGCTGTCGCCGAGATCAACGAGGAGACCGAGATCGAGGTCGAGCTCATTGAGCATCGCGAGCAGAGCACGCTACAGGCCGTCCAGTTCAAAGTAGCGCGCAAAGCGAAGGAGAAGGCCAAGATTCCTGACGCGGCGGATGTGACCTTGGTGATGCGAGCGGCAAAGTTGGGCGTGCGTGAGTCTGACCTGGATGCCCTTGTTGCGAAGTACGGTGCACTCAAGGTCACGGAAGGCCTGGATGCCATGGAGGCCTACATCAGTGACCCCAGCGCCTCGAAGATCATGAACCGAGGCGGCTACTTGAAAGCCGTGCTGGCGAACCGCTTTCCTGACGGCGGAGTGCCCGCGCCACTATCGCCGGCGGAAGCACGGCCGGTGCCCAAGGTCGACCCGAAGCGCGAACAGCAGGAATTGGTGGAGGCATGGAAGGCCAACCGGCAGAAGCAGGTTCGAGCCGAGTTCTCAGCCTTGCCGGAAGACGAGAAAGCAAAGTGGATTGACCAGGCCGCACCGACGATCTTGCAGTGGTCTGTCACGACCCCAGCGATGCGGAAACGTGTTGCGGACCGTGACTGGGAGTCGCCCCTGATTAGCCGAGTCGTCCTGGACGTTTACGCCACGGCGCGGCACGGGGCAGGGTGGAAGGAACCCAGCGAGATGGACCTGGTTATGTTCACGGTAGCGGCGGATCGCCAGCAGGCTTAGGGCCCACCGGCGAGCCAAAACGCTGCCGATCGATGGCGGCGCCAGTAGATCGCAGTCAGTTTAGGAGTGACATTGCAGCCCGCTCTGCTACATGATAAGTATCCTTATCATGATGCTTAGAAATGGGTGACAAAGTAGCCACTGCCAGTTCACAATCGGGCAACTGATTGATCCGAAAGGAGATTCCCGTGGCTCTGCCCCCGCCCTCAACGCCTCAGCCCTACAACGACGACGACTTCGAACGCATCCGTCTGCGCAAGGGCGAGGCGACCGCCAAGGGCGGTCAGGCCTTCCTGCGCTTGTTGACACTCGCCGAAACCCGCGACTCTGGCCAGGTCCACCGCATCGCCTTGTTCCTCGCCGCGACATACAACGGCGAGGCCTTCCCCTTCGACCTGTTCGAGCTGCGCGCGGTCGACGAAGCGATCAGCGACGACATGATGCTGTGCATCGACGCGCTGCGCTGGGGTCAGGCCGACCTGTTCGGGCTCGTGCCCGATGGCGACCGGCGGGTGAGGGCGGTGATCGACAAGTGGGGGTTGAAATGGCCGGAATCGCTTTGATGGCTTGCAGCGTGAGTGCCTGAAGCATGGCGCTCCCGCCGGCATCGTCGCGATGCCTGGGGCTCCCACGATGATCGAAACCTATCCCGCGCCGCTCGATGACGCAGCGCTCACGGCGAGTTGGGACGCGGCCTGGTTGGCGCTGGGAAAGTCGGCGCCTGCGGGCCTGCAGGTCGAGCTGCTGAATGCCTGGGCCGAGCCGCACCGGCACTATCACGATCAACGTCACCTGCGCGAATGTCTGGCGCTCTGGACGCGCTGGCGCAGTCACAGCGCGCGAGCCGGCGAGGTCGCCGTCGCGCTCTGGTTCCACGACGCCATCTATGACCCTCAAACCGGCAGCAACGAACTGAACAGCGCCGCCTGGGCAGCGCGTTCGCTCATTCGTGCCGGCCTGGCCAGCGAGACCGCGCAGCGTGTCCACGACCTGGTGATGGCCACGCAGCGCGATGCGCCTGCGACGGGTGCGGACGCGCAACTGCTCGTGGACATAGACCTGTCCATCCTCGGCAGCCCGCCCGAGCGCTTCGAACGCTACGACCAGGACGTGCGCAAGGAATATGCGTGGGTGCCCGGCTTCCGCTACCGGGATCTTCGCGCTCAGGTCCTGCAAGGCTTCCTCGATCGGCCGCGGCTGTACCACGGTGTGGCGGCCGTGGACTTGCTCGAAGGGCAGGCCCGTATCAACCTCGCCGCCGCGCTGTCGCGACTCGCGCAATGAACGCGCGCGACGGCAAGCTGCTGGCCGTCGCGGGCACGAATGGCGCGCGTGCAGGGCAGGGCGCTTCGGTGCCTCTATTCAGCACATCCGCGCGCAGCCACGTCCAGGTCAGCGCCGCCCGGCAGCGCAAGCTGCACGTCGGGCACTTCGCTTTCATGCGCTCGGTGGCGCAAGGGCTCGATCCGCGCGAAAGCTGGGAGCGCTACTTCCGCGTCGAAGGGGAGGCCACCGATCAACGCATCGTGCGCGCCACCATCGCGTGGATTCGGGACGAGTTCGCTGCTGCCGCGAAACGCCAGGACCGGCACGGTACCGCGCGGTTGGTGCGCATCGACGTCAGCAAGATTGCAGATCCGGCGCAGGCGCTGCCCAGCCTCGAAGCGTTTGCGGAATCGCGGGGATTGGAGGACTTTGCTCAAGCCGATCAGGTCGTCGCTTACGAGGCCGAGTTCGGACGCGCGACGCAGAGGCAACGTCGGCGGGCGGGACTGATCGCGCGCCAGCTCGACGCGCTGCGCTGGCTGGAAGGCCTGGCCGCGCAAGCGCCACGCGCGGGTGACTCAGTTGCGGCCTGGTTGAACCCGGCGCTGGCCGAGCACCTCGAAGCCGCCGACATCTTCACGCTGGCCCAGCTCGTCGAGCGCATCAACGGCATCGGCCGGCGCTGGCATGCGGGCATCAAGGCGATGGGCGAGGGCAAGGCGCAGCGAATCGTCGAGTGGCTCCGGGAACATCAGCACAGCATCGAACTTCAAGTCGGTCGCCATGTGGCGATGGCGCGTAGCCAGCTCTACGCCCACGAACTGAACGCCGTGGTTGCGCCGGCCACCGATATCCGACCCCTCGAAAAGTTCATCGTGCCGGCCGAGCTCGATGGCACCCGCGGTCTGTACCGCCGCCCGCCGGCGCAGTGCCTGCTGAAGGCCAGCAACGACTACCAGGCCATTCTCGCGTGGCTACGATCCAAGCACGGCCTCACGCCGGATCAGAAAGCTCACCTCAAGGCCCGCCGGCGCCAGCGCCAGATCGGGAACGGAAGCGGCGTCGAGCAGGGCCTGGACTGGCTCCAGGCGCTGTCGAATACTCAGCGGGCGTATCGGAAGGAGGCCGAACGCTTCCTGCTCTGGGCGATCACGCACAAGGGCAAGGCGTTGTCCTCGATGAGCAACGAGGACTGCATCGAGTACCGGGACTTCCTGGCCGATCCGCAGCCGCGCAGCCGTTGGTGTGGTGATCGCGGGCGCGAACGCTGGTCGCCGCTCTGGCGGCCGTTCGAGGGGCCGCTGTCGGCGTCCGCGCAGCGGCATGCGGTCACGATCTTGAAGAACTTGTATGGGTTCTTGGTCGATCAGAACTACCTGATGGGCAACCCGTGGTCGGCCGTCGGCGTGCCCCGGAGCGCGGGTCCGAAGGTGAATGCGGGGCGAAGCTTCAGCCTGGCGCAGTGGGGGTTCATCGACGGGCAGTTGAAGATGCTGCCAGCAACTTCGGCGAACCAGCGGCTGACGTTTGGACTGCGCCTGCTCTACGCGACCGGCTTGCGGCTGTCGGAAGTAGTGGCGGCCACCATCGACGACATGCAGTGGGTCGAGTACCCGGCCGATTCTTTCGACGATCAGCCGTTGCAGGGTTGGATGCTGCGGGTGATCGGCAAGGGGCAGAAGGAGCGCGAAGTGCCGTTGCCAGTCGACGTGGTGGGCGAGCTGGCCAGGTACCTGGGATCACGCGGGCTCGACCCCGACCCGGAGGACATCGGCAACCAGGGAGCGTTCCTGCTCGGCAAGGCCAGCGACGCTGCCTTGCGTGCGCCTGGGTTGAGTACGGGGCAGCTGCGCGATCCGCGTGAGGGAGTTGCAGCGACGACGTTTTACGACCAGATCAAGGCGTTTTTTGCGGACTGCGCCACGGTGCTGCGAGGGCAGGGCGACGCCAGGGGTGCGGAGCGATTTGCGAAGGCCAGCACGCACTGGATGCGGCATTCGCACGCGAGTCACGCGATCGCTGGCGGCATGCCCATCGAGATTGCGCAGCAGAACCTTGGGCATGCGTCGCTGGCAACGACTACGGTCTATGTGACGACCGAAAGCAAGCGGCGGATGAAGGCCGTGGAGATATTCTGGAAGCGGTAGCTGTCGAGTCTCACTGAGTTTCGAATTCCTCTCACTCAGTTCTGAACTCCCCGTCGACTCTCGTGGTGCCGGCGAAGCATGTCACCATCACACGATGGTGACGGTCGCCCGGATTCGAACCGGGATCTCCTGCGCTGTACCATGAGGGTGTCACCCAACCCACGGCCGGCCGCCTTCAGAGGGCGGCACATGACGCTGGCGCTCTATCCATTTGAGCTACGTCGCCTTTAACTCTTCCTGCCGCCGTCGATCAGCGAGAACGCCGCGATCGGCGTCACCCGCTTGCTCTTGTCTTCGGCCGCCCGTTTTGCCCGCGTCTCGATTTCGTGCAGAGCGAACTTTTCGGCCTTCTTGACGAAGCCTCGGAGGTCGTATTCGTTCGTAAGGTTGTCGCCGGCCTTTGCCTTGCGCGTGATCCGCTTGATGTAGCCCAGTTTCTCCATCGACTCGATGTGCCGCTGCACGGTGCGAGGGTCTACGTCGATGGCTTCGGCGATCGTGGCCTTCGCGGGCCACGGGTTCTCTGTCGGCTTCCACCAATAGCTCGCCAGGTGCAGGAGGATCACGACATCGAGCGGCTTCAGCTTGAGAGCTTTCTGATACCGGAAGGTCACGTCGGGAAGTGCCGTGAACCCCGCGGCAAGCAACGTCTTTCCCCACTTAGCTTCCAACACTTTGTCCGTGCCGATGGTCACTGCCTTGACTGCTGTCTTGGTCTTCATTTGTTGCTCGCTCGCATTCGGTAGGACGAAGTGTCAGGCTGCGAACTCCGGACGACAAGATGTCGGCGTATTCGCTGGGGAGGCACTGCGGTCCTCCCCCGTCTACGTATGTAGGGTGTGCGTCCCTGCGTCTCCTTCACGCTGCGTATGTTTACCAGGGCAATGCTGTCGCCCCTGGTACAGGCAGCAATGACTCCCCGGGGAGGTGGAATTGCCTCCCGTTAAGACTGGGCTCGTCGAGGAAGGATGGCGGTTAGCGCAGATAACAATGGGGGACTGACATCGCCGGAAAGCCCGAATGGCCAAGTCCATCCCGTCGCCCCTGATCGCCATCGTGGCAAATATCGTCTCAGACGCTGAGACCCACGCGAGCATGAACAGCCTGTTCATGTACGCCGAGGCCTCGGGCGACGCGCCCGAGGGAAGCAAGCCGGTCAAGGCTCAGGAATGGCTGCGTGCCACGAACAAGCAGCACCCCGAGCCGCTTGCAGTTCTAGGCCGAATCATCTGCAGCTACATGGAAGATCCGGTGATGTCTGCCGACTTCAAGCCACCGGCCTGGACCACCGAAAGCGAGAGCATCCAGAAGAGGCGCGAGAACGTGCGAAAGATGGAATCCGCGCTGGCCAACAACGGCTTGCAATATCGTATCGGCGGCTTCATTACCGGAGGTGGCTCGGCACCGAGCAAGACGCTCGGGCAGCTCATCAAGGGCAGAGACATGCCCGCCATACATCGCGAGTTCGATCGAGCCATGGAAAGCGTGGAGGCGAAACCGCGAGAGGCCGTCTCCGCAGCCTCCAACATCCTCGAATCGATCTTCAAAACCTACATTGAGGACAACAAGCTGTCGATGCCCGACAAGCAGGATCTGCAGCCCGTGTTCAAGGTGGTTCGAGCTGACCTCGGACTCGAACCAGGCAGCATTGAGGATCAGGATCTGCAGCGGATCATCACCGGCCTGTTCTCAATCGTCGACGGCATCGGCGCATTGCGCACGCATGCTGGGAGCGCTCATAGCGAAGGCCGCAAGGGCTACAAGCTGGAACCCCGTCACGCACGTTTGGCGGTGAATGCCGCTCATACAGTCGCGACCTTCGTAGTGGAAACCTGGGACAAGAAAGTTGGTTTCAAGCCCGCACCAGAGAACCACACGCCGTCATCAAAGTGGTCCGCCGCTTGGTTGAAAGACCTGGACGACGACACGCCGTTCTAAAACAGAAAATCGTCTTTTTCTGTTGATAGAGGCCCGAACTGCCCTGGGTAGTTCGGGCTTTTTGCTTTATCAACATGTTGCACTTCTCAGGGAGATGAGTAAACTCTTAACTACTACTTAAGAAAAAAGGTGGATAGGTGACTCGCTTTTACGCAAAGCGCGTTCGGTTTCGCAATGGCGAGCGCCACTCCGTTCTCCAGGTGCCTCACGGCCTCCCGGTGCATGAAGCCACCCTCTTCCTGAGCAAGTTCCGCAAGAAGGGTCGAGCCGCCAACACGATTCACTTTGTCTGCGGATGCTTGGCACTCCTGTACCGAGAGCTTCACGCGGCGAAGGTCGACCTTCTTGAGCGCCTCTATAAGGGCGAGTTCTTATCTGTCCCGGAGCTTGAGCGGCTCGCTTCCGCGGCACAGTACCGGGTCGATGACCTGGGGGACAGTGACGAAGAGCCTTCGTCAAATGTCATTCATTTCGCCCGCATCGGATTTCGAAGGACTGGAAATCAGTCGCAGCGCGTGCCGGTAGAGGCCGGTACCCAAGCCTCGCGACTCCGGTACATGGCAGATTTCCTGGAGTTCGTATCTGGGTACGTTGGCGCTACCCTGCCCTTGGCGCAGCGAGAAAAACTCGCGCGCGAAACCGCCCCCGCGTTGAAAGCGTTTCGCGCTCACGTACCTTCGGTCTCCAAACGCGCGAAGCTCGACTCTCGGGTAGGCCTCAGCAAAGAAGAGCAGCAGCGATTGGTCCAGGTCGTTCACCCAGATTCACAAGGGAATCCGTGGACGAGGGGTTTCGTGCGCCAGCGCAACTGGTTGATTGTTGTCGTCCTCCTTGCTACGGGGATGCGACGCGGGGAGTTGCTAGGGCTGCAGATTGGCGACATCTATTCGAATCAACCAAAACTGCGCATTCTTCGACGCGCTGACGCACCGGAAGATTCCCGTCGAATTCAACCAAACACTAAGACCCACGACCGAGCGGTAGAGCTTTCTCCTGCAATCATGAGAGCGCTCTGGGGCCACATAAATAGAGAACGGCGCCAAATTAAATCCGCTCGGAAGGTTCCTCAGATATTCGTATCGGACGAAGGCGAACCTCTTTCACTGGCAAGCATCGACAAAATTTTCCAGCAATTGCGGCAGGCTTGCCCCGGCCTGCCGGTGAAGCTTACTAGCCATGTCATGAGGCATACCTGGAACGAACGCTTCTCAGAACAAGCTGAAACATTAGGCCTGACTGCGACCGACGAGGAACGAGCACGCAACGAGCAGCAAGGCTGGAGCGATGGTTCAAAGATGGCCGCGAACTACACCCGTAGAAGGACAGCACAAAAGGGCCGAGAGATATCACTTAAGATTCAAGAAGAGCTTGATGCGCAAATCAGACCTGCAAAGTAGTCAACCTGTTAATGCACTAGCGCTTCGTCTACCAGAATTAGCCGTTACTCGAGGCGGCATCCAATTTCAACCGAACGACGATGTCTGGGATTGGACAGACGGGCCCTTTCATGTCTATTTGGATTATCGAAAGGTCAACGGGAATTTTGTTCATCTACGCGAACCGCTCAAGCGCTGTTTGCTTGTATTTGCGAAGTCAAGTTCGGCCAGTCATCTGTATAACCTCTTCCAAGCATTTCAGCACTTCTTGGCGACGCGCAATGCAGCGCTACCTTTCACGACATTTTCTGTCGCTGAGGTTTCCGGATACTCTGCCCGGTTGGCTGTGAGTGAGCAGTGGAGGCTGACGACACTTAACGCATTGCTCCAAAAATGGAACGCGCTTTCTCTGCCTGGAGTCGATGCGGACTGCACGCAATATCTCCGTGAACGGCGCAAACCCGGAAATCAGAAGGGAACTGCTGTACGCACGCGCGACCCCTTTGAGGGTCCCTTCAGTGAGGATGAATACACTGCGCTCTACAAGGCAGTTGACGCGGCATACGGCACCGATGAAATTCCGATGTGGGTGGCAGTGCTGACCCGCCTGCTGTACGCCTGCGGCGGGCGGATTTCTCAGTATGCTTCACTGAAACTCATCGATTTCAGCTCGAGCCAGGGGGCGTTTGTGATACGTCTGCCCCAAGCTAAAACCAGAGGGGCCCACTCGCGAGTACACCTTAAGGACTTCGACCTTAGCCCCCAGACGGGTCGCCTGGTTCAAGCATTTGTGGACCAAATGCTGTCCCAGGGACAAGTCCCGGAGTCGCCGATGTTTCATGAAGGTGCGGTAATGAAGAAGGGGAGACAGAAGCAAAGTCGACCACCTGAAGACCTGTTTTTCGGTCACTGCACGGCAAACGAACTATCCAGAATATTCACGTCGGAAATTCACAAGATTGCGCCTCCAGCAGAGCGCCTGGACTTTGACACGCTGCCCGTGACACCAAAGCGATTTCGATACACCTTCGGGACTAGGCTGGCTGAAGAAGGTGCAAGTAAAGCTGTCATTGCAGACCGATTGGGACACGTAGACCTGCAACATGTTGATGTCTATTTCGAGGCCTCCCCAAAAATTGTCGACAATATTGACAAGGCAATAGGAGCCATGCTTTCGCCATTGGCCAGAGCCTTCAGAGGACGTCTGGTTGAAAATGAAGAGCACTCAACTCAGAAAGGGGCCCCCGGTAGTCGCATCATCGATTTTCGAGTTTCGACAACGCCGCTCGCCAGCTGCTCCGGAAATGGCCAAGGCTGTGAATTCAACAAGCCTGTTGCGTGTTATACCTGCTTCAAGTTTGAACCCTGGCTCGACGCGCCTCACGAGAAAGTCCTTCAGCGACTTGAGGCCGAGCGCGAAAAATTCATAGAGGACCCGCGCATAAGTAGAGTCAACGATGACGCCATCCAGGCGGCGCGGGAAATCATCGCCGAATGCGTAGCGGTCCGCGCTCAACGAGCAGGGAGGTCTGCGTCTTGAGTACCTCAGTTCTACATTTCACGCCTCGAGACGAACTCGGCCCCCAGGAGAATCTGAACGCTTTTGTCGAGCTGTGTCGGCAGTCCGACGTGCTCAGCGCACGCGCTCAGTTTGATTCGAACGCATGGGAAGTAAGTCGTCGAAAGGGAAACAACTCCGTCGTTCGGGCAATTTTCAGCACGCTGGAGGCAGCAGACCACGCACTTCCTGTGCCGGCCTTGCCTCAGCCATTCCTCGACTTTGCAAAAGCTGCGGTGCTGTACCTCCACAGCACCCGTCGAACAATCTCTCCGAGCGTCCGAATCGCCGCTTTTCGATGTATCGAAGCAGCCCTGCGCGAGTGGAACAAGGGTGCCCGGCCAACAGCAGTCAACGTAGATGTGCTTGACACCGCGGTTGATATTGCCAGGAACCGATTTTCTCCGCTAGTCGCATATCGCGTGGCAGGTCAACTGCAACTCATTGCCGAGCTGATGTGGACCAAGAAGTTCATCGTTCTGAGGCAGGCTTGGGTCCATGGCTTGAGGAAGCCTAGCGAACTTGGCTCACGTATATCCAAGGAAGCGCTTGCGGCGAGACAGGAGAAATTGCCTTCGGCTGCGGCGTTGCGGGCTTTGGCAGGCATCTTTCGAGACGCGGTTGCACCGGTGGACATTTTGGTGTCGAGCTATACCGCGCTCATGCTATGCGCACCGGAACGAATCAATGAGGTACTCAGACTTCGACGAAACTGCTGGGTAAAGGGCGAAAGGAGATTCTCTGGAAAGTTCGGCATACGGTGGTCAGGTTCCAAGCTGGCGGAAGATTCGACCAAATGGCTACCGACCTCCATGGTTCCAATCGCGAGGGAAGCCATTGAGAAGCTGTTAACAGCGACGGCGGCAGCCCACGAGATTGCCAAGTGGTACACGGCGAATCCACAAACGCTGTTTTTGCACAAAAATGCCGCGCATCTTCGCGACAGCGAATTTCTCAGCGTCGCGGAAATTGCGCTAGTCCTGTGGAATGACGAAAGTGCAGCTGCGTCAGCGAGAACTTGGGCAAAGACGACTGCCAAGTTGGACGCGATGGAGTTGGGGGCCAATAAAACAGGGTATCGGTTTTCTGACGTGGAGCAGGCCGTTATTAAGATGCTGCCAGCCACCTTCCCTTATATGCTCGGGGACCCGCATCTGCTGTGCAAGGACGCTGTAGCTGTAGTGCGACGCAACGAAAATCATAGCAGCAGAGCCACATACTTCTGCATGTTTGACTGCGCTGACTACAACACCATCGCCAACGCACTAGGAGCCAACAGGGACGGACGAAAAACAATTTTTGAGCGATTTGGCTACCAACAAGACGACGGTTCACCAATTACCATCCGTAGCCATAGCCTCCGGCATTATTTGAACATGCTGGCTCAGGTCGGAGGTCTTAGCAGCGCGGAAATCGCAATTTTCTCAGGCCGTAAAGACGAGCGCCAGAATCGAGCCTACGACCATATGACATCTGATGAGGTGCAGGCGCCTATAACCGAAGCCTTGAAGGCGGGATTTACTGGTAATCTTGTTCCCGCCGGGTCTCGGGACCTTGTGACTCGGAGCGAGTTCCGAGGATTGGGTATCGGCGCAGCCCACACAACCGAGTTTGGTTGGTGCATGCACAACTTTGCTTCAGAGCCTTGCCAGCTGCATAGAGACTGCATTAACTGTGAAGAACAGGACTGCATCAAAGGAGAGGCCCACAAAGAGGCGAATTTGCGTCGCCTTAAGGATGAGACGGAATACTTGCTGGAACAGGCGCGCGAGGCGCTCACAGAACAGGAATATGGCGCTGACACTTGGGTGAGACACCAGCTGAAGACGTTGGACAGGGTTAAATCCATACTGACTATTATGGAAGACCCGGCGATTCTTCCAGGGTCGAGGATTCGCCTGTCTATAGAAGGGGCGCCACTAATCACCAATAAACCCACGCAGCTTAAATCGCATACATCCGTTCGAGGACGAAAGGTCTTGAAATGAAGAAATCCCGAGCCCCAGACCTGACTCCTGAGCGAATTCAAGCAGTTCTCAAAATTCTGGATGGATGGAAAGGTAAGCTTACCTGGGACATGCTGATTGATGAGGTGAAGAACGCCACAGGCATTACCTACTCCAGGTTCACTTTCGCGGAGTACTCGCAGATTTCAAACGCTTTCTCGCTCAAGAAGGAATCTCTGAGAGGAACATGGGATAGCAAGACGAACTCTCCTAGAGACGAGCGGGTGCGAGCCGCCCTAGAACAGGCAGAGCGATACAAGGCCAAAGCTGAGCGCTTGGAGCAGGAGAATCAGTTGCTCCTCGAGCAGTTCGTCACATGGGCCACCAACGCGGAACGCAAGGGAGTGACGATGGCAATGCTCAATGTACCGTTGCCAAAGCCAAGCCGCGACCGTAGCAAGGGGGTCGACTGATGGCCAGTGGTAGACAGTTGGCCGAGCAGAACGTCGGCGTCTTCGCCGCTTGGGTCGCGAGCAAGACCGACGACGACTTCCGCGCGATGGCCAACCGCGGCGTGCTGTCGCGCAAGGAGGTCGCCAAGGAGTGCGGCTTCGCCAAGTCGTCCCTGGACCAGAACCCTCGTATTAAGGCCGCTCTGCGTGAGCTGGAGGATGGCCTGCGCCTGCGAGGCATCCTGCCGCCTGTCGTAGAGCGCGACCCTGACGCGGCCCCGGCGCTTGTGATGCGCGAACCTGGCCGCCTTCGTGCCGCTCAGGAGACCGAACGACTGCGGCGCCTGGAGCAGGAGAACGCCGGCCTCAAGGCCGAGGTGGCCGAGCTCAAGCGCACAGTCGAGAAGTACGCCGTGTTGCGCGATGCGCTGGCCCAGACCGGGAGGCTGCCGCGTTGACCGTCGAGCAGACCCTGCGGGTCACCTCCATCCGCAGCCAGAACCCCCGGGGCTTCGGCGGCTGTATCTTCTCCGCCAAGCCCATCGACGACCAGGGTCGGGTGCAGGATGCCACCGGCTACTTCGTCGTCAAGGCCTCTGGTTCGGCGTTGGGCGGGTCTCGGGTCGAGCCCGGGCAATGGTGGAAGGTGGCTGGCGAGCCTTCCAAGCGCCTCTTGGAGGTCAACGGCTACCAGGTGGCCGAAACCCAGATTGACGCCTCCAGCGCGGTTCTGCTGCGCCCCTCCGGCGAGCACATCGTCGCCTTCATGGCCGACAGTCCGGCCTTCGAGGGCATCGGCCAGGTCAAGGCCCGCAGGCTCTGGGAGGCCTTCGGCGAGCGCCTCTACGAGCACCTGGACGCTGGCAATGTCACCGAGCTGGCCACGGTACTGACACCGGACAGCGCGGCGCAGGTCGCGGCTGCCTGGGCGCAGCACGGCGACAGCCGCACGCTGCAGTGGCTGCAGGCCCAGGGCTTCGACCTCGCGCTCGGCCGCAAGGTGCTGCAGTACTTCGGCTCCGAGACCGCCCAGAAGCTGGGGGAGGACCCGTATCGGCTGCTCAGCTTCTGCGCCACGTGGCGCCAGACGGATGCCCTGGCCCGAACCCACTTCGGAGTGGCCGTGGACGACCCTCGCCGCCTCCAGGGCGCCATCGAGGAGGCCTGCTACCGCGTCTTCGCCGCCGGGCACACTTCGGTGCTCTCGTCCAAGCTCATGGACGTGCTGCAGGGCGTGCTGGGCGCGCAGACCAAGGCCTTCCGGTGGCGCAGCCTCATCCCGACCGCTCTGTCGCAGGGCCTGTCGAACGGCAGCTTCGTGGTCGGGCACCATGGTGTGCAGCCTCTGGGCGCCATGGTGATGGAGCGAGAGGTCGCACAGGCCGTGGTCGACCGCCTCACGGCCACCGTGCCGGCGCTACTGGCCACCGACGACGTCGATGAGCTGCTGCTGGCCTACGAGAAGGCGGAGGGCATCGAGCTCAACCCGCAGCAGTGGGAAGCAGTCCACCTGGCCACGGCCAAGCCCTTCGTCCTCATCACCGGCGGCGCCGGCGTCGGCAAGACAACGGTGCTCAAGGCGCTCTACGACGTGTACGACCGCGCCGGCATCGCCGTCACGCAGCTGGCCTTGGCTGGGCGTGCCGCCAAGCGCATGCAGGAGGCCACCGGTCGCCCCGCATCGACCATCGCCAACTTCCTGCGCAGCTGGAAAGAAGGCAGCTTCGACGAGCGCAGCGTGGTCGTCGTCGACGAAGCCAGCATGGTCGACATCATCACGATGAGCCGGCTTTGCGAGCTGCTCGGGCCTGCGCCGCGCTTGGTGCTCGTGGGCGACCCTGCGCAGCTCATGCCGGTCGGGCCTGGCCTGGTGCTCCACGCCCTCACGCAGGTGCCGCAAGTGCCCGTGGCGCAGCTCACCGTGGTCAAGCGCTACGGCGGTGCCATCGCGGCCGCCGCAGCTTCTATCCGCGAAGGACGCTGGCCGGAACTCCCGTCTGACCCGGAGGCGGCAATCGGATTCATCCCGTGCCCCATCCATCCTTCGGCCTCGGCAGAGGCTTCTATCCCTGAGACCGTCTTGCACCTTTACAGGCAGGACCCGGCGAACACGCAGGTGCTCTGCGCTCGGCGCAACGGCGCCGACGGCACCAAGGGCCTCAACGCGCTGTGCCAGTCGGTGCTCACAGCCGATGCCAAGGCCGTGCAGGTCTGGGACGAGCGTCACGATGCCTACGCCCGCGTTGGCTTCCACCTCGGCGACCCGGTGCTGTGCACGCGCAACCTCTGGGACCGCGGCCTTCAGAACGGCTCGCTCGGCGTGGTGGTACAGGTCGACGACGAGCCTCGCATGCTCACCAACGAGGACGGCGAGGAGACGGGCCTGGCGCTCGCCTGGGTGGACTGGGATGACGGCGTGCGCCGGCCCATCGTCGAAGAAATGCTCGATGACCTCGAGCTCGGCTACGCCATCACCGTGCACAAGGCGCAGGGCTCGCAGTGGCCTCGCGTCATCGTGCCGCTGACTGGCCATCGGCTGCTGGACCGGACCCTGGTCTACACCGCGGTCACGCGAGCGCAGCGGCAGGTGCTACTGGTCGGTGACGAGGCTGCGGCGAAGGCTGCGGTCGAGGGGCCTCCACGTGCCCAGTTGAGGCAGGTCTCCCTGGACTTGCACGTCACTGAGGCAGTCCACTAAGCCACCGTCCCGCGAGCGTATGCTCTACCCACAAACAGACTCAAAATCTAAGTTGGAAGGTAGTGGCACCCATGTTCTCTGGCACGTACCAACATAAGCGCATGTCCGCCTGCCCTTCACTCACTCACATCGTGAGCTCTACCCACGATTTCTTTTCCGCATAACCGTTCTAGCGGGCGATTCATCGCTTCCTATCGATCGATCGGCGCGCGAACTGACAGCCCGGCGCCGAGAGTCGGACCCACCCTGGCGCGAGCAACGGACAGTCTAGCCAGGCTGCTGGAGTCGGCCGTCAGTGCTTCTTGTCAATCGGTGGATGCGGGTCGTTGCCGTAGCTATTGCTGTTGCGGATGGTGCCGTCCGGTCGATGAATGACGACCTCGACGTGCTCGCGCTTCGCCTGTTCACGGGCTTGCTCGAAGGCTTGCTTCTGCGTGTCGGCGGTGTGGCCGACGCGCTGCGCGCCTTCTTTGCGGGTGGCCCAGCTACCGTTATGCGGTACGACGTGAATATCCTTCTTGGTCATCGCTGACTCCTAGTCATCAGTCCCAACGAGACCCAGATTTAGCGCTTTTGGTTCCTGAAAACGCCGGAAACACGCTATAGCTGGGACCTGTATATAATAACAGCTCTTGGTAGAATTCAACCTCTTTCAAGCGCACTCCTGGCGATACGAAGCGGGCCACCGTCCCGGCGAGGAAGCAAAGCGGTAGCGGTAAGGGGCCGAGTAGCGGTCGCCCGGTGCAAATCCGTAAGAGTCCGCGGGGCTGGCCGTATCAGCAATGCCCGGGGAGCGCGCGAGGCGCGCCATGTGCTGATCTGCGAATGCAGGGTGATTCCCTTCCAAACTCACGGCTCGTGGGTAGGGGAGGCCTTTGGGTGATTTCCCCCGTGCGCCTGCTGGTTCAAACAGAGGGAAAACAGGGTGAAAAGTGGCGGCGGCGCTTCGCGGAGAAAAATTTCGCGCTCCGCGCCTCGGGCACAAAGCGCCCGAAAAATTGCGGCAAAAAGTCGGCCCAAGCGTGAACGCAGGCAGTCGCCGCTAGATGTGCGAAGCCGCATCATTGGTGGCCTACAACGCCCGCCGTGGACAAGCCACCCATCCACAGGACGTGCCCTGTGGATGGCCCCTGCGGGATCCGTGACTTGACCACCGCTCCCCGGCCGCTGCCTACGGCCTGACGCGCTCCGCTTGCCGAACAGCCACTTTTAGGTGTCGAGGCAACCCAGCGAGCTAATCCCAAGGCGCATTTCACTGCGGACGAAGCCACACGGTGCGCATGTCACCGACCACTAAAGGATCGGGCAGCGCGCTGCTCAATTGCGAGTGCCCAGCATGCCGAGTAACAGGCCGCAAACAGTTACGCCATTCGGCAGATTTGTTCGACTTCGTCGGGTAGAACGGGTGAGCAGACCTCGTCTGCACAAGGGAGAACAATGAAACGCAGATTGATGCTGGGGTCGATGGCCTTGGCAACCTTGCCCGGCATTGCCTCGACGTTGCAGCCCAAGGCGTTCCTCACCGTGAGCGGGCGCATCGGCCGTATCAACAACAAGACGACGAACACCTACGACTTCACTGAGTCGGACTTTCTCAAGCTGAACCAGTCGAGCATCACGACCGGCACGTCCTGGACCCCGACATCGGTCTTCGTAGGTCCGTTGCTTCTCGATGTGATGCAAGCCGCCGGCGTCACGTCCGGCACGCTGACCTTCAAGACGCTGGACGACTACTCCGCGCCGATCCCTTGGGAAGACCTTGTACGCTACGGAGTGATCCTGGCGCACAGCCAAGACGGCAAGCGTTTGAGCAACAAGCGCTGGGGACCGTTGTGGACAATCTACCCGCGCGATCAAAACCCGGTCGCGCTCAAAGGGCCGATCGCGGAATCGAGGTTCATCTGGCAAGTCAACAGGATCGAGGCGAAGAGCTGAGCGGCACAACGGAACGCCGGAGTCCGGTACAACCTTCCGTCGAACCGGAGCAAGGCGGCCGCCGGTTCAGCGACGCACCTGCATCAGCGGCGCGAGGCTGGTTGCCCGTGCTGGTCCTTGTGCTTTTGACCGTAGCGGTGGCCACGATGGCGCTGGTGAGCCAGCAGCTCACTGTTGTTCGGGCAACTAGCTCAGGCCCCGATGAAGGCTTCTACTGGACCGTCGCGCAGTACCAGATCGCGCACCATCGCCTGAAGCAGGAGTTGCGAGCGATCGCAGCCGGCGAGCCAGCCAACACGGAAGAACTCGGCCGACGTGCAGTGGTGTTTGCTTCGAAGGCGAGCATCCTCACCGAACCGTCGGAGGTCAAGGGCCTCCTGAACGGCGTACCAGGCTTCGCCGAGGCCACCCACCGCGTGGCCGAACTTCAACATCGGATCGGCGCGACCCTTGAGAAAGAGGTGTTCACGCAGGCCGATGCGATCAGCGTGCTGGGCGAGTTCAAGGCCATGGGCGATGACGAGCTGGCGAGTAGGCTTGCGAACGACGTGCGCTTGGCGGAAATAAGCGCCAAAGACGAGATGATGCGCACCTTGACCCGACGCATCGGATGGATCTGGGGCGGCTTTGCGCTGTGCTGGATCGCACTCGCACTGTGGCTGCTCTACGCGGTGCGTTCACGGCGCCGCTACCGAGCTGCGGCGCGCGACCGGCAAAGGGCGGTCGACGCGATGGAGCGCGCCATCGTCGCGAAGCGCAAGTTCCTGAGCATGGTGAGTCACGAAGTGCGTTCACCCTTGCAAAACATTGTTGCCTCTGCGGAGCTGCTGGCCATGAAGGACAGCCGGCCGGAAAGCGTCGCCGCGATCCGCCGCATCCGACATGCCGTGTCGGCGCTTCAGGGGCAGCTGCGCGACCTGCTCACGATCGCCCGAGGCGATGCGGCCCAGTTGGCCATGCAGGTGGAGACATTCGAGTTCGGCGAGATGGTCGGGGACGTTTGCTCGGAACTTGAAGAAACGGCTCACGCCAAGGGGCTGGCCTTTGGCGTCGAGGTTCCCGAAGCTCCGGTGACGGTCAACGCCGACCCGATCCGGATTGCCCAAGTGCTGAGAAACCTGGTCGAGAACGCCGTCCGCTACACGAACGCCGGCCGCATCGAGGTCCGGCTCGAGCCCTTCGATGGAGGCGCTTGGTCGGCGAATGACAAGCCGGACGCTGACAGATCGCCGATGTCAGGGTCGGTTCGGTTTTCAGTCCAGGACACAGGGCCAGGGCTGCCACCGCAGGCGTTGCAACGATTGCAAGGCGCGATGGTCCCGTTCGAGTCCAGCAGCGACGGCAGCGGCATCGGCCTCTTCGTGGTCCGCGATGTGCTGCAGCAATTGGGTGGGCAGATCGACGTGAAAAGCCACGACGTGCAGAGCGGCGAAGGGCAAGGCACGACCTTCACCGTAAGCATCCCAGCGACACTGTCCCGAGAAACAACCGCACCGCCCGGGATCAGCGGGAACACCGACCCGTTGAACATCCTGATCGTCGACGATCGGCCGGACGTTCTGAAGTCACTCAGTGATGTGACCCGCCGGCTGGGTCACTCGTGCAACGCGGCCAGCTCAGCCGCCGAGGCTCACAGCCTGCTGGACAGCACCCGCTTCGATACGGTGCTGATCGACCTGGAGATGCCCGACGAGGACGGTCTGGCGTTGGCCACCGAGATCCGACGCGGCGGTGGACTCAACAGCACCTCGATGCTGATTCTCATCAGCGCAGCGGAGAACCGGGCGACCGGCTTGGCTTGGCCCTTCGACGGCTTCCTGCAAAAGCCCATCGACTGCCAGGCCCTAAGCAGGCTCATCGGTTCGCGAACCCCGCACTGAACTGGCTCGCAGCGAGCGACGCGGTGACCGGCTTTTGCAGGAACAGCAAGCCGTGTTGCTCGATGGCGGCCACCAGCGCTTTTTCGTCAAACTCCTTGCTGCCCGCCTTGCCGGTTAGAAGCGCGATCGGGCAGGCGGCGCTTTGGCTGCGCAGCTTGGCCACCAGCGCTTCGGCCGTGCCGTTCGCCAGGACCCAATCAATCACGTAGCCGTCGAAGCTGTCGAACTGCAAGGCCGCTTCGAGCTGGGCTTCGGAGGCGAATGCGGTGGCTTCAAAGCCCAATTCGATCAGGCCGGCGGCCAAGCCGCGCGCGATGTCCAGGTCATCGTCGAGGATCGCAAAACGACGCGGACGATCCGGCTTCGGCTCGATGATGAGCCGCCTGACGGTGCAGGCCTGCGGTGTCGGTGTGTCACCGGCGACCATCACAACCCATTCCGAGCCCCCTTTGAGCGCAATCAGGTCACCCGGGCGATGTTGTGCCAGGGGCTGGCCCGGCCAGAGCCGACAAGTGACCCGCAGCGGGCCCGCGATGAGCACCGCTGTTTCGTAGTCCGCTGACTTCTGTTCTCCGAACAGATCCACCAAGGTCTCGCCGTGGTGCGATGCGACCGCCTGCAGTTCCTCCAGCGACCACGGCGCGATCCCCGTCATGCGGCGGTGCGCCTGGTGGTAGGACAGATTGAGCAATCCGCCAATGTGCGCGGAGTGCCTGTGTCTAGGCAGCCCCGCCCTGTCGAGCAGCGCACGGATGCACGTGGCCGCAAGCGAGCCTTGGCCGTCGACCTTTGCTGGCTCCGGCGTGGCCGGCGGGGTGGCAGGACGAGTGTTCACCGCACACCTCGCGGCGATTCATTGCTTATCACGCAACTTTTTGTCTTCATGAGTGCATCCGTATCGTGTAACAGAGGATATTTGCGTGCTATGCACGTTTTACTCTGCTACATTGTCTTTTCCCGCTACTGTATGGCGTCAGGTCTTCACACCAGCGAAAGGTTGGCAATGAAAGCACATTTCTACGCTGTCTTCAGGTCTCTCGTGCAAGTTGCTACGCCTTTCGGCTTGGCGCTGGGCCTCTGTGGCCCTGCGCAAGCAGTCGACGGCTGCAAGCTCTTGCTCTGCATGGCCGGCAACTGGCAAAACATCAGCCAGTGCACGCCCACCGTGCGCCAAGCCCTGCGCGACGTAGCGCGCGGTCGCGGCTGGCCGACCTGCAGCATGGGTGGCAACAGTGCCAGCGGGAACCAGTACGTCGCGCCCGAGCAGTGCCCGGAACAGTACATAACTGCCTCCGGGACCGACGAGAGCGGCCGGGTCATCTACAGCTGCCCCTTCAGCGGAGTCATCCATGTCGCCGTCGAGGGACGGCCATGGTCACGAACCTGGTGGTCGCCATCGGGCGATTCGGTTGTCGAGTGGCTGCCAGCCGCGAAGGCCGCCTTCGCAAGCACGCCGGATGCGATGGACGACCGGTTTGACCGCGACCACGCGGCATGGGTCATCAGCGAGCAAATCCGCTTGGCAGCCGAGGCTGCTGCAGCTGCGGCGCAAGGGGGCGGCGGGTGATCGACTTGGCTGCCCTGATGTTGACCTGCGCGCCGCTTGTGGCGCAGGACACAGCGCGCGCGCTGATCCAGGTCGAGAGCGGCGGCAATCCTTACGCTATCGGCGTCGTCGGCGGGGCGCTCGTGCGCCAGCCCACCAACCTCCCCGAGGCGGTTGCCACAGTCGCGGCGCTGGAAGCGGCGGGATGGAACTACAGCGTTGGCCTCGGCCAGATCAACAAGCGCAACTTCCAGCGCTACGGCCTGACCCCGGCGACAGCATTCGAGCCCTGCGCGAATCTCACCGCCATGCAGGGCATCTTGGGCGACTGCTTCGCTCGTTCCAGCCGGCGCGCCGCGAAGCAGTCGGCTTTGCGCGACGCCTTCAGCTGCTACTACTCCGGCAATTTCTTGACCGGTCACCAACACGGCTACGTGGGCAAGGTCCTCGCAGCGTGGTCGTCCAGGGCGGCGCACCCCGTCGGCGTCACTGGCCCCGTTTTATCCCAAGCCAAGTTCACCCCTTCCAACTCAGGAGCCTCGCAATGACCCGAATCAACCGCAACACCGCGCCACGCACCGCCATCGCCTTCATGGTCATCGCCGCCAGCCTGGCGGCCACGAACCCCGCGATGGCCCAGGCGCTCGAACCCGTGGTGCGAGGCGCCACCATCGCGCGCGACACGGTTGTCGCCATCACGCTCTTGCTGATGACGGTGGGCGTCGGCATGGCCGGCTACAAGATCATGTTCGCCGGCGCCAGCTTCCGCGATGTGTCCAATCTGCTGTTCGGTGGCGCCATCGCAGGCGCTGCCGCCGCGATCGCCGCGGTCTTCATGGGCTAGGCGGTGATCGAGACCGTCTTCAAAGGCGCCACCCGCCCCCCGATGAAATTCGGGGTCCCGCTGGTGCCTCTGGTGGTCCTGCTGCTGCCAGGCTTCATCGCCGGCATGTGGCTGTCCACGCTGGTGAACTGGCGCTTCGCGCCCGTCATCTTCGGCTCGCTCGCGGCCGCCTATGTCTGGATGCGCATCGTCACGAGCAGGGACGATCAGCGGCTGACGCAGATGGTGCTCAAGCTCAAGCTGGCAGTGCGCAACCCGAACCGGGTGCTGCGCCAAGGGGCACGCAGCTACGCGCCTGTGGGCTACAGAGGGGGGCGCAATGTTTGGCGCCGTTAGCCCCGGCTGGGCCACCCCGCGAGGCCCTCGATATTGGGAGCGCGCGGGCAAGGAATCCAACGTCGGCGAGTTCGTCTCGATTGGCGCACCGCTGTCGCAGCACGACACCGCGACGCGGTCGGGCGACTGCCTGCGGGTGTGGCGCATCGACGGCGTGGCCTTCGAGAGTGCCGAATTCAACCTCATCAAGGATCGGCACGACGCCTGGTGCAACGTGCTGCGCAACCTGCCTGCCGGGCGCACGGCCATCTATCACCACCGCATCCACCGGCGCATCCATGACCGGCTGACCGATGCGATCGAACCGGAGTTCAGCGCAGCCTTCTCCAAGGCCTACCAGGACCGCATCAGCGTCGCGCCGATGATGTCCAACGAGCTGTACATCACCCTGCTGTATCGGCCGTTTCCTTCGGAGCTGGCCAAGCGCAGTGCGCGCAGCGCGAAGACCAAGCAAAGCCTCGCGGACCATCAGGCCCAGACGCTGGCCACGATGGAGCAGCAGGGCGCGCTCATCGAGCGCAGCCTGCGCGAGTTCGGACCGACCTTGCTCGGTTGCTACGAACAGGACGGGAACCTGTTCTGGGAGTCGGGCGAGCTGTTCTCCTTCCTCATCAACGGTGTGTGGCGCAAGGTGCGCTTCCCCACCGGCCCCGCGTACCAGGCCTTGCCGGACGCGCGCCTGACCTTCGGCGGCGGCATGCTGGAGATCCGGCAGAGCGAGCGCCGGCGCTATGCCTCGATGCTGTCCATCAAGGAGTTCGCCGGCCAGGTCGAGCCCGGCACGCTCGGCGCGCTGCTCTACGAAGACTCGGAGTTCATCGAGACACAGAGCTTCTCCAGCCTGCCGCGCCGGCAGGCGATGGCAGCACTGACCACGCAGCGCGACCAGCTGCTCGCATCGGACGACGCGGTGGTGACGCAGATCGAAGCGATGGACGTGGCGCTCGACCAGCTGGGCGACGGCCAGTTCGTCATGGGCGAGTACAGCTACACGCTGGCGGTGTTCGGCGACACGCTCGACGAATGCGGCAAGCGCGCGGCAAGCGCGGTGGGCGCCTTGACGGAGACCACTGCGATGGAGCTGGTGCCCGTGGACCTGGTGGCCGATGCGGCGTGGTTCTCGCAACAGCCCGGCAACTTCCAGTGGCGTCCGCGCAAGGCAACGATCAGCAGCCGTGCTTTCGCGGCGCTGACCTGTGGCCACAACTTCCTGCGCGGCAAGCGCGACGGCAACCCCTGGGGCGAAGCCTTGGCGCTGATGCGCACACCGGCCGGCAACCCGTTCTATCTCAACCTTCACGCCAGCCCCGAGGGCGAAGACAGCGAGGGCAAGAAGCTGCCCGGCAACACCATCGTGATCGGCTCGACGGGTTCGGGCAAGACGACGTTGCTGACCGGCCTGCTGGCCCTGACGCCGAAGTGGGCCGTCCGTCCGCGCGTGGTCAGCTTCAGCCTGGACCGCGACACCGAAATCGTGATCCGGGCGCTGGGTGGCGTCTTCTACACATTCGACCGCAACCAGCCCACGGGCTGCAACCCGTTCCAGCGCGACGTGACGCCCGAGCGCATCGGCTTCTGGACCGAACTGGTCAAGCAGTGCATCGCGTCACCCGAAATGCCGCTGCTGCCCAACGACCACGAGGCCATCGCGCGTGCCGTTGCGACGGTCGCTGCGCTCAAGCCCGAGTTGCGGTGGTTCAGTACGGTCCGCCAGTCGCTACCTCGCTCCGGCGCCAACAGCCTCTATGACCGCCTCGGAAAGTGGTGCCGCGGTGGCGAGCTGGGTTGGGTCTTCGACATGGCCGACGACCGCCTGGGCGATCTTCGCAGCCACATGGCCATTGGCTTCGACTACACAGGGGTGCTCAGCAGCCCCGACGTTCGCACGCCGATCATGATGTACCTGCTCAATGTGATGGACGAGCTGGTCAACGGCGAGCCGATGATCTATCACGTCGCGGAGTGCTGGAAGGCACTCGGCGACCCGGCTTTCGCGCCGTTCGTGAAGCACAAGCAGAAGACCATCCGCAAGATGAACG
>Ga0208398_100551_pt1 | contig 22893 bp, 27 predicted proteins | sample LakWasMe79_HOW10_2_FD_183905 | JGI IMG/M metagenome (GOLD analysis project Ga0208398, IMG submission 183905) | Freshwater sediment methanotrophic microbial communities from Lake Washington under simulated oxygen tension - Sediment Metagenome... | ecosystem: Environmental > Aquatic > Freshwater >...
AGGCCTTGTCAAACAGCTCACGCATAGCGGGCCACCACGGCATAGTCGCCACCCAGCGCCAACACCTCGCGTTCGCCTTGCATGATCTGGCCCGGCAGCAGGTCGGGGAAGACCAGCAGCTTGCAGGTTGGCACCTGCACCTCAAAAACCCAGTCGCCAAAGCAGGAGGCATCCTCCTGCGACAGGCTGAAGGAGACGAGGTTGTTCAGCCGCACCGTGCAATGCCGGTCCTGCAGGCTGCCCGCAACAACCTGCTCTTCGCACTGGTTGCTGCCCCGCCACAGGCGCAGATGCCGCTGGGGCGTGCTGGCACCCGATGGCGCGTAGCGGCGCAGCGCCCATTGGCAAAACTCGTACAGCAGATCGAGCTGCTGGTGGATGTTGTTGCTGTTGTAGCGGCTGGCTGCCTTCTCTTGCAGGTAGGCCACCCAGGCGGGGGATGGAAAGCGCGCCAGCGGTGCCTTGTGAAAGCTTGGCACCAGGCCAAAGCGGCTCTCCACCCAGCCCTTGAGCACGGCACCGGCTGCGCCATTGGCATCCATGCCCCAGCCCTGCAGCAGCTTGCGCCAGCTGCTGCGCCAGCGCCGCCGCTCGGCCGCGCCCAGACTGGCCAGTTCTTGCGGTTCGGGTTTGCGCAAACCAAAGGCAATGACCAGGTAGTGCACAAACATGCCGCGTGCCTCGCTCAGGTCCCGGCTGCGCTCCAGCAGCGCGAACAGGCCCGCATGGGCCTCGCGCGTGCCGGCAATGGACAGCGCAACCGGGTTGGCGTTGAACGCCGTGCTGGCCAGCAATGGCGCAGGCACGCCGACCAGATTGGTGCTGTACCAGTGCTGCGGTTGCGCAGGGTCATGGTCCATCGCCATGGACTGGTGGTTGGATCAAACCGGACGGTTTTCGTTCGGGTTGCGCACCGGGCCCATCAGCGCCAGACCTTCCGTGTAGGTGATGGTGTCAAAGGTGATGTCGAACTTGAGTGCGGCATCGGCCACGGCGTCGAGCTTGCCGGCGGTGTCCTTCTTCTTCAGGTCGTTCTTTTCCAGGTAGAACAGATCGAGCAGTTCGTTGTAGACCGTGGACTCGTCGATGGGCAGCACATAGAACATGGCGCCTTTGTACGGCACCTGGTATTTTTTGGACAGATCGATGTTGTTGCAGAACAGAAAGTACTTGCCACCGGCGCTCAACGTGTCGCCCAATACCTCGGCCACGTCTTTCAGGTACTCAAAGCTCAGCAGGTAGCCGGCAAAAAAAGGTAGGTGTTTTTCACCCACGTTGGCCACGGCAAAGGTCTGGCCGCACAGCAGCTCGGGGGGGCGGGCTTCGTCGGCCAGCTTGGGGGCAAAGCGCAACGCCATTTCACCGCGAAAGCCAAAGCGCCCCGCCTTGGTGGTCAGGTCCTTGAGCAAAGGGTTGAGCAGTCGCCCCTCGCTCTCCAGGCGCGCAAAGGCGGTTTCGTCAATGGTCTTGAGGGCAAGTGTGGCTGTCATGGGGATTCCTTGGTTACGGTTGAGGTTGGAAGGGTTGCGGGAGGTGCAGGGTTGGGGCCGGTGTTGCGCATGAAGTCGGCCGTTTTGAAGAAAGATGCCATCAGGGCGGTGTGCAAAGCTGGGTCGGCGCCTACGTCGGACAGAGCGGCGTTCATGCAGGCCAGCCAGGCGTCGCGCTCCGCCACACCAATGGCAAAGGCGGCGTGGCGCATGCGCAGACGCGGGTGCCCGTGCTGCGCCGAGTAGGCCTTTGGGCCCCCAAGCCATTCACAGAGAAAGCGCACCAGCACGGCCTTGGTGGAAGCCAGGTCCGGCGCGTGCATGGCACGGATGACGCCGGTGTCGGCACGCGCATCCATGTGGCGGTAGAAGGCATCCACCAGTTGCACGACCACGGCCTCCCCGCCCAGCTGCGCGAAGTGCGGAGACTGCAGCAGGCCGGGCAGCGGCATGGCCGTGGTGTTGGACGTGGTGGCATTCATACCGCATGTATGAGCAATGACCGTACCAACCTGTAAGTACGGTTGACGACCTGCAAACGCGACACAAAACCCTTTGGGGACGGCACGGCCGGGGATTTTTGCGACAGGGTTTCGGCTTTTGTCGGGAAGCCAACAATCCCATAAAAAGGAATCCTCTCGGTTGAGAAAACGGTGTTTTCCCTCTGAAAGAACGTGCGGATGGGAGTTTTTTTCAGTGCCGATTCAGCATGGCATGGAAGCTGCAATAGGGAGACTGCGCGGACACCAGTCCGGCCGACGTGAACCTAGACAAAGAAGACCAACAGGCACGAAAGCTGACACAAGTCGCGGCAACGCAAGCTTGGTTTTTAACTTTCTCTTTTATTGGAGTATTGAAATGGCAAAACTTCGGCAAATCGCCTTCTACGGCAAAGGTGGCATCGGCAAATCGACCACTTCGCAAAACACCCTGGCCGCGCTGAGCGACCTGGGCCAAAAGATCCTGATCGTCGGCTGCGACCCCAAGGCTGACTCCACCCGTTTGATCCTGCACGCAAAGGCGCAGGACACCATTCTGTCACTGGCAGCGGAGGCCGGATCCGTGGAGGATCTGGAGCTCGAAGACGTGATGAAGATCGGCTACAAGAACATCCGCTGCGTGGAGTCCGGTGGCCCAGAGCCAGGCGTTGGTTGTGCTGGCCGCGGTGTTATCACCTCGATCAACTTCCTGGAAGAAAACGGCGCTTACGACGGCGTGGACTATGTGTCCTACGACGTGCTGGGTGACGTGGTGTGCGGTGGCTTTGCCATGCCCATCCGTGAAAACAAGGCGCAGGAAATCTACATCGTCATGTCTGGCGAAATGATGGCCATGTACGCCGCCAACAACATCTCCAAGGGCATTTTGAAGTACGCCAACTCGGGTGGCGTGCGTCTGGGTGGCCTGGTGTGCAACGAGCGCCAGACCGACAAGGAACTGGAACTGGCTGACGCATTGGCCGGCATGCTGGGTACCAAGCTGATCCACTTTGTGCCCCGCGACAACATCGTGCAACACGCCGAACTGCGCCGCATGACCGTGATCGAGTACGCACCCGATTCCAAGCAAGCCGGTGAGTACCGCACGCTGGCCCAGAAGGTGCACAACAACGCGGGCAACGGCACCATCCCCACGCCCATCACCATGGACCAACTGGAAGACATGCTGATGGAGTTCGGGATTATGGAAACCATCGACGAAACCCAAGTCGGCAAGAAGGCCGCCGAACTCGCCGCTTAACGAGTTCACCCCCGTTGCTTGCTCACTGCGTGTAGCCGCCTCCCCCTCAGGGGGCGCTCCCAGCGGCCTGGCATAGCCAGTTCCGCGGAAGCCCTGGAAGGTTCACGGCATGCGCTAGGCGCAGTGGGTCAAGCGACGCCCCCATATTTTTACTACTGGAGTTCCCCTCATGACCGCCACCGTTGAAGAGCGCAAGGCCACAAACAAGGCCCTGATCGAAGAAGTGCTGAAGGCCTATCCCGAAAAGATGGCCAAGCGGCGCGCCAAGCACCTGGGCTCGTTTGAAGAAGGCAAGCCCGACTGCGGCGTCAAGTCCAATATCAAGTCATTGCCTGGCGTAATGACGATTCGCGGTTGCGCCTACGCTGGCTCCAAAGGCGTGGTGTGGGGCCCCATCAAGGACATGGTGCACATCAGCCATGGCCCCGTCGGCTGCGGCCAGTATTCGTGGGCCGCCCGCCGCAACTACTACATCGGCACCACCGGCATCGACACGTTTGTGACCATGCAGTTCACCTCCGACTTTCAGGAGAAGGACATCGTCTTCGGTGGCGACAAGAAGCTCGACAAGATCATTGACGAAATCCAGGAGTTGTTCCCCTTGAACAAGGGCATCTCCATCCAGTCCGAGTGCCCTATCGGCCTGATTGGTGACGACATCGAAGCGGTGTCCAAGAAGAAGAGCAAGGAGCTCGAAGGCCACACCATAGTGCCCGTGCGCTGCGAAGGTTTCCGTGGCGTGAGCCAGTCGCTGGGTCACCACCTGGCCAACGACGCGATCCGCGACTGGGTGTTTGACAAGGTTGACGCCAACAAGCACCCCAGCTTTGTGCCCACCCCCTACGACGTGGCCATCATCGGTGACTACAACATCGGCGGCGACGCCTGGTCCAGCCGCATCCTGCTCGAAGAAATGGGTCTGCGCGTGATTTCGCAGTGGTCCGGCGACGGCACGATTGCTGAAATCGAGAACACCCCCAAGGCCAAGCTCAATGTGCTGCACTGCTACCGCTCGATGAACTACATCAGCCGACACATGGAAGAGAAGTACGGTATTCCATGGGTCGAATACAACTTCTTCGGCCCGACGATGATCGAGAAGAGCCTGCGCGAAATCGCCAGCCACTTCGACGAGACCATCAAGGCCAAGGCCGAAGAGGTGATCGCCAAGTACAAGCCGCTGATGCAAGCCGTCATCGACAAGTTCAAGCCGCGCCTGGAAGGCAAGACCGTCATGCTGTACATCGGTGGCCTGCGCCCCCGTCACGTGATTGGTGCCTACGAAGACCTGGGCATGGTCGTGGTCGGCACCGGCTACGAGTTCGGCCACAACGATGACTACCAGCGCACCACGCACTACATCAAGGACGCCACCCTGATCTATGACGACGTGACCGGCTACGAGTTCGAGCACTTTGTCGACAAGGTCAAGCCCGACCTGGTGGGCTCGGGCATCAAGGAGAAGTACGTGTTCCAGAAGATGGGCGTGCCCTTCCGCCAGATGCACAGCTGGGACTACTCCGGCCCCTACCACGGCTATGACGGCTTCGCCATCTTCGCCCGTGACATGGACATGGCCATCAGCTCGCCGATCTGGGGCCTGACCAAGGCACCCTGGAAGTCCTGATTCGCATACCACCGATTAACCGAACACTATTGGAGCCAGCCATGTCTCAATCAGCCGACAAAGTCATCGACCACGAAATGCTGTTTCGTGAGCCCGAGTATCAAACGATGCTCGCCAACAAGAAGGAATTCGAGTTCAACCACGCCGATGACAAGATCAAATCCATCGTCGAGTGGACCAAGACCGAAGACTACAAGCAAAAGAACTTTGCCCGTGATTCACTGGCCGTCAACCCGGCCAAGGCCTGCCAGCCGCTGGGCGCGGTGTATGTGGCCAACGGCTTTGCCAAGACCTTGAGTTTTGTGCACGGCAGCCAGGGCTGCGTGGCCTACTACCGCTCGCACTTCAGTCGCCATTTCAAGGAGCCCACCAGCTGCGTCAGCTCGTCCATGACGGAAGACGCAGCCGTGTTCGGCGGCCTGAACAATATGGTGGACGGCCTGGCCAACGCCTACAGCCTGTACAAGCCCGACATGATTGCCGTGTCGACCACCTGCATGGCCGAAGTCATTGGTGACGACGTCGACGCCTTCATCAAGACCAGCAAGCAAAAGGGCAGCATTCCCGAAGAGTTTGATGTGCCGTTTGCCCACACACCGGCCTTTGTCGGCAGCCACATCACCGGCTACGACAACGCGCTGATGGGTGTGCTGCGCCACTTCTGGGATGGCAAGGCCAAGACTACCGAACCCCTGGTTCGCGTGCCCGATGACAGCATCAACTTCATCGGCGGCTTTGACGGCTTTGTCGTCGGCAACATGAAGGAAATCCGCCGGATTTTCGACCTGTTCGGTGTCAAGGTGAACATCATCTGCGACCCGTCCGGCAACTGGAACACACCGACCGATGGCGAGTTCCGCATGTACGCCGGCGGCACGACCAAGGAAGAAGTGATTGCGGCCCTGCACGCCAAGGCAACCATCGTGTTCCAGGAGTTCTGCTGCGAGAAGACCAGCAAGTTCATCGCCGAGCATGGCCAGGAAGTGGTCGTCCTCAACGCGCCAGTCGGCGTGGCGGGCACCGACAAGTTCCTGATGGAAATCTCGCGCCTGACCGGCAAGCCGATTCCTGCGCAACTGGAAAAGGAGCGCGGTGAACTGGTTGATGCCATGGCCGACAGCCAGGCTCACTTGCACGGCAAGCGCTATGCGCTGTACGGTGACCCCGACCAGATGCTGGGCTACGCCGCCTTCCTGATGGAGCTGGGCGCAGAGCCTTCCCACGTGCTGTCCACCAATGGCGGCAAGGAGTGGGAAGTGAAGATGAACGAGTTGTTTGCCTCTTCGCCCTATGGCGCGGGCTGCAAGGCCTATCCCAAGCGCGACCTGTGGCACCTGCGTTCACTGCTGTTCACCGAACCGGTGGACTTCATGATCGGCAACACCTATGGCAAGTTCCTGGAGCGCGACACCAAGACGCCGCTGGTGCGCATGGTGTTCCCGATCTTTGACCGCCACCACTACCACCGCTATCCCACCTGGGGCTACGAAGGCGGCATGCGCGTGCTGGTGATGCTGCTCGACGAGTTCTTTGAAGCGCTCGACGGCAACACCATGGAAATCGCCAAGACGGACTACAGCTACGACATCATCCGCTAAAGGGGCGCACTTCCCTACTGCGCCGGTTGATCTTGCGTCTGCGCTGCTCGCCGTACAGGTGTACGGCTCCGCTGCTCAACGCAAGCTCAATCGGCTCGCTACGGGAATTGCATCCCCTTTATGGGTCCCGAATACAAACTGAGAACACCATGCCAAACGTAACTTTTAGCTCTCCCGCGATGAAGAAGGACGTCACGGTTTATGCCGTGGCCGGAGACACCAAGACGCTGCTCGGAATCGCCAAGGCCAACAAGATTCCCGTGGAGCATGAATGCGAAAACGGCGAGTGCGGATCCTGCCAGGTGCAGGTGTCGGTGCTGGCCAAGCACACGCCCATCGGCGTGGCCATGACCGAAAAAGAGAAGACAGTACTGAAGCTCGCCGGCAAGATTACTGCCGAGCAGATTGCCAAGGCGGAGACCAGTGACCTGCCCTCGCCCTGGCGACTGGCCTGCCAGATGGTGTTGCGCGATGAGGACGTTCTGGTCAAGTTCTAGCCATGACCGCCGCCTACATCAAGACCACGCTGGATGGTCGAAAAGTTGAGGTGATCGATGGCTGGGTCTGCCTGGGCGGCGTACGCGAGGCCGACAGCCTGATCCCCATGGAAGAGCACCCGAACCGCCAGGCCATCGTCAAAGCGGTTCCTGGTGCCACCCATGCGGCCGGGCGCTTGCCGTTCACGCTGGCCGAAGCGGCCATGGCGCAAAGCGCCTTGTCGGCCGCGCAACGCGTGTTCGATGCCAGCGCCGCGGGCATCACCCAGCGCCTGCGCCGGGCAGTGTGGGTCAAGGCCACCAACGAAGGCGTGGAGTAGGCCGTGATCTATGTCGTAGAGCTCCCCACACAAGGCTATCCACGGGCCTGGTTTGCCTATGACAAGGAAGACTTTGCGCAGAAGATGGTGACGCTGGCCACCCATGACGGTGAGCGCTATGTCTATTGGGATGAGGCCGAGGCCGTTGCCGCTTTTGAGGGGCGCGACCCACTGATCGCCGACAAGTCCATGTGGCGCGCGCGGCACGCGCTGCACGAGCAACTGGTGGCGCTGGACGTGCTGACGGACGACTGAGACGGGGCTGGTTGCATGCTGACCCGAATGCAATACGACATCCTGCAGGTCTGCGGGAAGAATATCGCCGTGTTGCTGGCTGAAATGCAGGGCGAAGCCGAGCTGTTCGCCAGCGCCAACACGCTCTTGCAGGTGGAAGCCAATCTGCTGGCCATCGCCCAGACCCTGGCCCACTTGCCGGAGCCACTGCGCCGGCGCCTGCTGCAGATCGACTGGCATGGCTGGGAGTGTTTGCAGCAACTGCTGGAGCGTGACGCCCAGCCGCGCCGCGCCGAGGTCTGGTATGGCACACAGGCCCTGGCGCCCGCCACGCTGGAACTGATTGCAGCGCTGCGGCGGCAGGAACCGACCTGGTTTGAAATCGGCTATTGAAGATAAAGGACACCCCATGCAATCCGTAGAAGAATTTTTGGCCCACACCATCCAGCTGGAACAGGAAGCCGCGCTGCGCTTTGGCCAATTGGCCGATGCCATGACCACGGCCGGAAACCGGGAAGTAGGCCGCCTGTTCCGCCGCCTGGCCGAGTATTCGCAGCTGCACCTGGGCGACGCCCGTGCCCGCGCCGGCTTTCGCAATTTGCCGGAGATGACCAGCAGTGACTACCGCTGGCCCGACATCGAAAGCCCCGAGGCCGCCGCCATCTGGGCTGCCGACCCGTTTATCGGTATCGAGCAGGCGCTGCAGGTGGCGCTGGATGCCGAGAGTGCGGGGCTGGACTTCTACGCGGGTGTGCTGGCGGCCACCGATGACCCCGAGATTAGGGTACTGGCCAAGGAGTTTGTCGAGGAAGAAGGCGAGCACGTGGCCGAACTGAAGCGCTGGATCGCCCTGCACACAAGCGGGCAGGCCTTGCCTTCGGCGGGTTGATATTGCGATGGATCAAAGCGCCAACTTTTGGCCCATGCTTGCGCTCATGGGCTGGACGTTTCTCGTTCTTGTTCAAGTCCCTATCCGTCGATTCCGTGCGTTGTGCGATTTCTTCGTGACCAACCGCGTGGATGCAACCGTCATCGGGCTGGCCTGGCTGTAGCATGAAGCAAGGGCATCCCCGCACCCGAGCAACCGCCTGAGGTTGGGTGCGAAGATGGCAAGGCATTTACGCCTCTAGCCCTCGTGAAACATACATAGTGTGCTACATAGTTTGTAGCATCAGAGGTCTGGAGCATCGGGGTTCAGGTCAACCGATAAGACCCGTCTGACGTGGCGATAACGGTCGTATGCTGGCGGTGCACTACGCGCATAATTGGTCATCTCGGTTGCATCACTACCCAGGTTGACCGGCATGGAACACAAATGAGCGACCTCCGCTTTCAGCTGCTGCTTGGTAACGAGCGGCTTGTTCGACTGAGAACCAAGCTCACGCTGATCGCCGCAGTCGTCTACGGTTTTTCCCTGATCGCACAGTGGCACGCCGTGTGGGCCGGTCGAGCCCAGAGTTGGCAGGCCATCTGGCTCAGCAGCCTGATCGTTGTCAGCAACCTGGTCTTCTACGCTGTCGCGCGCAGCAAGGTTTGGGACCGGTTCGGTGATCAGGTGATGACCATGACCCAGATGGTTGTTGCCCTGGTCGCACTGGCAATCGCCTACCGAATCAATCCGATCATGCGTGGCGCCTTGCTGATGATCGTTCCCTTGATCCTGGTGTTCGGCGCATTCACGCTGTCGCCCCAGCGCTGTCGGCGGTTGGGCGCAATCTCCGTGGCCCTCATTGGACTGTCGATGGTCATCGGCGTACTGCAGGATGGCATTCACTTCACGCCCGCCCTTGAGGCCGAAAACTTTCTATTCGCGGCCGTGGTCTTTGCGACCATTTCCATCCTGTCCGGTCAATTGGCAGCGATGCGTATTGCGCAGTATCGGCAAAAGCGCGAATTGAATCAGGCCCTGAACCGCCTCAACGATCTGGCAAGCAAGGATTACCTGACGGGGCTGCCCAACCGGCGCCATGTGCAGGACTGGATGGCACAAGAAGTGGCGCGTGGGCGCCGCACCGGCCTGCCGTTGAGCCTCGCCATTCTGGACCTTGATCACTTCAAGGATGTCAACGACACCTTGGGACACCTGGTCGGGGATGAGGTGCTACGGATCTTCGCGCAGGAAGCCCGCCTGGTACTGCGTGAATCCGACATGTTGGCGCGCTGGGGAGGCGAAGAGTTTCTTGTCGTGCTGCCGGAGATGTCCGCGCTGGCCGCACGCAGCACCTTGGAGAGGTTGCGCCAACACTTGTCAAAGGACGCCGTGTGGGCGACCTGCCCCGCAGGCCGGGTGACGTTTTCGGCCGGCTTTGTGGTCATCTGGCCGCCCACGGATCTGGAGCAGGCCCTTGCAGCCGCGGACGTCAAGCTCTACGAGGCCAAGCACAATGGGCGTGACCAAATTGTCGGTGACGCGGGTTCAGGCAGGTAGCCCTCGTGGAATATGCGTAATTGCCAGCCACCGCGCAAGAATTCTGTAGTGCCGGTTTGCTACGATGCACGCAGCAGAGCTGCCCCCATCTTAGGAAACCAGGAAACACCCCCCCATGGACACCCATGCCGCCTACGAGGAATTGGGCCTGAACCCCGACGCCACGAATGCACAGATCAAAGCCTCATGGCGGCGCCTGGTTGCCGCCTGGCACCCGGACCGCAACGCCGCGGCCGATGCGGGCAGCCGCATGCAGCGTATCAACAAGGCCTACCAGCACATCCGCCAACTCCGCGAAGGCGAGGATGATGAGGCCGACTCCGCCGCCACGGTGACTCCCGAACCGGACAGCCCCAAGCAAACGCATGTCCGCAAGGTGAGTCTCTCGCTGGAAGAAGCGATTCTGGGCTGCACCCGCACACTGCGCGGCCACTTTACACACACCTGTGACGCCTGTGTCGGCAAGGGACAGCGCGTGCTGGCGAAGGCTTGCGGCACCTGCCGTGGCAGCGGTGCTGTGAAAAAGGCGGCCCTGTTCGGCTGGCTATGGAGCGAAGAGGCGTGCGCGGATTGCGGCGGTGACGGACGCCAGCGTGCGCCCTGTGAAACCTGCGACGGAACGGGCGAACGGTCCGTGGCCTATCGACGGCAGGTGCGCTTTCCAGCCGGTGTGCGTGATGGCCATATGCTGAGCCTGCCTGCGTCGCGCCACGATGACAAGGAGTTCAGCCTGGAGCTGCAAGTGGAGATCGAGCCCCACCCGGTTTTCATGTTGGATGACGACGGCGTGCTGCGCTGTGAGATGCCGGTCAACGGGTATGCCTGGATGGCGGGCCGCTGGGTGGACGTGCCGACACCGGACGGTGTGCAGCAGATGCGCCTGAACCGCGATGCGCTGGTCTACCGGCTGCGCGGCAAGGGCTTTCCCGACACGCCGCGCGGACCCCGGGGTGACTACCTGGTGAAGGTGCTGCCAACGTTTCCGCCCAAGGAAGACCCGGCGCTGGAAGCGCTGCTGGACCAGGTTATCGCACGTTCCACCCGTGCGACCGCTGCCGATCGCTCCCAGCCGCTGGGGCAATGGCAGCGGCGCATGAAACAGTGGAACTCCCGCAAGAAGGACCCAGCGCAGGGTCACTGACCAAGTTTCAGTTGGGTGGCGGAGTGGTTGCAAGCATTTTCAGGCTGTAGCCCTCGTGGAATATGCGTGATGCGCTCCCTATTTCGTAGCGTATGAAATTTGTGGAGGCAGAATTTGGGGCATTGGCCCCGCCTCATACTCTCAAATGCCCAGAAATCGGCGGGGACCAATACGCCAAACCCTGCGGGTGGCGTGGTGGCTGGCGAGGAGGGATGCACGGATGTGTTTTGGGTCGCAGTGGGGCGGAAGCCGACGTTCAGTTGTATGCTGTCTACCCAAATATCGCTCGGATAAAGCAGGTAAAAAAGTCAATATGGCCACCCAAGGACCTGATGATGAGACTTGGAAAAAGATGACTCCCATAGGTCGTAAGGCTTACTGGGTTTGTATTGCTGCAATCTTTTTTTGGCTGACGTACTTGTTTGTTAAGTCTTGGCGACTTTACAGATGATCAATGGGGCGGAAGCGGTCGTTAACCAAGCCGGTCCAATTGCCTGTTTTTAGCGCTTTGGCACCTAGAATCTGGCAATCGCAATCTGCGGGGTTTGTCGGAATTTTTATACCTGCATAAATTTCAGGAAAGACTGCTGCACGCAAGGCCCCAAGCCACTCTCAGGAGAAATTCATGTCCAGATTATTCCGCAGCGCCCAGATTAATCCGCAGGTTTTGCGGCATACATTACGTTGGGCCTCTCAATGAGGATCCGCCGATCTCTTTCGCTTTTTGTGGCATTGTCAGCTGCCGTATCTATTGCTATCGCTCAGGACGTTGGCGTCCTTCATCTTCGCCCTTTGCATTTGGAGCTTCCGGCCACATGGCAGTTTGATGGAACAAAAAACCCCATAGAGGGTGTCGGCCCTGACGGTGAAAAGTTATTGGTTACGATCATGCGGCGAAAAACTCAGGAAGGTTCCAATCCCGCGCGCCCTGCAACCGAGCTTGCAAAAGGGTTTGCTCAAGACACGATGCAAAAGCTTTCGGTCAAAGATGGCAAATCAATCGTCCGAGCTGTGTCTGAGTTTTCTGCGCCGGAAGGAAAAATTGCATTTTCGGCGGCGTCGGAAAAATCAGGCTTCCTCGGTGGCGATAAATATTTCGTTCAGTACGTCTTGGCATCCGACTCAGCCCTGATTTACCTCACCATCGAAGGTAAAGGCAAAGCATCTCCTGTGCTGGAACGTTTCGACTTAATCATTGCTGGGCAAAAATGGGACAACTAGCGCCCGCGGCCCAACCCGGCGTTCGAGCGGAGCTTCGCCAAATTGCCGGCGAAGCCCGCTCAACTCTACGTTGAGCCAAGCCGCTACGCGGCAGCCGGTGTAACGCCAGCACCTGGGCGAGAATTCGGGTGTCGATTGCCACCCTTTTGAAGACTTGGAGTCACGCGTGTGAGCCAATCTTTGCAGACCATCTTTCGCCAGCACTTCGCACCCTTTGCACAGACGCATCGATTGAGTGTGCGTGAATGGCGCGCTGCCAGCGCGATCATGAATTGCCACAGTGCCGCCCTTGGCGGCTATGTTCTGGCGTGCCCAGGCGGGCACCATTCAGAGACCCATTTCCACGCCTGCCGCCACCGCAGTTGCCCGCGTTGCGCGCAACGACCGCGCCACGAGTGGGTGCAGACCCAACTGCACAAGCTGCTACCGTGCGCGCACTTTCACGCCATCTTCACATTGCCCCACGACTTCCTGGCGTTGTGGGAATTCAACCGGGCATGGATCAACAAACTCCTGTTCGACTGCGTGCGCACCAGCCTGCTGGAGCTGTGCCTGGATGAGCGCCACCTGGGTGCCACGCCGGGCCTGCTGATGGCCCTGCACACCTGGGGACGCACCCTGAGCCTGCACCCCCATGTGCACTGCCTGATCAGCGCCGGTGGCCTCGACGCAGCTGGGCACTGGCGCAACTCCAAGGCCGACTACCTGGTGCCGGTCAACGCCCTGAGCGCGCTGTTTCGTGGCAAGCTGCTGGCCCACCTCAGCCACGCCTTGACCCACCAACGGTTGAAGCTGCCACCCCAGAGGGATGCGGCGCATTGGCGCCAGTGCATCCGCCGGCAATACACGAGGCACTGGAACGTTGAACTCAGCAAGCCTTACGCGCACGGGCGGGGTGTGGCCTTGTATCTGGCACGCTACGTCAAGGGCGGACCACTGGGCCATGAGCGAGCCCTGCACCTGAACGCACAGGGCGTACACTTTGATTACACCGATCACCGCGATGGCCAACACAAACACATGACCCTGCAAACCGATGCGTTCATCCGGCGTGTGCTGTGGCATGCGCCCGTACAGGGCCAGCACCTGGTCCGCCATTGCGGCTTGTATGCCAGCGCGGCACACGCGCTGCAGTGCAAAGCCATGGCTGCGCTGCGACCCGTTGCAATGCCCGTGGCGCAAGAACCGCTGGCCTGTCACGCCGGGGCATCGGTTGATCCCGCGCCCGCATGCAAACCGACCTGCCCGAGCTGCCAGCAAGTGCTTGTTCGCACAACCAGTGTCTTGCCTGCGCACCGCTTTAGTGAAATTTCTAAAGCGCGGCACAGTGAGGCCCCTTCACGCATTGGCCCAACGCGCCGACCCAGCGGACAAACAACGGCAGCAGACAATGGCGTCCTTCGACGACGTTCTTTGCGCCGTTGCTCACCGCTAATCTAAACGTTAAACATGATCTATCGAGCCGTTCTTGTATGCGAAGGCGTGCCGAAGGCTGCTGGACCGGAGGCGGCCGTCGATATCACGAAAGAGTTTGGCGATCATCGCAAGTGGCACGCGAACGTAACTTGCGATTGGGACGGTTCGCGGCTGACGCTTACCGCCGAGAATGACTACGACCCAAAAGGTTTGGCGCTCCTCGATGAGTTTTCAGACTGTTTGTCCGCATACATCGTTGACGGGTTTGACGGTGATCTGAAAGTCATATCGATCGATGAGGTGAGCGATCATGTTTAACAGGTTCGTCGAATGGACCCGCAACGGCGGCCCGCGTGGTCGCCATTCTTCAATACTGAGTGCGCCGTTGCGGCCCATTCACGGCCGACGTGAAGCCACAAATCTCGTGATTTGAATGACTGCTGTCTGGAATCGTGGATGACCGCTATGCGTCTTTAGCGGGTGCTCCTACTTTCTCCCCCTCCGGCCAGAACGCAAGTATGGGGTCAGAGCACACGTCCGCTGTGCGAACGGTGATCCGACCCCAAATTCGCGTGCTGTCCCACTACCGGAATGCCAATAGCCCGTAGCGCACCCTGTTGCCCGAACCATCCAGGCTGTCTCACCCCATTTGTCGCATTCCCTTCAAACCAACCAAAATTCCGCGCCAAGCACGCCAATATCTCGCAATAACAGCAGTTGGAAGGCCATTTCCCCCTGGCACCCAAATTGCAATGAGAGGACTACCCACCCTGTCAGGAGTCTTTCATGTCTGTCTCGCTCAAGGCCAAAATTGCCGAAGTGTTCGAAGAGCCTGGCTGCGACATCAACCAGGGCAAGAGTGAGAAGGAGCGCAAAAAGGGTTGCACCAAGCAGTTGAACCCGGGTGCCGCCGCAGGCGGCTGCGCGTTTGATGGGGCCAAGATCGCGCTGCAGCCCATAGCGGACGTGGCGCACCTGGTGCACGGGCCGATTGCCTGCGAAGGCAACTCGTGGGACAACCGCCACAGTGCCTCGTCGCACTCGCAGATTTACCGCACCGGCTTCACCACCGACATCAACGAACTGGACGTGATTTATGGTGGCGAGAAGCGCCTGTTCAAATCCATCCGCGAGATCATCGAGAAGTACGATCCGCCCGCCGTCTTTGTCTACCAGACCTGCGTGACCGCCCTGGTGGGGGACGACATCGAGGCCGTGTGCCAGCGCGCCACCGAGAAGTTCGGCAAGCCCATCATCCCCGTCAACGCTCCCGGTTTCGCCGGCCCCAAGAACCTGGGCAACAAGCTGGGCGCCGAGGCGCTGCTGGACTATGTCATCGGCACGCGCGAGCCCGAGTTCACCACGCCGTATGACATCAACATCATTGGCGAATACAACTTGGTGGGCGAGCTGTGGCAGGTCAAGCCGCTGCTGGATGCCTTGGGCATTCGCATCCTCTCCTGCATTTCGGGCGACGGGCGCTACAACGAAGTGGCCACCGCGCACCGCGCCAAGGTGAACATGATGGTGTGCTCCAAGTCCATGATCAACATCGCGACCAAGATGGAGCAGCGCTGGGGAATTCCGTATTTTGAAGGTTCGTTCTACGGCATTGGTGACATGAGCGACACGCTGCGCCAGATTGCCAAACTGCTGGTGCAAACCGGTGCGCCGTCCGACTTGCTGGACCGCACCGAGCGCCTGATTGAGGTGGAAGAGGCGCGTGCCTGGAAGCGCATAGCGCACTACAAACAGCGCCTGGCCGGCAAGCGCGTGCTGTTGATCACGGGCGGCGTCAAGTCCTGGTCGGTGGTAGCGGCGCTGCAAGAAGGCGGCATGGAGATTGTGGGCACCAGCGTCAAGAAGTCCACCAAGGAAGACAAGGAGAAGATCAAGGAGATCATGGGTGAGGGCGCCGACGCCCACATGATCGACGACATGACGCCGCGCGAGATGTACGCCATGCTGCGCGATGCGCGGGCCGACATCATGCTGTCGGGCGGGCGCTCGCAGTTTGTGGCGCTGAAGGCGCGCATGCCCTGGCTGGACATCAACCAGGAGCGCCACCATCCCTATGGCGGTTACGAAGGCATGGTGGAGCTGGTGCAGGAGATTGACCGCGCCATTTTCAACCCGGTGTGGCAGCAGGTGCGCATTCCCGCACCTTGGGGTGATGACGGCGAAACGCTGGAAGCCGCGTTGAGCCCCGTCCACGCCCAACTGACGGGCGTCGCGGCCAAGGCCATGGGCCTGGAGCCCGAAGAAATTCCGGGCTGAACACACCACACACCGAAAGCACCACCATGGCCAGCGTCGTCGAATCCAAAAAAGCCTGTTCGGTCAATCCGCTCAAGATGAGCCAGCCGCTTGGGGCGAGTCTGGCCTTCCTGGGGCTGGACGCCTGCATGCCGGTCATGCACGGCTCGCAGGGCTGCACGTCCTTTGGCCTGGTGCTGCTGGTGCGGCATTTCAAGGAGGCGATTCCGCTGCAGACCACGGCGATGAATGAAGTGACCTCCATCCTGGGCGGCTACGACAACATCGAGGCCGCGCTGCTCAATATCCGCAAACGCGCCGCGCCCAAGATCATTGCCATCTGCTCCACAGGTTTGACCGAGACCAAGGGTGACGATGTGGATGGCTACATCGTCACCGTGCGCAAGCGCAAGCCGGAGCTGGCGGACACCGAAATCGTGTATGTCTCCACGCCCGACTACGTGGGTGGCTTTGAAGACGGCTACGCACATGCAGTCACGGCCATCGTGCGCACGCTGGTCAAGCCGCTGCCGCTCAAAGCGGACCAAGTGACGCTGCTGCCGGGCAGCCATCTGTCCCCGGCGGACATTGACGAGCTGCGCGAAATCGTCGAAGCCTTTGGCCTGACGGCCATCGTGCTGCCGGACATTTCCGGCTCCTTGGATGGCCACATTCCGCCCGACTGGCGTGGCACGACGCTGGGCGGCACCGCGCTGGAGCAGATTCGCGCCGCTGGTGCTTCGGCCTTCACGCTTGGCGTGGGTGAGCAAACCCGCGAGGCCGCCCTCGCCTTGCAGGAGATCGCCGGAACACCGCTGGAAGTGTTTGAACGACTGACCGGTCTGGAGTGCAACGACCGATTGCTACAACGTCTGGCGCACATCTCGGGCCGCCCCGTGCCCGCCAAGTACCGGCGCCAACGCAGCCAGCTGTTGGACGCGATGCTGGACGGCCACTTCTATACCGGCGGCACCAAGGTCGCCATTGCCGCAGAGCCCGACCTGTTGCTGGCCGTGGGCTGTCTGTTGCACGACATGGGGGCCGAACTGCGTTGCTGCGTCAGCACCACCAAGTCGGCAGCGCACGCGCTGCTGCCGGCAGAGCAAGTGATTCTGGGCGATCTGGAAGACCTGGAGAAGGGAGCAACGGACTGCGATGTGCTGATCACGCATTCCCATGGCCGCCAGGCGGCCGAACGCCTGGGCAAGCCGCTGTTGCGCATCGGCTTTCCGGTGTTTGACCGCATTGGCAACGCGCACCGCTGCCAGGTGGGCTACCGCGGCACCATGGCGCTGATTTTTGAGATTGCCAACACCATGATGGAGCAGATCGGACACCACCATGCCACCGATTGGCCACTGACGCCGGAAGCCTTGCGTGCGGCGACGCACGGTGCAACCGCCGGCGCACCGGTTTCGCCAGGACCCATCACCCCCAGCCTGGCCGAAGCCAGCGCTTGAACACCATCCATCCGACTGACCGACCGCTTAACCAAGGAGAGTGTGAAATGAAAATCGCCTTCGCAACACAGGACAAGGAGCGCGTGGACGCGCACTTCGGCTGGGCCAAGAGCATCGTCGTCTATGACGTATCGCCCCAGGGACACCATTTTGTCGAGAGCTTCGAGTTTGGCGACAAGCTGGAGGAAGACGGCGATGAAGACAAGCTGGCCCCCAAGCTCGAAGCCATCAAGGACTGCGCCATCGTCTACGTGGCGGCCATTGGCGGCTCGGGCGCCGCGCGCGTGGTGGCCATGAAGATCCACCCGATCAAGGTGCCCCAGCCCGAGTCCATTGCCGAAATTCTGGACAAGCTGCAGGTCGTGCTCCAGGGCACTCCCCCACCCTGGCTGCGCAAGGCACTGGCCAAGGACGGCGCCTACACCCCCAATTTTGAAGAAGACGAGGTCACCCCATGACGGATCAAGCAACCCTGGACGCAAACACTTCTGACGAGACAGCGGATTCCGCCAGCGACGCGGCCTATCTCGCCACGCCCTTTGTGCAGCAGCTCATCAAGCAGCTGCGCGCGCAGGACATGAACGGCACCTGGGACAACAAGAGCGATCTGCAACTGCTCAAGCCCTACATCCACACCGCCGAGGAGCGCCGCGCCCTGCCCATCCTGGGTGACCCGGACCCCGAGACGCTGTGGCACCTGGAAATCTTCTACAACGCCATTGCCGTGGCCGTGGAGCGCGAGACCGGTCAGATGGTGTCGCCGATGATGAAGATGAGCCACGAGGGCTTTGGCCGCATGGTGCTGATTGCCGGGCGCCTGGTGGTGGTCAACAAGCAGCTGCGCGATGTGCACCGCTTTGGCTTCCCCTCTCTGGCCAAGCTGGCCGCTGCCGGCGGCAAGTTCTTCGATGAGGCGGTGACCATGATCAAAACCTATCCCGCTGTGGCGCAATACGGAGCCTGAGCATGAGTACCGATGCAGAAGAGATCAAAGCGCGCTTGAAGAAGCTCAACGCACGCGCCACCCAGGCCAAGATGGATTTGCATGATCTGTCGGAGGACCTGCCGACCAACTGGGAAAAAATTCCCGAGGTAGCCCAGCGCTGCCACGAAGCCCACGCCATGCTGATGGCCGTGCGCAAGGAGGCGGCAGCACTATGAGCAATACCTTTAGCGTAACCCTGCCCAGCGGCGCCACCTGGACGCCCACCTTTGTGGCCGCGCTGGATGACGAGAAGTGCATTGGCTGCGGCCGCTGCTTCAAGGTCTGCCCGCGTGGCGTGTTGGCTCTGGTCGGCGTGACCGAAGACGGCGAACGCGTGGGCGTGGACCTCGACGACGATGACGACGACGAGGAATACGAAAAGAAGGTCATGACCATTGCGCACCAGGAGCTGTGCATTGGCTGCACCGCGTGCTCAAAGATCTGCCCCAAAAAGTGCTACACGCACCAGTCGGCAAGCATCTGAGCGCGGGCTACGGTCCTATTTCCAACTCTGCCAGCTCCTCGGCCGTGAACACCCGGGAGCGGGTGTGAAACGCCTTGCCGGTTGCACCCTCCAGCGAGAAGGTGCCACCATGCCCTTCGATCACATCGATGATCAGTTGCGTGTGCTTCCAGTATTCGTACTGGCCTTTGCCGATGTAGAACGGGCAGCCACCGATGTCGCCCAGGTAGACATCACCGGCGCCCATGGTGATCTCGCCGGGCAGAAAGCAGTTGGCGGCGCTGTTGTCACAGCAGCCGCCCGACTGGTGGAACATCAGCTCCGGGCCGTACTGGGCCTGGAGCTGCGCCACCAGTTCCAAAGCCGCCGGTGTTGCCACCACTTTGGCGACTCTGTCTTCCATCAGAAGAAGCCCAGCTTGCTTTCGCTGTAGCTCACCAGCAGGTTCTTGGTCTGTTGGTAGTGGTCCAGCATGACCTTGTGGGTCTCGCGGCCAATGCCCGATTCCTTGTAGCCACCGAACGCGGCGTGCGCGGGGTAGGCGTGGTAGCAGTTGGTCCACACACGTCCGGCCTTGATGGCGCGGCCCATGCGGTAGGCCACGTTGCCGTTGCGGCTCCACACGCCGGCGCCCAGGCCGTACAGCGTGTCGTTGGCAATGGCCAGGGCCTCGGCTTCGTCCTTGAAGGTGGTCACGGCCAGCACCGGTCCGAAGATTTCTTCCTGGAAGATGCGCATCTTGTTGTGGCCCTTGAACAGCGTAGGCTGCACATAGTAGCCACCGGACAGGTCGCCTTCCATATGGGCCTGCTTGCCACCGATCAGCACCTGGGCGCCTTCCTGCTTGCCCAGCTCCAGGTAGGACAGGATCTTGGTCAGCTGTTCCTTGGAAGCCTGCGCACCGATCATGGTGTCGGTATCCAGCGGGTTGCCTTGCACGATGGCGGCAACGCGCTTCAGCACGCGCTCCATGAACTTGTCGTAAATGCTTTCCTGGATCAGTGCGCGTGATGGGCAGGTGCAGACCTCGCCCTGGTTGAACGCGAACAGCACCAGGCCTTCGATGGCCTTGTCCAGGAAGCCGTCGTCCTTGTCCATGATGTCGGCAAAGAAGATGTTGGGCGATTTGCCACCCAGCTCCAGCGTGGCCGGGATCAGGTTGTTGGCCGCGGCCTGCGCGATCACGCGGCCCGTGGTGGTGGAGCCGGTGAAGGCGATCTTGGCGATGCGCTTGCTGGTAGCCAGCGGCATGCCGGCTTCGCGGCCAAAGCCGTTGACGATGTTGAGCACGCCCGGTGGCAGCAGGTCGGCAATCAGCTCGGCCACGATCAGGATGCTGATGGGCGTGGACTCGGCGGGCTTCAATACCACGCAGTTGCCAGCGCCAATGGCCGGTGCCAGTTTCCAGGCCGCCATCAGGATGGGGAAGTTCCACGGAATGATCTGTCCGACCACGCCCAGTGGCTCCTGGATGTGGTAGGCCACGGTGTTCTCGTCGATGTTGCTTAAAGCGCCCTCTTGTGCGCGCACGCAACCGGCAAAGTAGCGGAAGTGGTCGATGGTCAGCGGGATGTCGGCGTTCAGGGTTTCGCGGATGGGCTTGCCGTTGTCCACGGTTTCGGCGTAGGCCAGCAGTTCCAGATTGGCTTCCAGGCGGTCGGCAATTTTCAGCAGCACATTGGAGCGCGTGGCGGCATCGGTCTTGCCCCAGGCATCGGCCGCGGCGTGGGCGGCGTCCAGAGCCAGCTCAATGTCGGCGGCGGTGGAGCGGGCGGCGCTGGTGTAGGGCTTGCCGGTGACCGGGGAAAGCACCTCAAAGTATTCGCCTCTGACCGGCGGCACGAACTTGCCTCCGATGAAGTTGTCGTATTGGGTTTTGAATTTAATCTTGGCGTCGGCCGAGCCGGGTTTTGCATACAGCATGTTGTGTCTCCAGGTGGTTGCGAGTGAAAAAGAGAATCCGCGCGCCACAAGGACGCCGGGCTTCACAAGCACCTGTTTGCAGGGAGTGTGCCAACCCCCTGCATGCCCCAAACGGGCTTGAAAACGGCCCTGGCCAGGCCTGCAGTTACGCGTTACTACGGGTGTGCTGTACCCCGCACGCGATGCGGTGGGACAGACTGTGTCAAAACGGAACAGCAGCGGCCATGTGTTGCCGGCGCCAAGCGCCCCTTCAGGGTTTGCGTACCGCGTCGATCCCCAGCACGCTGACGTCCTGGGCAGCGTGTCCCTGGGCGATGAGCTGGTCCATGCGCGCAGCGATGGCGGGCAACGCCGCCAGGGGGCGGTCCCCTGCGGTTTCCAGCATCAGGCGCACATCCTTGCGTGCCATGGCCAGCTCGAAGGTGGCGGCAAAGTTGCCTTTGGCCATGTTCCCGCCACGCCCGCCCACCATGGCGTTCAGGTCCAGCAGACCGATCAGCTTGACGGCATCCTGCGGGTCAACCCCATTGGCCTGCGCCAGCGTCAACATATCGGCCATCAGAGCCGAGACGCCAATGATCATGGCATTGCCAAACAGCTTGTTGGCGGCGGCCAGGTCGGCGCGCTCACCCATGTACTGCAGACGGGTGGTCATGGCGGCCAACTCGGCTTGCACGCGCTCGAACAGCACCCGGGGTCCCGCCACCATCATGGAGCCCTGGGCGTTGCGCGCTGCAGGCGGCCCCATGAAGACCGGACAGTGCAGGTAATGGATGCCTTGCGCTGCCAGACGTGCCGCGCGCTCGGCAGTGCGCACGGGCGAGGTAGTGGTGTGGTCAATCAGCACGGCGTCCGCAGCGAGCCCGGCCCGCGCCGCGGCAATAACTTCATCGACCACCGCGTCGTCTTTCAGCACCAGGTGCACCCTTGTAGCAGCCCGCACGGCCTCTGCGGGCGTGGGCGCGGCCTTGACGCCAAACTGTTCCAGCGCGAGAGCCTTGTCGGGCGTGCGGTTCCAGGCTGACACGGTGTCGCCGCGTTTGGCTGCGGCTTCTGCGAATGCGGCGCCGAGCAGGCCGGTGCCGAGAAATGCGATGCTTGCCATGGTGGGCTTTCTCAGGGAGTTGAAGTTACGGAGTTGCTGTCGTCGTGGCCGTCTGAGTGGTAGTGCGCAGTTGGGTCAAATCGAAGCCTTGTGCCGAGGCCGATGCCAGAGCGGCCTCCATCAGCTTGGCCGGCAGTTGCGGCGTGCGGGACAGCACCCACAGGTATTTGCGGTTGGGGTTACCGACAACCGCCCAGCGGTATTCAGGGTCCAGCCCCAGAACCCAATAGTCGGACTTGAAGGGCCAGAAGAATGACACCTTGAGGCGACTGTTGCCAAAGCCCTCTACCACGGTGGCCTTGCCGGTGGCATCGTCAAAACCGGCATCGGTACGGCAGCGGTTGTGCACGCTGAGGGAGCCATCGGCCGCAGCTGCGTACTCCGCCGTGGTGTCTGCCACGCAGTTGCGCTGAAAGAACATGGGAAAACTGGCGATCTCAAACCACTTGCCGCTATAGCGGGCCAGGTCAACCGATGGCACGCTGCTCACGGTCGCCTGCGCAAGCGTCACCGAGGGCAGGACAAACACAAACGCCGCAAGCAGCGCAGAGGGAAATTTCAAGTGGAGCCTCGTCAATCGCATAGTCAATAACAAGGCAAATCATCGCATGGCCCTCAATAGCCTTGCCCCGCTGGGCACAAATGACCGCTACCCAACTGCAGGATTACTTGCCGGCAACGCCCGCGTTCGGAAAGAACAACTGCTCGCCGCCAATCTTGTAGCTGGCAATCACCGCCTGACCCGGCGCAGACACCACCCAATCCACAAACTTCTGGCCATCCGCCGCCTTGACGTGGGGGTGCTTGGCCGGGTTGACCAGCATCACGCCGTACTGGTTGAACAGCTTGGTGTCGCCCTCGACCAGCACCGTCAGATCACCCCTGTTCTTGAAGCTCAGCCAGGTGCCGCGGTCGGCCAGCACATAGGCGCCGGTACCCGATGCCATATTCAGCGCCGGGCCCATGCCACAGCCGCATTCCTTGTAGCC
>Ga0208398_100552_pt1 | contig 22811 bp, 16 predicted proteins | sample LakWasMe79_HOW10_2_FD_183905 | JGI IMG/M metagenome (GOLD analysis project Ga0208398, IMG submission 183905) | Freshwater sediment methanotrophic microbial communities from Lake Washington under simulated oxygen tension - Sediment Metagenome... | ecosystem: Environmental > Aquatic > Freshwater >...
CCTGAAGCAAAGTTTTGCAGTCCGATAGTTTGAGAACGGGTAAAACTAAAAAAACACAGCGAAAACAATAGTATTGCTTTTTTCATAATGTTACTGATTTTAGTTTTTGTTTGACTTAAGTAAAAAATATAATTTACTGTAAATCAATTCATTGCTAATGTATAAAATTTTTGTTGATTTGAACCTATAAAAAAGGGCCAACTTTAATCAAAAAGTTAACCCTTGATTTAATCTACGTTGTTTTATTTTACAAATTCTCTATTACCTGATCCTTAGGATAGCGTACTTTGTAACTGATTCTTATTTTCTTGTTTTCATTTGGTTTCAGGCGCAGTTGCCAGGTCAAAATTCCAGTTTCCAAATTTACTTTCGCATTATCGCTTTGCAGCAATTCGATTTCAATGTCTTTATTGGAACTCAATGGATATTGGTCTTTTAACAACATTTCGACTGCTTCTTTTTTGTTGTTTCTAATGGTAATATCAAAGGTGAAAGTCTGTTCTTTTTTGGAAGACAAAAACTTGGTGCCCGATTGATCAACCACTTTTTCGCGTTTGATCGTCACTTTTTTATCACGGCCCATACTCAAACTCAAGGTGTCGCTCGTTTGACTCGGTTCGATAAACGTTTTGCCCACATACATGCCTTCAAAAATGATATTGGCTTCACCTCTTAACAAATTGTATTTGCTGTAATCGGCAATTTCGGCTAGTAAGAAAGCATCGTTGTCTGCTTTTGGCACTGCATAGTATTTATATGATGCAGGAAGCTTGATTTCTTTCAGCGAAACGCTGTGTACTTTTCCATTAGATAAAATATCATAAGGGATATCGATGTCAAAAGAAATATTCAGTTGATTTTCAGAAACCGTGGTGAAGTTGGAAACAGAAGAAATAGCTCCTATTAAATCTTTCTTTTTTTGTGAACCATAGCCCATAACTACTACCTCACTTAGTTCTGTATCCCTAGCTGCAACAGGTTTGGCTGGATATTGATTTTCTTGATATGTTAAAAACCAAGGATTTACGTTTGGAGCCTGATTATTTTGGTTGGGAACACCGCTGGACAAAGTCAGCTTTACTTTTTTCCAATCGATTCCGGTGTTTTGAACAACCTGTGCTTTGTACATCATATTGATTGGTGCCGTTACATTTTCGGTGCGTAAATCATAGAATGGTGTCCAAGAAGCGCTATTTGAAAGATAGGTGATATCCAAAGGAACGGCTCCTGCCAAATTATTCATCACCTGAACAATCAGTTTTCCGGATGAGGTTTTCTCCTCATTGCTGGTGTTTACTTCCAATTTATGGTTTAATCGGTTGAGGGTTTCGTTGAGTTTTTGTTCTTTTTCTGTTAATGAATTTATCGTATTGGCGATTTCGGTCTGTTTGGCTTTGTAATAGTCGACCATTTTCATTAGCTCCAATACATTTAGTCCGGAATTTACTCCTGAAACCTGTTGGTTTCTGTCTAAAAGCATCAATGTTTTGGTTTCCGAATTCTTGGCATTACCTACTTTTAAAAGTTCTTTTTGTACTAAAACAATACTGTCTTTCACTTTTTTCAATGCAGGAGATTTTAAGTCGACTTCATACTCCGAAACATAGTCGTTGGTAAATTGAACCGAAAGCACCGTTATGCTTGCAGGTGCGCCTATCTGAACCGAGTTTTCGTTTAAATCCACTGCTACGTTCTTGATTACGATTTCGCTCGTTCCCAAGGGCAGATTTACATTGGTTGTCTGTGAGATTTCGGCAGCATTAAAATAAACTGTTGCTGATTTTACCTTGGCAGTGGTAAAAATTGGTTTTTGTGCCAAAGCAAAAACTGAAACCAATAAAAAGGCGGATAATATTGTTTTTTTGAACATAAAATTTTAGATTATAAGTATTACAAATAACGTGTTTTTTGGTAAAACAGTTTCTATTTTTCTACCATATAGCCTTTTGTTTTTGCAAGAGCTACGATAGATGTGTTTATCGCATTTCCCAAATCGTCCTGTGATTTTGTTTTTTTGGCTTCGGCATCAATGTATTGCTGGCGTTTTTTGCCCAAGTCACCTATTTTTTTCTGAATTGCATCTCTTTCTTTAGTTTTTTGAGTAACAATCATTTCGACTTCGGTCTCCGATTTGTTTTGGAGTTCGGCCGGTAATTCCTCTTTTTTGATTTTTGCAATGGCTTTTGGGTCATCTTTCATACGGTCAACCAAGTCCCAACTTTCATTTTTATACACCGCTTTGGATTTGCTCACGGCTCTTTCTGCAAAATTGGCTGATGAAACGCCCTGTGCATTTTTGTCTTGTGCTTCCTGATTCATTTTTTTGGAAACACCTTTGGATCCGTAGCCAATATAGGTGTTGTTAATCTTTACGTTGCATTTGGATATTTCATCGTCATAAGGCGTTGATATGTATTGGACTGAGAGATTGGAATCGATATTGAAGTATTTTCCTTTGCCGTAATCGGCTCCGTCTTTCCAAAAGGTGTTGATGCCCTCCAAACTGCTTCCGCAAAAGATAGTATTCACATAAATATCGTTTTTCATCGCATCGCTTATGGCTTCTTTGTAGTTTATTCCGCCTTGGTTGAAGGCTTCGTTTCCCGCAATGTAAATCAGTTTCATATTGTTGTTATCCTTTCCCCACTGCAGTTTTCGGGTTGCATCCTGAATTACCGCACCGCAATATTCATTGCCTCCATTGGTTCTTAAAGCAAACAATTTTTCGGAAATCAAGTCGAGGTCGGTGGTTAGTGGGGTTACTTGTCGGATGTAATTCGATTGTTGTGCTAATCCGTCGTTGCCGTATTCGTACAAAGCGATTTCAATATCGGGAGTTTTGCCGGAGTATTTAAGGGTGGTCAGGGTGTTTACGATATTCCAAAGCCTTGACTTGGCTTGGTCGATCAATCCGTCCATACTGTTGGAAGTGTCTAATAAAAGGGCAACTTGGATTTTGTTATTTTCGGATGTTTTTGGCTTTTCGGTTGTAATGTTTGTTACCGGTTTTGCTGTTGATGAATTACAGCTTGCAAATGAAATTGTGGTGGCCAAAAGTGCGGAGATAAATAATGTCGATTTCATATGTATATATTTATTGGTTTTTTATTGGTCATATGCAATTTGCATACTTGAGATAGTCTAAGTGATGTAATTATGATGGTGCTCATTTAATAATTTCTAGTTTTTAAGGGTTGATTACAGATCAAACTTAGAAACTAAAAACACGCCTTTTTTGGACAAATGGTGAAACGGGCTTTTGACTTGGTGAAACGAGTTGTAAAAGGTGTTTAAAATACTTTACTTTGTTTTGTTAAAGAAGCTAAGTGGCTGACTATTTCATTTAAGGCTTATTTCTTACTAGGTTTTTCTAGATGTAGTTCTCGCAAAGAAGCGAAGACGCAAAGTTTTGAATCAATTTCTTTGCGTCTTTGTGCCTTAGCGAGGAAAATTAAGTTTAGCTTTTGGGAGTTGCTGAGAATCTAAGTTTTTAGGATGACGGCAAAAAAGCCTAATGCCTGCCCTTAGCCCCGATTGTAGTGGAAATCCTTGTTTGCGGGGTTCAGCAAACAAGATTGTAGCGGAAAGCGGGGCGATGTTTCCAAAAAAGCAAAATGTTTCCGCTTCAAATAAAAATAAGTAGCTTAGTAACTTAGTATCTCAGAAACTTAGAAACTCAAAGAAAATGCGTTTACTAAATATATATTTCTTCTTTCTTCTTACGTTGTTGATTCCCATAGGAACAATGGCGCAGGACTCTATATACAGAAGTAAATCGGCGCCGATTTCCAAGATGAAAAAGGTTTCCAATGATTTGAGGAAGTCTTTGGAGGTGAATGATGAAGCGCAGATTGCCCAAAATTATGAGCGTTTGGCCAATGAGTTTCTCGGAAAAGGAGATGATGCCAAGGCCGAGGAATACTTTAAAAAGGCGCTGGCGAGTTATACCAAATTAAAACTGACCGATGACAAAACCCGCGTGGCCCGAAGCCTTGCCAAAGTGCAGGAATCACAGAAAAATTATGATTCGGCTATTAAGAATTATGAAGTTGCGGGTGCTATTGCCGAGGATAAAAGTCTTGAGAAAATAAATACGAATGATGCCAATCGTTTACGCTCGGTGGCGAGTCCGGTGGCTCAGGAAAGTTATGTCAATTCTAATATCGAATTGCTTAAAAAGGAGAAAAAAAGTGATGAGGTTTCGGATGCGTATGTGAAAAAGGCCGAAAATTCGCTTCAGCAAAAGAACAAGGAAGTTGCGATAGAAAGTTACAATCAGGCGCTTGCTTACGCAAAAGGGAAGCCGGCGACGATCATTAAAATCAATAATGAAATTGCGAAGGTTTACGCTGCAGACAATCAGTTTGACAAGGCAATTGGGATTAACGAAAAGCTTTTGGCGGAAGCCAAAACTAAGCAGGATTTTACGACTCAAATTAAACAATTGCAGTCGCTGTCGGTGCTTTATTTCAAAAAACAGGAATCGGATAAAGCTTTGAAAGCGCTGAAAGAGGCCTTTGCACTGGCACTGCAAAAAGGAAATGCGACCGAAGCCAAAAAGAGTTTGGTTTCGCTGACCAACTATTACAATGACAAAGGAAATAATAAGGAAAGTGTGAAGTTATACAATCAATTTCTTCAAAATTTTGACCAATTAATACAGTCCGACACGACTTTGATTGATGCCAAAACGTTTCAGGTCAGTGAGGACAGAATTCGTCAGCTGGAAAAGGAAAAATCGTTGAAAGATGAATTGATTTCTAGAAAAAACACTTTCAATTATTTTCTTTTAGGCTCGATTGGATTGCTTTTGCTGTTGTTTTTGTGGATTGTGAAAGCGCTTTTTTCGATTAAAACCAAGAACAAGGAAATTGCCCTGCAGTCCTTGCGCAGGGAAATGAATCCGCATTTTATTTTTAACAGTCTCAACAGCGTCAACCAGTTTATTGCGCAAAACAAAGAGCGGGAAGCCAATAAATATTTGACTTCATATTCAAATCTGATGCGGAATGCGATGGAGAATTCCAATAAGGATTTCATTACACTCGATAACGAATTGGAGCAATTGAAGAAGTATCTGGAACTGGAACACCTGCGCTTTCAGGATAAATTTGATTTTAAGATTAGTGTTGATCCTGAATTGGATCCGGAAAGAACTATGGTGCCGAATATGATTATGCAACCGCATTTGGAGAACGCCATTTGGCACGGATTGCGGTATTTGGATATCAAAGGATTGTTGTTGTTGCAGGTTCAGCTGAGGGATGGAAAAGTAAACATCCGCATAGAGGATAACGGAATTGGTCTGACCAAAAGCCAAGAGCTGAAAACGGCCAACCAAAAAGCGCATCAGTCACGCGGAATGGGGAATACCAAAGAGCGTATCAGTCTGCTGAACGAATTGTATAAACAGCATATTGCTTTTCGGATTTATGAAAAAACACTGCCGGAAACAGGGACGATAGTTGAAATAATTTTCCCTTTAATTGATAAAATAGGATGAATTTTCAAAAGACAAAAAGTGTCATTGTCGAAGACGAATTGGCGGCGCGTGAAGTGCTTAAGAATTATTTGAGCAAGTATTGTCCGCAGGTGGAGGTTATTGGCGAAGCCCAGAACATAAAAGAAGCCGTTCCGATGCTGCACGAATTACAACCACATTTGGTTTTTCTGGATGTCGAAATGCCTTTCGGGAATGCTTTTGATGTTCTCGAAGCCTGCAAGGATTTGCATTTTGAGACTATTTTTGTAACGGCTTTTTCGGAATATTCGCTGAAAGCCTTGAATCAAAGCGCAGCCTATTATCTGCTGAAACCGATCAGCATTGAAGAATTGATTGTGGCGGTAAACAAAGTTCATCATCAAATCTTGAATCAGGAAATTTTTAACAGAAACAAAATAATAGTCGCCAACTTTCAGGAACCCAAACCCGAAAAACAACAGGTGATTCTGCCGACACTGGAAGGCTTTGAGGTGGTAAAAATGGAGGAAATCGTTCGTCTTCGGGGCAATGGTAATTTTACCGATTTGTATCTTCATAACGGAAATAAAAAGATGGCATGTCGTTTTTTAAAGCATTTCTCCGAAATCCTTCCTTTGCCTTTTATCCGTGTTCACAAATCACATATTATCAATCTGAATTGTGTGAAATCGTATAATAAAGGAGGGATTATAACCCTAAACGATGCGACCGAGATTGAGGTTTCCCCGACTTATAAGGAGGATTTTTTGAAAAATTTTAAATGAGGGTTTAACCGCAAAGGTCACAAAGGTTTTCACAAAGTTCACGAAGTTTTGTGTTCTTAGCGTTTTCTTTGTGTGCTTCGTGGTTATGACTAAAAATCAAATTCTTCCTTGACATCCAAGCTGTCTATAACAGTTGTATCTTTTACTTTGATGTTCAATAACGAATGGGCACGTCCGGTAAGTGTTACCGGTGCAGACTGACCAATGGTATCTTCCGGAACCAATAAACCACGGCGAAACATAAGGTTTCTCAGGAAAGCCTGTTGTTTGACGGCATAGGATTTTTGGAGTCCTTCCTGATCAAACTGCCACATAAATTTCTTTGGTTTTGGGATTATCGTAGCCAAATATAAACATTCGCGTACATTCAGGTCGGCAGGTCTTTTTTGGAAATAAAATTCGGCTGCTTCGCCAATTCCATATACGTTTGGTCCCCATTCGATAATGTTGAAATACACTTCAAGCATACGCTGTTTGCTTGTGATTCGGTTGCCTTCAATGATGTAAACCAACAGAATTTCTTCGAGTTTTCTCGATAGGGTTTTTTCTCGGGTAAGGAAAACGTTTTTAACCAATTGCATGCTTATCGTACTCGCACCGCGGGAGAATTTTTTGGTACGTATGTTTTTAAGAATCGACTGTTTGAAGGCTTCGTTGATAAAACCGTGATGCGACATGAACGAAGGGTCTTCGGAAGTCAAGACGCATTTTTGCAGGTAAGGTGAAATTTGATCTAAAGGTGTGTAATACGGATTGCTCGGGCCTACATAAACAGGACGCTGCAACACACCGTTATCGACGGCACGGTAGGTGAATTCGCCGTTTAATTTGGCTAAATCAATATTGCCGTATTTGGTAATTTTTACATCCCGTTTGTTGACATTGCTTTTGAAAACAATAGTGTTTGGCTTGTTTTTGTTGAACATGAAGTCCAAATTATAATCAAAATCCCCTGTGGCTTCCATTCCCTGAAAATGGGTAAACAGCCCATCAGGAAGGGAAGTGATAAAATCCTGGGTTTTGATTTTAGGAGTTTTAAGTTTCAGCCTATAAACGGTATCTTCTTCGGTGTTATAAGAAAGATAAGGGTGTATTTTTATTTTGTTGAATTGCACGGTCGAACTGCTGTCAATCGAGATAAAGTCGGAACCCAAAAGGAATCTGAAATCAAAACGGGCGTTTTTGACATTCACGTCTTTGCTGGCGATCCTTTTGTGGTTCATTTTTAAATTGGTAATCGAAGTGAAACCGTCAAAGTGCAGTTCTCCGTGGCTCATATCAATGTTTTGAACATTGAACCGAATGGAGTCAAAACTGGCTTTTAAATTATATCGCTCGTCAAAATAAGGCACTTTGATGGCCCCGGTGTCAATGTTGAAAAAACGCAGGTCTCCTTTTTTATTTCTTGGGTCGGCCATTCCGTTGATTCTCCATCGTTGGGCAAAAGTGTTGGTTTGAACCTCGATGGAAGACTCCAGTTTGGTTTGGTGCAGGGTTAGGTTTTTAAAGTTTACCGTTGCTTTTTTACCGTTGTCATCGAGTTTGAAAACTAAATTTTCCATAGTCATATCGATCGGGACCAAATTGAGGACTTTGGAAATAATACGGTAGGCAAATTCAGCGTAATCTCTTTTTTTAGTGCTAACGGGTTCGTTTTTGTCTTTTTTCAGGAACGCGCCAAAGTTTTTGACATTCCCTTTTTTGGTTAACTGAACATAACCGTTTTTTATCTCAAGGGTTCCGAGCTGCACATCGCCGATAAGCAAACGCCATAAATTGACACTTGTTTTTATTTTTTGGATTTTGAAAATAGTGTCCAGATTTTTTGGAGCCAAAGTTATTTCGTCCAGTTCTATTCCCGAGATACCATCGAAAGATGCTTTTTTTATAGCAAATTCGCTGTTATACTCTAATTTCATCGTGGTTGATACCTTATCCACGGCCTGATCCAAAAGTTCGTCTCTGAATACCAAAAAACCAATTAGGAGCAGAGCAATAACTATCCCAATTATTTTGGAGGCAAGCAGTAACTTTTGTTTGTTAGTTTTCATGATTATGTAAGGAAAAGAAATGTTTTAATAGTGTTTTATCCAAAGAGCATACTCGCTACATCTTCAATTTTGGCAACCAATTGAATTTTGATTCCGGTATTTTTTAAAGCTATTTTATTGTATTTGGATACAAAAATAGTCGAAAATCCTAATTTTTCAGCTTCCTGAATGCGCTGATCAACGCGGTTCACAGGGCGGATTTCCCCCGAAAGTCCCACTTCGCCGGCAAAACAGTAATCTTTGTTGACCGGAATGTCTTCATTAGATGATAAAATCGCTGCAACAACAGCCAAATCAATGGCAGGATCGTCCACAGAAATTCCTCCGGTTACATTGAGAAAAACGTCTTTGGCTCCAAGTCTGAAACCGGCTCTTTTTTCCAAAACGGCCAAAATCATATTCAGCCTTTTGGCGTTGTAACCTGTGGTGCTTCGTTGCGGTGTTCCGTAAACAGCGGTACTTACCAGAGATTGTATTTCGATCATCAAGGGGCGCATACCTTCGAGCGTGGTAGCGATGGCTGTTCCTGATAATTCTTCGTCTTTGTGCGAAATTAATATTTCGGAAGGATTGGAAACTTCGCGCAGTCCGCTTCCGAGCATTTCGTAGATACCAATTTCGGCGGTTGATCCAAAACGGTTTTTCAGCGAGCGCAAAATACGGTAAACATGATTGCGGTCGCCTTCAAACTGAAGTACCGTATCAACCATGTGTTCCAGAATTTTTGGACCTGCGATGGTTCCGTCTTTGGTAATGTGACCAATTAAAATTACTGGAATATTGGTTTCTTTGGCAAATTTAATCAGCTCTGCGGTGGTTTCCCGTATTTGGGAAATACTGCCGGCGGTAGATTCGATATAATCAGTATGCAATGTCTGAATCGAATCGATTATGACAATTTCCGGTTGAATGGCTTCAATTTGCTTGAAGATATTCTGGGTTTTGGTTTCGGTAAGGATAAAGCAGTTGTCTCCGTTTGGAGTAATGCGTTCTGCACGCATTTTAATCTGCTTCTGGCTTTCCTCACCCGAAACGTATAAGGTTTTGTAAGGTAATTTTAAAGAAATCTGCAGTAAAAGCGTACTTTTCCCAATTCCGGGTTCGCCACCCAGTAGAATGAGTGAACCGGGAACAATTCCACCGCCCAGAACTCTGTTGAGTTCGTTATCGGTAGTATTCAAACGGATTTCTTCGGTACTGTCAATTTCATTGATTCGTAATGGCTTTGGTGCTTTACCTGCTGGTGAAGATTCACTTTTCCAAGCTACTTTTTCCTGCTTTTGAATAATTTCCTCGGCAATAGTGTTCCATTCTTTGCAGGAATTGCACTGTCCTTGCCATTTGGCATATTGGGAGCCGCAGTTCTGGCAAAAAAAAGTTGTTTTTACTTTGTTGGACATTATTATTGCTTTTTTTCTTCGGTAACCGGTGTGTCTGAAGCCGGGGCATCAGATGCAGGAGTCTCTTCAATTACTTCCTGTTTTGATTCAACATCCTGACCTACTTTTCCTTTTATTTTTGGCTTTTTGGCAAAAGTTTTTTTCAACTCTTCGGCTTTTGCAAACATCATATCTTTGGTAAGATCGGCAATTTCCTCTTTATTGAATCCTGACATATAATAACGAACAGCTCTAGGATTGTCACCTTTTTTTTCAAACATTACGGCCAATTCGTAATCTCCCAGCATACTTTTCGGATAGTTTTTATCGGCAAGAATTGCCAGGGCATCCAGCTCATTATAGTCTTTGTTTTCTAATATTGCCGCTTCTATGGCTTTGAAATCGGTAATTCTGATTGGGTTTTTTATTCCAAATGAATTTTCAATTATATCATATTTGTTTTTCAAATAATCAACATAGCCTTCCTTTAAAGTTACAATTTTTGTATTGTATTCCTGAACTGATATTGGTTGTGCTACACCAAAAATTTGGTAAAGAGCTGTTGGGATGGAATGTAAAACCAATGAAAAATGCGATGCATTACTGAAATTTTCAAATTTGTAATTCAAATTCGGATTTTTACCGGCTTCAATTTTAGAGTCAAAACTTTTGATTCTTTCCTGCATTTTTTTGTCATCACCGTCTGCTGTAGACAGATAATAAAAGATAGAATGTTTTGTCGAAGATAAAATTTCCGGCAGTTCATTTTCCATATTAACCGGTAACTCAGGGCTTAAGCAAATATAAGCGTCGAATAATGGGTTTTCTTTGTATAAAAAGAAATTGGAAAAGGCAGCGGTCGTGTCGTGACCTGCAATGATTTTAAAATTGGTGGTTCTGTAATCATGCTGTATAAACGGGATGAGTTCCAGAGATATGAAATCAAAGAAATCAACGCTTTTCCCGTCAGGCATTCCTGTTACTTCATCCAGGCCGCAGTCTATTGCTCTTTGATTGTTTTTGCCCTGACTTATTCCTACGATAATTACTTCGGGCAAATCATCCCAATGAGCTCCATAAATTAAAGTTCCCAAAAATGGATTGAGAAGATAATCTCCATCCATTAAAATTAATAAAGGGTATTTTTTTGTAGGATTTTTTTCGTATGAAGCCGGTAAAGAAACATAGAGTTCACGCTTCGATTGAAGTTTTCCGGAGTCAAAACTGATGGTTTTTATTTGTGAGAAACAAGAAACAGAAAAAAAGGCCAGCACTACTATAAATAAATGTTTCATATGATAAGGGGTTGGTTATTTTATGATAAAATACGACAGCAATATAAACAATTATTCAATGTATTGACAAAAGCGGTACAGATTAACAATTATGTCAGTGAATTGTCTTTTTCATTTGGAAAGACTATCCATGGTTTAAAGGTTTTTGCTTCTTCAAATTCCAAAGTTGCATAAGAAATGATTATGATGATATCGTCCTTTTGTACTTTACGGGCAGCCGGACCGTTTAGAGTGATTATCCCTGAATTTTTTTCGCCTACAATGGCGTAAGTATCAAAACGTTCCCCGTTGTTTATGTTGACGATGGATACTTTTTCACCTTCAATTATGTTGGCTGCTTCTAATAAAGCTTCGTCTATAGTAATGCTTCCGATGTAATTTAAGTCGGCTCCTGTGACTCTTACTCTATGGATTTTTGATTTAACAACTTGAATGTGCATGGTATTTTAATTTAATGAAATGGTGTCTATTAATCTGACGTTGTTTACAAATACTGCTATGAAGGCCCTGTATTTTGTGTTTTTATTTTTTCGTTTGCAGGTGGTCAGTGTTGTTTCGTCTGCAATTTCAAAGTATTCTAAAGTGAATGTTTTGTTTTTTTCGAATTCATTTTTAACCCATTGGTTAGTCTTTTCTGCGCTGTTTTTGGAGAATTTCGCTTTGGCTCCGTTTAATATTTTATAGATAATTCCGGCTTCTTCTCTTTCGTGCAAAGTTAAGCGTTCATTTCGAGAACTCATAGCTAAGTTGTTGATTTCTCTGTAAATGGGGCATAGAACAATTGCTACCTTTAATTGATTTTTTTCAACCATTTTTTTGACTATCTGTACCTGCTGAAAATCCTTTTCGCCAAAGTAAGCTCTGGTTGGCTGCACAATTTCGAAAAGCTTTTTTACGATGGTTCCTACCCCGTCAAAATGACCCGGCCTGAACTTTCCTTCCATTTTATTTTCCAATCCGTCAAAATCAAATGCCTGCGATAAGGTTTTTCCTTCATACATATCGTCGACAGTAGGTGCAAAAACGATAATGCCCGGGCTGATGTCTTTGATTTTTGAAATATCGGCATCTAAATTGCGAGGATATTTTTCAAGATCTTCAGGATTGTTAAATTGAGTCGGATTTACAAAAATACTGACAACCGTGATGTCGTTTTCATTAACGGATTGAAGCATTAACGACTGATGGCCCTTATGCAAAGCCCCCATAGTCGGGACAAACCCAATTGAAGAATTTGCAGTCTTTATCGAAGTTAAATAATCCATTAAAGCTGCTTTTCCATAGAAAATTTGCATGGCAGTTTTGTTTAAATTGGGTGCAAAATTAATATTTTACTCCATAACTGCATAAATTTTTGTAATTTTGCATGGTTTTTATTGCCAATAATTAATCAATTTATACTATGAAAGATAAGAGGATATTATACGTATCATCTGAAGTTGTGCCTTATCTAGCTGAAAATGAGGTTTCATTAATGTCTTATGACGTACCAAAAATGATTAATGATCAAGGAGGGCAAATTAGAATTTTTATGCCAAGGTATGGAAATATTAACGAGAGAAGACATCAGTTACATGAAGTCATCCGGTTGTCTGGAATGAATTTGGTGGTGAATGATTTAGACATGCCTTTAATTATTAAAGTAGCCTCTATTCCAAAAGAAAGAATTCAGGTATATTTTATTGATAATGAAGAATATTTCAAAAGAAAAGCAACTTTTGCCGATGAAGAAGGGGTAATGTATCCTGATAATGATGAGCGGGCTATCTTTTTTGCCAAAGGAGTTGTGGAGACTGTAAAAAAATTAAATTGGGTTCCTGATATTATACATGTGCACGGTTGGATGGCGGCAATGCTGCCGGTTTACATGAAGCATTTTTATAAGAATGAAGCATTATTTTCAGATACTAAGATAGTAACCTCTGTTTACAGTCAGTCTTTTGACGGGACGTTGGATGCTGAAATGATTAATAAAGTCAGATTCGACGGTATCCCTGACGAAGCAATATCCGAGTTGGAAGTGCCTAACTACGAAAATATTATAAAAACTACAGTTCGTAACTCAGATGCTGTTATTATAGCCTCAGAGGGAGTGTCTTCAAGTTTAACAAAATTTATAGAGTCTTCAGACAAACCTTTTCTACCTTTGAAACATAAAGATGAATTTTCGGTGGCTTATACCGAATTCTATAAAAATATGTTGTTATAAATCAATCTTTTACGAATAAGTATGCTTAAAAATTCTTTTTTTAAAACTATTCCTTTTCTTTTATTTATTGTTCTTTTTTATTCCTGCGATAAAGAATTTAATGTTGTTGGAGAAGATATTGTAGGTGATAACTCTTTTGATATACAAAAGGGAGAATATCCTGTTGTAGCATATAATCAAAAATTAGGTCCGATTCAATCTAATAATCTTGAAGTAAATCCTTTAGGAACATATGACAATCCGTCTTTTGGTAAAACTAATGCCAATTTTGTAACTCAATTGGCTCTGGTAACTGTAGATCCTACTTTTCATGAGTCAGCTGCTATAAAAAGTGTTGTATTGACTATACCCTATTTTTATGACAAGGATAAAACTGTCGTGAAAGATGATGGGAGCAGTACTTATGTTTTGGATTCCATTTATGGTCCTGAAAAAGCCAAAATGAAGCTTAGTGTTTATGAGTCAGGTTATTTCATGAGAGATTTGGATCCTGAGGAACAGTTTTCCAAGCCTCAGAAATATTATAACAATCAATTTTCAGACTTTAATACTGCGAAAATCGGTATTCCTTTAAATGATGGCTCTAATACAGCAGAAAATACAGAATTCTTTTTTGACCCGGCTGAGCATGTTGTTAAAACGACTACAGATGGTAAAGAGGTCACAACAAGAACACCTCCTGGAATGGAATTAAACTTGAATAAAGCTTTTTTTCAAACTAAAATATTTGGTGCTCCAGCTGGTTCTTTGACGGATAATACAGTATTTAAAAATTACTTTAGAGGCTTGTTTTTTAACATTGAAAACATAGGAGGTAACCCGGGAAATATGGCTATGCTTAATTTTAAGTCCGGAAAAATAACAATTACTTATACGGAAAAAATTGGTGAAGTAACCTCTGATAAAACATTAGTATTGAATTTATCAGGCAATACCGTTAGTTTGTTGGATCAAAGCAATGCGAATGCCGATTATACCTATGCAACTACCGCTAGCAATGTCGATAAAGTAAATGGTGATGCTAATTTGTATCTTAAAGGAGGTGAGGGGTCTATGTCAATTTTGAAATTGTTCAGCAAAACAGACAATCATGGATTGGAATTGGCAGATGGTCCTAATGGTGTTCCAGACGAATTGGATGATATGAGGAGAAACAAATACCTTATTAACGAAGCAAACTTAAAGTTCTATTTGAATTCGGATGCCATGGGGATGAGTTATGTGCCTCAAAGAATTTACTTGTATGATTTTAAAAATAATCAAGTATTGATTGATTATGTTGAATCTTCGTCAGTTTCTTCAAATACTAAAAATAATAAGTATGTTTTTGGCGGAATTCTTGCTAAGGAATCTGCCGCAGATGGTGGCGGTTCTTATTATAAATTTAGAATTACAAATCATATTAGAAATCTGGTTAAGTATGCTGATTCTACCAATGTAGATTTAGGCTTAGTTGTTACAGAGGATATTAATAAACCCAGTTTTTATGCGCTAAGGGATAAGACCGGTTTTCCTTTAAAAGCTCCTATGGCTTCCGTTATGAATCCATTGGGGGCTATAGTTTTTGGTAATAACGTTGCAACTGATGATAAAAACTATAAAAAAAGATTGAAATTCGAAATTTATTATACAAAACCTAATTAAGAGTAAATATGTGCGGAATTGTTGGATATATTGGTTATAGAGAGGCTTATCCTATTGTTATAAAGGGGTTAAAAAGGTTGGAATATCGCGGGTATGACAGTGCCGGTGTGATGTTGTATGATGGAGAGACGATGAAGCTGTGTAAAACGAAGGGTAAAGTTTCAGATCTTGAGGCTAAAGTTCAAAGTGAAATAACAACAAATGGTACTATTGGAATTGGACACACCCGTTGGGCTACACATGGTGTGCCAAATGATGTCAATTCTCATCCTCATGTTTCCAATTCAGGAGATTTGGTGATTATTCATAATGGAATCATTGAGAATTATGCTCCTTTGAAGGTCGAGTTGATAAAAAGAGGTTATACTTTTACTTCGGATACTGATTCTGAGGTTTTGATAAATCTTATTGAGGAAGTACAGAAAAATGAGAAATTAAAATTAGGAAAAGCAGTTCAGGTGGCTTTAAATCAAGTGGTGGGTGCTTATGCAATTGCTGTTTTTGATAGAAAGAACCCAAATGAAATTGTTGCTGCAAGATTAGGAAGCCCGTTGGCAATTGGTATTGGCGAGGGTGAATATTTTGTAGCTTCAGATGCTTCACCGTTTATTGAATATACTACGAATGCGGTCTATCTTGAAGATGGAGAAATGGCTAATATCAGGTTGCATAGAGCTATGAAGGTTCGTAAAATTAAAGATGATTCAATCGTCGATCCTTATATTCAAGAACTTCAAATGAATTTGGAGCAAATTGAAAAGGGAGGTTACGATCATTTTATGCTGAAAGAAATTTACGAGCAGCCAAGTGTAATTAAAGATACTTACCGCGGAAGATTGCATGCCAATGAAGGAATCGTTCAATTGGCAGGAATTGAAGACAATCTTGAGAAATTTTTGAATGCAGACCGAATTATTATAGTTGCCTGCGGTACATCCTGGCATGCAGGTTTGGTGGCAGAATATGTAATCGAAGAGTTTGCCAGAATACCTGTTGAAGTTGAATATGCTTCAGAATTCAGATATAGAAATCCTATTATAAACAGTAAAGATGTTGTAATTGCCATTTCACAATCGGGCGAGACTGCCGATACGATGGCCGCTATCAAATTGGCCAAAGAAAACGGTGCATTTGTTTTTGGAGTTTGTAATGTGGTTGGTTCGTCTATTTCAAGAGAGTCCCACGCTGGTGCTTATACACATGCCGGACCGGAGATCGGTGTTGCTTCGACAAAAGCATTTACGACTCAAATTACTGTGCTGACAATGTTGGCATTGCGTTTGGCTAAAGCAAAAGGAACTTTAACTCAGTCTGATTTCCATACTTATTTACAAGAACTGGAGATTATTCCTGAAAAAGTTAAAGAAGCATTAGAAACCAATGAGAAATCAAAGGAAATTGCAGCTGTATTTAAAGATGCTCCAAATTGCCTGTATTTAGGGCGTGGTTATAACTTTCCTGTTGCACTTGAAGGGGCTTTAAAGCTAAAAGAAATTTCATATATACATGCTGAAGGGTATCCTGCGGCTGAAATGAAACACGGACCAATTGCATTAATTGATGAATTAATGCCTGTTATCGTGATTGCACCAAAACAAGGGCATTACGATAAAATTGTGAGCAACATTCAGGAAATTAAGTCCAGAAGCGGAAAAATCATTGCCGTTGTTACAAAAGGAGATACTCAGGTTCGTGAATTGGCTGATTATGTTATTGAGATACCGGAAACATCAGATGCATTATCGCCATTAATTACTACTATACCGTTGCAGCTTTTATCTTATCATATTGCTGTAATGAGAGGTTGTAATGTTGATCAGCCACGAAATTTAGCAAAATCGGTTACGGTTGAATAAAGAATTGTAATATAATTTTTAAAAAGCGGGATTTATTTCTCGCTTTTTTTTTGCTTTTTGCTTTTTACGAAAACGTTGTAAATTTTGTGATAAATTTAATAGAAATGCTAAATTGCTATGTATGCATAGTAAATTATGAGAATAACTCATTGTTTTATTACTAATTACGTAAAATATGAAAATATTGAATTGTTATATAATGAATCATTTTGTTAATGATAATTATAACTTTTTTTATATTTTTTATTGATAATTAAAAAATATGTGTAATTTGGCGCCACTAACTATCAAAATTTTACCATATGAGATTGTATTTGCTTTTTTTAACTTTATTCTTTTGCAGCATATCTTTTGCGCAAAATTCTATTAAGGGTATTGTTTCAGATGAAAATAATCAGCCTATTCCTGGAGCCAGCATTAAAGTGGCTGGGTCAACTGAAGGAACGACCTCTGATTATGACGGTTCTTTTGTTTTGAATACCAAACAATCACCTCCTTTTTCTATTGATGTTACTGCAGTTGGACATTCTTCTTCAAGTGTAAATGTAGAATCAGTATCGCAAAAAATTCAAGTTAAACTGACTTCGGAAGAGACGAAATTAAATGAAATAGTAGTTTCTGCTTCGAGGGCACCTGAAAAAGTGCTTCAATCTCCTGTGACTATTGAAAGAATGGGAATTCAGCAAGTAAAAAGCACTACGGCACCTACATTCTATGATGGTTTGGAAAATTTAAAAGAAGTGCAATTTAATACGAGCAGTATTTCTTTTAAAACAGTAAATACCAGAGGATTTGCGGCTGTAGGGAATACCCGTTTCATGCAGTTGGTTGACGGTATGGATAACTCCTCACCAGCATTGAACTTCGTGTTGGGTAACTTAATTGGTCTGTCTGATATTGATGTGGCCAGTGTTGAGCTTTTACCTGGAGCATCTTCAGCTTTGTATGGTGCAAATGCGTTTAACGGAATTTTATTTATGAACAGTAAAAATCCTTTTACGAATCAAGGAATCAGTTCATATGTGAAATATGGTCAAACTTCTCAGGATGTTGCCGGAACAAATGATTATTTTGATATGGGAATTAGAGCGGCTACAGCTTTTAATAAATATTTTGCAGTAAAAGCAAATTTCAACTATATGAAAGCTACTGAATGGATAGCTGATGATAGAAGAAGTATGACTGGCGGTTCCATTGGTCATGATGGAAATCAAAATTATGATGGTTTGAATATTTATGGAGACGAGGTAACTACTTTTATAAATAATGTTGGTCAGGTAAGCAGAACCGGTTACCGTGAAAAAGATTTGAATGATAATAAAGTGAATAGTGTTAAAGCAGATTTTTCATTGCATATCAGACCTTGGGCGAATGATACTGAAATCATGCTTCAATATAAATTAGGTATGGGAAATACTATTTACCAAGGTGCTAATAGATACGCTTTGAATGATTTCTTTATGAGCCAAACTAAAGTTGAAATAAAAGGGAAAAACTTTTTTGCAAGGGCTTATCGTTCTGCCGAAGATGCTGGTAATTCTTATGATATGCGTTTTGCGGGTTGGAATGTACAAAGAGCAGCTAAATCGGATACCAACTGGTTTACAGATTATGCTACTTCTTTTCAATTGTCTTCCGCTATTTTGGGGCTAGATGCTAATCAAGCTGCAAATTACGCAAGAACTTTTGCTGATACCAACGTTTCGCCAGGTTTGAACTTGGTGCCAAATACGGATCCAAACAATCCTTCGGCTCCTAGAAATGCAAGATTTGAACCGGGAACTCCTGAGTTTACTAATGCTCTTAATGCTGTTAAAAGTAATCCTGATTTTACTAAAGGAGCAAAATTCACAGATAATTCTAAGATATACCACTCTGATGTTAATTATAATTTTAGAGACTTGATCAAATTTGCAGAAATTCAGGTTGGTGGTTCTGCCCGTCAATACGAAATGAATTCGAACGGTTCTATTTTTACAGATTATGATGGGCCAATCCGTTATAATGAGTATGGTGTTTATACTCAAGGATCTAAGTTGTTTATGGAAGACCGCTTGAAAGTTGTTGCTTCTATACGTTATGATAAAAGTCAAAATTTTGACGGGAATGTATCTCCAAGAGTTTCTTTTGTTTATTCAGCTGGAGCGCAAAAAAACCACAATTTTAGAGCTTCCTATCAAACAGGTTTTAGAAATCCTACTACACAAGATCAATATATTGGACTTGACTTAGGTCCATTTGCTTTAATTGGTTCGGCTCCGGAAAACTTAGTCCGTTATTCTGAAACTTTAAATGTAAGTTCATCAGGGCAGGCGGCGGGTGCTACGGCTACGGTTGCTATGGATGGTAGAAATGCTTATAATAATTCATACACGCTGACTTCTGTTCAGGCTTTCGGAGCAGCTCTGGCTGCTAATCCTTCTGATGTTGCGGGTGCGGCTGCTTTGTTGCAAACTGCAAATGTTCAGCTGGTTCGTCCTGAAGAAGTAAAAGCGTACGAGTTGGGGTATCGTGCTGTCATTAATAACGATTTGTCAGTCGATTTGAATGGGTATTATAATCAATACAATCATTTCTTGAACACTTCAAGAGTTGCCGGAGTTTATTATGGTGATGTTAATACTGCAATCAACTTGTCTGATCCGTTAAGCCCGGTTTATGCTTTGGTTAGAAGTGACAGAAGAATTTATCAGGTATATACTAATACTAGTGCTGATGTTTCATCTTTAGGTTTTGGCGTTGGCTTGTCTAAAAAAGTGTATAGAAACTTCGAATTAGGAGCAAACTATAATTATTCTCAATTGGATTTTGATCAATCACAGGATCCGGGTTTTGTTACAGGATTTAATACTCCTAAGCATAGAGTAAAAGCTTCGTTGGGGAACACAAAATTGTTCAAGAATTTTGGATTTAATACAAATGTAAGATGGAATTCTGAATATTTATGGCAATCTTCTTTTGCTGACGGTATGGTTCCTTCCACAACTGTTTTTGATGCTCAAATTAATTATGCTGTTCCGGCATATAAATTATTGTTCAAATTAGGAGGTACTAATATTGGAGGTAAAGATTATATTCAGGTAATAGGAGCAGGAAATATAGGGCAACAGTGGTTTGCTTCATTGACTATCAATCCGTAATTAAAAAGACAAGACAAAAACTTAAAAATATAGAGAGTATGATTAAAAATTTCAAATGGCTACTATTGGTTTCTTTAAGCTTTGTAGCATGTAATAATAATGATGATGAAGATGCAGTAGCTGAGATTCCTATTACATCCGGGTCTGCATCATTTGCCAAATATGTAGCATTAGGGGATTCCTTTGCTGCGGGATACAGTGACGGGGCTCTTTTTAAAGCAGGTCAGGAGAATTCATATGTTAATATCTTGGCGCAGCAATTGATTCCGGCTGGAGGAGCCGCGATTACGACTCCTTTTATGGTAGACAATATAGGCGGGTTTTCTAACGGTGGTGTTCAGATTCTTCCTAAATTCCCAACTAGATTATATTTTAACGGTAAGGCTCCGGTAAATGTACAGGGAGTTTCGGGAACGGCAATTACGGCCCATTTATCAGGTACGTTTAATAATATGGGAATTCCAGGAGCAAAAAGTTATCATTTGATAGCGCCAAAATATGGAGATATTAGTGGGGTTTTTGCTTCACCGGCTACAGCAAATCCTTATTTTGCAAGGTTTGCATCATCTGTAGATGCTACGGTTTTGGGAGATGCTTTAGCTCAAAATCCTACATTTTTCTCTTTATGGATAGGTGGTAATGATGTTTTGGGTTATGCGACCGGCGGAGGAGTTCCTACTTCTCAAGATCCTGTTTCAGGTGATGATATAACTCCAACCGCAACTTTTGATTTTGTTTACGATAAGCTCATTACTAGTTTAACGGCAAACGGAGCGAAAGGAGTAGTGGCTAACTTGCCGTATGTGACAACTTTGCCTTATTTTACGACCGTGCCATATAATCCTCTTGCTTTGGATGAAACAAAAGCCGGTCAGTTAAACGCAGGTTATGCACAATACAATGGAGGCTTGCAGGTAATGGTTACCAATAAGTTGTTAACAGCTGAAGAGGCGGCAAGAAGAACAATTAAATTTGCTCCAGGTAATAATGCAGTAGTTATTGTGGATAGTTATTTAACTAATTTATCAGCTTATGGAATTCCTTCTTATAGACAAGCTACTAAAGAGGATCTTGTTGTGCTTTTAGCCAGTGATTATATAAAAAAATCTGTTTTAGCAGGAGATCCAGCTAAAATCAACGGGGCTTCTGTTCCATTAGCAGATAAATGGATTCTTTCAAAAGACGAAGTTAAAGAAGTTCAAACGGCAACGGATGCTTATAATACAACAATTGATGCAATCGCTAAATCAAAAGGATTGGCATTTGTTGATGCAAAAGCTGCAATGACACAACTGTCTACAGCAGGAATACGTTTTGGGAACTATCATATGACAGCGTCTTATGTTACAGGAGGTGCATTTTCATTAGACGGTGTTCATCCAAGTCCAAGAGGATATGCTTATATTTCCAATCTTTTTGTTAACGCAATAAATACTAAATATGGTGCAACCCTTAGAAATGTTGATTTGAGTCAATATCAAATTCAGTATCCCGCAGTTATGCAATAATTTTAATTTACAATAGTTAATGAAACCACCCGTTTTTGACGTGGTGGTTTTTTTTGTTTTTTAGGGAATAAAGAGGTGTTTTGATAGTTTGAAACTCCTTAATAGTCAATTCGATAAAAATTTAGTTTTTTTTGTAAAAAAAAATATTGATTTTATATTTTAAAAAATTATCTTTGCGCTCTGAAAAAAGTATCCATTTGAGGAGTTTCGATGGTCTCTATTTCACAAACCTAAATAGCTATTTAATAAATACATAAGCAATGTCAAAAGTAATAGGAAAAGTTGCCCAAATCATTGGACCAGTAGTCGATGTAGTTTTCAACGGAGAAGTTGAACTTCCAAAAATTTATGATTCATTGGAAATCACTAAAAAAGACGGTACATTATTAGTACTTGAAGTGCAATCTCACATCGGTGAAAACACTGTTCGTACCATTTCGATGGACTCAACAGATGGTTTGAGCAGAGGTTATGAAGTTGTTGGAACAGGAAATCCTATCCAAATGCCAATCGGAGCAGATGTTTACGGTCGTTTGTTTAACGTAATCGGTGATGCGATTGACGGTTTGCCAGCTTTACCAAAAACAGGTGAAAGTGGAACTCCAATCCACAAGCAAGCACCAAAATTCGAAGATTTATCTACATCTTCTGAAGTTTTATTTACAGGTATTAAAGTAATCGATTTGATTGAGCCTTATGCAAAAGGAGGTAAAATTGGATTGTTTGGTGGTGCCGGTGTAGGTAAAACAGTATTGATTCAGGAGTTGATTAACAATATTGCAAAAGGACACGGTGGACTTTCTGTATTCGCAGGAGTAGGTGAAAGAACACGTGAAGGAAATGACTTGCTTCGTGAGATGTTGGAGTCAGGAATTATCAAATACGGAGAGGATTTCATGCACTCTATGGAAAATGGAGGATGGGATTTATCTAAAGTAGATTTACCTGGAATGAGAGAGTCTAAAGCTACTTTCGTTTTCGGACAAATGAATGAGCCTCCAGGAGCTCGTGCTCGTGTGGCACTTTCTGGATTGTCTATCGCTGAATATTTCCGTGATGGTGCAGGTTCTGACCAAGGAAAAGATGTATTGTTCTTCGTTGACAACATCTTCCGTTTTACACAAGCAGGTTCTGAGGTATCGGCACTTTTAGGGCGTATGCCATCTGCAGTAGGTTACCAACCAACATTGGCAACTGAGATGGGAGCTATGCAAGAGCGTATTACATCTACAAACAAAGGATCTATTACATCTGTACAAGCGGTTTACGTACCTGCGGATGACTTAACAGACCCGGCTCCGGCAACAACATTTGCCCACCTTGATGCAACAACAGTATTATCCCGTAAAATTGCTGAGTTAGGTATTTATCCTGCGGTGGATCCATTGGATTCTACTTCAAGAATTTTAGCTCCACATATTATCGGTAAAGATCATTATGATTGTGCTCAAAGAGTAAAAGAAATTCTTCAAAAATACAAACA
>Ga0208398_100554_pt1 | contig 22802 bp, 25 predicted proteins | sample LakWasMe79_HOW10_2_FD_183905 | JGI IMG/M metagenome (GOLD analysis project Ga0208398, IMG submission 183905) | Freshwater sediment methanotrophic microbial communities from Lake Washington under simulated oxygen tension - Sediment Metagenome... | ecosystem: Environmental > Aquatic > Freshwater >...
AAAAAGGAACCAAAGCCCCTTTGCTTCCAAAAAAGAATTCCGAAAACTATAAAATTGAAGAGGACGAACTCACAATAACAAGAAATTATGATTGATGCTATTATTTTTGATTTTGGAGACGTGTTTATCAATTTGGATAAGCAGGCCACAATGGATGGTTTAAAAGGTCTTGGCATATCCAAATGGAACGAAGATTTAGACCAGTTGAACTTACAGTATGAAGTTGGAGGAATTTCGGAAGCAGATTTTTTATACGGCATTCAAAAGCATACCAACAATGCTTCAATCGAAGATATTGCCAAAGCCTGGAATGCAATATTACTAGACTTTCCGTTGTATCGTTTGGAATTTCTGCAAATGCTTTCGCAAAAATACCGCCTATTCCTATTGAGCAACACTGATGCAATTCATATCAACACTTTTGAACAAAAGACAGGGACTTCATTTTACAGCGCTTTTTACCAATGTTTTGAAAAAATATATTTCTCGTTTGAAATTGGAATGAGAAAGCCCAATCCTGAAGTCTATAATTTTGTATTAGATCAAAACGGTCTGCAGGCAAAACATACTTTATTCATTGACGACAAAAAAGAAAATACCGATGCAGCGGAAACTCTTGGTCTGCCCGTTTGGAATTTACAGGTAGGCGAAGAAGACGTTATTGATTTGTTTGATAAAAAAATCCTTTAACAAAAATCAATGGCAATGGCAAAAATCAAAATGCAATGGCAAATTCAAAAAAAAAAAAACGAAACGACAAATTATTTAAAATTTAAGATTCAATATTAACTCGTTAGATGAAATTTAAATTAAATAAAACGGCCACATAGAGACATAATTAATCATCAAAGAAATGGATAGAAAATAGCCCTATTTTTCACATTGATTGATTATGCAAAAAGCAAAACACCAATCAATTCTTTCTAAACATTGGAAAAATATACGTTTCTATCTGATTAAAGTAATTTCACCCAACGAATTATAATTAATATTGTTTTTTTGAAATTGATACTGAATTTTGCAATTGACTTTTGACATTGAAAATGAAAGACACCTACAATACCATTGCATTTCCATCTGAAGAATCCCTTTACAAGGAAAAAAACAGTAAGTTTTTCGGTTATGCATTCCCAATAGAATCAGAGGAGGAAGTCAAACCTTTGATAGAAATCCTAAAAAAACAGCATCCAAATGCGGTACATTATTGTTATGCGTATCAAATAGGCTCCGAAAAGATTCAATACCGGGCCAATGATGACGGTGAACCCAGCGGAACAGCAGGAACTCCTATTTACGGTCAGATACAATCTTTCGGACTCACCAATGTCCTTGTTGTAGTCGTTCGAATTTACGGCGGAATAAAATTGGGTGTCGGCGGATTGATTTCAGCTTATAAAACTTCAGCGCAAATCACTTTGGAATCGTCAGAAATTATAGAAAAAACAATTGATGTTCCTTTTCAGATTTCATTTGATTATAAAAACATGAATAAAGTGATGCGTGTAATCAAAGAAAAGAAACTGGACATCGTTACCCAGGAAATGGAAATAAACGAAGAAAACAATTTGCCTGTTGGCAAAATTGTAGTAAAAACCAGAAAAAAAAATGCCGAAACAGTATTCGACACTTTTAAATCTTTGTTTGAAATTGACATAATAAAGCTATAAATTCTCATAAAAAAGAACTCAATTTGACAATTATTCAAAAGTTTTTAGTAGTTCCAAAATGTAATCCGGAGGAGCAATTGGTTTACCTGTTTTTAAGGACACAAAAACCAACAAAAATTGGGCAGTTGTTAATAACTCTTTCGCTTCATTGTATATAGCACAGTCGAATTCAATCTTCACGGACGTCTGACTTTTGAAAACTGTATGAACAGTCAGAAGCTCATCATACACAGCCGATTTTTTGTAACTGATGTTCATGTTCACAATCGGAAGACCAATTCCATTTTCCTCCATCGTTTTATATGAAATCCCTTTGTTTCTAAGCCATTCGACCCTTCCAATCTCAAAATAAGGAATGTAATTTCCATGATAAACGACTCCCATTTGGTCTGTTTCCGAGTAACGGACACGCACTTGAATTTGATGATCTTTCATTAATTATGAATTAAAATTTTAAATTTTGAAAAGCCTCTTACAATAATATTTTCAAAAATTATAGCCTAAAATATTTTTTTTTACAGATAATTGTTCACATATTTGTTATCCCGAAAAAAGAATCTATTTCACATTCTTTTTGTAAGACAATAAGTACCCAAATATAAAAATTTAACTAGATATATGAACAAGACTGCACAATCAGTATGGGAAAACTGTTTGTCCTTCATAAAGGACAACATTCAAGATCAAGCCTATAAAACTTGGTTTGAACCAATTAAATCAGTTGAGCTTACCGATAATGCATTATATATTCAAGTACCAAGTAAATTTTTCTACGAATGGCTGGAGGAACACTACGTGAAATTATTAAAAGTGGCCCTAACCAAAGAACTTGGAAAAAACGCAAAGTTACTCTATAAAATCAAAATGGAAAACACTTATGGCAATAAACAACCGTTCACTGAGCAGTTGCCAAGCGCCAATAGAGCTCCAATGAAAACTCAGGAAGTAGACGCTCCATTCAAGAACTTAAATCCGGAATTAAAAAACCCGTTTGTTATTCCTGGTATTCGAAATTTAAAAATTGAATCCCAACTGAATCCTAATTACAGTTTTGACAATTTCCTTGAGGGTGATTCCAACAGACTTGCCCGTTCAGCAGGTATGGCTGTTGCCAATAAACCAGGCGGTACGTCATTCAACCCTTTATTGATTTTTGGAGGTGTTGGATTAGGAAAAACACACCTGGCACACGCCATTGGTGTTGAAATCAAAGACAAATATCCAGAGAAAACCGTTTTATATATTTCGGCTGAAATTTTCACCCAGCAATATATTGATTCGGTTAAGAAAAATAACAGAAACGATTTCATTCATTTCTATCAATTAATCGATGTTTTAATCATTGACGATGTTCAATTTCTTTCAGGAAAATCAGGAACACAAGATGTATTTTTCCATATTTTCAACTATCTGCACCAAAACGGAAAACAGGTTATCCTGACTTCTGACAAAGCACCTGTTGACATGCAGGATATTGAACAACGCTTATTGTCCCGTTTTAAATGGGGATTATCTGCCGAGTTGCACCAGCCTGATTATGAAACCAGAATTTCAATCCTTAAAAACATCCTGTATCGTGATGGTGTTGAGATGCCGGAAGAAATTATAGAATACGTGGCACGCAACATTAAATCAAATGTCCGCGAGCTTGAAGGCGCCATTATCTCATTGATTGCACAGTCTTCTTTCAATAAAAAAGAAGTTACTATCGAACTTGCTAAAAGTGTCGTAGAAAAATTTGTAAAAAATGTAAAAAGAGAAATTTCAATCGATTACATTCAAAAAATTGTTTCAGATTATTTCCAATTGGACATAGAAACTCTGCAATCCAAAACCAGAAAAAGGCACGTCGTGCAGGCAAGACAACTGGCAATGTTCTTTGCCAAAAAATTCACCAAAGCCTCATTGGCTAATATTGGCTCACAAATAGGCGACCGTGATCATGCTACTGTATTACACGCCTGCAAAACAGTAGATAACTTAGTGGCAACCGACAAACAATTCAAAAAGTATGTCGAGGATATTAATTCTAAATTAACGCTCTAAAAACAAATGCCTGTCAAAATTTTAATGGTTTGCTTAGGCAATATTTGCCGTTCTCCATTAGCCGAAGGCATTTTAGCCTCCAAACTCCCTGATGATAAATTTCTTGTGGATTCTGCAGGGACAGGTTCATGGCATATTGGCCGTGCCCCGGACAACCGCTCCATAGCCACAGCCAAAAAAAACGGTTTAAACATTTCCAATCAAAGAGGCAGACAATTCTCTAGAAACGACTTTGATTCCTTTGATTACATTTTTGTAATGGACAATACCAATTACAGAGACGTCATACATCTTGCCCAAAACGACACCCAAAAAGAAAAAGTACAGCTCATTCTGGATTCTATCTTTCCAAATGAAAATGTAGATGTTCCCGATCCCTATTACGGAACAGCAAACGGCTTTGACACAGTTTATCAAATGCTTGACGAAGCCTGTGAAGTAATCGCACAAAGACTGATTACCAAGCACCGCTAAGAAAACTAAATGCGTTTTTATACCTTTGCTATAAATGGTTGTTTTTTTACACCATTTACTCAAGGAAAAATATCTTATTCAAAACCGAAAGCAACTTAAATGAAAACAACGCCTCTTCTAGGGAAACTATACTTAATTCCAACTACTATGGGCGAATGCGACCCAATGGACGTGTTACCGCAAACCATAAAAAGATGCGTAGATCTTATCGATTACTATGTCGTTGAGAATGACAAAACTGCCCGAAAATCCATAAAACTGACCAATCCGGAGAAAAAACAATCCGAATTAAAGCTTTTTATCTTAAATAAACACACCGAAACCAAGGAGCATCAGGATTTCATCAAACCGCTTTTGGAAGGAAAAAATATGGGACTTATGAGCGAAGCCGGATGTCCGGGAGTAGCCGATCCCGGTGCTGTAATCGTCAAATTAGCCCATGAAAAAGGTATTCAAGTCATTCCTCTGGTTGGACCGTCCTCCATATTATTGGCCATGATGGCATCAGGAATGAACGGACAAAGTTTTACTTTTCACGGTTATTTACCTATTGAAAAAGACGAAAAAAGAGCCAGTTTCAAAAGTTTGGAACGCATATCTTTCGAAAAAAATCAATCCCAGATTTTTATTGAAACCCCGTACCGCAACAATAAATTATTGGAAGATTTAATCCAGACTTTACATCCGGAGACTTATTTATGTATCGCAACGGATATCACTTTACCAACGGAATACATCAAAACAAAGAAAATTTCGGCCTGGAAAAAAGAATCCATCGACTTACACAAACGCCCCACTATTTTCATCATCCATAAAATGTAAAAAAACATTTTGGGCGTGCCACCATAAAAAAATGGGCCAACTCATCGCAACGGTGAGTCGGCCCATTTTTTTATGCTGTCGTGCTATCCGCGCTACTTTGGTAGCCAGCTTCAAACAAAATTCACTGAACACCTATAAAAAATTAATGACCAGTGAAGTAATCCCTCACGTAAACCCACAGGAAATTTACCGTTTGACAAACCGTTCATTTTACCGCAATACGTTTTTATTTTTTGAAAAACAATCAGTCAACCAGAAAGGCTCTAATACAATTTTCCTTAATTTTGGAAATAAAATTACACTAAGACTTCTTTTTAAATTATGAAAACCTTCATTTTAATTATAAGCTTTTTTATAAGCATTTGTTGTGCAGCTCAAGACAAATTAGATTTCAATTTAAAACCTATTGATTGCGAAAATCAATGGGTTGCCTTTCCGTCTGACTCATCCGGCTCCTACAGCTATGGTTTTGTATATATGGACAATCAAGCAGGTTTAACTTTCGATATTGCCGGTTCATTCAAAATAAACAGCAATGGAAAATTTCTTATAAGTAAAAATCAAGCGGGAAGTTCTATGAAATTCAGATTACAACCAAACAAATCATTAGTGGCAATTATTCCCGAATCTTATTTTGCCGAATTTGATATTTCAAAAAGTCCAGATTGGCTCAGCGCCTATCAAGAAGGCGAAAACTCAACCAATAGATTATTCAGATGGGGCTATACTTATAACATCTGGAACGAATGCAATAAAGGATTGACCTGCTTAGAAAAAGTAAAAAAGACCGACCCAAATTACAAAGGTCTTAAAACTGAGATTGCTTTTTCATACAATTGCTTAAAACAATATGAAAATGCGATTGCTGTTTTGAAGGAAGCAATTAAACAAACACCGGACGACGCATATGCTTACAAAGAATTACTTTATTCACAAGTATACAACAACCAGCTCCCAGATGCAATAAAAACCTATTATAAAATAGAAAAAGATATAACTGACAAGACTTATAAATCTGAAAACGCATTCAATATTTTATGTGCATTCTACAGTCAGAATAACTTAAAGAAATTCAACGAGTGGGTCAACTTTACCCAAATTGACAAAGACGATCGTTTTGGACCTTATGTCGAGAAATTTAAAAAGGATCTGGAAAAGCTAAATTAGTTTTCAAAACTACTTTTATACAACTGAATAAATTCATCTATTTCATGAGTAAACTCCCAAATGTAACAACAAGCATTTTTACAGTAATGTCCAAAATGGCGTCAGAACATAACGCTATCAATCTTTCTCAGGGATTCCCAAATTTTCCTGTTGATGAAAAACTGACCCAAATTGTTTCCAGACTCGCACAGGAAGATGCTCATCAGTACACTCCCATGTCTGGTTACCCGCCTTTACTCAACAAAATTACTGCATTAATAAAATCATCATACGGCCGTGAAATTCTTCCGGGGACCGAACTGCTTGTCACAGCCGGAGCCACCCAAGCTATATTCACCACGTTATTGGCCTTGCTAAAACCAAATGACGAAGTGATCATTCTTGACCCAAGCTATGATTGTTACGAAGCACCAATTTTATTAAGTCAAGCCAAACCGGTACGCGTATCACTCAATGATGACTACACACCTATTTGGAACACTATTGACAATGCATTTTCGGAGAATACCAAAATGATAATCATCAACAATCCGCATAATCCGACGGGAAAAATTTTAAATGAATCTGATCTAAATAATCTGGAAACTCTTTTAGAAAAACACCCAGATGTATTATTACTTTCGGATGAAGTTTACGAATACATCACTTTTGAACAAAAGCATATTTCGACCCACACCCGGACAAAACTGCTCGACCGATGTATCACGGTTTCTTCATTTGGGAAATCATTTCACGTCACCGGCTGGAAAATTGGCTACCTCGTGGCTCCCGATCATTTGATGAAAGAAATCAAAAAAGTGCATCAATTTCTGGTTTTCAGCGTCAACAGTATCTGTCAAATGGCCGTTTCCGAATATTTAGATATAGTCGATATAAACGAAATCAGCACGTTCTATCAAGAGAAGCGAAACTATTTCAGATCATTATTAAAAAACAGCCGATTCGAATTGATGCCTTGCGAAGGAACTTATTTTCAAGTGGTTTCGTATGCTAATATTTCAGAAGAAAATGATGTTGAATTTTGCAAAAAACTTATTACTGAGTATGGTGTCGCTGCTATTCCCATTTCAAATTTTTATGCCGACGGAAAAGATTTAAAATTAATACGTTTTTGTTTTGCCAAAGATAACGCCACTTTAGAAGAAGCTGCCAGAAGACTGGAGGTAATATAATCGGCAAGTTTCAAAGCTATTCAAAAAAATATTTTTTACTATGCATGCATACTATTTTAATTTGTTACATTTACAATCAAAAAAAAATAAATTATGAGTTATACCGATAAAATGTTAAGAGACGATGCCCTGAAAGGCAAAGTAATTGTAGTTACAGGAGGCGGAAGCGGCTTAGGAAAAGCGATGACTAAATATTTCCTTGAATTAGGAGCTCAAGTTGCTATAACTTCCAGAGACATCGAAAAACTGAAAAACACTGCTCAAGAACTGCAAACTGAAACAGGAGGTACTTGTCTGCCATTACAATGCGATGTCCGCCATTATGAAGAAGTTGAAAACATGCTGCAGGAAGTTTTGAAAGCATTTGGCAAAGTTGATGTATTATTGAACAATGCTGCTGGGAATTTCATCTCTCCAACAGAACGTTTATCAGCTAATGCCTTTGACACGGTAATAGATATTGTTTTAAAAGGAACCAAGAACTGCACCCTTGCCTTTGGAAAACACTGGATAGACACTAGGCAAACTTCGGCAAACGTATTGAATATCGTTACAACTTATGCCTGGACCGGTTCTGCTTATGTGGTTCCGAGTGCCACTGCAAAAGCCGGAGTACTGGCCATGACCAGAAGTCTTGCTGTAGAATGGGCCAAATACGGTATCCGCACCAATGCAATTGCTCCAGGGCCATTCCCTACAAAAGGTGCCTGGGATCGATTATTGCCGGGTAATCTTGCAGAGAAATTTGATCTAGCCAAAAAAGTGCCTTTAAAAAGAGTGGGCGACCATCAGGAATTGGCCAATTTAGCAGCTTATTTAGTTTCTGACTTTTCAGCGTATGTCAATGGCGAAGTTATCGTGATTGACGGAGGTGAATGGCTGAAGGGTGCAGGACAATTCAATTTACTGGAAGCCATTCCCGAAGAACTTTGGGACCAGTTGGAAATGATGCTCAAAGCGAAGAAAAGAAGTTAGCAATTTTTAATATTCCGTGATAAAGTCTAAATAATAAATCCAAAAAGAAGAGAACTATTTGTACAGTTCTCTTTTTTCGGATATAATAATTAGCGAAAAAGCAAAGAATACACAATAATGTTAAGATAAATCGGGGACTGTGAAAACTATTTGTTTTTGTTAACAAAATAGATTTTCAAAACCCATAAATAATTGTATTTTTACCGTTCAAAATTCAGAAAATAAATGGGCAAAATCATAGCGATTGCGAATCAGAAAGGTGGAGTTGGGAAAACAACTACTTCAATTAACCTAGCTGCTTCGTTAGGTGTTTTAGAAAAAAAAGTACTACTAATAGATGCTGATCCTCAGGCAAATGCCACTTCAGGTTTAGGAATTGATGTAGAAACAGTTGAAATTGGAACCTATCAAATTCTCGAACATAGTCACACACCATCGGAGGCAACAATAAAATGTTCTTCTCCAAATGTTGATGTAATTCCTGCACATATAGATCTTGTAGCGATTGAAATCGAACTGGTTGACAAAGAAAACAGAGAATATATGCTTAAAAAAGCATTGGAAAGCGTAAAAGACCAATACGATTACATCTTAATTGACTGCGCTCCGTCTCTTGGACTTTTGACATTAAATGCCTTAACTGCTGCAGATTCTGTAGTAATTCCAATTCAATGTGAATATTTTGCTTTGGAAGGTTTGGGTAAATTATTGAATACCATAAAAAGTATTCAGAAAATCCACAATCCTGATTTGGACATTGAAGGTTTATTGTTAACAATGTTTGATTCCAGATTGCGTTTATCCAATCAGGTTGTTGAAGAAGTTCAAAAACACTTCAACGATATGGTTTTTGAAACTGTGATACAAAGAAATGTAAAATTGAGCGAGGCGCCTAGTTTTGGAGAAAGCATTATCAACTATGATGCAACCAGCAAAGGAGCTGTAAATTATATTCATTTAGCTCAAGAAATCATAAAGAAAAACACTAAATAGCTGTATGTCAAAAGCAATAAAAAAACAAGCCTTAGGTAGAGGTTTATCTGCATTATTAAAAGATCCTGAAAACGATATCCAATCGGTTGAAGATAAAAATGCAGATAAAGTCGTAGGAAATATTATAGAGCTTGAAATTGATGCTATAGAAATAAATCCATTTCAGCCCCGAAGTAATTTCAACGAGGAATCGTTACGTGAATTAGCCACTTCTATCAAAGAACTTGGTGTGATTCAACCTATTACCGTACGTAAATTAGACTTTAACAAATACCAGTTAATTTCCGGAGAACGCCGTTTGCGTGCTTCCACATTAATTGGACTTACCACTGTTCCTGCCTATATTCGTATTGCAAATGACAACGAATCATTGGTAATGGCTTTGGTTGAAAACATCCAGCGTCATGACTTGGATCCAATAGAGATTGCACTTTCTTACCAACGATTGATTGATGAAATTCAATTGACTCAAGAACAAATGAGTGACAGAGTTGGTAAAAAACGTTCTACTATTGCCAACTATCTGCGTCTTTTAAAATTAGATCCAATCATTCAAACCGGAATCCGTGACGGATTTATCAGTATGGGGCATGGCCGTGCCATCATCAATATTGAAGATCATGATGTTCAGACAGATATTTACCAAAAAATAGTAAGTCAAAATCTTTCTGTAAGAGAAACTGAGGCTTTGGTGAAAAACTATCACGAAAGTTTAAAACCAAAACCAGCTATTCCGGCAAAAGTTTCCTCTTTTGAAATTAACGACGAAGATGTGAGTACTTTCAATAAATATTTTGGAACAAAAATTGATGTAAAAGTCGCTGGAAATGGTAAAGGAAAAATCACAATTCCTTTTCATTCTGAAGAAGACTTTAACAGAATTATAAAATTAATAGAAGGGTAGTGAATAAAATCATATCCATAGGGCTATTGCTTTTTCTCTTAGGAAACGCTTCGGTTTTTGCACAAGCAAAAACCGATCCTGTTTTAAAGCCAAAAGATACTTTAAAATCAATAGACATAGACCCTCTTACGCCTGCAAAAGCAGCTTTCTATTCGGCTATATTACCTGGTTTGGGACAAGCGTACAATAAAAGATACTGGAAAATTCCAATTGTTTACGGAGCAATGGGAACCAGTATGTATCTATACATAGATAACAAGAAAAAATACAACGAATACAGAGACGCTTACAAAAGCCGTTTAGCGGGTAATCCAGACCCAAATTACGACTATCTCTCTGACAAGCAGTTAATATCGGCTCAGGAGTTTTACCAAAGAAACGCTTCTTTATCAGGACTTTTCGTAATTGGATTTTATGTATTAAACATTATAGATGCCAATGTTGACGCAGCCTTAATTCAATTTAATGTAAATCAGAGTTTATCTTTTCAACCAGAAATAACTCCAGACCCTGTAACATTAAAATCAAATTTAGGACTAACACTTAATTATCGTTTTTAGATTCGGACACTATTCGTTTCTTTTTAAAAAATCAAAAATATATACAAATGAAAATTGCGCTTTTAGGATACGGAAAAATGGGGCATGTAATCGAAAGAATTGCTTTAGAAAGAGGACATGAAATTGTTCTAAAAAAAGATGAATTCAATACTTATGACGGACTTTCCTCTGCAGATGTTGCCATCGATTTTAGCGTTCCATCAGCTGCAGTAAGCAATATTTCCAGCTGTTTTCATGCCAATGTTCCTGTAGTTTCCGGTACAACCGGATGGCTGGAACATTATGATGAAATGATTGCTCTTTGCAAAGAAAAAAACGGAGGATTTATCTCCAGTTCCAACTTTAGTCTTGGCGTTAATTTATTTTTTGAATTCAACGAATATCTGGCCAAAATCATGGCTCCGTTTGATCATTACAAAGTAGATATGGAAGAAATCCATCACGATCAAAAACTGGATGCGCCAAGTGGTACAGCTATTTCATTGGCTGACGGAATTATCAAAAACAGTAATTACAACAATTGGACATTGGATGCTCCAAAAGAAAAAGAAATCCATATTGAGGCTGTAAGAGTAGGAACTGTTCCGGGAACCCATACAGTAACCTATAACTCGGAGGTAGATTCCATCGAAATAAAACACACAGCTCATAACCGCGAAGGCTTCGCTCTCGGTGCGGTAATCGCTGCCGAATGGCTTGCTGGAAAACACGGTATTTTCACTATGAAAGACGTACTGAATTTAAATGCCAAATAATAATCCCTGACAATAAAACCTCAAATCAATTAGAAATTTAATCTAAAGTTTAAAATTTAAAATTATGACACTATATCAATGGTTTGTATTTTTTTTAGCCGTTCAGGTTATTCATTTCTTAGGAACTTGGAAAATATATGAAAGCGCAGGCAGAAAACGTTGGGAAGCCGCAATTCCAGTTTACAATGCCATTGTTTTAATGAAAATAATAGGGAGACCTACCTGGTGGACACTTTTACTTTTTATTCCGATTATCAACCTGATAATGTTTCCGGTAATTTGGGTGGAAACTATCCGCAGTTTTGGAAAAAAATCATTTATAGACACGATACTCGTAATTGGTACTTTAGGATTTTACATCTTTTACATCAATTATACTCAGACTTTAAATCACAACCCAGACAGAATCTTAGACCCTGAACACAAAGCAGCAGATACTATCAGCTCATTGCTTTTTGCCATAATAGTTGCCACTATTGTTCACACTTATTTCATTCAACCTTATACTATTCCAACTTCTTCATTAGAAAAATCTTTACTGGTTGGTGACTTTTTATTTGTCAGCAAAATGAATTATGGAGCAAGAGTTCCAATGACTACAGTGGCTATGCCTATGGTTCATGATACCATTCCATTAACCAAAAGAAAATCATATTTGACATGGCCTCAGTTGCCTTATTTCAGACTGCCGGGCTTTCAAACTATCAACCGAACTGATATTGTTGTTTTCAACTGGCCTGCAGATACAGTATATAAATTCAGAGACCGCTCCGGACAAAGAGCTGACAAACCAATTGACAAAAAATCAAATTATGTAAAACGCTGCGTTGGTGTTCCAGGCGACAGCTTATCTATAAAAGACGGATTGGTTTACATCAACGGAAAAGAATTGATTTTACCGGAACGCGCTAAACCGCAATTCTCTTACAATGCAGTTTTGGATGGCAAAACACCTATTGATTTCGAATATCTTTTCAAGGATATGGACATTACCGATGGAGCCGGTTTCTTAAATCAGCAAACAAGAGACACTTTATTCATTAGTGCCTTAACCGCTGCCGGAGCTGAGAGATTAAAGACTGTTCCAGGTATCAAAGCTGTCAACAGAATTATTTCCAAAAATGTTGAAGACGGTATTTTCCCGCACATCAACAAATGGAACAGAGATAATTTTGGTCCGATTTATATCCCGCAAAAAGGAAAAACTGTTGCTCTAAATTTAGAATCTTTACCATTCTACAAAACCATCATAACCGATTATGAGAAAAAGGATTTGAAAGTGAACGGCAATGAAATTCTAATTGACGGCAAAGCAGCTACAACTTATACTTTTGACCAAAACTATTACTGGATGATGGGAGACAACCGTCATAACTCTGAAGACAGCCGCTACTGGGGATATGTTCCGGAAAACCATATTGTAGGAAAACCAATTTTTATCTGGATGAGTATCGACGGAATCAATGGCCCGAAAAGCAATTGGAAAATTCGTTGGGATAGAGTATTTACTACTGTTAGCGGTGAAGGACAACCTCAATCATACTTTAAATATTTCCTAATTGCCCTTGCAGCATTTTTTGTTGGTGAGTATTTCTGGAAAAAAAGAAAAGTGAAAAAGGAATTATAAAACCATACCATCATGTCAATATACCAATGGTTTCTTTTTTTTCTATTAATACAAATAGTCCATTTTTTAGGAACATGGAAATTATATGAAACTGCAGGCCGAAAACGCTGGGAAGCTTTAATTCCGGTTTACAATGCAATTGTTTTATTGAAAATCATTGGTCGCCCAACATGGTGGACATTTTTACTTTTCATCCCAATTATCAACCTGATTATGTTTCCGGTTATTTGGGTGGAAACTATCCGTAGTTTTGGAAAGAACTCAAAGCTGGATACCTTTTTGGTTATAATTACTTTAGGGTTTTACATATACTATATCAGCTATACCCAAAAATTAAATTATATAACTGAAAGAAACTTAAAATCAGACAACAATACTGTCAGTTCATTACTATTTGCTGTCATTGTTGCTACTTTAGTTCACACCTATGTCATTCAGCCATTTACAATTCCTTCTTCTTCATTAGAAAAGACATTATACATTGGCGATTTTTTATTTGTAAGCAAATTAAATTATGGAGCAAGAGCTCCTATGACTGCAGTTGCATTGCCTATGATGCATGATTCAATTCCATTTTTAGGAATAAAATCATACCTCTTCAATGATGATATTACAAAAAAGGAAACTTCGTTTTTAAACATGTTTCAATTACCCTATTTCAGATTTCCAGCGATTGAAACGATTAAACGCAATGAAATTGTAGTGTTCAATCAACCCGCAGATACTTTATTGGATATGGATAATTTCAAACCAATAAGAAACTATTACAAACCCATTGACAAAAAAACTAATTTAGTAAAACGCTGTGTTGCGATTCCCGGAGATTCTTTAGAGATTCGCGAAGGAAACATTTACATCAACGGTAAACCTAGCGAATTACCCGAAAGTGCAAAACTCCAGTACAACTTTTTTGTAAATACTCAAGGCACAAGTATGAATCAAAATGCACTGGCAACGATGTATGGCGCCAGAGATGGAGTAAAGAATGCAAACGGGGATTTTGCATTGACCAATACAGGAGAATATATATTGACGCTAACGGATAATGAAGCAAACAGAATATCGAATAACCCGGTAGTTAAAGGTGTCAAAAAGTATTTACTTCCAAAAGGAAAAGATGGGGATGTATTTCCTCATATCAAGTCGTTAGGATGGAACATAGATAATTTTGGCCCTATTTATATTCCAAAAAAAGAAAAAACAGTAAAATTAGACATAAACACACTTCCTTTTTATAAACGAATCATACAGGAATACGAAGGAAACACGCTACAGGTCAACGGTAATAAAATTATAATAAACGGTAAACCTGCTAACAGTTATACTTTTAAACAGGATTATTATTGGATGATGGGAGACAACCGTCAAAATTCTTTAGATGCCAGATTTTGGGGATATGTTCCTTTTGATCATATAGTAGGCAAACCAGTATTCATCTGGTTTAGCTGGGAAAAAGACGGCAAAGGACTTCAAAAAATAAGATGGAACCGGGTTTTTTCTTTTGTAGATGGAAATGAACCTAAATCATATTTAATTCATTTTTTGATTGCTTTGGCAGCCTTTTTTATCGGTGAATATTTTTGGAAAAAAAGAAAAGCTAAAAAAGTTTAGAAGTATATATTATTTAGAAAGTATAATTTTGCACAGTTAAACTTTCCAAACTCAAAGTATTAAAAAATGAATATCCTAATACATCCATCCTATTTCCCGTCCATAAGCCATTTTGCAGCCATGGCTCAGTCAGACAGTATTACGTTTGAAATGGAGGATAATTTTCAGAAACAAACAAACCGTAATAGAACATACATTTACAGTCCAAACGGGATTCAGCTATTGAATATCCCTATAAAACATTCCAGTTCAGCGCATCAGAAGACAAAAGATATTAAAATAGAATCCGAGTTTGACTGGCAAAAACAGCATTTCAAATCAATGGAAGCAGCTTACAGAAGTTCTCCTTTCTTTGAGTATTTTGAAGATGATTTGTTTCCTTTTTTTCAAAAGAAGCATACTTTTTTAATGGACCTCAATTTTGAAGCATTGGAAATAACCTGTAAATGTCTGAGAATGAAACTCGAATTCAACAGTACTTCCGAATATTTTCACGAAATAGACAGTACACAAATTACCGACTTTAGATATTTGATAAACGGAAAAAAAGACCTTTCGGTTTTTGAAAACTATACTCAGGTTTTTGACGATAAATACGGGTTTTTGAATAATCTAAGTGTTCTTGACTTATTATTCAATGAGGGCAGATATGCTATGGATTATTTGAAAAATCAAATACTAATCAAATAAAATTCAAAAAAACAAATACTTTAAAATTTTAAACCCTTCCTAAATACAATTCAGGAAGGGTTTATATTTTTCTTAAACTCAAAAATTAAATCTATTCCATAGATAATTTTGCCATGATAGGATAATGGTCAGAATTTTGAAATTCTGGGAAGCTCTCAAATTGCTTTACTTCCATAGTTTCGTCAGCAAAAATATAATCTATCCGGGCTGGATAATACTTAAACTTGTAAGTTGCCCCAAACCCCACTCCGGCTTCTTCAAAACTGTCTTTAAGTTTCCCTTTTATGCTTCGGTATACATAGGAAAAAGCGCTGTTGTTCATATCACCGCAGATGATAATCGGGTATTTGCAATTCTTTTCATGCTCTTTAAAAATAGCTGCCTGTTCCTGTTGCTGCTTAAAGGCTTTACTTATACGGATAAAAAGAAACTTCGATTTTTGCTGGTCAATTACATCGATATTCTCTGAAATTTCATTAACATCCGGAGAAATTTTGATGGACTGCAAATGCATATTATAAACCCTTATAATGTCTTTGCCCTTTTTAATATCAGCGTAAACAACGTTGTTATTTGACTTTGGAAACACAATATTTCCGTGTTCAATAATGGGGAATTTAGAAAATATTGCCTGACCTGTTTTGATTTGTTTTCCCTCCATTAAAACAAATTTATAAGGATATACTTTTAGGTCAATATTAGCAGAGTTTGAGAATTCCTGTATACATAATATATCTGGATTCTCCGTATTGATGAATTCCAAAATTGTATCGGGAATATCGTCACGATCCAGCCATTTAAAAACATTGAACAATCTTACGTTATAACTCATAACAGTAAAGTCCTTATCGCTTTCCTCAAATTCTTTGGCTGAGAACTTATAAAACTTATTAAAAAAAGTAATTCCGACCAAAAGAACTATACCTGATAATATCATGCGTTTTTTAAACTGGATTGCCCAATACAGGAAAAACAAAACATTCGCCAAAAAAAACAAAGGCATGAACAAAGTAAAAACCGACAAAAGCGGAAAGATTTTTGGTGCCAGAAAAGGGAGTAAATAGGCAATGAATGTTAGCACAATAAGTACTAAATTCAAAAAAAACATTCCTTTATTAAACCATGAAAGGTTCTTCATTTTTTAATGTATTTTAAACTTTAAAATCAAAAAATTCACGATTTACACTTCAATAATTAGATAAATTTAAGTTATTTTCCGGCTTGAAACAAAAATTCTTTTTCTTCCTGACTTAAACTTTCATATCCGGACTGACTGATTTTATCCAAAATCTCGTCAATTTGCTGTTGCTTTTTATCTTTTACAACAATCTTTGAAACCGGTTTTTCAATTGGTCTTTTATAATTTTTATGCACTTTTTTGAAAGGAGTTCCAGGCTTTTGAAAGATATTAAAAAAGAAATCCAAAACAGTACTCACTATCTTACTCATATCAATTCCGTTTTGAAGCAATTTAACGTACGTAAATCCAAAAAAAGCACCCGCCAAATGAGAAATATGCCCGCCCGAATTTTCCAAGCGGAATTGCATTAAATCCAAAACAATAATTACTGCTGTAATATGCCATAATTTTACATTACCAAATAAAAACAGCCTGACACCCATCAACGGACTGTAAGTTGTCGCTGCTACCAAAATTGCCATTATAGCAGCCGAAGCTCCCACTATTGCTCCGCTGTAATGCATCAGCTTAAACCCTAAAACAAAAATCAAACCCGAAAAAACAGCACTTAAAATATAAAGTCCCAAATACTGCTTCGAGCTGAAAAAAGTCAAAAACAAGTAACTCGCAAAATTCAGCACCAGCATATTAAACAGCAAATGAAAGAATCCGTCATGGAAAAATGCATACGACAGAAAAGTCCATGGTTTCAATACAAAATCAGAAGGTTCTGATGACAACGCAATCCAATTGGGGAAGTCAAAAGCCCCAAACTTAAATTGATAGAAAAATACCAGCGAAACCAAGAAACAGCCTATATTCCAATAGATCATTTTCAAGGCTATTCCGCCTAATTTATATTGCATTTTCAAATCGTCTAAGATATTCATATTAAAAACTATCGGTTATATTTTTTCAATATTACAATTTTTCCTTTTCAGTATTAAAAAAATTAATTCCAGCGATGATTATTGAATTGATTTTTCTTCCAGTACCACATCATCAAATAACCTACCAATGCACCTCCAAGGTGTGCAAAATGGGCAATCCCGCTTGATCCACCAAACAATGACCCTCCGGAAACACCCAAATACAAATCAACTAACAATAATCCCGGAACAAAATACTTTGCTTTGATTGGAATCGGAATAAACATCAAGGCTAGTTCGGCATTTGGAAACATAAAAGCAAAAGCCACCAATAAGCCATAAATAGCTCCTGAAGCTCCTACAACATTCCCCAAATAAGCCCCCATAAATGCTTGAAAATCTGAAGGAGTCAATAATTCCTGCCATTTGGTATCAAATTTCCCTTCGCTTAAAATTTTTAATATTTCAACTTTTTGATACCCGTTCTCTACTAAGATATTGATTCCATTTTCAAAAAAATAATAATTCACAGCAGTGTGAAGAAAAGCCGCTCCTAATCCACAGGATATATAAAAAAATACAAATTTTCTGCCTCCCCAAAAATGTTCCAATGCCGACCCAAAAGAATACAAAGCAAACATATTGAAAGCAATATGCATGATATTTGGCAATGGTGCGTGCATAAACATGTGGGTGAAAATTTGCCAGATATGGAAATCCGGACTCTCAAAAAAATACATCGAAAGCATTTTATAGGCTGGCTCGCCAACAACCATCGAGCCAATGTAAAACAGCACATTAATAATTAGCAACTGTTTTACTGTAGGTGTAATATTCATCATAATGCAAATTTTTTATCTAAATCTTCCACACGCATAGTGATGAAAGTCGGTTTTTGAAATGGGGAAACATTGGGATCCTTGCAGGCAAAAAGTCCATTGACTAAATTCTCCTGCTCTTTTTCGGTTAAATAAGCTCCGGTTTTTACCGCCAGACTTTTGGCCATTGATTTGGCAATAGTATCATTCTGACTGAAACTGTTTTCTGGAATCCCGTTATGCAGATCACTCAAAAGCTGATCCAAAACAGCCGCTACATCACTCTCGGTGCTGTTCACAGGAATACCTGAAATCACGATATGGTCTGAATTCGATTCCTCAAAAACAAATCCAGTGTTGATCAGTGATTGTTGCAGTTCGGCAATAAGCTCCATTTCAGTCGCTGAATAAAACAGGTTAATAGGAAACAGCAATTGCTGGCTCGCTGCGTGCTGAACAGTCATATTTACTAAAAACTGCTCATACAAAATGCGCTGATGCGCCCTGTTTTGATCCACAATCACCATTCCTGATTTGATAGGCGAAACAATATATTTTTTATGAATCTGATAGGTTTTATGAACCGTTTGCTCCACTTCCTCATCATCGAACAAAGATGAAGTCACTTCTTCATTTTCAAAAGTAAATTCATTACTGCCAAAACTTGAACCGTTATCGCTTGATGCAAACGAATCATCCCCTGAAAAAATTTCCGTATCGTGCTTAACACCTACGTACAAACTTTCCCAACTGGCTGTTGACTCTGTTTTTTTATAACCCGGTGAAAAACTCTTAGAAGGTTTATCTTCCGCAAAAGGATTAAAAGTCCTGTCAATTTGAATTGTCGGCACTTCGGCTTCCAAATTTTTATAATGATAAGGCGTGTCTAAATTGGCATCCCTGTCAAAATCCAAAACGGGAGCCACATTAAACTGTCCCAAACTATGCTTTATCGAAGCTCTCAGAATAGCATACATTGCGCTTTCATTATCAAACTTGATTTCAGTTTTTGTAGGATGAATGTTGATGTCAATAGTATTGGGAGGCACTGTTAAATACAGATAATAACTAGGTTGCGAACCGTCTTTCAGAATCCCTTCATAAGCTGCCATAACCGCATGATGCAAATACGGACTCTTTATGAAACGGTCATTGACAAAGAAAAACTGTTCTCCCCTGTTTTTTTTGGCAAATTCAGGTTTGCTTACAAAACCCTGAATGTTCATCATCTCCGTATCTTCTACAACAGGAACCAATTTTTCATTGGTTTTACCGCCAAAAAAATTAACAATCCGCTGTCTTAAACTGGAAGGAGGCAAATTGTACATATCGCTTCCGTTATGATAAAACGTAAAATGAATTTTGGGATGCGCCAAAGCCACACGTTGAAATTCATCAATGATATGGCGGTATTCCACCGTATCCGATTTCAGGAAATTACGTCGGGCAGGGATATTGAAAAATAAATTTTTAACTGCAAATGAAGTTCCTTTTGGTAAAACCGCCACGTCTTGAGACATAAATTTACTGCCTTCAATAACGATGTGGGTTCCTAATTCTTCCTGCTCCAGCTTGGTTTTCATTTCCATATGTGCAATCGCCGCAATAGAAGCCAAAGCCTCACCTCTAAACCCTTTGGTATGCAGTGAAAATAAATCCTCAGCCTGACGTATTTTGGAAGTGGCGTGACGTTCAAAACACAAACGCGCATCGGTCACATTCATCCCAGAACCGTTATCAATAACCTGTACCAGTGATTTTCCGGCATCTTTTATGATTAGTTTAATGTCAGTCGCTTTTGCGTCCACCGCATTTTCCAATAGCTCTTTCACTACCGAAGCAGGTCTTTGCACCACTTCTCCAGCGGCAATCTGATTGGCAACATGATCCGGAAGCAATTGAATTATACTCGACATTAACTAAATTATTTTAATTTTGGGGACTATTTAAAAAAACAAAAAGAGGACAAATTTAAGGAATTTCTATTCGGTTTTACCCTTTTGGCAATCATAAAAAAAATCAAATTTACCCAGACTGCTAACCCTTTTAAAACCAATAACAAACTATTATTCTTTTATCGTCAGTTGCTTTATTTCTTCAAGAGTATACCGTTTATAGACTATTCCCAATCTTTTTGCATTTTCTTCTACGGTACTGGTAAAACCGGCTTCCTTCCTCAATTCATTGACAGATTCAGCGTTTTGTATTGGCCAGATATAAGTCCAAAATTCCTTTTTTCCTGACACGGGATTCAAGATATACATCCCCGCCCCTTGTGTGCCATACAACTGTTCTTTACCCTCTTGTGTAAGCAATCTGTCATGCATCATTGCTACTTTTTCAAAAGGAATTTCATTACTGGCACCAGCTTCCTGAATCATCGGAAAATAATTCGCAATTTTTTTACTGTGCTGAATAACATACCAAGCCGCTTCATTGGTTGGTTCTCCGACCAATGTTTTTCCAGGATAACCGTATTTTGCAATAATTTCCTCAACCCGTATAAGATTAATCGAATCCCGAGTATTCATTATCATATATGCCTTATTATTTGCCAAATCATCTTTTGAATAACCTGTTTCGGCCAGAATTTCCATTTTCCGTTTTTCAGTAGTTCCTGAATCGATATATTCTCTGAGAATTTGGTCAGATTTGTAAATCCCATCCAATTCTTTTTTCAAATTTTCATCAACCCCGGCCTGACCCTGACAAAACCCAGATACCAACAACAAAACAACCAATAAGTTATTACTATTCACAGCTTTCATTTTCTGATTTAAAAAATCCAACATCAAATATAACAATTTAAGAAGATTCCGTAAAATCATGCGAGTCACAAAAAAAACATAAAAAAAACCTATACCATTCAGTGAATGGTATAGGTTTTTAAATTCTTAAAACTTGCTTCTTATTCTTCTATCTGCAAAGGATTGTTTTCGATTCGCAAAGCACCAGAAGACAACAAATGCTGGTCGTCAATTCTATGGGTTAGTGAAGCCTGCTGGCGGATATATGCCATTTTTATGGCTGCTATGGCCGCTTCAGTACCTTTGTTTCCGTGAATTCCGCCGCTTCTGTCAATAGACTGCTGCATTGTATTATCTGTCAATACACAGAAAATAACCGGAATATCAGTTTGAACATTCAAATCCTTAATTCCTTGCGTTACTCCTTCGCATACAAAATCAAAATGTTTCGTTTGACCCTGAATCACACAGCCAATAGCAATTACAGCATCCACATTTTGTGTTTGCAGCATTTTTTTGGAACCATAAATCAATTCAAAACTCCCTGGAACATTCCAACGGATTATATTTTGAGGAAAAACTTCATTTTCCAATAATGCGGCAAGCGCACCATTATAAAGCCCTTCTGTTATATTATCATTCCATTCTGAAACAACAATCCCAAAGCGAAAGTCTTTCGCGTTTGGGACTGTGTTTTTATCGTAATCCGATAAATTTTTATTTTCGGTAGCCATCTTTATTTAAGATTTTAGACTGTAGATTTTAGATTGCAGAAGTCAACTGCATTCCGCCAACTTCCTTCTTGTTTTATTGTGCTAAACCTATCAAACCATCAACTGTAGCAGCTTCTGGTGAGTTTTCATAATTTTCTTTAATATCTGTAAAATATTTCAAAGCATCCGCTTTATTTCCCAATGCCAAAGCAACTTTACCTGCTTTCATCAAGAAACGTGGCGTCGTGAAATCATTTTTGCTTGATTCAGCTGCTTTAATATAGTTTTCCAAAGCTTCTTTTGGCTGATTTTTTTGAGAATAAGCATCTCCTATAGCTCCTTTTGCCAAAGCGCTCAACATTACATCACTTGAACTGAATTTACCTAAAAAGCTAATCGCTTCATCATATTTACCTGTGTTCAAGTAAGCGATACCTGCATAATAGTTAGCCAGATTCCCAGCTGCAGTTCCAGAATATTCATCTGCGATTTTCACAAATCCGAATTTACCTTCAGATCCGTTCAATGCCAATTTGTACAATGAATCACTTGCAACACCGTTAACCGCTTGCTCAAAGTTAGACTGAGCAACAAACATTTCGTTCGCAGCATCATCTTCTTTAGGATTAGCGATAAATTTTTGATAAGCAAAATAGCTAACAGTTACCAATGTAATAGCACCAACAACCCCAATAATAATTTTTTGATTCTTAGCAACCCAGTCTTCTGTTTTAGAAGCCGTTTCATCTAATTTAGAAAAAACCTCAGCTGTAGCACTGTCTTTTTCATCAATCATTACGTTTTCAACTGCATCGTCTTTTACTTCTTTTTCTTTTGGTGTCTTATATCCTCTTTTACTGTAAGTAGCCATTTAAAATTTAATTTAGTGAACGGCAAAAATAAAATTTTTATTGTAATGCACGTAAAAAAAAACGATTTTATATTAAAAATTGAAAAAAAATATTTTGATCGCAATTTCTGTCCCAAAAACCACAGCAATTACCCAAATAAT
>Ga0208398_100555_pt1 | contig 22791 bp, 15 predicted proteins | sample LakWasMe79_HOW10_2_FD_183905 | JGI IMG/M metagenome (GOLD analysis project Ga0208398, IMG submission 183905) | Freshwater sediment methanotrophic microbial communities from Lake Washington under simulated oxygen tension - Sediment Metagenome... | ecosystem: Environmental > Aquatic > Freshwater >...
TGTTTCACTTTTCCTTCCTGAATAAGATCTTTTACAGTCCCTGCAACATCTTCCATTGGTACATTTTGATCAACTCTGTGTTGATAAAATAAATCAATTACATCTGTTTTTAATCGTCTCAAAGATTCTTCGGCAACGGCTCTGATATTTTCCGGACGGCTGTCCAAACCTTTACTGACTTCTCCATCTTTGAAGCCAAATTTGGTTGCAATAACTACTTCTTTTCGAAACGGACTCAAAGCTTCTCCCACCAATTCTTCATTTGCAATACCATATGCTTCGGCAGTGTCAAAAAAAGTAATTCCCTGTTCGTAAGCTTCTCTAATCAATTTTACAGCCTCTTGCTTGTCTGTTGCCGGACCATAACCGTAGCTCAACCCCATACAGCCCATTCCAAGAGCTGAAACTTCCAATTCTTTCCCTAATATTCTCTTTTGCATGATTTTATTTTTTATAATTAATTTGTCTAACATTTTGACGGTACAAAGTTCCTTCAATACTGATTGCTTTCTATAATACATATTACTGCAATTAGTACCATTTTTACCGATTTGGATAACCAAGCTAACTTCTTAAGAATCTGAACACTATATTTGTACTATAAATTTAAAGAATGTGGTGATGGAACAGATTATAAAAATTGAAAAAGTATCACAATACAATGATCTTAAAGGTATTGAAACACAACATCCATTAATAAGTGTTTTTTATAATTCTGAAACAAAAGCATTGCCCAACAACAGCCGGATGCATTTTGGTCTTTATGCTATTTTCCTGAAAGCCGGAAAATGCGGGGAATTAAAATACGGACGAAACAACTACGATTACGATGACGGAACAATGGTTTTTATTGCACCCGGTCAAGTTATTGAAGTTAATAATCCTGTTGATTATCAGCCTACAGGAATGGCACTGCTATTTCATCCTGATTTAATAAAAGGAACTTCTCTGGGGAAACTCAGCCAGTATTCCTTTTTTTCTTATGATTCGCATGAAGCACTTCATTTATCTTTGAAAGAACAACAAATTATCAAAGATTTATTCGGAAAATTAGAATATGAATTAAGCCAGTCTATTGACAAACACAGCAAAAGTATTATAACCAATAATATTGAATTATTACTTAATTATTGTATTCGGTTTTATGACAGGCAGTTTATCACCCGTGAAAATATCAATACCGATATCTTATCCAAATTTGAAAATTTGCTGAATGATTATTTTATAACTAATACGGCTCAGGAAATTGGTCTTCCGTTGGTAGGTTATTTTGCTGACCGTTTACACCTTTCTCCCAATTATTTTGGAGATTTAATCAAAAAAGAAACTGGAAAAACAGCACAGGAACATATCCAGCTGAAATTAATAAATCTGGCAAAAGAAAGAATTTTTGACATCGATAAATCTGTCAGCCAGATAGCATCTGAACTGGGTTTTAAATATCCGCAGCATTTTAATCGAATGTTCAAAAAGAATACTGGCTACACGCCAAATGAATATCGAAATCTAAATTAACTAACTTGTCTTTCTGTAATTATAAATTGCAAGCGCATTCAATACAACGGCAAAACCAAATAAATATCCTAACTCCCCCCCTACTTCGTTCAAACCACTGCCTTTTAAAACAATCAACCGGACGACTTTAATAAAATGAGTTACCGGCGTAAACTCAGACATCGTTCTTGCCCAATCGGGCATACTGTCAATGCTGGTGAAAAAACCACTCATCAGCATAAAAATCATCATAAAGAAATAGGCAATAAACATGGCCTGCAGCTGAGTGTCGGCAAATGTGGAAATCAAAAGTCCTAATCCTAATAAAGCTATAAGATAAACTCCTCCAAAGAGATAAAGCACTGCGAGGTTTCCTTTTGGAAATATACCATAAATAAGATACATCACAGTGAGGCCAATGGTAAACACAATCATGCCGACAATCCAAAATGGTATGAGCTTGCCCAAAATGAATTGCCATTTTTGAATTGGGGTCACATTAATCTGCTCGATTGTTCCAATTTCTTTTTCTTTTACGATGTTGAGAGCCGTAATAAAACCACCAATTAATGTAAGCAACAGTACTAAAATTCCCGGAACCATATAATACTTGTATTCGGCTCTTGGATTGTACCAATTTGTGCTTGTCAAGACTATTAATGATGGAGATGCCTTGGCCAATTGCTGTGGCAATTTAAATCGAATGTCAAGATCACGGTTGAAATCGGCTATTACTACATTGAGATAAGCATTTCCAATATTTGATTTAGTACCGTTTATAGCATCTGCGGCAATATTCACTTTTTGGCTTCCCTCCCTGACTAGATTTCGTTCAAAACCTGCGGGTATTTCCAAAATCAAATCTGCTTCACCGGTTTCAATCAATTTTAAACCTCCCAAATAGGAACTTGGAGTATCAACAATATGAAAATATCCAGAGGAACTGATTTTATTCATTAATTTTTGAGAATACGAACTGTGATCATGGTCAACGTAGGCGATGTTTACATTTTTTACTTCAAAATTGGCAGCCAACGGCAAAATAATAAGCTGTACAGTTGGAACCACGAACATCATCGCCAAGATAATTTTATCCCTGAATATCTGGCGAAACTCTTTCTGTAATATAAAACCGAGTACTTTCATGCTAATCGGATTTTAAATTTTTTCAAGGCAATTGTCAACAGAAAAATAGCCATCCCGGCAAGTATCAGCGTTTCTTTCCAGATAAATGAAAAGCCTAAACCTTTTAGCATTACCGCTTTTACGATGATATAATAATAACGGGAAGGGACAATGTGTGAAATAACACGGAATATCCACGGCATATTCTCTAACGGAAACATAAAACCAGTGAGTATCAGCGTGGGCAACATCATTCCCATCATCGATATGAGCATGGCAGTTTGCTGGGAATCAGTAAGGTTTGAAATCAGCAAACCAAGCGAAAGACAAGTGATAATAAACAAAATGCTTTCAGCCAAAAGCAACAAGAAACTTCCCTTGATTTCCACATCAAGCAGGTATACTGACAAAATTATAATGATTACAAAATTTATCAGCGAAAGCACCAAATATGGAATTGCCTTTGCAATCAAAACCATTATGGGTTTGAAAGGTGACACCAACAGGATTTCCATAGTGCCTAATTCCTTTTCACGCACCACGGAAACAGATGTAAGAGCCGTGCTGACAATCATAAATATCAATGCAATAACACCGGGAATAAAATTGAGCGAGCCATTTTGTTCTTCGTTGTAAAGCTGTTTTAATTCGGGGACAATCTGGTAAGACAATTGGGTTGTTGGATTTAATTCCTTCTGGTAACTGTTGACGATAGCAGATAAATAATTGGTGACAATTGTTGCAGTATTCGGATCAGAAGCATCAGCAATTACCTGAATTTGGGCTCCTCCAATGCGTTGCAGGTCGGAACTAAAATGAGAAGGGAAAATAACCGCACATTTTATACTTCCATCCTTAAATCGATTTTCGATGTCTTTATAATTGAGAATTGGAGCTTCGACATTGAAATAAGAACTGGACTGTATTTTTCGGATAATTTTTTCAGTATGAATGTCATGTGAATTATCCTGAATGGCGATACCAATGTTCTTGACTTCACTGCTCAAGGCGTAGCCAAAAAGAATAATTTGTGCTACGGGAAGACCAAAGAGTATCAGCAGGGTTCTTCGATCCCGGAATACGTGATAAAATTCTTTTTTAATGAAAGCAAATAGTCTTTTCATATAATTGCCAATTGTATTTATTATTGTTCTGCTCTCTAATATGCAGATATTTAAAAATCAGACACGAATTACACGAATTGTCACGAATTCATTTGTCTTAAGATTACACGAATTTTAAAGGAATTAGTGATAATTCGTGTAATTCGTGTTAAAATTTTATCCACACAATTCATTATAAAATTCTTTAATATTAATCCGATGACCTTTTGGCGTTGCGTGCCAGTTGATAAAAAACCTCGTCCATAGAATGGGCGCTGAAGCGATTTTTGAGTTCTGCGGGTGAATCCATTGCTTCAATCCGTCCATCGACCATAATGCTGATTCGATTGCAATATTCGGCTTCGTCCATGTAATGTGTTGTGACAAATACCGTGATGCCATTGGCCGTGGCTTCATAAATCATATCCCAAAACTGTCTGCGTGTTATGGGATCGACACCGCCTGTAGGCTCGTCAAGAAATACAATTTTTGGACGGTGAAATACCGCTACGGAAAAAGCCAGTTTTTGTTTCCAACCCAAAGGCAGTCCGCCAACAAGCTTTTTAGCTTCTTTTTCCAGCCCCAAAGTTTTGACCAATTCATTGCTTCTTTCCTTTATTTCTGGACGGGAAACACCGTAAACACCTCCGTAGAATTCGATATTTTCCAAAATAGTCAGGTTATCGTACAAAGAAAATTTCTGACTCATATAACCGATGTTTTTCTTTATTTTTTCCTGTTGCTTATTTACATCAAATCCCGCCACAGTAGCTTGGCCGGATGTGGGATACGAAAGACCGCAAAGGATTCGCATTGCAGTGGTTTTTCCCGCCCCATTTGCACCGAGAAAACCAAATATCTCCCCTTCGCTGACATCAAAACTGATTTTGTCCACCGCTTTGAAATCGCCAAACTGCTTGGTTAAATCTTTACATATTATGGCTTTATTCTCCATCTTGTGTTACTTTTAAAAAAATTAAAACACGAATTGCACAAATTAGCACAAATTGAATTGCGGAAATGCTCTGTATGAAATCGTTCTTGTCGTCATTTTATAATTTGTGTCAATTAGTGCAATTCGTGTTAAACTTTTACGATTCGGTTAGACTATTTTGCTCTCGCATTAGGCGAATAAAACTGTCTTCAATAGTTGGCTCTATTTTTTTTACTTCGAGATCTTCGGGATTGTATTTTTGGGCTATGGCTTTCACTTGATTTTCATTCGCCTCTTCTGAAACTAAAGTCAGGTGAATAAATTCTCCAAAAGCATCACAGCTTTCCACTTCATTATCTGCCCGAAGATCTTTTAATAATTTATAAATATTTTTGGCTTTGCCGGCAAATAAAGGCTTTGGGAAACTTTTTATGATATTGTGTGGCGTATCAACACTCATAATTTTGCCGTTTTGCATTAGGGCAATGCGGTCGCATAATTTTGCCTCGTCCATATACGGAGTGGAAACAACAATGGTGATTTGTTGCTCTTTTAATTTGCCCAGCATTTCCCAAAACTCACTTCTTGAAACTACATCAACTCCTGTTGTGGGTTCATCCAAAAATAATACTTCGGGTTTATGAATAAGTGCACAGCATAAGGCCAGTTTTTGCTTCATTCCGCCAGAAAGTTTTCCAGCACGTCTGTTATTGAAAGGTTTTATCTGGTCGTAAATATCTTTTATTAATTCGTAATTTTCCTCGATTGTGGTGCCAAAAATAGTTGCGAAAAAATTCAGGTTTTCCTCTACCGTTAAATCCTGATACAGCGAAAATCTCCCAGGCATATACCCTACTTTGTTCCGGATTTCCTGATACTCTTTTACAACATCGTGTCCTTCAACAGTTGCGCTTCCGCCTTCTGCAAGCAATAATGTCGTTAAGACTCTGAAAATTGAAGTTTTACCTGCGCCATCAGGACCAATTAGTCCAAAAAGTTCTCCTTTCTGCACCTCAAAAGACACGTCATCCACCGCGGTAAAATCGCCGTACTTTTTGGTAATATTTTTTAGAATTACTGCTGGCATTGAGTCTTTTTTTGAAACATATAAGTCATGTAAGTTTTTTTGCTTTTTTCTTAAACGAAATGATTAAACATATAAGGTTTTGAAGGTTATTTAAGTTTTTTTCAAATCGCTTATATGGAACTGATATGCTTTGGCTGTTTTTTGTTTACTCGTTCCTAATATTTAAAAACTTATATGACTTATATGTTTAAATTTTTGTTTAATGCTTTGACCAAAGAACTTCTCCATACATCCCAATTTTCAGGTAACCATCGTTCTTTACGCTTACTTTAATGGCGTAAACTAAATTGGCTCTTTCGTCTTTGGTTGGAACTGTCTTTGGTGAAAACTCTGATTTGTCAGAAATCCAGGCAATTGTTCCCTGATATTCTTTGTACTTTTTCTCGCCTTGATCGATTCGTACTTTTACCTGTTGACCGATTTTGATTTGGGGCAATTGCGTACCAGTAATATAAGCTCTTAGATTGAGATTATCGAGATTGGCAATTTTATACAATGGCTTTCCTATTACTGCCATTTCATATTGCTCAGCGTATTTTGCCAGCACCGTGCCTTTGATGGGATTAACAATAACACTTTTGCTTAACTGATCATCAATTCCTTTTAGCTGAACACCAACGGTATTTCCTTGTTCCGTCAAATTTTCGTTTGTAATTCCTAGGGAATTCTGCTGAGCAGTAATCTGAGCTTGTAATGTGGCTACTTTGGCATTGGCGTCATCCAATTGTTTTTGCGAAGCGACTCCGTCTTTTACCAACTTTTCAGTTCGCTCGCGGTCCAGTTGGGCATTGGCAAGTTGTTTTTTCAAGCTTTCGGTCTGAATTTGCTCTTGTGGTCTTGCGCTAAGAATGGCTTTCTTGTTTTGTTTTAACTGTAATTTATTAATATGCAATTGTGTGCTGTCGATATAGCCAACTTTCTGTCCTGCTTCCAATTGTTGTCCTTCCTTTATATCGAATTGCAAAATCTGGCCATTGGATTCGGATGCCAAAATGGTTTCCACTGCTTCAAAAGAGCCTGAAGCATCAAACTCATTTTCTTTATCATTGCAGGACAATAGACAGATGGATGGCAGTATAAAAAATAAAATCTTTTTCATAATATTAGTTTCCTTTGATTGTTTGATATTCATATACACTCATAAGCAATTGGATTTCGTGCAATGCTTTTTCGGTACGGGCATTTCCTTCTTTTTCGGTGGCGTTCAATAAATCAATTAATGGGCCTGCACCTGTATCGTATTTTAACTGATAGCCTTCGCGAATGCTTTGACGAAGTTTTACTATTTCATCATCATCTTTAAGAATTGCGGTTTGCCTTTCGATATCGGCCCTCTTTTGGCTCATTTGCAATTTGGTGTTGAATAGGAATGTTTCCTCCTGCACCGCAATTTTATTCAGTTCCAGTTTTGTCAATTCTTTTTCATTGGAATTTTTATACAGCCCTTTTATATCCCAACCAACGCTCAAACCGGCAACTCCTATGGCAGATGTTTTGTTATTTCCAAGCTGTATTCCGGGAGCCAGTACAACGCCAGCACCAAGTAATCCAACCTTTGGCATCAGACTCACCTTTTGCATATCGGATTGGGCAGTTATTAGGTTGCGTTGACTTGTAAAACGCAACTGCTCCGGACGATTGATTGTATTATCTAGGGAGAAAGTATTTATTGGTTTTTCCAGTTTAGTCTGGTCAATATTTTTTCCAATTAAATACGAAAACATTGTTTTATAGCCCTTTTGGGTATATTGAAAATCTTTCTTCTGCCGATTCAGATTTAATTGTTCTACCTTCATTTCATCAACATCGGTTTTGTAGGCGAGCCCGTTTTCATTCAGCTTTTTTACCCGATCAATATTATTGGCAATAATAGTGTTTTGTATTTCCAGTTGTTTTAACTGCTCATCAATCAGCAATATTCCAAAATAAAGCTGGTTTACTCTGGAGCGCAAATCGTTAAGCGAAACCTGAACGGAAGCTTTGTCTGCATTAGAGGAAGCTTCAATAATTTTCTTTTGCGTTTTAGTAGCTCCACCATCCCAAATGGTTTGATTGATCTGACCCAAACCAATAAACTTGAATTTATCCTGATTTCCCGAACTCCCCATTCCCGGAAAATCCCCAAAAACATAACCTTCAATAGCTGTTAGACTAATTTGAGGCAAATAGCCTTTATTGGCGTTGCTCAATGTGTATTCTTTACTTTTTTCAATCAATTCATATTGCTTGATTAAAGGATAATTGTCTACTGCTAGCTGATAGCTTTGCTCAATTGTCAAAGTCTGCGCCTGAGCTGTATTTATAATTGCCAAGAAGCAAATGGATTTGAATAAATATAATTTTCGCATAATAGTATATCAATTAATTTTCCATTTTTATTAAACAACTGTAAACATCGCTTTAACCCAAACAGGAATACGTTTTTTACGTTCCAGCATAAGAGTATTAAATTCATTAATTTCCAAATTTCTACTTCCCATAATCATCGGTTTTGCGATAAATGGAAAGACTATCAACCCCAAAAGATTCATCAAAAAATGCAATGGATTGGGTTCTGATATTTCTTTTTTTACAACAGCTTCCTGAAACTGTTTGATAAAAACAGAATCATTTACAATCTCCTTGATAGGCAGTTTTTTGAGAAGCCCTTCAGGATTATTACGGATTTCGGTGAGTATAAATGTTGGTATTTCTGGTTCTTTAATGATGAAATCTATGTATCGCTCTGCAATTATCTGCACTTTTTGTTCCAGCGAAGTTTTTTCGTCATTTAATATCACTTTTATACTGCCAATAAATCCTGAGAAAGTTTCAGTCATTATGATTTCAAAAAGTTTGGCTTTACTTCTGAAGTAATAATTAAGCAGAGCAAGATTAAGACCTGCTTCTTCAGCAATATCACGCGTTCTTGTTGCCGCAAAACCTTTTTTATAAAAAACTGTTTTAGCAGCTTCCTTGATTTTTTCTTCTGTAGTTATTTCCATCTTCCACTCTTAATCATTCATTTTAAATATTTTACACACAAATATAAAAATAAAAATTTTATTAAACAAAATATTTAATCAAATGATTAAATATTTTGTTTAATAAAACTCCATACTGAATTTGGATTATTGAAACGGGATACTAATGCTATATTTTCATACTATCATAAAAAAATAAAGCCGCAACTTTTTATCATTGCGGCTTTAGGACAACTAACTTGAAAAAATTATTTAAGTGAGAAAATCACTTTGGATTTGATATCTGTCGATGATGCACCAATTAAAGCTTCAAAATCACCTGCTTCTGCAACCCAATCATGTTTTTTATCATCAAAGAAACTTAAGACAGTTTTATCTACTGTAAAAGTTACTGTCTTTTCTTCACCTGCTTTAAGAAAAACTTTATCAAAACCTTTTAATTCTTTAATTGGGCGAACCAAAGACGATTTTAAATCGCTGATATAAAGCTGAACAACTTCCGCTCCATCACGGCTTCCAGTATTTTTTACTTTAACCGAAAATGTAATTTTATCTCCAGCTGCCATTTGTTTTTTATCAGCGGTTACTTTGCCATATTCAAAAGTTGTGTAACTTAAACCGTGGCCAAAAGAAAACAAAGGTTTTATCTTTTGTTTGTCAGCCCAACGGTATCCAACAAAGATTCCTTCTTTGTATGTTACTTCGTCTCCACCTGGAAATTCACCTAAAGCGTGTGCGCCATTATCATTTAATTTCACCGGGAAAGTAAAAGTCAGTTTTCCAGACGGGTTCACATCTCCTACCAAAACAGCGGCCAAAGCAGTACCTGCTTCGGTACCTAAAAACCATCCCTGAACAATTCCTGGAACTTCATTTACCCACGGCATAGCCACAGCATTTCCAGAAATATTTACAAATACCACATTTTTATTTACTTTAACCAATTCACTGATTAATTTATCCTGATTGTACGGAAGACCTAAATCTTTACGGTCTGCTCCTTCCGCATCCTGATTATCACTTTTATTCAAACCCCCGAAAAATAAAACAACATCAGCATCTTTAGCAACTTTTAAAGCTTCTGCGGTTAACTCCGATTGGGAACGTTTGTCTTCTAAGCTAACTTTGGCAATCACTCCGTTATAATTACTGGTTGGATCGCCTACGTAACCGCGGGCATAAACCACTTCAGACTGATTTCCAATTCTTTTCCTTAATCCATCAAGAGGCAATACTTCGTATTTCGCTTTAAGAGAAGAACTTCCTCCTCCAACAGTCATCATCTTGATGGCGTTCTCTCCAATAACTGCGATTTTTTTTGTTTTCGAAAGATTTATCGGCAGGATATTGTTCTTGTTTTGAAGCAATACAATTCCTTCTTCAGCGATTTTCAAACCAGCCTCAGCATGTTCTTTTGTTCCAAATGATCCAAAAGGTCTTTCTTTATTCATAGTTGTTAAGAAAGACAAACGTAAAATACGACGTACTTTTTCATCTAATTCCTTCGTTCCAATTTCTCCTTTTGCAATCATAATTGAATATGGTTTTGCCAAATAATAATTATCATACGCATTGCTGGTTCCCCATGAAAGTCCGTTTGTCCAAGAACCAAATTCCATATCCAAACCATTATGAATAGCTTGTTTAGTATCGTTAACTCCTCCCCAGTCTGAGATCACAACTCCTTTAAATCCCCATTCACCGCGAAGAATATCATTCAGTAAAAACTGATTATGACAACATTGCTGTCCTTTGTATTTATTGTACGATCCCATAATTGCCCATGCATCACCTTCCTGTACAGCTGCTTTAAATGCAGGCAGATAAATTTCATACAGCGCACGGTCATCAACAATTACGTTAACCGAATTACGATTTGTTTCCTGATTGTTTAAGGCAAAATGTTTTACACAGGCTGCCACTCCGTTTGATTGTACGCCTTTAATATAAGGCACCACCATTTTTGAAGTAAGAAAAGGATCTTCTCCCATATATTCGAAGTTACGGCCGTTTAATGGTGTTCTATAGATATTTACCCCAGGCCCTAACAAAACATTTTTGTTTCGGAAACGGGCTTCTTCACCAATTGATTTTCCGTACAAGGAAGCCATTTCTTTGTTCCAAGTGGCAGATAATGCAGTAAGTGCAGGAAATGCGATGCAAGAGTCATTTGTCCAGCCAGCCTGGTCCCATTCGTCCCATTTTACTTCCGTACGAATTCCGTGTGGTCCGTCAGTCATCCAGTTTTCTGGAATTCCCAAACGAGGAACACCAGGAGAACTGAATTTTGACTGCGCATGAATCATGGCAATTTTTTCTTCCGTTGTCATTCTCGAAAGTGCATCTTCTACACGTTCATTAATCGGTCTTTTATCATCAAGATAAACAGAAACTTTATTTTGTGCATTCATGCCGAATGAACTCAATAAAAGTAAAAAAACAATTGTTTTAGTATTTTTAAACATACCACTTAATTTATTAAAGCATTAAAATTTATAATCAGGGATACTCTGTATATTCAAAAGCATCATATATAATATTGTAAAGCTAAAACGATATAGTTTCTGTTTAATTTTTAAACAAAAAAAAGTAGCAACTTAAAAACACAAACTACTGTAAATTAAGTATTTAAAATAAAAACAGAACTGAAAAAAGTAGTGATTTTAAAATAAAAAATCAGGCTTTTAAAGGTAATAATCCGATTTTCATGACTGCCTCCTCAAAATCATTTCGAGAAACTGCTGCTTTATTACGGGCTTTTGTACGATAATTATAAATGGTGCTTAAAGAGTAACGAAGGAATGCGGCTATTTTGACGCTGTCTGTTATTCCCAGACGAATCAGTGCAAAAATACGGAGTTCTGTATTTAACAGCTCTCCTTGTTTCAATACAATTTGTTCTTCATTGATGAGCAATGCATTGAAATCCTTTACGAAAGTTGGATACAGATTTAGAAAAATCACATCAAAGTTCCCATACAGTTCTTCCAGCTCCTTTTCGACCAAAGTGGTCGATTTTAGTATTTTATAAATCTCATCAAATTGTTTGGCTGTCGCTTTTTTGTTTAAAATAACGCGATAATTTTCTAACTTATTGATATAAGCAGAACATAGACTAAAAAAATGTGCAATATATTCTTCTTTAATGTGATTGGATTCAGACAATTGGCCGTTTCGTTCTTGTAACTGGCTGTTTGTCTCTGTAATGTCTTTGTTTAATTCGGCTAATTTTTGACTGGTTGTAAAAAGTTCTCCTCGAATTCTGGATACTTTCTTCATTTGCCGGTAGACATAAATCACAGCCAAAATTAAAAATACAGAAAGCAAACTGATACATAAAAGGTATAATTGCAATTCACTTTTTCTTTGGGCTTCTCTTTCTAAATAAGCGGTATTGATAATCGAATAAATCTCAGACATAAACAGTGTCCGAAACTGAACGTTGCAATAAAGCGCATCTTCAATTGCAGATTGTGTGAGTTTATAAGCCATATCGACATCGCCAATTTCATAAAAAACCAATGCTAATTCCTGAAGCGAAGCATTGTCTTTTATAGCATTTTTAATATCTGCAGTGGCAGAAAGCGCATAATATTTTTTCCTTAGTTCTAATTGCTTTGTAATTTCATAAATTTTACCAAAAAGATAGGTAATCATCGCATATTGCGAGTCTTTCTCTTTTGTGTTTTTCAATAAAACCGATAATTGTTTTAGGGCAAGAGTAAATTTTCCATTGAAAATATTTTTCTGAACTTGATTAATTTTAAAATCCAATGTTGCTGGATTTAATACCGTCAATAAAGAGTCTCTATATTTCCCTATTTGTTCAATATACTCTTTGCTGTTGCTATTTGCATTATAATGTTCAAAAAATTCCCGGTATACCACATAATAATTAGGAAGCAGCGATTTGGCTAATGTCTTCTTATTAATACTTTTCAAAATAGCTTCGGATTCTCGATATTTTCCTGACGAAGAATAGAGATTGACCAATTGCAATTGAGCTAAATTTGATAAATCTGCATTTTGCAGTTCTGAAGCAATTACAAGATTCTTTTTGACATATAAAATCGCCGAATCGGAGTTGAATTTTTGGTATTCGGTATAGAGAGTTTTATTGTAATTGTATTCCTGTTCTTTTGATAAATTATCTAATTGATTTTTTTTGAAGTTTAAAATGCGTTCCTCTTTTAGCAGGACGTAGCGCTGTTTGTCTTTTATTGCATCGTTTAAATTATCAAAAATAGTATCGTTAATACTCGATGAATAAACCGAATAACTTATCGTAAATAAAAAAAACAGCAAATAATTTTTCAAACTAAATAACAGCTAAATGATATGAATTACAAATATAATAAAGTACCTATTAAATAGAATGTTTTTCGATTTCTATTTACAGAATAACCTGAATTCAATTATTACTTTTGAATTATGACAAAAAATTAAAATATTTACTCTCATCCCGGATTAAAGTAAAAATCTTTATGTTCTGTCTCGTCGCCAAAAAGGCATAATTCCCATATTGCAACGCTCTTGAAGAAGGTTGACTAATTTTAAAAATAAGATAAGAAAAATAATCAGATTTTGAGTTTTTTGTTTTAAATTCGATTTTTATATATGCGAATTTACTTAGATTAATTTACCTCTGCACTCAATGAAAAAAATTACCCTGCTGCTCCTTTTAATTCTTTCCCAAACAACATTTGCAAACACCAAACTTACCGAAACCCAAAAATTGGCAGCAACCTGCAAAGTCTGGGGATTCTTGAAATATTACCATCCGCAGGTAGCCAGCGGGAAAATTGATTGGGACAAACAGCTTTTTGAAGTATTGCCGAAAATTGAACAGGTACAAACCCAAGAAGAATTTTCTGCAGTTCTTGAAAAATGGGTAGATTCTTTGGGCGAAGTAAAAACAATAGCACCAATAGCTCAGCCAAAAGACATTGAGTTTTTTGACAAAAATTTTAATTTAAGCTGGATAAATAATGATAAATTATTTTCTAAAAATCTTTCAAAGAAATTGAAATTTATTGAAGACAACAGATTTCAAAGTGATGAAGAATTTGGACCTGGATTTGATGGTTTTAAGAATATAAAAAACTATTTCAATCTTGATTATAATTCGAAAAGTTCTAGAATTCTAATGTTGTTTGCCTATTGGAATTTGGTAGAATATTATTTTCCGTATAAATATAAAATGGATCAAAAATGGGATACGACTTTAGAACAAATATTACCTCTTGCAGTTAACTCCAAAGATAAGTTTGAGTTTTACAAAACGATGAAAACATTAACATCCAAGCTCAATGATTCTCATGTTGAGTTTGCTTTATATGAATTTATCTCACCTAGAGAAAATTTGAATTATTTTCCGGCTGTATGCAAAATAATTGATGAAAAAATGGTTGTTACCGAGATTTTAGCCGATAGTTTGGCACAAGCGGATAATATAAAAATTGGAGATGTCATTACTAAAATAAACAACAAAACAATCAAAGAGCTTATTCAGGAAAACAGAGATTCTATAAGTGCTTCAAACGAAGCAGTGTATTTAAACAAAGTTGTTAAACCAATTTTGACCTCCAAATCTGCAAATGTTAAAGTTGAATTTTTAAAGGATGGAAAAAATGAAACCAAATTAATGACTTGGTTTAATTATCATGATTCCCACAGAAATGAATTTAAAAAAGGTTCCAAGAAAAAGAAGGAAAAGTTTATGCTTCTGGAGGATAACATTGGATATGTCAATATGGGTGAGTTAAAAGTTAAAGACGTTCCCGATATGATTGAAACATTAAAATCGACAAAAGCAATTGTTTTTGATATGAGAAATTATCCAAATGGTACTTTTGAAGACATTTCGAATTTTTTAAATTCTCAAAAGAAAGAGTTCGCTATTTATACCTATCCTTACTTAAATTATCCTGGCAGATTTGCATGGAAAAAAACAGAAAGGAGTGTGTGTGGATTCGAAAACAAGGATAATTATAAAGGAAAAGTAGTAATATTGCTTAATGAAGATTCTATGAGTCAGGCAGAATGGACTGCTATGTGTTTCCAAACAGCTGGCAATACTACAATCATAGGAAGTCAGACGGCCGGGGCAGATGGAAATGTTTTTCAGTTTGACTTCAAAGAATTCCATACCCTATATTCTGGAATTGGTGTTTATTATCCTGACAAACGAGAGACACAAAGAATTGGAATCATTCCTGATATTGAAGTAAAACCCACAATAATAGGTATTCAGGAAGGGAAAGACGAAGTTTTGGATCGCGCTTTACAGTTTATTGAAACAGGAAATAAATTTGAAAACAAAACAATCCAAACCATAAAAAAACAAAGCTTAAAAAATTAAAAAAACACAAAAAAATGGCAACAAATTCTGTTGCCATTTTTTTGTGGTTTTATCAAAAAGTCTTTCTCCTTCCAAAAATTTATTTTACATCTCTTCAATTATTGTAAATCCCCAGGCGGGTAAATTAATCTGACTTTGTGCTTCCGTTTTTTCATCAGTCAGCAAAGCCTTTCCTTTTGCATAAGGATAAATAAACGATTTGGGTTCACCGGAATAATTAAAATAGTAGTGAATTACTTTTCCAAGCTGGTTTGTACCTGATTTCACAATAATTGGAAATTTTAGTTCCTGATCTTTTCCCCAAAGACCTGCATCCTTCACAGCACCTTCCAGTATTTTGTCATTAATCGCCGGATTTGCTCCAAAACCAATATAAGTGGCAATTCCTTTTCCATATTTATTTTGAGTGACTGCAGCATATTTTCCCCATTGCGGATGATCGTACCACGCCAATACTTTTGCAGCCCCCGGAACCAAAAGTTCCATCCATTTCTCGGCTTTGTTCTGCTCCGTCCCTACATTAAAAGGATCATCTTTAAGACCAACTTTATCAGGAACCGTAAACTCACTGTATGTAATACCGCAGGCTTCACTGATAATACCGGGCTGGCGTACAGTTCTCACTTTATTATGCTCATCGGCAAAACCGCTTTTAAACGTATAAACGATATGCCCGCCATTTTTGACAAAATTGTTCAGCCTTATCAATAAACTGTCCGGTGCAGCATACAAAGCCGGTACAATAATCAGTTTGTATTTTTCAATATCGGTACTTGAGGGATCAACAAAATCAACTCCTACATTCATTTTATATAAGGCATCATACATAGGTCTCAAAATTCCGTTATAACTGCCGGGACCAAAAGAATTATATGCCGTTAAAGCTTCGTTGCTGAATAGTATTGCCACATTGTTTTTCTTTTGCAAATGAATTAAATGCGGGCTTAGTTTTTTGAAATCGGCGCCAATGGTTTTTGCTTCTTCATAAGTAGGGTTTGATTCAAAATCATGACTTAATAAACCTTTCCAATAAGTTTCAGCCGAATTATGTATTGAATGCCAATGCCAGTAAGAAACCATATCTGCTCCGGAAGCCAGATGACTGAAAGCCTGCAACCTCAATTGACTTGGATAAGGCACCCATTCCGCAAATCCCTGAGCTTCGGTTTCAATAACTAAATAATTCTTACCGCCTTTCATAGAACGTGCCACATCACCGCCAAAAGATATTTCCAGCCCCGTCAGTTTATCTTGTGACGGATGATAAATATCCACACCGGATATATCAAGAACTTTTGAAGCTCCAAAATGATCCACTTCAGGCTGTATACCGTAGGAATGCCCCCACCAGTCAAAATCGAAATTTTGGGTTACAAATTGATCCGGCTTTTTATATTCACGCACTATTTTGGACTGCCACCCCAGATAATCTGTGACAAGCGAGCGCTGAAACTTAGCAAACTCTGCATTCAAACTGGCATTAATACTTCCATTTACAGAAGGAAAATCATCCCAGTCATTAATACGATTGCTCCAGTAATCCAACCCGAAAATTTTGTTTAAATCATCCAGTGACGGATATTTGGCTTTCATGTAAGCTACAAACTGCGCCTGTACATTTGGCCCGCTGGTACCGTATGATTTGGTTTCGTTATCAATTTGATAGCCAATTATGACAGGATGGTCTTTTATGTGTTCCAGCATTTTCCGAATAGCTTTTTCGGCATAACTTCTAAAATGAATATTGGTAATATCCATATTCTGACGCGGACCGTAATGATTTTGTCCCTTATTTGTTAAAGCCAAAACATCCGGATATTTTTTAACCAGCCAGGTGGGAACAGCATAAGTTGGCGTCCCGATTATAACACTTATGCCCGCTTTGTGCATTGCATTTAATACCCGGTCTATATGGCTAAAATCAAAGACTCCTTCCTGTGGTTCCATGGTGCTCCAAGTAGATTCTGCAATACGAACGACATTGATATTCGTTTCCTGCATCATTTTTATATCCTTATCCAGACGCTCATAAGGCATGTACTCGTCGTAATAAGCAACTCCAAACAATAATTTATCCTGTTTGATTTGTCCAAAAACAGAATTAAAAGTAAAAACAAATGTAAAAACAACACTTATAAAACTGATTAAATTTTTTTTCATCTTTTAAAATTATTTTTTACTAATATACTTAAATAAATCCAAATGTATGAACCGCTTTTAAGGCACTTATAATTGAAATATCAAGCCTTTTGACTTGATTCCAGATCCAGCAATTTGATTCCCAATTCATTTTGCAGAAAAAATAAAGTTTCGACAGTAAAATTATGAGTACCGCTCAGCCATTTATTAATTTCGGAATTATTCTTATTGATTTTTTTGGCAAACTCGTGCTTTTTCAAACCTGTTGCTTCAATTGCCGTGGCGATTTTTAAAGCCAGTTTCAGTTTATTTTCTAATTTTTCCAATTCTTCTTTAGAAATAGTATCCAGGAGTGATTCCAATATCAAATTATTGCTTGTTTGGGGTGTGCTGTCAGTTTTTTTTCTCTTCATAATTATCAAAATAAAGAAGTTAATATCCTTTAAAATTCAATAAAATAAGGCTTAGTGTTTTTTCTGCCAATTATTTAAAAAAGGGTACAGAATATAAAGGCTGTTTCCTGCAAAAAGAAACAGCCTTTATCAACTAAACCAAAATTAATTTTATAAGCACTCACCAAAATGAGTCCAAATCATTTATTTATTCGGCTTTAACCTATGCTAAAATCACTTTACCTGAATGGTAACTTCAGCAGATTTTAACCAGTTACTGCTAAACTTCACTGTAATAGGTTCGTTACCTCCGGTTGCCTGAATATAAGCCACCAAATGACCGTGAAATGCTCTCTGAACATTATCGGTATAATCACCCATGTCTGTATTATTTCCAGCTTCCAATCCTAATAATTTTCCTGAACCGGTTACATTACAAGTAATTTCGTTGTCTGATAGCATTACCGGCAAACCTTTTTCGTCCAGTACCTGCACAATTACTTTTGCAACACCTTTGTCCTTACAGATCGTGATGTTTTTTTCATTAATCACTAAAACACTTGGCTGTTGAGACGATATGATTGCATATCGGCTGACAACTTTGTTATCGTTTCCCAATCCGATTGCTTCCAGTTTACCCGAAGCATAAGGAATGTCCCAAGAGATAATTCCTGTTTGCTCATCATATTTCTTCTCTTCGCCAACTACTTTTCCGTTAAGTTCCAAACGTGCTTTAGGAGCATTGGTATAACAAACCACTCTAATCATTTGCCCGTCGTTGTAATTCCACAAAGGCCATGCATCTTTAGAAAGTTGTTTTTCATTATTGCTGATGTACGTTCCTATATAAATCATTGGCTTATCCGACCATAATGACTGACGGAAATATCCTCTTGGCTTAATAATCCCGGCAAGATCTACCAATCCAGAATAAAATCCTCTTGATGGCCAGGCATTAGATTCACCCAAATAATCAATACCTGTCCATAAAAACTGTCCAAATATGTGCTCATTATTTTTAACTGCTAACCATGGCTCCATATCGTGAACATTCTCGCTTCCAAAAATCACTCTGTTTGGGTATTTTTTGTGATCTGAAGCATATTTGCTTTCTGTATAATTGTATCCGGTAATATCCAAAGCTCCTGGATATTCTGTTTCGTTAGACATTGCAACACCGGCAAGACCTGCAGTAGTAGGACGTGATTTATCATATTTTTTGACCGCTGCAACAAGGCGTTTGGCTATATCTCCAAGTCGGATCGCGTCTGGAGCGTCCTTTTTATATCCGCCATAATTCGCTTGTCCGAAACCTTCTGTCCCTTTATCCAGAACAGGATGTGAGTAAGGATCATTTGGATAATCCACTTCATTACCTATACTCCATCCGAATACCGAAAGATGATTTCGGTCACGACGAACCATATCTTCCAAATCTTTTTCGCCCCAAGCAAGGAATATATCATTGGAACCTTCAAAACCTGGTGTACCAACATTCCATCCTGTTAACCATTTGCGTTTAGGGAATTCCCATTCGTCATAGGCTTCATTAAGAACCAACAGTCCCAATTCGTCACAAAGCGCATAAAAATCAGGAGCCTGCGGATTATGGCTTGTTCGAATGGCATTTACACCAATTTCTTTCAAGGTTTGCAGTCTTGTTTTCAAAACATCTCTTGGAACAGCAACACCTAAAACCCCCGCATCATGGTGCAAACAAACTCCTTTCATTTTCATCCATTTTCCGTTAAGGGCAAAACCTTTATTGGCATCGAAAGTAAAAGTTCTAAAACCTGTTGAAGTAACTGTTTTATCAATTGGTTTTCCATCTTTCAAAACGGTTGTTTTCAACTGATACAGATTTGGATGCTCTAAATCCCACAATTGAGGGTTTTTTACATTTATTTTGACTGCAGTTTTATTTTCTTTGTTGGCTTCAACAAGCACTTTTTGAGAACTTTTGGCTACTGTTTTTCCATTGTTGTCTAAAAGTTCGTTTACAATAGTAAGATTTGTTTTGGAAGAAGAACCGTTGTCCAAAGCTACTTCTACATTCAAAGTTCCGGTTCCATTGGTAACTTCCGGATAAGTATAAACTCCCCATTGCCCGATATGTACTGGATTTGAATACACCAGCCATACGTTACGGTAAATTCCTGAACCAGTGTACCAACGTGAATCGGCGCTCTTGCTGTGATCCACACGCACGGCAACGATGTTGTCTTCCCCGTATTTTACAAACGGAGTGGCATCATAAGCAAACGAAATAAATCCGTTAGGGCGTTTTCCCAAAGAGTGTCCGTTAATAAAAACCTCACTTCTATTGTACACACCCTCGAAATACAAATAAACTTTTTCTCCTTTTTTGGTCTGTGGGATGTTTAATGTTTTTCGGTACCAGCCAATTCCTCCCGGCAAATAACCTGTACAACTCGCCAAAGTTGGACTCAATCTCCCTTCGACACTCCAGTCGTGAGGCACATTGACCGATTGCCATTTGGTGTCATCGTAAGTTGTGTTTTGAGCATTCTGAGCATCCTCAAGTGTAAACCTCCAATTGTCATTAATTTTTTTTGAATCCCCAAACGATATCTGACTAAAAGCAGACATGCAGGAAAAGAGGAAAATTGGTAATAAGAATTTTTTAGTAACCATTATATAAAGTTTTTGTTATTCATTTAAATTTAATCTACACACAATGCTTTTGAGAATATTATTTTTTTACGGGTTTAATGCCCTCGTGAGTTGGTTTTACCGTTAAAATATTCCCGGCTGCGTCAAACTCCATTTTATCAATACAGACTTCTCTATTGAATCCGGCGGCGTCACCCATAGTAATTCCTTTTGGATAATTAAAGCGGTGATACACGATATACCATTCGTCTTTGCCCGGTATCTGAAGAATTGAATTGTGACCTGTTGCATAAATCTCAGCATCTTTATCTTTGGCTATAACCAAATTGTTTTCAGGAATATTAATTTTTCCAGTCGGAGAATCAGAAGTTCCGTAACGCACTCTGTAATTCTCACTTCGGGTATCATCCTCTGACCATAAGAAGTAGTATTTGCCGTTTCTAAAAAAAACAGTTGTCCCCTCGCGAAAAGTATCATCCGGTGTCATAACCTTGATTGATTCCTCTTTGATGGAAATCATATCATCATTAAGCTCGGCGCAAGCCATATAGCCATTACCCCAGTACAAATAGCTTTTTCCTGATTTCGGATCGGTGAAAACATCCGGGTCTATTTGCTGTCCGCCTGAAACTCCGTTTGGTAATTTTTCCATCAATGGTTTTCCTGAATCAATGAAAGGTCCTTCCGGCTTATCGGCAACAGCTACACCAATTTTTTGAGCAGCGGTAAAATAGAAGTAATATTTATAGTTACTACCCACTTTTTTCTCAGTGATACAAGGAGCCCAGGCATTTCTATTACCCCAAGTCACGTCTTTTTCCAAATCAAGAATAATTCCTTCATCGGTCCAGTTTACCAAATCAGGCGAAGAGAATGTTTTGAAATAAGTTCCAGACCAGCCGTCAAAACCATCACTGGTTGGATAAATGTAATACTTGCCCGTTTTTTCAGAATACATAACATCCGGATCAGCATAAAAACCGTTCAAGGCAGGATTATTGGCCACCGAAGCTGTAACCGACCAAGTTTCTGTTGGTTGTCCTTCAATAGTAACAGTATATTTCACAGCTCCTTTTGTAAAATCCTGAGCAGTTTTTGGTTCAACAGTTACCCCTGAAAATTTTCTAAAATCAGGTTTGAATGAAGAAAGATTGGTTCCCATTTTTACCGGTAAATGAACTTCTTTTATGGCATCATCCACTTTGATATTCGTTTTCTTAACAGCTGTAGCATCAGAAGAACTCATAATATCTTTTGCAGTTCCCCATTTACTTTCCAATCTCACCAATTCCTTTGCAGTTATGGGCATAACCGTTCCGTGACGCGGGTGAAAATTCATCGAAATAGCATTATCAATAACAGAGAAATTCTCTAAATCACTGGTTTTGGTAAACTGATATTTTCCTTTTGTATAAAGATCATACATAAGAATATAATCTTTTGAATTATTCAGCTTGAAAACTCCTGCACCTTCAACAGGATATGTGGTTTGCTGTACGTATTTGTCTCTCAAAACATAGCCTTCCGTTAACTTATCAGAAACAGCGACTTTTATGCCTGCTCCTGCTCCTTCGGTTTTGAAAAACAAATGATATTTATTGTCTTTAAAAATAATTTCGCCATCAATGCAAGCGCCATTTGTCGGACTGAAAAACAGTTGTTTCGGTTCAGTTTCCAAATCGGTAAAATCAGCATTGGCGTAAGCATAATAAATTTTGTCAATGTCGTTTCCGTGCTGCATGGACCAATAAATCATATACTTCCCTTTTTGGGAGTCATATATGGTTTGAGGTGCCCAAACACGTTTTAGATTTTCATTATTTGGATATTTCTTTTGGATGTTGATAACCGTTGAACTCCAGTTTACCAAATCAGTAGATTTCAATAAAACCATCGCTCTGTTGGAATCCCAGCCTTTGGCAGAAACCATATCGGTTGCCACCATATAGAAAGTTTTTCCATCGACTCCGCGCAAAATATGAGGATCCCGTATCCCTCCAGAAGAACTGATTTGTTTCGAATCAAGAACAGGCTGATTATTATTTAATGCCCTGAAGTTGTAGCCGTCGTTGCTTACCGCAAAACGAATCGCTTCCTCATCATTGGTGTTTCCTGTAAAATAGGCAAATAAATAGGCTGTTGATTTTACAATCGAACTCTTTGCTTCAGTCTTAGGCAATTTCTTTTTTGAAACCTGTTGGGCATTGGCTACACTAAAAATAATGAAGGCCAATACCAAAACAGAACACTTAAAAATGCTTTTCTTTTGGTTTAATATTATTGAATTATAGTTCATACTTTTTAAATAAGAAATCCGATTAATATTCCGTTTTATTGTAATTCACCAACAAACGTAACAACCGATTTTGCAGGAATCAACAATGCATTAACTTTCTGAATGTTAGCTCGTTTTAAATTGGAATTTTCTGAGGTAACATAAGGAGTCAGTTCATCATTTTTCAAAGTTCCTTTTGTTAAATTAAAAGTGTATTTCTGATCTGATTTTCCACAGTTTACTGCAACAACAACCAGTTTTTTATTTTGGACATCTTTGTAAGC
>Ga0208398_100556_pt1 | contig 22750 bp, 20 predicted proteins | sample LakWasMe79_HOW10_2_FD_183905 | JGI IMG/M metagenome (GOLD analysis project Ga0208398, IMG submission 183905) | Freshwater sediment methanotrophic microbial communities from Lake Washington under simulated oxygen tension - Sediment Metagenome... | ecosystem: Environmental > Aquatic > Freshwater >...
TGATTGTCAGCGTCGCGATCATGAGCATGCGGATGCTGTCTGAAGCACTCCAAAGCTCCAGTTCCTGTCCGAAGCGCTGGGCCAGCCGGTGGTAGAGGGAATCGTCCATGGCGAATCCGACATCGGGAACGTGCTTGATGACGGCCTTGTGGCCGTGCCTGGCCGGCACGATCTCCTTGACCTCGGCGATCAGCAAGAGCAGCCGCTGACGACCACCGCTAGGCCCGCCGGCGCCGGCCCACATGTCCCTCCGACGCGCGATGATCGCATCCCGTTGCTCGACACAAAACGGCTCCGGCACATAGAGCTTGGTTGCCAGCGAATCGCCGCAGGTCAGCATCTGCTCGGCGGCCTGCAGCAACTGGCGGCGCACCGTGCCCCAGGATCGCCGACACTCAAAGCCAGGGTGCCAGCGTGTCAGCTCTGCCTGGTCCCAGAGGTAATGCAGCAGCCCGCGCAGCGAGAGCTTGGTGACTGTGCTCGAAGCAGTGCTGGCTAGTTGTGATTCTGATCTTGGTGGCGCGGGTCGTCCCGGGCGCTTGGACAGCGAGAAACCGAGCCTCAACGTCGTCAGGCCGGTGATCGGATCCTCCTTGATCGCGCTACCCATCAGGTGCCGTAGGCCGGAGAGTTCGGCGGGCGGCTCGAAGGAAGGGCAATCAGGTGCATGCCGATTCCCCGTTTCGGGCATCCGTTTGACGATGTAGCCTTCGCCGAGCCGGGCGACATACATCTCGATGCCTTCAGGACAACAGAGGCATCTCGGCCTCCGCCGCCTACTGTAGGCCTGCGCGATCGCCTCCGCGAAGCCTGGTGACGACGGCGCGAGTGGCGTGCCTTCGATGTCCAGTGTGGACGCGCGCGGGCCGCGTTCGATGGCGTTGGCATCCATTGCGACGTTCAGCGGCTGCGGGTCGGGGCTGCTCTGTCCTGCGCGCGGTTCAAGTCAGGTGCGTGCGGGGTGATCGGCAATTGCCGTTGAGCGGTCCGGTCGTAGACCTTGATCTTCGACAACGCGGCGCTGCGGGTCTGCTGTGCCAGTTGCTCTGACGCGGCAGCCAGAACCGCCTGGCGCTTGGCCTCCGGCACCTTCTTCGCGATCAGCACCGCGTCGATGGCGGCGATCATGGCCTTGCGGCCACCGCCCCGGACCGACGACTTCTGGTTTGCAGTCGTGGCGTTGCCAGTGCCGGCATCGCGCGCCGGCTCGATGCGGTTGGTCTGCCTGGCCTCGCGCTCGCGCTTGAGCACCTCCATATCGGCGAGGTTGGGCTCGTAGCCGACGGCTTTCACACCGCGCACCGTCGCCTCCAGCCAGACCATGCGTCGGAAGTCCTCAGCGCCGGAGACTCGCAGGCCCTTCCAACTGCGAGCCTGTGCCAAGTCCACCATCGACCGCGCTACAGACGGGCTGTTGGTGTCGGTCGCCAGCCGGAAGGTCGACTCGGTGAACGCGACCCGGGAGCTGTCGCCGCGGAAGCGGTACTCAGTGCTGCCGATCTTCATGTCGCCGACCATCACCGGTGCGCGTTTGATCACGTAACGTTCCGACAGCGAGCTTTCAATACGCGCGACCATGGCGGCTCGTTCGGCTTCTGCGTCGATTCTCGCGATGGCCTTGGCCGTCGCCTTGTCTTGCGGCGCGTTCTTGGTAGCGGTGGGACCTGCCATTGGCTCCGCGGAGACGTCGGGCACGTCATCTCGCGTGGTCATGGGGTCGGACGGGCGCTTCGGCAGCGCGGGCAGTGCGGTGCCGCGCTGCCATTCGCCGTTGACCTTCTGGATCGGGGTGCGTACACCTTCCCCATCGATGGCTGCGAAGCGGGTCGCGCCCATCTGTCCGGCCTTGGCGATCATCTCGTCGAAGGTCTTTGCACGGTAGGTGACGTCAAAGAATGGATCGCGAAGTTCGAAGCGCTCACCGGGCTGTTCGTGCGGCGTCTGGAATCGCTCCTTGGCAAGGGCCGCGCGGTTGGCCGGCTCGACGGTGCCGCCGCGAATCGGCGCGGAGCGGGAGTTCGAGGAGTGGTCTTCGTCCATGATGAGCCTCTCTCATGCTGCAGTTCAGTGCCCCGAGATATCGGTCGGCGCTGCGTTGAGCGCCACGGGTAGAGCGCGATAGATCTCGATCTCGACGCGCCGGTTGAGCGCACGACCGCTGGCAGTCTGGTTGTCAGCGGCGTGATCGCCGGTGGGTTGATAGGTCGCCCTGATCTGCGATGGGTTCACGCCGGCGGCAACCAGGTAGTCGCTCACCGCCGCAGCACGGGCACGCGCAATGTGGCTCTCGATGGGCGCATCACCGTGCCCATCGGTGCGGCCACGCAGCAGGATCAGCGGCGCGGCCTTTGCCTCTCTGAGCAGGTCCAGGGCGATGTCCTTTGGGATGTCGACCCGAGTGCTGCCGTAGTCGAAACGAACGGTGGTGATGCTGTTGGGCCGCGGCGCCGGTGTCTCTGTCTGGTGCTGCGCCTGCAGGCCCGTCAGGGCCTGCTGAAGCGCAGCGATGTTTGCCTGGGTGACTGCGCTGGTCTCGGCGACGCGCCCGGATTCGATGGCTCGCAGCCGGGTGTTCTGAAGATCGTTCTTGCAGACCTGCAGCTCCACTGCCATCGCCGTGTTCGCGGGTCGCTTGCGTGATTCATCCACCGAGGGCGGCTTTGGCGGTGCGCTGCAGGACGCCAGCAGTGCAAGCCAGGGCAGGAAGGGCGTGAGCAGGATCGTTGGTCGCATGGTCTTCTCCCTTCAGGAGTGGGTGAGGTCAGAGCTTCGGTCTGCGTGGCGGGGCTCGTCCGCATGTCGCTCCGGGCTTGTGATCAGGACGCCGTCGTCATCGGCCATCGGCTCGACTGAGCCGCCGGAGGTCAAGGCCTCAGGCGCTGGCTGGCTGAAGAACTCGATCAGCGTGGCCGCCAACTGCTCGGGTCCCAGGTCGAAGTTGTCGGGAAGCTGCGACATGTCGTAGGCCAGTGCCTCGATGTCGAACCCCTCGCCGGGCGCCAGTTCATCGGCCGCATGGCGCCAGCGCTGCTGAACCCGGGCGAGGTGGCGGTCCATGTCCATGCGTGGCACATCCGGCGCGGGCCGCAGTCGCTTCCTAAACGCCTCATCGCGGTAGTAGCGGATCTTCTCGCCGAGGATGGGCTTGCAGCCTTCCATGATCACCACCAGGCGTTCACTGCCCAGTTCCTTGAACTCCTGCGGCAGCAGCAAAGCGCGCCGCTGCTCGCTGTCGTTGCGGCTGATGGTTGTGTGGCCCTGGCCGCTGAAGGATCGGCTGCGGCCCCGCGAGGTGGCCTGCTCAGTGAAATTGCCGAGCATGGCGCTGTACTCGTTTGCATCGCGCTGCTCCCGGGGCGCGAACAGGATCTGCAAGCCGTGGTTTGTGGCGAAGGTCCGCGCCTCCTTGTCGCCGTACACCGCATCGAGCTGGGACATGGCTTGCACCACCGTCAGCAACCGCAGGTTGTAGCCGGCCAGAAATGCCGCCGAATTCGTGATCACGGACACGCGTCCCATGGCCGTGAACTCGTCATTTACCAGGAGGCATTGGTAGCGCAGCGTCGGGTCGTGCTCTGGCAGGTGCTGGGTGTTGAGGCTGACCAGTTGCGAGAAGAAGAGACTCAGCAGGGGCCGCGCGCTGGCCAGGCGATGCGGCGGAATGCGCACATAGATGGACATGCGCTTGCGACGCAGGTCCTCCAAGCTGAAGTCGTCCGCGCTGGTGGCGGCGTCGACGATGGCATCCGCAAAGATGGTCAGCGGTGCCACGAAGGTGGCCACGATGCTCGACATGGTGTTGTCGGAGTTGGACAGCAGGCGCTGCAGTGCATCGATGCATTCGTCAGACAGCGGCTTCTCCAGCGCAAGCCGTTGCGCGATCACGCCCGCCAGGTGCTCGCGCAGCGATCGCCCCTTGCCCGACGATTGCCGCAGCATCTCGCCGACGCTGCGGGGCAGGTCCCGGGATTCGAGCAGCAGCAGGCCCAGGCCGAGAAACAGGTTGCGAGCCTGATCGTTGAAGAAGGCCTCGGACGAGGTGCCGCTGCCGTCATTCGGAAAAAACACCTGCCCGATGTTCAACAGGTCGCCCACCCGGTGCAGCTCGCTCGCCCGCACGGCAGTCAAGGGATTCCAGCGGTGGCTTCGGGCCCCATCATCGAACGGCGAGAACGCGTACACAGGCTGTCCGCGGGCGTGGCGATAGCCGGCCGTGATCTCGTAGTTCTCGCCCTTGATGTCGAGCACGACAACCGAATCGGGCCAGTTCAGCAGATTCGGGATGACGACGCCCACGCCCTTGCCGCTACGTGTCGGTGCTGACAACATCACCGACAGCTGACCCTGCAGCGAGAGGAACTTGCCGCCGTGCCGCCCGACGAGGATGCCTGGCCTGCCTGTGCCGTTCAGACCCGCAAGGCGTACCTCAGCTGCGCTGGCAAACCGGGCACTGCCGTGAAGCGCTCGCCGCCGCTGGCTTGCCGCGACGAGTGCCACCGGCAGGATGACGAGCAGACCGCCTGCTGACACACCGATGGCTGCCCAGAGCTTCCTGCGCAGCGGCGGATCGTCGGCGTACAACTGCCAGTACTGGACGATGCTGGTGAGCTTCGCCTGCGCGGGGTTCGCCTTGTTCAGCAACAGGAACAGGGCGGCCGACAGGTACGTCGCGGCGCAAGCCAGGACCGCATAGCTTGCAAGCGCGAAAGTCCCGGCCGCGATCTTTCTGCCGGTCGACCAGGCTACCGAGGGCAGGGCTCCCGGGCTGCTCATGGCAGGGCGTCCGGTCTGTCACCCAGCCGCATCAGGCGGTGTGCGCGGGGCTCGTAGGAGATCTCGGAGATGAAGCGTCCCCGCTCATCCCGGTCGAACTGCACGATGATGTCAATGACCAGGATAAGCAGCCGCTTGATCTCGTCCATGGTCATGCCGCCGCCGGCACCTGATTCGCGAATCATCAGCGCCATCTGTTCAATGGCCAGGGCGCAGCTGCCGGCGTGGACGCTGGTGATACTGCCGGGGTGGCCAGACGCGGCCAGACGGATGAACTGGAAACACTCTTCACCACGGACTTCGGCCAGGAAGATCCGGTCGGGCTTCATGCGCAGACACGCCTCCAGCAGGGACTTGGCCGTCACGCGGGCCGTGCCTTGGCCGTCCTTGCTGTAGAACAGGTGAACGACGTTCAGGTGATGGGGCAGCGTGAGCTCCGCCGTGTCCTGGATCGTGATCAGACGCTCCTGCCTGGGGACTTCTTCGATCAGGCCCTTCATGAAGGTCGTCTTGCCCGAGCCAGTCCGTCCGCTGACGACGATGGTCTGGCGCTCGCGTACGGCAAGCCGCAGGAAGTCGGCGTAGCGACGCGCCTCCTGGAGCTGACACAGTTCGGCCTCGAAGGCCCGCATCTCATCGCTGCCCTTCGCAGCGCTGGCCGTGCGATCGAACAGCCCTTCCTGTTCAAACGCGCGCAGGTCCTTGATCAGCGATGCGGGCTTGCGCAAGGTGATCGAGACCGTGCCGCGGGGAACTGCCGGTGGGATGGCGAACTGCACACGTTCGCCGGACGGCAGTGTGGCCGACAACAGCGGGCGCTCCTGGTTGATTTGTTGATCGCAGAACGTCGCCACCGCGGTCGCCAGCGACAGGCACCGCTCCACCGTCATGTCCGGCGCAGCCACCACCCGCCAACCCATAGCGCTTTCCACGAGCAGCTCGCCGGGTCGGTTCAGGCAAACTTCCTGCACGCTCGGCGAGTCCAACTGCTCGCGCATGGGCCGCAGAAACTCGACAACGGATGTAGCGTCCCCGTGCCATGCGGTTTCGCCAACTGCGCAGTCAGGAAGTAGTTCGGACATGGCGTCAAGGCCGTGCCGGCCCCTCCGGGGTGGGCACCAGGGCGTACACGCTCGAGAAATCGACATCTCGCGCGACGTAGATGCCGACAATGCCGCCCTGGTTCTGATAGATCAGCGGCGGAATGTTGATAGTGCTGTCCAGCACCTTTTCGGCCAGCTTGCTGCTGTTGGCCGTGGTAGAGGGCAGCACGATGGTGTCGCCCTGGCGGTCGTTGGACTGCTGTTGAATGACGAGTTTCACCGAGTCGTCGATGAGCGAGAGCAGCATCGCAGCGCCGATCCGCTCGCTCCAGCGGTTGTCGACATGGCCGTCAATCCCGGATTCGCCGAGTTGCCCGGTCGCTGGCGAGTCGATGTCGACGGTCACTCCGAGCGGCGTGCGTACGCGCGTCCACAGCACGGGGATACGCACCATGCCGGGGCGAGCCGTGGTGATGCGGTACTCGCCATCCAGATGCGAGCCGCGCTCGATCAGCAGCACGCGCCCGTCGTCGCCGTACACATTGCGCTGGACCACGCAGCCGACCATGCCGGAACTCGCCGTGACGATCCGGGTCTTCAGGGCGCAGGTAAATGCGGTTCCTTTAGGCAAGGTGAGGCTGCGGTTGCCGAGCATGGACGCGGCGGCCTTTGGCGTCGAGGATCCGAGGAACTGGCCGCCGAGCAATCCGGCGTGTGCGGGGAAGCCGTAAGCGTTGGGCGCGGGCATGCCCGACGGTGCCATCGCCGGCAAGGTACTGCCGCTGTTGGCCAGGTCGGCCGTTCGGTTCAGGTTATCCAGCAGACTTTGGAGCTGGCGTTGGTAGCCCTGGAGATTGCGTGATGTGGCATCGAGTGGATCACGAGGATCGGTGGCGGCTTCGCCGGCATCGACAGGCCCGTGCGTTTCGACCGCACGAGGCACAGCGCCGATGGTCGGACCCTGGCCTGGTCGTATGCTGACGAGGAGCACTGGCGCGTCTTCAGGCAGTAGCGGTTTGATGCCTGAGGGGTTCGATGGGCCTGATCCCGTCCGGCGAACGCCGATCGGCTCCGCCAGCTCGTCTTCGGTTGGCACCAGCGCAGGGACTCTTGGCGCTGGCGTGGATGAGCCGGGGGATAAAGCAGTTGCCGCCGCCCCCATGTCGAGCCTGCGCGGCTCGCTGGTCGCCGCAGCCGGCTTGTCGCGGACCATCTTGCCGTCGTCCGCATGGGGCGTCGTGGTCTTGGCTGTGAAGCGCTGAATCGCCAACGCTGAGGCGACCACCAAGCTGCTGACGAGCAGTACGACAGCCACCACACCCTTCTTGGAGACGGGCTGCCGCTGCGGGGCTGCGACATCGGGAAGGCCCATTTCGCCGGGCAACGGAGAGAACGAGCCTCCACCCGTGCCGGGAGGCTCTGCTGCGCCTGCGCCGCCCTCGATGCGCGGTGGATCTGCTGTCATGGGGCACCTCCTGTGCGGTCGGATTGAAGGACTGCTTGTGCTGGCCGTCCTGGTTGCTCTGCCGCCCTCAGCGCGCGGCGCAGGCCAGGCACCGTCGTTGACTCTTCGGGGGGCACGCCGTCGAGGTCGAAAGCCTCGTTCCAAAGCCCCACGACAGCGGTTCCTGCGCGCAGCATGAGGCGGCGGCTCACCCGATCGACCACCAGCAGGTCATCCTCCATGCGCGCGTTGACGAGCGTCTCGCTGCCGTCGCCAAGGACATGGAACACCGCGGGCACCTCACGATTTCCGGGGAAGCGCAGGTAGGTGAAACGACCGTCATCGAAGGCCAGGGTCGGCACGATGTCCTGGGAGTGAGCGCCTTCAGCCAGGGCGTACTGGGTGTTGAGCACGGCTGGCTTCGCTTGCAAGCGCTCCGATACCAGTTGCTCCGGCGAGGGGCGTGGAGGCAACGGCGCAAGTGGGACGTTCAGCGCCGGCGTGGGCTGCTTTACCTGCGCTTGCGCTACAGGGGCAAGGGAAGGGGCAGGGAGGGGCGGCGCCTTGACGACGAGCCGGTAAAGCGATGGCCGCGGATCCTCGTCACTGAGGACGAAGAACCGGAAGTTGTGAACCCGCCGGTTGGTCACGACCGCGAGATTGTTGGGCGCGGCTGCCATGCGCTTGGGCTTGATGAACAGTGTCCGTCCGCCGGGCTGTGCTGCGATGCACCAGGCGGACTCCGCTTTGGCGCAGTCGCCGCCGACGCCTGCGCCTACCTCGGCGATGGCCTCGTCCGCGTCGAGCACTACCAGGGTGACAACACCACGCTTTACCGGGACCGCGACCACGGCATGCGGGTCGTAGAGAACCTCGCGAAGGCGTGCATCGGTGGCCTGCGCCGCCACTCCATGTCCCGTGGTCCCTTGCGCCGCCATTCCTGCGCTGCTGACCAGCAGGCAGCAGACCGCCGCAAAACGTGCTGCTGCCTTCATGGCCTACCTCCTACTGCTGTGGTGGCGATCTCGGGATCGGATCGATAAGCCAGAACGACGAAGCCGAAGGGGTTCTCGAGGCGATCCCGCTCCTTGGCGAAGACTCGAGGTTGGTACTGGAACACGACGCTGGCGACATGTCGTGTGGTGACATCGGGCAGATTGCGGTCTGCAACGCGTACCACCTTGTCGTAGGTGACTGTGGCCTCTCCCTTGTTGACGCTGCGCCCCGATGCGGATAGCCGGACGCTGACAATGCTGATGCGCCAGTCCTCGGTCGCGCCGACCTTTTTCTGCAGGGCGCTGTCGCCTTCGAACTGGCGGTTGTAGTCTGCAAACACAGCTGGCACGGCCATACGTGCGACCTGGTCGAAATCGCGCTGCAGGAACATCCAGCTATAGCCCTCTCGCGCTCGAACGAAGGCGGCCAGGTTGTGCTTGTCGAGCGCATCCAGCGGGGGCACGGTCTCGACGCTGAGCCGCTGCTGGATGGTGGTCTCGCCGGTGAGCCGGTCCACCACGATGGGGATCTCGACCACCTGCCGCAATGGACCTTGAACACAGACCGCGGAGATCCCGGTCAACCCGATGAGCATACCGGCGCAGGCGACCCACCAGGCGCGTCGCTCAGAGCATTCGAGCATCAGCGCGCGGTCAATCTCCCAGGCGGCGTTGGCACTGATCGAGTTCGCCGTTTCAGCGGCGCCGTGATCGTTGTTGCCTTGATCAATGAGATCGGGCAATGCAGCGGCTGGTCCTGGCATCAGGAGTGCACTCATGGCTGTTCCTCATAGGGCCGCGCGGTCGCGCGGCTGGGGCTGGGTTCAGGGTAGGTAGTCGGCGACCTTCCCTGTACGGGTCAGCATCTGGTATTGACGCTCTCGATCGCGCGACCGCGCGATGCGTTCCTCACTGTCCGACATGCCCTGCAGCATCTGTATCTGGGACATCTCATGGTTCAACAGGGCGTTCTCTGCGCCGATGCGCGCCTGGATCTCCAGCACGGCCTTCTGGTCAACCGTGGCATTGATCTGGCGCATCAAGGATTGGATCTGGGTGAGCCGGCCCGCTGCCGACTTCATGGCGTCCTGCAGCATGCCCTTTTGCTGGTACGGCTGGGCCAGCGTGGCTTGGCAGCGTGTCTGATCGTCACCGCTGCGATCCAGGCAGTTGTAGACCATATGCCGATCACGCAGTGCTTTTGCGGTGCCGTTGAGACCCGAGTAGCCGGCGGTGTTGACTGTGTTGATCAGGGTGTAGGCCTCGGCCGGCACATAGTTCTGCAGCAGCGGATTGTTGAAGACATCACCGAGGTTGCGGATGCCGCTGATGCTGCGGAGCTGGTCCTGCAGCTGGACGATCTGCTGCACCTGGTTGTTGATCGCTGTGATGTCGTTCATCACCTGCTGGACGGTCTGGATCAGGTTGGCGGCGTCGATGACCGGAATGCCTTGTGCCTGCGCTCGGTGAGGGCTGAAGGCGCCCACGAGGATGCAGACGGCGGCGACCATACGGAGTCGGGTGTGCATGGCAGTGCTCCTGTGCTGCGGCTATGCCCGGCCGCGCATCGCGGCGAGCTTGTAGGCGGCGGTCCGTGCCGCGCCGTACCCGTGTCTAACGGCGGCGCTGGCACCAGAGGCTGCCGCGCCGGCGGCCTGACCCACCGCGTACGGCGCCCCAGTGCCGGCTCGAACGACGCCGCCCTGAGTGCTGCCGGCCGCCCCTCTTGCGAATGACGCTGAGCGCAGCCCCGAGACCATCATGACGTTCTGGATCATCTGGACGCCTTGCTGCACGGCGGCGCCGCCGGTCAGTGCCGAGGCCAGGCTCGGCGCCTGAAAGCACAGGATCGCCATCAGGATCATCACGATGCAGTACTTCAGCGACTCGGCGACGACGTTGAATGTGGGGCCGAGGAAGCCGCCTTGGGACTGGATGGCCTGGACGATGCTGTCGCCCATGTAGGCACTGAGGCCCAGGGAAAAGAATGCGAACCAGGCAAGCACCACTGCATTGAGAACCATAGACAGCCAGCTGTCAAAGAACCGGGCTGTCGGTCGCCAGGCGAGGCAGAGGATGAACAGGGGGCCGACTGCCAACGTGAACGTCAAGAACACCTTAGCTAGCGTTACGACGAACAGCGCCAGGCAGAGGAAGATGACGTTACCGAAGGCGGTGACGACGGCCGCGAACACCAGGTCCAACCGCGTGATGCCAGCATCCTTCAGAAGATCGACAACGAGCTGACTGGCGCTTTCATTGAAGTCATCCAAGAGGGCATACGGACTGGCGATCGCCGCGGGATTTGCAGGCGGAGGCAGAAACGTCGTAGCGACGCCCGTCGTGAGCGCGTTAGCCGTGTCGGCCACGCTGGAGATGTAAACACCCGAATGCAGGGCGAACGCGAGCACCATGCCGATCTTGAAGACCTTCCAGATGAATGCCGGGACGGTGTCCGACACCTCGTTGCGCAGAACTGCCCATCCGAACAGTGCGACCCAGATCGTCATGGCAGACAACGCGACGGGCGTGATCGCAGTCATCAGCGCCGCCACGACGCTGACCACATAGGTGTTCAAAACACCATCGAACTGCGACCCGACCCAGGCGAACATGATGGGTCCTTACTGAACAATACTGTTGGGCAGTGAGTGGAGGCTGATGCACCTGCTGCCAAGGTCTGGCCGCTCGCACTGCAGCCACTGGCCCTTGGACTTCACGATCCACTGCCTCGGTCGCTTCTCAACGCCAAACGACGAGGCGCGACAGGTTTCCGGCCGGGCATAGAACTCGGTGCATTCGCGAATGCCGTCCTTGGTTTCGACCATTCGCCAGCCGGATGCCGTGCACGTGGGGCGTGTTGCAGGGCAGGGCTTGCCGAGCGTCGCGCTGGGCAGCGGCGGTGTCTCGACCCTGGTAGTGCCGTCTGGGCTCCGCGTCACCGCCTCGTTGCCTTTGACAAACTGCGCGCAGGCGCCTGTGGCTGCCAGTGCAAGCGCACTCAGCGCTGCGAGATGCTGAACTGCGTTCATGCTGCTCTCCCGGAATTGCGAAGCCTTCGATCCTGAACCTCTCGCAGGAAGACGGGAAGCCATTGAAACGGATCGTTGCCATGGCGTTCACGCACGGCGTCGAGCACGGCCACGTTGTCGGTGGTGCCCGAGAGGACGGCGATGAAGTCATCCAGGCCGGCCAGGTCCAGTTCGCAGATTGCGCTGGCATGGCCTTGCTTCACCAGGAATCGCCGGCCGCCTTGCGCGCTGAGGCCGCGAACGATGTCGAACTCGGCCTGGGTGAGCCCGAAGCCTTCGACATACTCCTCCCGCACCGCCTCGGGATTGGCTAGGAAGATCTTGGTCACGCTCTGCTCGATCATCGTGCGGCCGATGGGGTGGCGCAGCACGTCGGACGGGCTCTGCGTGTCGAAGATGCCCAGGCCGTTCTGCTTGCGGATCGTCTTCTGTTTCTGCTTGGCGAAGTCGCTGAAGATCTCGTGGTCAAGCGCCTTCCAGAATTCCGAGATCACATAGATGAGCCGCTCGCCGTTGACGAGCTCTTCCATCACCTGCAGCAGGTACATCATTACCGGTGTGCGGACCTCGGGCAGGTCCAGGACCTCGGTGGTGTCGAAACCGATGACTGCCGCGGCCTGCAGGTCGAGCAGCCGGTCGTCGGCTTCGTCGAACACCCAACCCAGCGCGCCACCCTGGCACCAGCGGCCCAGGCGCTCAAAGAGACTGTTCTCACCGGACTTGGGCAGGTTCTGCCGCACGGTCGAGAACCGGCGCAGCGGTGCCGGCATCATCGCCACAGCCCGGACTGCATCGGCGATCGCGCGTTCGTCGGCGGGTAGCAAGGGCAGGGCAGTGGTGGCGATGCAGGTGCGGACCAGCTGCTCCCAGAACTGGATTCGCGCTGGCGTCGGTTCGCGTTGCAGCGGGTTGCAGCCTGTGGGCTTGCCTGCTTCCAGCGTGAAGTAGCGGCCGCCCAGCGCACGGATGGCGATCTCGCAGCCGCGGTCCAGATCGAAGAGCACCAGGCGCGGGGCGGGGTTCCATTTGCGCGTGAGTGTCAGCAGGAACATCTCCAGCGTGGTCTTGCCGACACCGGTCGAGCCGATGATCAGTGTGTTGCCCGGCAGCTTCTTGTCGGCCGAGTCTTCGCCTTCCGGGCTGCTGTGCAGATTCAGATAGAACGGTTGGCCGGAGGGCGTGCGCAACAAGGCCACCGCTTCACCCCAGGGATTGCCATCTCGTTTGCCGCTGGCGAAGTTGTGCGCACTTGCCAGGGCCGCGAAGGCGCGTGAGGACAGCTTGGCATCCCGAGGCCGCCATTGCCAGTTGCCGGGCATCTGGGCAAACCAGGCGGCATCCGCCACCAGGTCCACAGGCGACAACTGCAGGCTCGACGCTTCTCCGACGGCGCCAATGGCCTGCGCGGCACGCCGGCCTGCGTCGGCCAGATCTCGGCCGAACACGACCAGGCTGTAGTGGTACTCGCCCATGCAGAACTGGCCATCGCCGAGGTCGTTCAGCGCCGTGTCCATGTCGGCAATCTGGCTCGCCACCACGTCTTCGCTGGCGATCAATTGATCCCGCTGCAGTTCCAGCGCCCGCATGGCGTCGCGGCGGGGCAGGATGGAGAAGCTCTGCGTCTCGATGAACTCGCTGGCTTCATAGAGCAGCGCGTTCAGAATGCCAGGCTCGACCGCATCAGCGTACTCCTTGATGTCGACCAGGGCGGCATAGCGACGGGTGTCGCCATGCCTCAGTTCGAGCTTGTCGCCGCCGAAGAACAGGCGCACCGTGGGCAAGGCCCGGTAGAGCGGGCCGACCGCCATCGGCACAGGGTCCGAACGACCGTTGACCAGGTAGCCGAGGAACTCGGCCACCTCAGAGTAGTTGCGCCCGCCCTGTTGCCGGGCGCCAAGTAGCCGAGGGCCGAAGCCTCGGAGCACGCGTGCTACCAGCGCCGACCGCTCTTCCATGACGCGCACGGCGTCCGTCTGTGCCTCGGCAATGGCGACCCGGGAACGCGGCCTGGCCCTCAGCGCGCGGCTGAGGCGCGACGCGGTAGGGCGGTAGACCAGCGTCAGGTAGAGCTCATTGCTCATCATCGGCTGCTCGCCGAGTCTGGTCTGATAGGCCCGGGACAGATCGCGGGCAAAGCCCGGCGCCTTGGGGTCTTGCAGATGATCGGCGATGTGGCGGTGCAGGCGATGGGTCCAGACGGCCCACTGGCCGCCGGCCAGGTTGCGCAGCAGGCTGCACAGCGCCTCATGTCGCTCCGCGATCTGGTGCTCGTCTGCGCATTCGAAGGCCATGCCCTCCAGGCGCCAGACCCGCAGATAGTCCCCGCCGCGTGTGATCACGTCGTGCGGGCTGAGCAGCGACGAGAACGGCACGAAAGCGGCGACGGGGTTCTCTGCGCGGGCCCGCGCCCAGTGCCGCGGCTGGGCCTTGCGGCGCCATGGCCAGCGGGGGGCTGCCTCGGTAGGGCTAGATATGCCAAGCATCGCGAACTCCTCGATACAGGTGGGGGGAATAGCTGCGCGCGCGCCAGAGCCGGTGATTGCGGTCATGCAGGCGAAGCTTCAGGGCGACGAAGACTTGCCTGAAGCGCTGGTCGTCCTGCGCGCTCACGTAGCGCATCCAGAGCCATGAGGGGCCAACGGCAGCCAGGACGCACAGGGCGATCCACCAACTGACCAGAATGCCGCCCCACACGATCAACAGCATGCCGGCGCCGAGCAGCACGACCAAGGGGGTGAGCGGGACGCCCAGCGTCATGGCAGGCCGCGTCGCGCCCTTGTAGATGGCTTCGCGTTGCATCGCAGTCACCGCCGTGGTTCAGCTCACAATGAAGGCGGCAAACGCGCCAGCGCCACCGATCAGCGTGCCGCCAATCAGGATGTTCGCCACATCGACCAGGCGCGCCGCCTGAAAGATCATCTTGAACCCTGCCCAGATGATGGCGATGGTGACCACGGCAATCGACACCACCACCAGGATGGCGTTGACGTTCGTGACCGTAGTGTTGATCTTGTCGAATCCCTGGGCGAGGGCGGGCTGCGCCAACGTCCCCAGCAGCAGCGGAACCAGTGCGGGTGCGGTCTGGCGGATCAATGCAGTGAGCTTCTTCATGGCTTCTCCTTCGGTTGAGCCGTGGTGGATGGGCGGGCCAGGTCGCCAGCGGCGGCGGCGACCTTGCGTACGTAGCCGTGGTTGAATCCGGTGACGAAGTTGCCGCTGTAGTAGCAAGACAGCGCCTGTCGCAGTGCGGTCTGCTCCGCACTCGGCAGCCTTTGGGGCGCGGGGACCCTGGCCATGCATTCGGTCAGCACCGTTTGCATGGCGCTCAGGTTGGTACAGGGCTCGAAGGCCGTGTTGACCGTCAGACCCAGGCGCTCGAAGTTGCCCAGGTTGATCTGGCCGAGCCCCACGCTGAAGTTCCAGCCGGTGGCTTGCAGGGCCTGGGCCGTGGCCAGCGCTTCAGCGCGGTCGCGGGGCTGGCGCGCAAGCTGGCCGCCGACCACGCCGATCGCCCAGGGGTTGAAGGCGCTTTCGACGCTGACCAGCGCGCGTGCCGTGTCGGCATGCAGTTGTGGGGCACAGGCCAGGGTCAGCGCGAGGAAGGCGGAGGCATCCATGGTGCATGGCCTCAGTTGCTTGAGTCAGCCGGTGGGGCGGGTGGAGGCTGGGTCGCGATCCAGGCGGCGTAGTCGTCGTCGAATCTCGTGTCCCAGCGGCCGAGTTGGGCCTTGGCTGCTGGGCTGAATTCGGTCACGGTGTTGCCGTCCATGGTCCACCAGGTGCGAGCGAAGGGCGTGCCATTGATCGTGACGGACACGGCGCCGGTGTAGTCGCAGTAGTAGCGGGGGCCGTTTGGGCCATCGACGACCCGTGTGTACTGGGGTGGGCAGAAGCTGGGCGCGATGGCCCAAGCGTGGCCGGCGGTGTTGCCGCTGCCGGCCATCGCGCAGCTGGGGAAGGCCTTGCCCCGGGCCAGGTCTCGCAGCAGTTGGGTGATCGTGGGCACGCATTGGGGGATGGCGCGCCAGCTTGGTGCGGCGAGGCAGAGCAAAACCTGGCACCCGTCGACCGCTGCGGCGGGCGTGCTCGTGCCCATCAGCGCGGCGAAGGTCGTCAGCGTGGCAACGCCGCCGCGGATCCGGCGGATGGGCGTCGCAGCGGCATCCCTTCTGGATGGGCTGCGCCGCGCGGAGGTCAGGCAGGTAGTCATGGCGGAGTTGGCAGTAGTGGATACCGAGGGGTTTCGCATCAGGGCGCATTGCTGCGTCCTGTACGGAAACTCTAGGTGCCAAAACGGCTAACTCGTGTGATGACTTTTGACGAAGAATCAGCGTAGCTGCCGAAGCAGCACGTCGAGATTCGGCGCATCGCATTGGGAAGCTGGGATCGGTATCGCCCCACAGTGCTGGGGGCTAGATTGGCTGCGAGGTCGGGCGCAGTCAACCCATAGCAGCCCACCAGCGTCTCGGCTTCGGCTGTGCAGCGGGTGCGGCCAGTCAACCGGTCCACTGCCGAGGGCTGCGCTCGGCAATTTCCGGACGTTCGCGAACGTCACATATGCGGCTGCTCGGTTGAGGAGGTATTGCCACCAAGCGAACTGGCGCCGTGACGCGAAGGCAAGAGTTGGAGGCGCGCCTAGCTATAGGCCGCGCCTTCAGTCTTCATCGTCGAAGACTCCACGCGCGGTTGGGAGGCCGGCCCGCATCCGTTCCATGCCCCGCGCGTACCTTTCCACGGCAATCTTTGCCAGCGAGTCGGCTTGCAGAATTGGCAAGAGCGCTTGGGTGCGCGTCAGCAGGTGCTCAAGATCGAAGTACCTCTCCAGATCCCGCGGATCGATGTGATAGGTTGTCCTAGCCACTCGATCACCCAAGGCCTGGACAGTTCCTGTTCCAAGAAACTTGGGTAGAAGAACCGTTAGCAAAGCGTCGTCTTCAATCGCCAACGCAAGTCTCGCGCGCAGAGGCGCCGGATCGCTCCAACTTGACCAGTTGAATAGAACCAGTCCAGCATCGTCGCTTGTCAGCAAGAGCCGCAAGTCGGCGGCATCAAGCCGCGAGACCACTGCGGCCTTCAAGTCCAGGACAGTAGCGTCGTCGATCCCGGCCATCCAGTCCTTGCGTTTGCTCGGATCGGAGACGGCTTCACCCAGGCGTCCGACAACATTGATCATGGTTGAGTACGACTGGCCCTCTCGAATGCAGCGACGGAGAAGTCCGGCCCTTCCAGCCTCGGGAATCCGTTCGAGAAGGTGATTCAACAGCCACATCACACGCCAGGAGTTCGGAATTCGCATGGTGCCGCCGCGATCGTCTGTGGCGGTCAGCAGGTCCTCGTCGAGAGTGAAGACTGCTTCAATCAGGCGCTCCGCCTGCTGTGCGGCTATGTCGTCCGGTCCCAATTGACTGAGACGGTCCACGTAGTCCCGTGCCTTTGACCTGCCGTCCGAGCGGGCGACCCGCTTCGCGGCCTTGAGGGTCTCGATCAACACAGGGAGATCCGACGAGAGCTCTAGGAACTTTGTAAGTTCAGCCTGCGTCAAATGGTCATCAGGCACACCGAACTGGAAGAAGATGTCGAACAGATCAGGCGAGCAGACGCGAAGTTCCTGGCGCCAGAGCGGCAGGAAGTCGCTGCCATAGCCCATCCTGCCGATGGCAGATTCAACCTTCGGAAACAGCCGCTCCATCAGCGCCTTTACTGGCGCGCGGTCGCGCTCATTCAATGCACCCAACCATCTTTGATGGAATTCTGCAATCGCTTCGCGTTCGGGACCGGCGCGCCCGATAACCCCTGTGAACATTTCCTTGTTGTCGCGAATCGCTTCATAGGCCGCGGGCAAAAATACTCGAACAAACTCTAGAGCAATGTAGTCGACAGGGTTGACCTCGCCTGCAACGGGCGGATAGGTGACGGCCAACGCATTGATCAAGCGGATGATGTCCCGCGGCTTTCTGATGAAGTGATCCAGCCCATCAAGATAGACGTTGCCCCAATACGTGGAATCGAACTTAGCGGCCGGTAACGAGTCGATCAGGGCATCCAAGTCGGCGAAGAACTTGCGCTGTAGGCGCGGCCTATCGACTGCCGGGAGAGCAAACGATGCCTGGACAATTTTCTCCAGGTAAGCATTCCCATCGACATTCAGGGACTTCGCCAATGCTTCGGCAACGACCAGCTTGTCGAAGGACAGCAAATAGATGACGTTTGGGAAGTCAGCCAAGGCCTTGACGACTTTGAAGACCTCACGGATTTCGTCTGGAGTGAGTCGATCCAGGTCATCGATGATGAACAGGACTCGTCTTGCCGATGTCTGCAAGAGCTGGGCGATTTCCGCTTTGAGCTGCGGCACATCCTTGGTTTTTCGCTTGAGCAGCTTCATCAGGGCGTTGACTGGCTTGTCAATCCAGGGCGTGCCGGTCGAAAGCGCAACCGCTTTGGACAACGCACCCGAATATTCCGCCATGAGTTCGCCAATCTTCAAAAGGGTGGCCGATTCGTTGCGGAGCTTGGCTCCGAACTGCGACAGCAGTTGCGACGCCAGTTGATCGCGCCCATTGAACCACCAGGGATTGAACTCGATGATGATCGGACAGTCGTTTTCACGGATGGTCTGCAAATCGAACTTCACCAGGTTGAGCAGGCTCGACTTACCTGCACCCCAGGGGCCGTTGATCGCCATCACCAGGCCGTGCGGGCTGGGGGTCACTCGAATGGCCTTAGCAAGATTGCTTGCGAAGCCTGCGAATCCGTACGCATCCTGCTTCGGATCGGTAACGGGGATGTCAGAGCTGAGTTGTGCTTTGTAGTTCATTGCTTCCCTTGAGAATCTTTGCTTCTGTGCGTTCAGTGGGCTCGATTTGAACCTGCCTCGTCTGCATGAGCGAAGGACGATTTGGCTGGCTCGTCGACTGGACTACGGGCCACGAACAAGCGCTGACGGCCGGCGGCGCCTATCGAGCGCCGAACGGCGACTGGCGCGGTGCGGCGACCGGCTGCTCAGCGGCTGCCGGCATCGAGCCCAGCCCGCGGGCATAGCGAGTAAATCGGACTCCGCACGGCACCGCCTCCGACCACTTCGGCCAGTACGGCGCGCAGCGCCTCGGGGCATTGCGGGAACGTGATGCCGAACTCGGCCAACAGCCTGCGCATGCGGTTGATCGGTGCGGTAGTTTTTCCTTATGCCCTCACGCAGTCGATGCACGGCGAGATGCCCCTGGCCCTAGAAGCTTCCGTTGAAGACAAGACTCCACTGCCGGTTGGACTCTTGGACATCGTTGCGAGCCTGTGCAGACAGCGCGGCCGCGGCGTGGCTGTAGGCGTACTCAACGGCCATCACGAGCGCTTGCCGCTGGGCTTGCGTGTCAGTGGCTGCGATTTGCCCGGCGATGCCACATGGGTCTTGCAGGTAGCCACAAGCGCCGCGCAACAAAACGGCGAAGAAGTCATGCAGGCATTGGCCATACGTCTTCGCGCCCACGCAGACGCCTGAAGAGGCTAGCACCATGTCGGTGTAGAAGCTACGAATTGGTAGCGACACAGCGCGCGCATGCTTCCACGCCTTGATAAGCTGCGAGACCTTCCGCAGCTTGTTGCCGCTGGCTATCTGCGCAGCCGCGAAGTACCGGTCATGGACCTGCGGGCTCGTCTCGAACCAGCCGCCAGCTCCGTCGGGGATGAGGTAGACGGGGCGCTGCCCGCCCTTGTCAAAGCGTGAGAAAACCGCCGGCACGACGTCCAAGCTCTGGCGGGTGCTGCCGAAGGCCAGGGCCGCCGCCAGGCCATCCTTGCGGATCGCCGAGGAGGTGAAGCGGCCACGCAGCTCGGCTAGCACGTTCTGGATGACGGTGTCCGAAGAAACCAACTTGCCGCCCCAGAGCACCTCCTCCTTGCGCAGCACCACCATGACGTCCAGATCGCTGTAGCGCCTGATGGCGGTGCCGCGGCAATGGCTGCCGATGTTCTGGACGACCGAGACGGCGAACGCCTTCTCCAGGCGCGCTCGCACCGAGGCGCGGTGCAGCTTTGCGGCCGAGAGTTCGGAGTCCAGCGGCTGGATGCGGCTCGCCAGCGCGAGCATGTTGAACTGGGGGTGTCGAAGCGCCTGCATGCAGCGTCCGCCTTCAGGCCACTGCCGTGTGCTTCTTGAGGTAGTCGCTCACCAGGTGCTGAGCGCCAGCGTTCATCTGGGCTTCCAGGTCGTTGCGGCGGTATCGGTAGAGGAAATCGAACACCAGCGGGCTGGACACACGGTGGCTGAAGATGGCGTCCTGCAGCTCGCGCGAACGTTCTGCGGCCGCACCCTCGTCCATGCCGGCCGCGGCGCTCTTCCACAGTTTTTCGGATTCGGCCTTCAGGCGCACCAGCGTGTCGATGGTGTCACCCTGCCGGTACTGCTCACGCAGCGCCCAGGTTATGACGGGCATTGCCGGCACCAAGACGGTCAAGATCAGCGCCTCTAGCTTGAGATCCATCGCCAGGCTCCATAAGCTCAGCAGCACGATCACCACAGCCAGCCCCCAGGACATCACAGCGCCGTAGGTCTTTCGCACACTGCCGTCGTACAGCAGGTTCTCGCGCTGGCAGAGGATGCGGCCGACCGGCAACGGCACCTGGGCGACGGCCACCGGGTACCAGTCCCGCAGCCGGCGCTCGCCGTCCTCGTTAAGGGGCTTTTCCGATAGCTCGAACACCTCCTCGTGGTCGACGTTGCCGCCGACCAGGAAATCGTTCGGGGGCATGTCCAGCACCGCACAATCGAACTCCTCCTGGAGTTTGGCCGCGCATTTCATGCGCGCCTTGTGCCAGCGATCGAGGACCAAAATCTCGCACAGCCCGATGAAAAGCGAGACGAGGGTGATGTAGGCCTTCGCGGCCGGAACCCAGGTGGCCGTAGCCAAGCTGAATACCGGCAAGGACAGCGTGACCAGCACGATGCTGCCCTGGATGCGCTTAGCTCTCGAATAGATGCGCCTTCGGGCGCGCAGCAAGGACAGCATCTTCGGCTGGTTCTGGGTCTCGATGATCGTGTTCAAGGCATCTCCTGTCTTCAAATTTTGACTATACCGGCCCGTGCCCAGCGCCTTGACCTGGGCTGAGGGTGCTCGCCGCCGCCGGCCCAGACATCCGTCGCCAACCACTCCTCGAAGTAGTCGAGCCACTCTGCAGCCCATGGCAGATAGGTTTCGCTGAGCTTCATGGACGCAGACCACTCGTGTGCCTTGGGTAGCCACAAGCACAGCTTGGTGCCGAGCCCCTTGTGCGGGTAGACGTGGGGCAGCGGCCTCGCGCCGGCCAGGGCACGCGGGCTCGGATCCAGCACCAGCAGCTCGGGAGCGCGCGCGACCGTCAGCTTCAGCAGGCAGTGGTAAGTGCGCGACAGGGGCGTCGGCGCCACGTTGAACTCGAAACGCAGCTCGCGTCCGCCAATCAGCCGCAGCGAGGATCCTGGCCACGCCAACGCCCGCAATTCCGCGTACCGCCGCGCGAGCGACGGCAATGGCCGGGACGGGATCATGCGTGGGCGCCGCCGAAATACGTGTGCGCGCGCGCTGGCGTCACGATAGACGACTCGCCGCCGACAATGAAGGCGGCTCTGCCCGCCGAGCGCAGACCGTCACGCCGCTGCGCGGTGTGGGCAAGCACGGCCTGGCCGGCTCGCGCCCCGAAGGCCGACTCGACGGCCTTCGCCACGATGTCCGCGCCCTGCCCGGCATCGATGGTTTTCAGCAGATCGGCCAGGTCGCTGCGCAGCTTCTCGTGCCACTGCCGGAATGCCTGTTGGCGCGGGTTGGTGTTCATCGACGCGGCCAGGTTGTCGGTCAGCGCGCACGGGTTGTTCAGAAACCAGAACTCGCCGCCGCCGGCCAGCGTCTGGCGCTCGAACAGGAAGGGGATGAGCTCGACGATGTCCAGGAACAGGTCCAGCGGCCCGTCGTGCACCTTGGGTGCCAGGATGGCATACGCCTTGGCGATCAGGCTGGTGAGGAACACTGAGGTGGGCGCCAAACGACTCGCGCTGGGAACGTCGACGAAGGCGTGATTGCGGTGGACCTTGGCGAGCTGGACGAAGCGGCTCAGCAACCGGCCCAGCACATCCTGGGCATCTGGCAGCGGCTCGACATCGGCCTTGCGGACGGAATCCAGCGCGTACGACAGCGCTTCGACCGCGCGGAACGTCGGCGTCACCTTTGCGATTTCGTCGAAGCCCAGGCAATACCCCTTAGGGTTCGTCGCCAGATAGTGCTTCAGCTCGCGGTCCGGGATGCGGCCATGGTGCTCGCCGAAGGCCAGCGCATGCATCGGATCGTCGATAACGGGCGCAAAGTCGGCGCACATGCCGCCTGCGTAGGTCAATGTCACGCAGCGCTCCCACTTCTTGATCGACAGGCCGTGGCGGTCAGCGTAGCGACCCAGGACGGCGAAGAGGTGCTGCAACAACAGCGACGGGCCGGTCTCGCCGCCGTAGCGGGCCAGGGCACCGCGCGACAGGCGAGCCACCAGGTCGATGTCGAAACCCTCGCGGCTGGCATCCAGCGGGCGAACGATCGTGCCCATCTGGCGGGAGCCGTGGGCGTGGACGTCCGTCAGCGTCCCGGCGAACTCGGGGCACTCAGTCAGGTACTCGCCGGTGGCCACGTATGCGCGCTCCAGTTCGGCCAGCTGCGTGGCCGTTGGCTCGAAGGCCTTGGCGATCGCCTCCGTGAGGTAGGTGAACCGCGCCGAAGCGTCGGTCGTCACATGGCGGGTAGTGACGCGATGGATGTCAGGAGCGTTCATCGGGATGGTCGGCAGGCCAGATTCGGCAGGCGGTAGTAGTTCATGCCACCAGTCTGCGATTTCTTGCGATCAGGTTGGGACATAGTGGGTGCGGGTGTGCTCACCGGCTCAGGGCAAAGCGCCAACTTCCTGACTAACGGTCAAGATCTCCGAACCGAGGTTCGTTAATGGTTCAGAAATCTGAACCGTCGGCCTGCCAAAGCCGACAGAAGGCATGCGATGCTCAGGGACATCACCGCACCGCGTCGAGACACCCCATGTACCGCATCGCCATCATTGAAGACGTTGCCATCGAAAGCGAGCGGCTGAAAGCGCTGATCTGCGAGTCCTTCGACGCCGAGGTACTTCAGGCCTTCACCAAGGCTGAGGCCGAGGACCTGCTCGGCCGGGAGGCGCTGGATCTTGTGGTCATGGACATCGAGCTCGGATCCGGTCCGAAGAATCGCTATGCCGGGCTGGGTCTGCTCAGCGACATGCGCGACAAGCCTTGGCCGACCATCGTGGTCTCCGGCATGCCCGAGGGCAATCTTCGTGGATTGGCCTTGACATTGCACGCCTATGAATTCGTGGCCAAGCCCGTCGACGACCAGGACTTCGTCCACAAGGTCGAGCACGCCCTGAACTGGGATCGGGGCGACCCTGGCAAAGACCTGTTCGGCGCCGACGGTTGGCCCAAGGGGCTAC
>Ga0208398_100557_pt1 | contig 22650 bp, 17 predicted proteins | sample LakWasMe79_HOW10_2_FD_183905 | JGI IMG/M metagenome (GOLD analysis project Ga0208398, IMG submission 183905) | Freshwater sediment methanotrophic microbial communities from Lake Washington under simulated oxygen tension - Sediment Metagenome... | ecosystem: Environmental > Aquatic > Freshwater >...
CGGCGACGAGGGTGATGGCCACCACCCTGGACCGGCCGCGCAGGAAGTGCAGCGCGGCGAACAACACGTAGTACCAGAACTCGTAACCCAGCGACCAGAACGGGCCATTCGAGAACGGCCGCACCGACATGAACCAGAGTTCGTTGACGAAGCAGGCGTTGGCGATGAACCTGAGCCAGGGCATGTCGGCCTGATACCACCAGCCGTCATACAGCGGCGGGGCCAGCCTGGAGCCGATGGCGTCGAGCAACATGGTGACGAGCAAGGCCGGGACGGCGACCGACCAGAGCCGGGCCATGCGGCTGGCGCAGTAGTCGCTCAGGCGGTGCTCGCGCTGTTCGGCAATGTAGGCGATGACGTAGCCGGACAGCACAAAGAAGACCATCACCGCGTCATTGCCCATATCGGCCACGCGCCACAGAAATGGCAGTCCGTTGCTGAAGCGGTCGTAGTTGAGATGGACCACAAAGACCAGCAGCGCGGCCGCAAACCTGGCAAGATCCAGATAGACCGAGAGCGCACGCTTCATGGCGCCGCGCTGCCGGCCGTGCGCAGCGCCAGCCGAGTGCAGCCTTTTTCGCACTGGGGCTGCGGTTCGATCTTGTGCAGTTGGGGGTAGTCCTTGAGCCAGCGTGCGACCGCCCACCGCTCATCATCGCGATCGGCGTCGTCAAGGAACACCGCGGCATTGGGCGCAAAGCGCTCGATCAGCAGGGGCAGGGCCGGATAGCGCGCCGCATCAGCGACAAACCAGGGGGGGCCGTCAATCGCGAGCATGTCGATGCGCAGATCGCTGGGCAGGCCCTCGAGTCCGTACCAGTCGCCCTGCCAGTCGTTCAGCTGGTAGGGTTGCAGGCCGGCGTCAATCACCGTAGCGTAGTCGCTCAGTCCATGTCGGCGCAGCAACTCGCGGGTCTTTTGCCCGTAGACGGCATCGTGCTCCAGGCTGTAGACATGGCCCCGGCCATTCAGCTGCGCGCAGCGCGCAAGCACCAGGGTGCTAACCCCGCTGCTGCACTCCACCATGACCTCGGGAAGTTGGCTCAGGGCATGCTCCATCAGCAGCCGCAGCAGGTCCGGCGACGCGGCCCAGCCGCGCGTGGCGGGCAGGGCGTGCGCGAGCTGCAGTTCCTGTTTGAGGGCCTGCAGCGCTTCAAGCTGCTTGAACAGGTTGTCGCCCACCAAGGGCATCTGCTTGCCAAGCCGGTCGATCGCACTGCTCAGCTTGTGGTACAGCAGCGCTAGCATGGCGATGAACACGATGGACATCAGTACCAGGAGCGCGAGGCTGAGAGTTTCCGATGGCATGAAGGGCTCCGTGACGTTGGTGAAAATACGGTCCGGCGCGCTGCCACGGGCTCAGGGCTTGGGCCCGAGCTCTTTGCCGCCCGGCAACCAGCGCCGCAGGCATTGGGCGCCGTAGTGGCGGGCCGCCGCGGCCAGCCCAATCGGTGAGCGCGGATTGAAGATGATCAGCCCCTGGCGTAGCCGTCGGCCCGACATCCACTCCGCCTTGTAGCTTTCGTCGCCGACCAGGAAGTCGACTTCCTGTGCGTGGTCGCGATCCAGCGCCTGCTCGAACAGGGCGGCGCTGAGCGCCGTACCCACGCCGTGGCGCGCATAGCGCTCGTCGTAGGCCAGCTTGAAGATGGAGCTCGTGCCGGACTTGTGCAGCCAGATCTGCGCCGCAACTGGTCGTTCGTCGAGGTAGCTGATGCCCAAGCGCAGCTGGCCGAAGCGGTGCGCAAATTCGCACAGACCGGGAATGAAGGCCGGGAAGGGTTCCGGGCGCTTCCAGCTGTGCGCGTACACGGTGTGGAAGTCCCGCACCAGGGCCGCGACGCGAGGGGCGGCGGTGCTGGCGTCGCTGAGCTCGACGCGGTAGCCGGGCGTCTTTTCAAGGCGTTTGCGGCTGCGCAGGATGGTGTGCCGCAGCCGCGACGGACGCTGCGCCAGGTATTGCGCCCAGCTCAGTCCCTGCGCCGGGAGATACCAGTTCCAGAAGGCGAAGTAGCGGTCGACCCAATAGCCGCGCTGCAGCAACTCTGCGGTCAAGGCCGTCCAGAACTTGCTCTCGGCGGCAATGGGGTGCAGACGCAGGGTGCTGAAGCTGCCGGCGTCCAGCGCGCTTGCGATGCCCTTGGCGTGCCGGATGGAGTCCGCCGGTTCCGTGGTGATGGGGCCGTAGAGCGCCGTGTAGAAATTCGACAGCGATTCGATGCGGCCGAAGCCCAGCTGGCGCAGCGGCAGCACGGTTGCATTGGTGCCATCACCCGCGCCGACCCAGCGCTGTGTGTTCGCCGCGGTGGCGCAGGTCTGGGCCAGATTTTCAAACCAGGCGAGGTCCTCAAAGACGCTGCCCAAGGTGGCCCGCGCCAGCCCAGCACCGATGGCGCTGGCGCGCAGCGCGGCCAGGCTGGGCCAAGAGGTGCGCTCAGGCTGTGTCATGCGCGCAGCCGTCTTAGACGCTTGCCCAGACCGCGCCAGACTGCAGTGCCGTACTCAAGCAGGAAGTCCCTCAGAAAGGATCGAGACGGGCCGGGATCGTCGCGATGAAGAAACAGGTAGCTGGCGCGCCGGCCTCGCATCAGGCGCAGGATCAGGCCCAACCAGACCCTGCCCAGCGGATCGCGGTCTTCGTTGAACCAGACCGCAGCGTCGCGCTGTTGCATGCCGGGCCTGGCCATGCCGGTCTGGTGGCAGTACTCAAGCAAGGGGATGTTCACGCCATTGACGACACAGAGCCCGATCCAGAAATCGGTGCGACCGACAGTGGGCTCGATGACCCAGAGCGCCCCGGTCTCGTCCTTCTTCAGCTCCAGCGATACCGGGCCGCTCAATGCCAATGGCTCAAAGAAGCGCAACGTTTGCTCATACACGGCCTGATCGATCAGCGACTCGGCAATCGAGGTATGCCCCATCGGACGGGACCTGAGCTTGTGGCCGTCAAAGCGCGCCAGCACCTGGCCTCGGTCCAGATACAAGGCGCAGAAGTGGATGCTGCGGTCATCGCCCGGTATGAAGCGCTGCACCAGGAAGGGCAGGTCACTGGCGTAGCGTTCGAGCAGGCCCAGCAACTCGCCAACGGTTTGCGGCAGCGCGGTCTTGAAGCGGGACAAGGGACGTGAGGGCTTGACGATGACGGGGAAACCGATGGCCTTTGCTGCGGCTTCAGCCTCGTTCGCGTTGTGCAGCACCTTGGTGCTTGGGTAGGCCACGCCTACCTGTTCGCAATGGGCCTCGAGCGCCACCTTGTCCAGCAGCGGTAGCAGGCGTTCGGCGGCATCGCCCCAACTCAGCGCATAGCTCGCGGCCAGTTGCCCCCAGGCGCGGCCAATGGTGCGAACCATGGTGTCGTTGGTCAGAAACAGCACCGGCTTGCCCGGGCAGCGGATGCGCGGGCGCAACTCGAGCAAGGCCTCGACGAGCCCTCGGCCGTTGATGTCGGCGATCGGTACCAGTTCGGCCAGACGGGTACGCACGCCCGGCAGGAGCAGATCCGACTCCAGCATCAGCACTGGCACTGCCCCGTCGCTGAGGGCGCGCACCAGTGCCAGCCCATGGCCACAGGCGCCGATCACGATCGCCGGTGGCTGCTGGTAGCTGAGCATCGTGGCCTGCTGCTTCATGGCTGCGACGCGGCGGACGCTGGCGCGACGGCGGCGCTTGCACCGCCGGCATCGGGTTCGGCGGCGACCACCAAGGGTTCCTGCCATTTGCCAACGCTCTTCAGGCGATCAACCAGATCTTGGCGACTAAAGCCGAGCCGGAGCGCCTCATGGGCTTGTTGCAACGCCTTTTCATACTGCTTCAGGTCGAAGAAGCCCATGCCGATGTTGAGGTGGCTGAAGCCGCTGTCGCCAGCGCGCGTTGCCGCAAGCTCAAGCTGCCGGATCGCATCGGCCTGGCGTCCGGCACCGTCTAGATATTGTGAATACAGGACGCGAACGATGGTGTCGTCGGCACGGAAATACACGGCACGGTCGAAGAAGCATTCGATCGAATAGCGCATGCCGTCGACGTGATGGGTTTTCAGCTTCTGGCCCAGTCGGATCAGGGATATCAGCGCACGATGGTGGTTGGGGAACTTGTTGAGCGTGTAGTCGATGTCGGGCGCGGGACGCGATGTGCTCTCACCTGCAAGCAAGGCCTCGACCTTGGGCGTGAAGTGGCGCAATTCGACGATGGGCAACATCTGGTGTTCGTAGCGATAGTCAAACGGCCCAGCCCCGTGCCGCGCGGTGAGATCGCAGCCCTGCGCTTGCGCCTGTACCAGACCGGGGATCGCCAGCAGCGGAGCCCAGCAGAGCAGGGCGGCCAGGCGGCGGGCTGACGAGGTTGTAGTACGTAGACCGGGAGCCGAGATCATGGAGCACATCATGAGCCTTCTGGTACGGAATGAAGAGGCGACCCGGACTGGCGCTGTCCGGCGTGGGGCAGGGAGGCAATCCAGGACAGCAGCGCATCTTCAGCCTGCAAGTGGCTGCCATCGTTCGAAAAGGTATGGTCGGCAAGAGCCACATCGATCCTTGCGACATTGGGCCGTGCCAGTTGCTCAAGCCAGAGTGGACGCTGCGCTGTGTACTCAAGAAACTCCTTGGCGGTGTAGTCGTCACCGCTCAGAATCAACAGCACCGCGCCCCTGAAGCCCTGCAGCCCGGCCAGCATCAGATCCTGGAAAGAAGGCAGGGGCAGGCTGGATGGTCGCGGCGTCGTTGACCGGGCCAGGCGCAGCGAGCGCCCCAGTTCCAACAAGGCACCGGCGGCGACCTTGCCGCTCAGCAGCTTGATCCAGAAAGAGCGGTCGCGCAGACGCTGCAGGTAGTAGTGCTTGACGCGTGTGCGCGCCTGGCTCTGTGGCGACCTCACCCAGGGGTTGAGCAGGCAGACGCCGCCGATGCGACTATCCTGGCGGCGTTGCACATACAGCAGGCTGGCTGAGGCCGCATCGCACAGGCCCCAGAGTACCCATTGTTCCAACTGCGGCCGCGCTGCGTGCATGGCCTGCAGGGCGGCCGCGATGTCCTCGTCCAAGGCATCGAACTGGCGTGGCTCGCCGGAACTGTCGCCCATGCCGCGCGCGTCAAAGCGCAGCGCCGCGATGCCGGCGCTGGCCAGGCGGCGTGCCAACAGCGTGAACTGCCGGTGACTGCCGGCCCGGTATTGCGGTCCGCCTACCACGATCAGCACGCCGAGCTTGCTCGGCTGCGTCGTCGCCGGAGGGCAGCTGAGTATGCCAATCGCTCGGTCCGTGCCGACACGCCACTGCAGCGCATGCTCCTGGAACAGGGTGTCGTTGCTTCGAGCATCAGTCATATGCCGAAACTTCCTGCCTGCCGATGCCGAGCCGGATCAAGTCAGCGAAGCCGCATAGCGCGGCCTCGAACTCGACCTCGTGCACATCCTCACCATCGAGAAACCGGTGCAGGGCGTGGCGCGGCGTGCTCTTGCTGTTCAATCCTGGCTCGCAGGTCGTGGAACTTGCAATTCCCATCGCGTCCAACCACGCCCATTGGCGTTGGTGCCATTCACCGCTGGGGTAGCAAAAGTGCCGTGGCTGCCAGTCGCTGCCCAGCCAACGCGCCAGGGCCTCGCGGTTGTCGCGCAACTCGGCTTCGGCGACTTCGCGCTGGTCGACAGGAAAGCGGTGCCTGTGGGTGTGCAACTCGACGTCAACTCCGCCATCTGGCAACTCGCTCAGTTGCTCCGGCGTCATCAACAGCATCAGCCCTTGCGCGCTGACGGTGGACATGTCCAGGCCAAGCAGGCGACCGAGGCCCATGCTCAACGCTTGGCGCCCGGCCTCGTCACAGCGTTGCTCGCCTTGCTCAATACAGGCCCACATCAGGCGATCGGCTTGTTGGGAATCGGCCAGATTCACTTGTTGGGGGGCAATGCCTGGCAAGCCGCTGACGGTGATAGTTATGGGCCTGGCCTTCCAGAACATGTACTGCAACAGCAGGCGATACACCGGCGCATGCTTTTCCACGTAGTAGCTGGTGACGTAGACGGTCGAGGGGTAGCCGTAGCGCTTGAGGGCCGGCAGCGCATGCGAATAGAAGCTGCTGAAACCGTCGTCCACGGTGATGACCACACTGTCCTTTTCGACCCGGTCCGATACCAGCCTGTCGACCGCCTCGTTGAGCGTGATCACGCGGTAGCCCAGCCGGTGCAAGCTGGCGAGGCGCTGCTCGAACAAGGCCGGACTGATGAAGAGCTTGGGCCTGAACGACGCTTCATCGCACAGTTCGAAGCCGTGATAGCAAAGGATCTTGGGATTGCTGGCAGTCCAGCGCCGCGCCAGGGCAAACAGCCCTAACGCGCGGGAAATCAGCATCGCCCAGATCTTCAGTCGTCGCATACGATTTTGTGCGCCATCATGCGTGTTTCAGCCAGTCGACCGAGCGCGCCAGCAATTGCGGCGCCACCTCGATTTCGGTGCTCTGCCAGAACGCCGGGCCGTTCACCGCCTCGGCATGCAAGACGGCCGCCCCTGGGTCGGCCGACCAGTCTGCCATGGTCTGTTGGCTGACGGGCAGCAACGCTGGCGGGCTGGCACGGGACACCTCAAACCATCCCAGCCGGCCACGCGTCGGGGCTGACAGCCGTGCGAGCTCCAAGCCGTCGAGCAGTGCCGCGCTGCAGCGATAGCCGGCAATGTCGATGGCCTGTTCGGCGCGCAATTGGGCACGGATATCGTCCAGGGCGAGCTTGCCGCCACCCTCGACCTTGATTGTGCTCGCGAGCTTGAGCCTCAGCCATTGCTGGACCAAGGGCTTGCCGCTGGCGGGTGGCTGCCACCAGAGCTGGCCGCTCACGTCGCCCCAGCGCTGGGCTACCGCGCTTGACAACAGGCAACCGGCCCGCAAACCCCAGAGGAACAGCGGTGCGTCGCCTTGCTCATCCAGCCAGTGTCGTGCCAGCTGGAGGTCATCGAGCCAGCCCGACCAACTGGCGTCGCCAAAGTCGCCCGAGCTATCGCCGCAACCAAGCAGGTCCATTTGCAGCACCGAAATGCCGGCGGCCTGCATGGCACGCGCCTGCAAGGCTGCCATGCGCCTGGACTTGTTCATCTCCTCTGCGAACGGGTGTACATAGAGCACGCGCGCATGTGCGCGCTCGGCTCTGTGAAACAGGCAGAACCGTTGTCCACCCTGGGGGGGGGCAAGGAAGAAGGCTTCTGGCATCCGCAGGAACGGCAGCTTGCTGAACTCAGCCCAGCTTGGCGCTGACGTAGTCGCTCAGGGATCCCACCGTGGCGAATGTCGAGCCATCGATGTCATCGTCGTCCACGGCAATTCCCAGTTGCTCCTCCAGGGCCGTGATCAGCGATACCACCGCCATGGAATCCAACTCGGGAATGGCGCCAAGCAGCGCGGTGCTGCGGTTGAAGCTGGCGCTGCGGCCACCCAGGCTGAGGACGTCGTCAAGGATTTGCAGTACTTGTTGTTCGGTGGACATAGTTGGATTTGGCCGGAAGGCAGGATGCGTCGCATCTTAACGGCGCGCTGTGACCGTCTCGTGCCGGTACCGGCCCCGCAGTTGAAGGGGGGCGGGCATGCCATCACGGTTGGCATCGCCGGCCTGCGCTACATTCGTGTGCCCGCGCATCGCACGCCACATTTCGATGAGTTCCATGCCTCAGCCATTGCCCGCCGCCCCAGTCGACACGGCCCTGCTACACGAACTGATCATCCACACCGCCGGACGCACGCCGGAGGCGGTGGCGCTGAGCTATCTGACTCAGACCATGAGCTATGGCCAGTTGGCCCAGCAGGTGCAGGCATTTGCTGCTGCCTTGATGCAGTTGGGCCTGCCCCGAGGGGCGAGAGTGGGTATCTACCTCGAGAAGCGCTTTGAAACCGTGGTGGCGAGCTTCGGCGCGCCCGCGGCGGGCCTGGTCTTCGTGCCCTTGAATCCGCTGCTGAAGCCCGAACAGGTCGGCTTCATCCTGCGCGATTGCGATGTCCAGGTCTTGGTGACATCGCCCGAGCGACATGCCTTGCTGGATGATGAACTGGGTAAATGTGGTGCTTTGCGCGCCATTGTCCTGACCGCGGCGCCGACGGTGTCGGCGGCGACAGGCAACTTGCTCGATTGGGCCGAACTGCTTAAGACACCAACTGGCCTGACGCATCGCGTGATCGACACCGATATGGCCGCCATCCTCTATACCTCCGGCAGCACCGGCAAGCCCAAGGGGGTCGTGCTGTCTCATCGCAACATGGTTGCGGGTGCGAAGAGCGTGGCCAGCTATCTGGAGAACAGGGCCCAGGACGTCCTGCTCGCGGCTCTGCCCCTGTCCTTCGATGCCGGGTTCAGCCAGCTGACCACCGCCTTCTTCAGCGGTGCTCGGGTGGTGCTGCTGAACTACCTGATGCCGCGCGACGTGTTGAAGGCCATCGAGCGCGAGCGAATCACCGGACTGACGGCCGTCCCGCCGCTTTACATCCAGTTGGCGCAGCTCGAATGGCCCGCGGGTATCCATGAGCACTTGCGCTACTTCGCCAATACCGGAGGGCGCATGCCACGTGAGACGCTGGATGTGCTTCGCCAGCGCGTGCCCGCTGCCAAGCCCTTCCTGATGTACGGGCTGACCGAGGCCTTCCGGTCGACCTATCTCCCCCCGCATGAGGTGGACAGGCGCCCCGACTCGATCGGCAAGGCGATTCCCAACGCCGAGATCCTGGTGCTGCGCGAGGACGGCACGCCCTGTGGCCCTGATGAAGCTGGGGAGTTGGTGCATCGCGGCGCCCTGGTTGGCATGGGCTACTGGAACGATGCAGAGAAGACGGCCGAGCGCTACAAGCTTTTGCCCCCCGGGGCGCCGGGGCGCGAGCCTGGCTTGATGTTGCCTGAATATGCGGTGTACTCCGGCGACTACGTACGCATGGATGCGGAGGGGTATCTGTACTTTATTGGCCGCCGCGACGAGATGATCAAGACGTCCGGCTATCGCGTCAGTCCGAGCGAAGTGGAGGAGATCCTCTATGCGACCCGGTTGGTGGGTGAGTGCGTGGCATTTGGGGTCGAAAATGCTCAACTGGGGCAGGCTATACAGGTGATTGCCACGCCACCACTCGGGAGTGCGACGTTGGACCTTGACGCTCTGCTGGTGGAATGCCGCAAACATATGCCTGCCTATATGGTGCCCAGCGACATCGCCGAACGCAGCGGCCCCTTGCCGCGCAATCCGAATGGCAAGATTGATCGAAAGCTTCTCTCTACCGAATGGCTAGCCCGCTCTTCGCCTCGATGACAACCTCCGACCGCCCCGCCCGCAGCCTGCCTGCGCACGCATCCATGTCCCAGTTCGACGTTGTCGATGGCGAGCTGTGCATCGGTGGATTGCCTTTGTCGCAGCTTGCCGCCCGCGTCGGGCAGACGCCTTTTTATGCCTATGACCGTGGCCTGCTGCACCGCCGTGTTGCCGAGTTGCGCGCTGCGCTGCCGCCCGAAGTCCGGCTGCATTTCGCCATGAAGGCCAATCCCATGCCAGCGGTCGTGGCGGAGATGGCGCGCCTGGTGGACGGCATTGATGTGGCATCGGCTGGGGAGCTGAAGGTGGCCTTGGACGCCGGCGCGAAGGTGGCCGAAGTCAGTTTTGCCGGTCCTGGCAAGCGCGAGGCAGAGCTACGCCAGGCCACAGCGGCGGGCGTGCTGATCAATATTGAATCGTTCCGGGAGCTTGAAATTCTTGCGCGTGTTTCGCGGGAGCTTGGTGTGGCAGCCCGGGTGGCGGTGCGGGTCAATCCGGACTTCGAGCTCAAGGGCTCGGGAATGAAGATGGGGGGCGGCCCCAAGCAGTTCGGCATTGATGTGGAGCAGATGCCGGCACTGCTGGCCGCCATTGGCAAGATGGGCCTGGCATTTGAGGGTTTCCATCTGTTTGCAGGCTCGCAGAATCTGCGCGCCGAGTCGATTTGCGAAGCGCAGCAAAAATCCTACGAGCTTGCGCGGCGCTTGGCGGAGCATGCACCGGCGCCGGTGCGTTTCCTGAATTTGGGCGGAGGCTTCGGTATCCCCTATTTCCCGGGCGAGCAACGGCTCGAACTGGCTCCCATCGGGGCCAACCTGGCCGATCTGCTTGCGCGCGCGCGTCAGGACATGCCGCAAGCCGAGTTGGTGATCGAATTGGGGCGTTATCTGGTGGGCGAGGCCGGCATCTATGTGACACGCGTGCTTGACCGCAAGGTGTCAAGAGGGCAGGTCTTCCTGGTGACGGATGGAGGTTTGAATCACCATCTCTCCGCTTCCGGCAATTTCGGCCAAGTGCTTCGCAAGAACTACCCGGTGACCATTGGCAACAAGCAAGGCGCCGCTGTCACCGAAATCGTCTCAGTGGTGGGGCCGCTGTGCACGCCATTGGATCTGCTGGCTGATCGTATGGAACTGCCGGTAGCCGGCGAACATGATCTGGTGGTGATCTTTCAGTCGGGCGCCTACGGAGCTAGCGCCAGCCCGCAGGCATTCCTTGGGCATCCGGCCGTGGTCGAGGTCTTGGTTTGAGTCGTGGCCGCCCGCTTAGACGACCAGGCCGCACGGCTTGCTTTCTTCCTTTAGCCTCGCGACCGGACCCAGCATGAAAACTCGAACCAATGACGCCGCCCCGGCTTCGACGAAGCCAGTCGGTAATCCGCTTTCGGCTTTCGTCCCGGTGCTTGGTTGGCTGCCCGCACTGGCCTTCCTCTTGTACTCGGTGTGGATTCGAATTCACGACAAGTACATGAAGTCGATCCTGCTGGCCTCCGGACGGCAGGGCTCAGAGGGCGACGCTGCAGACATCGCATTCCTGTTTCGGCAAGATCTGCTCTGGTTCGGCGTCGTCACGCCGCTGGTGATCGCCCTTGCTTGGCACTTTGGAGGCAAGTGGATACGCCGACTGGTGGTGGCATTCACCCTGCTGGTGTTGCTCCTGCTCTATGCCAATTTGCAGAGTTGGGGCCAGATAGGGCGCTTCCTGAATTTGTCGGCGCTCATCGACGGCGTGTCTTTCGGCATCGCCAATCCGGCGGTGGCACGCTATTACATCTCGATCAAGGGCTTGATCAAGTTGTCGCTGGTGGTGCTGGTGACGCTCGCGGCATTTGGCTTTGCCGGGCGCTTGCAGCGCCATCGCACCTACGGCCATCGCATCGGTGCATTTGCGCTGGTGCTATTGATCGGCTGTGCCGGGGCCGCGCAACTCGGTTATCGCTCGACACTGCGCGATACGCCGGTGACGCGCAGTTTCATGCTCAACGCTGCCGCGGCGCTGACAGGGCATAGCCAGGATGGTGATCGCTTTGCCAAGTCCAAGGATGAGGAATTGGACGCTGCATTCGAGCGACTGGCGATGCATCCGCGTGTCACACAAGACCCACGCCCTGTAGGGTTGGAACGCAACTCCAACTTGGTCCTGTTCGTGATGGAGACTGCATCCATCGAGTTTCTGGATACCCGCAAGCCTTTGCCAGCGCATCCGGTATGGGCCAAGTTGAGTGCCTCGCGCCATATCGGGGCAAATCACTACTCGACCTTCCCCGCCTCAGCGGAGTCAAACTTTTCGATACTGGCGGGCCTGTATCCGCCGCGCGCGTACTACGGTACCTGCATGGCGGACCGTTTTGCGGATGATTCGGTGCCAACGTTGTTCGGGGAATTGCGCCATAGCGGCGTCAAGACGGCGGTCTATCTACCCTATTTCAGCAAGGTGCCGCTCGACAAGGTCGTGTTCGAGGCGACCGGATTCGGCAAGGTCTATTACGGGCAGGGACGGCCGCAGTCGAAGGAAATCGGGTCCGATCGAGTTGCGCTCAATGAAATGATTTCGGACGTGAGCGAATGGGGACGGGCGAAGCAACGTTTTGCCGTCGCCTACTTCCCTCAAACCGGCCATGGTCCCTGGAGCGAGGCCTGGGGCAAGACCATCGCCGACCGCGGTCACGCCAAGGTGATGCGGCAACTTGACTGGCTGGAGTCGCTGGTGGATGCGCTGGCGAGCAGTGGCGTGTTGAACGACACCGTGATCGTTCTGACCGGCGACCATGGCGTGCGCACCACCGAGGAGGATCCGCGTGTTCCCGTCGGCATGATCGACGCCTATCCGCTGCATGTGCCCTTGGTCATCGTGGCCCCTCATGCCGCTTACTCGGGCAAGATCTCGGCTACGCCTTCATCGCATGTCGACATCCCGGCGGAGTTGAACCACTTGTTTGGCCTGAAGCCGCATCCTGTCAGTCAGGGTTTGCCGTTGCAGGATCCGGCTGTGGCCGGTCGGCGCCAATTCTTCATGGCAAATTGGTACTACGGCGCCGACGGCTATCGCACGCCGGACGAATCGGCCATGTTCAACACCGAACTCGGCGTGGCCTACTGGCGCAAGGATGGCATTCTTGACTTTGGTTCGGCCAACATCGTCGCCGATCTGCAGAAGGAAGCTCGCATTCGGGACACGCTGTCGGAGATGCTGGACCTGCAGTCTGAGTGGATCAGGCGGCGCGTCTGCCAACTGCCGGCAGCGCAGCGCTAGGCACAGAGGATAAAAAAGCCCGGCTCCACTGGGGAAGCCGGGCTTTTTGGCGTCTTGTCTCGTGCGTCGTCGGACGTTTAGAAAGCACTGTTCTGGCGGAGAGGGCGGGATTCGAACCCGCGGTGGGGATTAGCCCACACACGCTTTCCAGGCGTGCGACTTAAACCGCTCATCCACCTCTCCGAAGCCCGCCATCATAGCGCAGATTTTTGAGCCTTCAGCAAAATTCAAGACTTAGTTCCGGTCTTGTGCATCAGGGCCATGGCCGTGCCTATCAGGCCCGAGACCTCGCTCATATTGCCCGGCACGATCATGGTGTTGTTCTTCTGGGCCAACTGGGCATAGGCATCCACGGCCTTCTCGGCCACCTTGAGTTGCACCGCCTGCTCGCCGCCGGGCTGTTGGATGGCGGCGGCGATCTTGCGGATGGCGTCGCTGGTGGCGTCGGCCACGGTGGTGATGGCGGCGGCCTCGCCCAGGGCCTTGTTGATCTCGGCCTGTTTCTCGCCTTCCGAACGCGCGATCGCGGCCTCGCGTTCGCCGGTGGCGATATTGATCTGCTCCTGGCGTCGGCCCTCGGAGGCGGCGATCAGCGCGCGCTTCTCACGTTCGGCGGTGATCTGCGCTTGCATGCTATGCAGGATGGCCGGCGGCGGGGTCAGGTCCTTGATCTCGTAGCGCAAGACCTTCACGCCCCAGTTGAGCGCGGCCTCGTCGAGCGCCTGCACGACCGAGCTGTTGATGGCGTCGCGCTCCTCGAAGGTGCGGTCCAGCTCCATGCGGCCGATCACCGAGCGCAGCGTGGTCTGTGCCAACTGGGTGATGGCCACGATGTAGTTGCTGGAGCCATAGCTGGCGCGCATCGGATCGGTGACCTGGAAATAGAGGATGCCGTCTACCGTCAGCTGGGTGTTGTCCTTGGTGATACAGACCTGGCTGGGCACGTCGAGCGGAAACTCCTTGAGCGAATGTTTGTAGGCGAGGCGGTCCACGAAGGGCACCAGGATGTTCAGGCCCGGTGCCAGGGTGCCGTGGTACTTGCCCAGGCGCTCCACCACCCAGGCGTTCTGCTGCGGTACAACCTTGATCGACTGCATCACGAAGATGACGGCCGCGGCCAGGATGACCAGTGCGATGACTTCCATTGCTTGTTCCCCTCGTTTGGTGTTTTGAGTGACCGATCAGTGGCTGGCTTCGGCGGCGTCCACCAGCAGGCAGGCGCCGTCGATGCCGCGTATCACATGGCGCCCAGTTCCGGGCTGGCCGCTGCCGGTATAGCGTACCTGCCACTCGGCGCCGCGGTATTTGACCTTGGCGGTGCGTTCGGCACCCCAGTGGCCCACGTGCACAGACTGGCCGATGTCGATGTTGACGTCCGGGTTGGCCGACGCAGGTGCCTGCTCGGCACGCCGTTTCAGCTGGCGCAAATGCCAGAGCGTGACCGCAGTGCCGCCAACCAGGGCGGCGGCCAGCATCTGCACCGTACCGCCCAGGCCCAGATGCGCCGCCAAGGCGGCAGCGGCGGCGCCCAGGGCCAGCATCAGCAGGTAGAAGGTGCCGGTGGCCAGCTCCACGGCAATCAGTGCGCCGCTGGCGATCCACCAAATGGTGGCTTGATTCATGTCCATGTCACCCTCCTTCGTTCATGATGTGATTTGAGTGTATCGGCCGGCGGCGTCCTGTTTGTGCGACAAAGCCGCATTGCCACTTGCGCTGTCAGCCCCTGGCCCTACACTTCGCGCCTTTCATTTTCTCGCCCTGTTCCCGGAGGCACCCCGATGCTGCGTTTCCGCTTCCCCATCGTCATCATCGACGAGGATTACCGCTCCGAGAACACCTCGGGTTTGGGCATTCGCGCCCTGGCCGATGCGATCCAGAAAGAGGGCTTCGAGGTGCTGGGCGTGACCAGCTACGGCGACCTGAGCCAGTTTGCCCAGCAGCAAAGCCGCGCCAGCGCCTTCATCTTGTCGATCGACGACGAGGAATTCACCCCCGGCCCCGAGCTGGACCCGGCGGTGCTGAATCTGCGCAAGTTCATCGAAGAGATCCGCTTCAAGAACGCCGACATCCCGATCTACGTCTATGGCGAGACGCGCACCTCCCAGCACCTGCCGAACGACGTGCTGCGCGAGCTGCATGGCTTCATCCATATGTTCGAGGACACGCCCGAGTTCGTGGCGCGCCACATCATCCGCGAGGCCAAGAGCTACCTCGACGGCCTGGCGCCGCCCTTCTTCAAGGCGCTGATGGACTATGCACAGGATGGCTCCTATTCCTGGCATTGCCCCGGGCACTCGGGCGGCGTGGCCTTCCTGAAGAGCCCGGTGGGCCAGATGTTCCACCAGTTCTTTGGCGAGAACATGCTGCGCGCCGACGTCTGCAATGCGGTGGAGGAGCTGGGCCAGCTGCTGGACCACACCGGCCCGGTGGCCGCCTCGGAGAAGAATGCCGCGCGCATTTTCAATGCCGACCATTGCTTCTTCGTCACCAACGGCACGTCGACCTCCAACAAGATGGTCTGGCACCATACGGTGGCGCCGAACGATGTGGTGGTGGTGGACCGCAACTGTCACAAGAGCATCCTGCATGCCATCATCATGACCGGCGCGGTGCCGGTCTTCATGACGCCCACACGCAATCACTACGGCATCATCGGCCCGATTCCCGAGAGCGAGTTCTCGCCGGAGAACATCCGCAAGAAGATTGCCAAGAACCCGCTGCTCAAAGGCGTGGACGCCAAGAAGGTCAAGCCGCGCATCATGACGCTGACGCAGAGCACCTACGACGGCGTGCTCTACAACACCGAGACCATCAAGGCCAAGCTGGACGGCTGGATCGACACCCTGCATTTCGACGAAGCCTGGCTGCCGCATGCGGCCTTCCACAACTTCTACGGCTCCTACCACTCGATGGGCAAGAACCGGCCGCGCCCCAAGACGGCGATGGTCTACGCCACCCAGTCCACCCACAAGCTGCTGGCCGGCCTCTCTCAGGCGTCCCAGGTGTTGGTGCAGGACTCGCAGAACGTCAAGCTGGACAAGCATCTGTTCAACGAGGCCTACCTGATGCACACCTCCACCAGCCCGCAATACTCCATCATCGCCAGCTGCGATGTGGCGGCGGCCATGATGGAGCCTCCCGGTGGTACCGCCCTGGTGGAGGAGAGCATCAGCGAGGCGCTGGACTTCCGCCGCGCCATGCGCAAGGTGGACGAGGAGTATGGTCAGGACTGGTGGTTCAAGGTCTGGGGGCCGGACAAGCTGGTGGCGGAGGGCTATGGCAAGCCGGCCGACTGGACGCTGAAGGCGAATGCCAAGTGGCACGGCTTCGGCAATATCGCCGCCGGCTTCAATATGCTGGACCCGATCAAGTCCACCATCATCACGCCCGGCCTGGACATGAGCGGCAAGTTCGCCAAGTCCGGCATTCCGGCCAGCATCGTCACCAAATTCCTGGCCGAGCATGGTGTGGTGGTGGAGAAAACGGGCCTGTATTCCTTCTTCATCCTGTTCACCATCGGCATCACCAAGGGCCGCTGGAACACCTTGCTGACGGCCTTGCAGCAGTTCAAGGACGACTACGACAAGAACGCGCCGCTGTGGCGCATCCTGCCGGAGTTCTGCGCCGCCCAGCCGCGCTATGAGCGCATGGGCCTGCGCGACCTCTGCCAGAGCATCCACGAGGCCTATGCCAAGGGCGATATCGCGCGTCTGACCACCGAGGTCTACCTGTCCGAGCTCGAGCCGGCCATGAAGCCCAGCGACGCCTATGCGCACATTGCGCATCGTCGCACCGAGCGCGTGCCGATCGACCAGCTGGAAGGGCGCGTCACCACCTCGCTGCTGACGCCTTACCCGCCGGGCATCCCGCTGCTGATCCCGGGAGAGCGCTTCAACAAGAAGATCGTGGACTATCTCAAGTTCACGCGCGAGTTCAACGCCAAGTTCCCCGGCTTCGCCACCGATGTGCATGGACTGGTGGAAGAGAAGGGCGACGATGGCAGGTCGAGCTACTTCGTCGACTGTGTCGCCTGAGGCTTGCCTCTGGCCATGAAAAGACGGGACCCGCGGGTCCCGTTTTCGTTGCGGCTAGGCGCTGCCAAGCTGCTCAGACCGCCTCGTCCGTCAGTGCCACATGGCTGAAGCCGCCATCCACATACATGATCTCGGAGCTGACGCCCGCAGCCAGGTCCGACAGCAGGAAGGCCGCCACATTGCCGACGTCATCGATGGTGATGTTGCGGCGGATCGGGGTGTTGGCGGCAAAGTGGGTGAGCAGCTTGCCGAAGTCCTTGATGCCCGAGGCGGCCAGGGTCTTGATCGGGCCGGCGGAGAGGCCGTTCACCCGCACCTGGCGCTTGCCCATCGAGTAGGCGAGGTAGCGCACGCTGGCTTCCAGCGAGGCCTTGGCCAGGCCCATGGTGTTGTAGTTGGGCACATAGCGCTCGGCGCCCAGGTAGGAGAGCGTCAGCAGTGAGGCGCCGGGGCGCAGGCGCGAAACCGCCGCCTTGGCCATGGCCGGGAAGCTGTAGGCCGAGATGTCGTGGGCGATGCGATAGTTTTCGCGCGACAAGCCTTCCAGGAAGTCGCCGGCAATCGCTTCGCGCGGCGCGAAACCGATGGAATGCACAAAGCCGTCAAACTCGGGCCAGGTTTCGCCGAGTTGGGCGAACATGGCATCGATCTGCTCATCGCTGGAAACATCGCAATCGAAAATGAGTTTGGAATCAAACTCGGCCGCAAATTCGGTGATGCGGTCCTTGAAGCGTTCGCCGACGTAGCTGAAGGCCAGTTCGGCGCCCTCGCGGTGGCAAGCCTTGGCAATGCCGTAAGCGATGGATCGGTTGGACAGCACGCCCGTGATCAGCAGTCGCTTGCCTGCGAGAAATCCCATGTCTGCTCCTTGGTATCAATGTTCAAATCAGCGCGGGATTCTCGCATGCCATGCGTTTTGGGCAAGCCGGGTTCTTGCGGGCACGGTGCTTGCATAGTACAATCCTGGCTTCGCTGAAAAGTGAACGGTGGGCGGATTCATCCAGCCCATTTTTTTTGCTTGAGCGTTCCCGTTAACTTTTAGACACGCCCCGAGAGAGCATAGACACGCCGCGCATGACAAATTGGCAAGCTGCTGTAGAAAAAACCGTGACCGGCCTCGGTTACGACCTGGTGGACTGCGAGCGCAGTGCCGGGGGCTTGCTGCGCGTGTATATCGACAAGCTGCCCGAGCAGGCGGCCCAGGGCGAGCTGATCAACGTGGATGACTGCGAGCGCGTGACGCGCCAATTGCAGTATGTGCTGGAAGTCGAGAACGCCAGCTACGAACGCCTGGAAGTGTCTTCCCCCGGTCTCGACCGCCCGCTGAAGAAGCCCGCGGACTACGCGCGCTTCGCGGGCCAGGAGGTGCAGATCACCCTGCGCGTGGCCTTCCAGGGTCGCAAGAAATACAAGGGTGAGCTCTCGGCCGAAGGCGAAGGCTGGCGCCTCGTCTTCAACGACGGCAAGGGTGAGCAGGCATTGGATTTTTCCCTTGAGGAAGTGCGCGAGGCCCGCTTGGTGCCCGCGGTCAATTTCAAGGGGCGTGCAGCCAAGCCGGATGGCGCGGCTGCACCGAAGGCGGGCAAAGCTGCGAAGCCCAAGAAGCAGAGCAATGCCAAGGCCAGGCAGCAGTTGGATGACCCAGCGGCTGCGGACAAGGATGACAAGGTTGACGGAGGTCTCGATCAATGAACCGCGAACTGTTGATGTTGGTGGATGCCATCTCTCGCGAAAAGAGCGTGGAGCGCGATGTCGTGTTCGGCGCAGTGGAAGCTGCACTGGCCTCGGCCACGAAGAAGCTGTATGGCGGCGAGGTGGACATTCGCGTCTCGATTGACCGCGATTCTGGCGAGTACGAGACTTTCCGCCGCTGGCATGTGGTGCCCAACGAGGCCGGCCTGCAAAACCCCGACTCAGAGATCCTGCTGTTCGAAGCGCAGGAGCAGATTCCCGACATCGAGGTCGAAGACCATATCGAGGAATCGGTGGAATCGGTGCCGATCGGCCGTATCGGCGCCCAGGCTGCCAAGCAGGTGATCCTGCAGAAGATCCGCGACGCCGAGCGCGAGCAGTTGCTGAACGACTTCATGTCGCGCGGCGAGAAGATCTTCATGGGTACCGTGAAGCGCCTGGACAAGGGCGACATCATTGCCGAATCGGGCCGTGTCGAAGGTCGCCTGAAGCGTACCGAGATGATCGCCAAGGAAAACCTGCGCACCGGTGACCGCGTGCGTGCTGTGATCCTGGGCGTGGACCCGACCCAGCGTGGCCCGCAAATCATGCTCTCGCGCTCTGCGCCCGAGTTCATGAAGGAGCTGTTCGCCCAGGAAGTGCCCGAGATCGAGCAGGGCCTCTTGGAGATCAAGAGCTGCGCCCGCGATGCCGGCAGCCGCGCCAAGATTGCCGTGCTCTCGCACGACAAGCGCGTGGACCCGATCGGCACCTGCGTGGGCGTGCGCGGTTCGCGTGTGAATGGCGTCACCAACGAGCTCGCCGGCGAGCGCGTGGACATCGTGCTGTGGTCGGAAGATCCGGCCCAATTCGTCATCGGCGCGCTGGCGCCGGCGAATGTGCAGTCCATCGTGGTGGACGAAGAACGCCATGCCATGGACGTGGTGGTGGACGAGGAAAACCTCGCCATCGCGATCGGCCGTGGTGGTCAGAACGTGCGCCTGGCCTCCGAACTCACCGGCTGGCGCATCAACATCATGTCGGCCGAGGAATCGGCCGTCAAACAGGCTCAGGAGTCTGAGTCGGTCCGCAAGCTCTTCGTCGAGAAACTCGACGTCGATGCCGAAGTGGCCGACATCCTGATCGCCGAAGGGTTCACCAGCCTGGAAGAAGTGGCCTATGTGCCCATGCAGGAGATGCTGGAAATCGAGGCCTTCGACGAGGACACGGTCAACGAGTTGCGCACCCGCGCCAAGGATGCGCTGCTGACCATGGAAATTGCCCGTGAGGAAAGCGTCGAGGAGGTCTCCCAGGACCTGCGCGATCTGGAAGGCGTGACGCCCGAACTGGTCGCCAAGCTCGCCGACGGCAATATCCATACACGCGACGACCTGGCCGATCTGGCCGTCGACGAACTCGTTGAACTGGCCGGCATGGACGAGGCTGACGCCCGCGCCATGATCATGAAGGCCCGCGAACATTGGTTCACCGCCTGATGGGCGCCATGAACACAACTGTACGCACAGCAGATTAGCAAGCTTAAGGATTCCACAATGGCTGTGACCACCGTCGCCCAGTTCGCTGCAGAGCTACAAAGGCCTGCAAGCACGCTGCTTGAGCAGCTGCAAGCTGCGGGCGTCAAGAAGGCGTCCACCGAGGACGCCCTCAACGAGACCGACAAGGAACGGTTGCTGGACTACCTGCGCACGGCGCACGGTACGACTGGTGCCGACCGCAAGAAGATCACGCTGACGCGCAAGTCGACCAGCGAGATCAAGCAGGCCGATGCCAGCGGCAAGGCCCGCACCATCCAGGTCGAAGTGCGCAAGAAGCGCACCTTCGTCAAGCGCGACGATGCCAGCGGCATGGACGAGGCCAGCGCGCAAGCGGCCGAGGAAGCCGAGCTGCAGCGTCGTCAGGAAGAGGCCCAGGCGCATGCCGAGGCCCTGCGCGCCCAGGAAGAAGAGCTGGCCGCCCGTGTGCGTGAACGCGAAGAGCAGGAGCGCCTGGCTCGTGAGGCCGAGGAGCAGCGCCGCCAGGAGCGTCTGCAGGCCGAGGCCCGCGCCGCCGAGCAGGCCGAGAAGGACGCCGCCGACAAGGCCGCCGCCGAAGCCGCTGCCAAGGTAGCCGCCAAGCAGGATGCCCAGGCCGCTGCCCGCGCCGCCGCTGCCGCCACCAACAAGGCGCTGGCCGCCGGTGGCCGCCGCGCGCCCGCGCCGGCCCCTGTGGCAGAGCCCGCACCGGCACCCGTGGCTGCTGCGCCGGCACCCGTTGCCGAGCCTGCACCCGTCCCCGTGGCCGCAGCGCCCGCGATGCCCGTTGCACCGGCCGCGCCGGTGGAGCCGCCCAAGCCGCAGCTGCGCGTCATCAAGGCCGTCGATGTCGGCGCCGAGGAAAAGCAAAAGCAGGTCGACCTGGAGCGCCGCCGCAAGGCCGCCGAGGCCGAGGCCGCCGCCATCCGCGCGATGATGAACGCACCCAAGAAGGTGCTGGTCGCGAAGAAGGAAGAGCCCAAGCCCGAGCCCGCCAAGGAAATCAAGGGCACCATCCACAAGAAGCCCGGTACGCCCGGCGCGCCGGCCACCGCCGCTGCCGCGGGTGCTGGTGCCAAGCCCGGCGACAAGAAGTCGGTCAAGAGCGAGAAGCTCTCGTCCTCCTGGGCCGATGATGCCGCCAAGAAGCGTGGCCTCAAGACCATTGGCGCGGGTGCCCCCACGGGTGCTCGCCCGGCCGCCGGCTGGCGCGCGCCCAAGGGTGGCGCGGCGGGCCGCCGTGGCGACCGCAACGACCGCGGTGGTCAGCCGTCCAACTATGTGGCGCCGAGCGAACCGGTGGTGCAAGAGGTGCATGTGCCCGAGACCATCTCGGTCGCCGACCTCGCCCACAAGATGTCGATCAAGGCGTCCGAGCTCATCAAGCAATTGATGAAGCTGGGCCAGATGGTCACCATCAACCAGCAGCTGGACCAGGAAACCGCCATGATCCTGGTGGAAGAAATGGGCCACAAGGCCTTTGCCGCCAAGCTGGACGATCCCGATGCCTTCCTGGAAGAAGAGGGCGCCGCCGCCGAGCAGCAGCACGAGATGCTGCCGCGCGCACCGGTGGTCACCGTGATGGGTCACGTCGACCATGGCAAGACCTCGCTGCTGGACTACATCCGCCGTGCCCGTGTGGCGGCGGGCGAGGCCGGCGGCATCACGCAGCACATCGGCGCCTATCACGTCGACACGCCGCGCGGCATGATCACCTTCCTCGACACCCCCGGCCACGCGGCCTTCACGCAGATGCGTGCCCGCGGTGCCAAGGCCACCGACCTGGTGATCCTGGTGGTGGCGGCGGACGACGGTGTGATGCCCCAGACCAAGGAAGCCATCCACCATGCCAAGGCGGCCGGCGTGCCGCTGGTCGTGGCGATGAACAAGATCGACAAGCCCGGTGCCAACCTGGAACGCCTGAAGAGCGAGCTGGTGGCCGAGGAAGTCGTGCCGGAAGAATTCGGTGGCGACTCGCCCTTCGTGCCGGTTTCGGCCAAGACGGGCGAGGGCATCGACGCGCTGCTGGAGCAGGTGCTCTTGCAGGCCGAGGTGCTGGAACTCACCGCGCCCACCGCCTCCATGGCCAAGGGTCTGGTGATCGAAGCCAAGCTGGACAAGGGCCGCGGCCCGGTGGCCACGGTGCTGGTGCAGAGCGGTACGCTGAAGCGCGGCGACGTGGTGCTGGCCGGTTCCACCTATGGCCGCGTGCGCGCCATGCTGGACGAAGACGGCAAGGCCTCAACCGAGGCCGGCCCGTCGATCCCGGTGGAAATCCAGGGTCTGACCGAAGTGCCGCAGGCCGGTGATGAATTCATGGTGCTGAGCGATGAGCGCCGCGCCCGTGAAATCGCCACCTTCCGTTCGGGCAAGTACCGCGACGTCAAGCTGGCCAAGCAGCAGGCCGCCAAGCTGGAGAACATGTTCGAGAACATGGGCGCTGGCGATGTGCAGACCCTGCCGCTGATCATCAAGGCCGACGTGCAGGGCTCGCAGGAAGCGCTGGCTTCCTCGCTGCTCAAGCTCTCGACCGACGAGGTCAAGGTGCAGATCGTGCACGCCGCGGTGGGTGGCATCAGCGAATCGGACGTCAACCTGGCGATCGCCTCCAAGGCCGTCATCATCGGCTTCAACACCCGCGCCGATGTGCTGGCGCGCAAGCTGGCCGAGGGCAATGCGGTCGACATCCGCTACTACAACATCATCTACGACGCCGTGGATGAGGTGAAGGCAGCGATGGCCGGCATGCTGGCTCCCGAGCAGCGCGAAGAGGCACTGGGCACGGCCGAGATCCGCGTGGTCTTCGTGGCTTCCAAGATCGGCACGGTGGCCGGTTCCATGGTCACCTCGGGCCTGGTGCGCCGTGGTGCCAAGTTCCGCCTGCTGCGCGACAACATCGTCA
>Ga0208398_100558_pt1 | contig 22523 bp, 18 predicted proteins | sample LakWasMe79_HOW10_2_FD_183905 | JGI IMG/M metagenome (GOLD analysis project Ga0208398, IMG submission 183905) | Freshwater sediment methanotrophic microbial communities from Lake Washington under simulated oxygen tension - Sediment Metagenome... | ecosystem: Environmental > Aquatic > Freshwater >...
TCTCCACCGGGAAGCGGATGCGATTGGCATAAGCGCCGCCCCAGACGTCGTCACGGTGGTTGGTGCGCGCGGCGATGAATTCGTTGATCAGGTAACCCTCGGAACCCATGATTTCCACGCCGTCATAACCGGCGGACTGGGCCAGCGCGGCGCAGCGTACAAAGTCTTCCACCGTTTGCTCCACTTCGTCGCTCGTCAGTGCGTGCGGCGTGAAGGGGTTGATGGGCGCCTGCAGCGCGCTGGGCGCCACCAGGTCCTTTTGGTACGAGTAGCGGCCAAAGTGCAGGATCTGCATGGCGATCTTGCCGCCCGCCTGGTGCACGGCATCCGTCACCACGCGGTGGTGGGTGGCGGCTTCTGCAGTAGTGAGGGTTGCACCTCCCGGCCATGGCAATCCTGACACATTTGGAGCAATTCCACCTGTGACAATTAGACCAACGCCTCCAAAGGCGCGCTCGGCGTAGAAGGCGGCCATGCGCTCAAAGCCGTTGGGCACTTCTTCCAAGCCCACGTGCATGGAGCCCATCAGGACCCGGTTCTTGAGGGTGGTAAAGCCCAGGTCAAGAGGTTCAAGTAGATGTTGATATGGAGTCATACTGGAAAGTAAGGGAGATGAAGTGAAAGTTGCCAACACCTTCTGGACTTAGAAGTTCTGCTTTAGGGGCATGGTGCAGCCACAACCACCATATGGATATGACTTTTCTGGAGTGGTCGCATACCCGCAAGAGCTCTCTACTGAGCCAGTATGGCGTTAGCGAAAAGGCTATTGCATCGCTGCAAGCGCGTCGTTGATGCTGACACTTTCATCTGCAAGTATTTGAGAATCAAGTTTTGCTCCGTCTGCGATTAAACGACGGGCCAGCATATGGTCATGCATTCGATTAATGCTGTCGGCGGCGATTAACCGTCCAGACTGGAGATAGAAAACGCTAAACGAGCGGCTTTCAGGGTCTCCCCGAAGTACCCACTCGTCGTGCCCGGTAGAGAGTCCCGCTACTTGAAGTTTTATATCGTATTGATCGGACCAAAACCAGGGTACGGTGTTGTATGGCTTTAGTTGACCACAAAGGGTGGCTGCCGCGATTCGCGCCTGGTCTACAGCGTTTTGAACCGATTCAAGCCGCAGTCGGCGTTTTGCGTAGGCGCTTGGATGATTTGTACAGTCGCCGGCAGCAACAATGGCAGGGTCGGAAGTCCGGGTGAACTGATCAACGAGTATCCCGTCCTGGCACTCAATTCCAGCCGATTTCGCCAGTGCGATATTGGGCAGAAGCCCAATGCCAACCAGTAGAAAGTCAGACTCAATCATCGTCCCATCTTCAAGTTGAACGTGGCTAACGCGAGGTGATCCTAGGAGTTTCGCAACTTTTCCATTGGTTATGAGGTTGACGCCAGCAGTTCGATGAATCGATTCGAAGTATCTGGATACCTTTGGAATAGTTACCCTTGAAAGAATTTGAGGAAGGCCTTCAATCACCGTGACGCGTAGGCCGCTGCTGACTGCTTTGGCCGCAACTTCAAGTCCGATAAAGCCACCTCCAATAATTGCCAGGTTGGCCCCCGGTTGCCAGTGAGTGCGCAATTGGTCGGCGTCGTCTACGTTGCGCAGTGAAAAGACATTTTCACCGTCAGATCCGTGAAGCGGAAGTGCTCGGCAAATCCCTCCTGTCGTCAAAGCCAGACGGTCGTATGAAACTGATCGTCCATCTGCGAGCGTCAAGGTCTTTCTATCTCGATTGATTTTCAGAACTTGCGTTCCACTTATGAAGTCAATATTCGCATCTTGCATGCGTTGCCCTGAAATCAGAAACAGCTTTTGGATATCGGTCTCACCTGTAAGGTAAGCCTTCGAAAGCGGAGGCCTCTGATAGGGAAGATGGGCTTCCATTCCAATCATGCATATTTGGCCAGAGTATCCGAGCTTTCGGAGTTCCAAAGCAATTGTGCATCCGGCCTGGCCTGCGCCAATAATGACAATGCGCTCACTCGATTGATCATCCGGCCTGACTTGGGAATCCAGAAGCATTTGTTCTTGAACTGTGTCTGCACTCATAGATACTCCTATCCAGCGACGCCAATTTGAGTGTGCTGGCCAATTTGAGGATAAAGCTGGTTCAAGTCCTAGCTGACGCTGGCTACTTTGATGGTTATTCCTTGGTGCGACCTATCCAGCTTTACCTGGCATCCAAGTCGGTGGTCCTTTGACGACACACCCAGGAAGTCCAGTAACTCCAGTTCTGAAGCGGTTGGGGGCGGCAGTTTCGAGATCACTGCGGGCTGAAGCTGGACCGTGCAAGTGCCACAGGCGCCATTTCCACCGCAGTCGCCGTCCACTCCGTCAACAGAGTGGCATCGCGCGATGGACATTAGGGTTTCGCCCTCTCTCGCCTCTATTCGGTGAGCTTTACCTACGGGATCGACATAAACGATTTGAACTTCTTCGAGTACTTCGCTGTCCGAACTTTTCGACATATCTATCTCCTTCAAAGTCTTTGTCAGCGACGGTTTTGAAATTGGGTGCTTCGCCTTCACCAATCTTGTGTACCAATTTCAGCATCGAAGCCGTTGCAAGAAGCCCTCCAAAAGGAGGGGGGTCTTGTCCCGAATACCAACCTTTTAAGGCGGATCCACTGGAATGTTTTGGCGATTGAGAGCGAATTGAAAGATACAGTTGATCAAATCGACGTCAGTCGACTAGTTGCTGCCACATGAGTGAGCTTCCCGAAATCCCAAGTGCATGCAAGTCCTGAATGACCTGTCCGGAATTGCTTTGTCTTCTGCCTTCCGGGGAATACAGTTCCTTAAACGTTTAGCCTGCCAGATGCTTATAGACGCCGCATCCTATCGCGAGACCATTCAGCGCAAAGATGTATGACATCTTCACTTGAACTTTTCCGGTTTTATGATTTGCGATCTCGTACTCTACCCAACCTGGCTCGTCAGCTGATTGCTGAACGATGTTCTCAAGCAAAGCCTGTCCGTCAAATCCTGGTATATCTTGTACTCTGGTTCCAACCTTCTCTGGGTTGCCGCCAAAGGCCAAATATGTTCCATCTTTATCAAGCACAAATACGTACATGTCGCGGTCATAGAATGCTTGAGTCATGTCAGTAATGTCCCGCAAGAAAGTATGACGAGAACCGCATTGACGCCAGTGATCAATAGCTCGTTCAACGAGGGAAACGGCCTCGCTTGGCGAGCCCTGAGTCAGTCTAAAAGAGCTTGTCGCGGTCGTCAGGGAATGTGCTTGAGATTCCAGTCCAATTGAATGTTCAACTGCACGTTCAACCATCTGGGCATTTTGTTGGGTAATCCTGTCAAGTTGGGCGACGGCAGTCGAAATTTCGCCGAGACTAGCGCTTTGTTCTGAACTGGCAGCAGATATCTGGGAAATGCTTTTTGAGACATCTCTGACTCCGCAGACGATTCCAGTCATTCCTTCGCCAGCTTCTCTAATTCGTAAAACGCTTGATTCAACCTGAAGTGTGGATTCCTGAATCAACTTGCGAATCTCGCGCGCGCTTCCAGCTGAACGTTGTGCGAGGGAGCGGACTTCACTAGCCACCACTGCAAAGCCTCGTCCTTGCTCTCCTGCCCGGGCTGCCTCAACCGCGGCATTTAATGCCAGTATGTTTGTTTGGAAGGCGAGGCCGTCAATGACGCCGACAATTTCGCTCATCTTGTGCGCACTTGACTGAATGGCCTCAACGGACTCGATTGATCTCATCATCGCTATAGAGCCAGCGTCTGCAAGGCGCTTGGCATATGCCGCATGTCGATCCACTTCAATGGCAGCATAGGCATTTTTCTGAACTGTCGCAGCTAACTCATGGACGCTAGCTGCGGTCTGTTCCAGATTGGCCGCCTGCTGTTCGGTTCTGTCTGAAAGCTCTTGATTGCCTCTAGTCAACTTTCGACCGACACTGGCAACGAGAGCACCTTCACTTGCTACTGAAGCAACAATAGTTGAAACATGCACAATCATGGTTCTCAGAATTGACGATAGCTCCCCGATTTCATCTCTGCTGAAGATAGAGTCTGTGACTTGCAGATTCCCAGCAGCGACTTGGCTCATATCCGTTTTCAATGCTTCAATGTCAATGTGAAGGCATTTGTAGACAGATATCAAAAGGTACAGAATGAGAGTGAAGCCAATTAGTGCAAGGAGTAGCGGCACGAAACTCGACAATATTTGGGGGTCAAGCGGATTTTGCTGATAGTGCTGCTGAAGGAAAATGGTTGTGAAGATAGCCAGAGGAACAAGCATTGCTACAGTAAGACCGCCCAGTTTGACTGGTAGTCCAACTTTTCGGGTGACGCGTATTCCGATTGTCCAGACTCCATGGCTTTCAGTCGTTTTGCGCATTGGCGCCTCCCTCTGCGGGTGCTGGATTCAAGCGGTTCGAGATCACGCACTTGTCTGGAAGTGCCCTCAATAACCTGGGGGCAACGCATGGCTTTGCCGCGTTGTCTATGGCTAGAAATAGCAGATTGCCGCTGGTAGCCCTGTATTTATTTGGCATGTTTTGTTTCCTACTGCGCACAGATGCGCCGGCTGTGATTCCCATCGACTCTGAATAGTCGGCCTAGGCTGCCAGTTGTTGGTGCCTCTTGGATCAGCGCAGTTGGTTCAATGCTAGGTATTCGTTATCCTTACAAGCCCAATCAAAAGGATGGGATTGGCGCAAAAGGGTGGGCCTATCATTTGTCCAAGCCTCATCCTGGTGTGCCTGGGGCGAATAACAATGAGGAGCCGACATGCCCAAACACACGGGGACATCACTTCCAGAGAGTCTTATTGCCACCAAGTTCATTCCGGCGGAGTTTGATTCGCGCCTAGTTTCTCGTCGGCAACTGTTCGATGACTTAGTCGGGAAAGAGGGGCGGCATTCGGTCCTGACTATTGTGGCGACGGCTGGTTCCGGAAAGTCGACAGTAATGGCGGAGCTTCATCGTACGCTCGTTGAGCGAGGCTCAAAGACTTGTTGGTTGAGTCTTGATGCCGATGATGACAACCCTGCAGCATTCGCCGCCTACTTTGTCTGTGCCCTTCGTTCAGCGAACCCTGCACTTGTTCCAAATGAGCTTGCGCTGCTGAGAGGCAATCAGGTGCCGGATTTTGGCCGGCTCTTTGAACAGTTGGTGCGCCGGATTTCGAACATTTCTGCTGAATTTGCGATCTTTCTTGATGACTTTCAGCACATCTCGGACCCGTATATCCTTGCATTTGTCAACAGACTGGCCTCTCACCTCCCGCACGGTGTTCGACTTGTAGTTGCGAGCCGTTCACATTTGCCGCTCGACTTGGGACGGCTACGTGTTCGTGGGCAATTGGTTGAGATTGAACAGGATGCGCTCAATTTTGAGTCCAACAAGGCCGCGGAACTTCTGCACAAGGTACATGGGCTGGACTTGAGTCAAGCGGATCTGGAGGCCTTGATGGAGACCACTGAAGGCTGGCCAACGGCAATTCAATTGGCCGCGCTTGCACTGCGTCGATACCGTGGCCCCGCAAGAGAACTCATTGATTCGTTTTCTGGGCGAGACCATGATCTGACAAGCTTCCTAGTTGAGAGTGTATTGCGCAGTCAGCCTAGGGAGGTAAGTGATTTTCTGCTAATGACTGCGCCTCTAAGGCGTATGTCTGCGGACCTATGCAATGCTGTGACGGAGCAGACTGAAAGTGCCGAGATGCTAGCAACTATCAAACGCTGCAATTTATTCTTGATTCCGTTAGATAGACAGGGTCACTGGTACAGATACCACCATCTCTTTGCAGAGTTCCTGCAAAATGAACTGAAACGGGTTGCACCTCAAAGGTACCAAGCTGCTTGTGAAAAGGCGGCACATTGGTGTGAGGTAAGCGGATACACAACGGAAGCGATTCAATACTCGTTGGATTCAGGGCACTTTGAAAAAGCCAGTGACCTCATCGCTGAGCATGCGTTAGCAGTATCTCAGCGAAATGGAGACCACTACACGATATTTGACTGGATGCGACGACTCCCAGCAATTTACCAGGAAAGCCGCCCTGAAATTCTTTTGAGCCATGCTTGGTCGCTTGCCTTCTCTCATAACAGCTATCAGGCAATGGAGCTGACCAACCGAGTGCTTGCCAAGCTTCGGAGCGAGGCTCGTGAAGGATGGAACATTTCTGAGGATGAGAGGGCTCATTTGCGTCTCGTTGCCCAGGTGACGCAAACGGTCGCAGAGGCAACTTCTGACCAACTTGAAACATGTATTGCCCGCGGTACTGATCTCAGGGCCAAGATTCCTGAAAATGAGCCGTTCTTGATTGCTGCAATCAGCAACAGTCTCGGTTACAGCTACTTCGCAAAGCGTGATTTTGACAAATGTGCAAGCGCTGCGGCCGATGCCTATCTCTATGGCCATCGGTCCGGAGCAGACTATGCAACTGGATGGGCAGACTTTTTGCACGGACTCGCTGACCTTGAACTTGGGAAGATCAGAAATGCCCAAGAACATTGCCGGAGAATGGCTGCAATTGTGTTGCGAGGGGGAGCCGCGCAAAGCTACATTGCAGGTCTTGCGGCGTTGCTTAATGCAGAAATTGCTACGCAACGTTGTGAATTTAATGAAGCAAGAGTCCATCTGGAAAAGGGCAAGTTCTTCACTGAAGTGTTTGGACCAGTTGAACCCATACTTCTTGCGATTAGAAATCAAGCTCGTCAGTCTGCCCACGGAGGTGACTTTGGTCAGGCGAGGCAAGTGCTCATGAATGGGCAGGACCTGGCGCTTAGAATCGACCAGGCACGACTCTTCCAAACGCTTGCAATCGAAGAGGCGGTGCTACGTCTCAATGCTGGTGACGTCGCTGGGGCGCAGGAAACCGCCAGGCGCACGCGCCTGCTGGATGACAAGAGCGGTTTCCGACGGCTGGATGGAGTGCGTGGTGTCCGTGAGGCAATACAGCTATTCGAGGCGCGCCTTTTGATTGCGAGCGGGAATGCATCAGCAGCGTTACGCCTTTTGAGTCTCATCCAGCACTCCACAAGCTCAGATCGTGGGGGTAGTCTTGGACTGACAGTTATAGCTGTCAAGGCAACGGCGTTGTGGCGTAGCGAGCGTCACACTGAGGCAGTTCGAGAACTGGATCGCGCATTGACGCAGGCGGCTGCAGAATTTCAGGTCTACCCTATATTCAATGCTGGAGCTGAACTTCTTCCTGTACTGCGTGCGATATCTGAGCGACGCACGGGATCGGTGGCAATTGAGAATATTGAGGCACGGACACGTCTCGAACAGTGCCTGATATCGTTACTTTCGGGGGAGAGATCGGCGCCCGAGCCGGCGCACCCACGCGCAATTGATTCAACTGGGCCTTGGGAACCACTGACCGACCGTGAAACTCAATTGTTGAGGTTAGTAGAAGCGGGGCTTGGGAATAAGCAGCTTTCTAAGGAGCTATTGATTTCCGAAGCTACGGTCAAATGGCATCTGCACAACGTTTACGCGAAGATAGGGGTGCGGAGTCGAACAGCCGCAACTGCCCGCGCACGTGAGTTGCGACTCATATAGGGTGGCCGAAGGCACCGCCTTTCAGCAGCAATAGGGCCCACCCCGTCACAGCCGAAAATCTCAAAAATGAGTTTTTGGTCGAATGGCTCATACTAAATCGCAATGCCTGACAGTAAGGCCCATTGAACCTGAAAACAACTACTACGGCAAACATGGGATATGCGTCTGAAGCGACAGCAGGACCGGGCCATCAGCTGACACTGATGAATGACCGCTTCAGAGCAGCGAAGCCTCTCGCTTTAAGCATGGACACTACCTGACATTCATCGCAAGCTCCTTCGTTCCCATAGAGGCTACGGCGATGTGGCGTGCATCGGATAGCTTTGAACGAGCGCAGTTACCATGGAACGCATGGCCCTGAAATATTCGAGAATCAGTTCTGCGTTATGCCAATAAGCGTCTACCTTGATAGCAGCGACTATTCCGTCCTCTCCGATCCTGGCAGGACAGAGCGGGAAGCACCGGGGGTTCTTGAGAAACTAAAGCGTCTTAGGGACGATGGTCGAATAGAGTTTTTCTATTCCGCTGCGCACCTAACTGAGATGGCTCCAATGCAGCCCGCTTATGCAGATGCAGCGCTAAGGCGGGGCAACTTACTCGTAGAACTATGCGATACCAACTGTATGGTTCACAATGAAACACTCTTTCGTTCTGAGGTAAGCGTCGCGCTCGACCTGTCCACTGCATCTCCTGACCAGTTTGATCGTACTGGAAAGTGGTTCCCAGACGGTCTGGAGATGTCACCTATAACAGCAGTTGACCATCTCCGATCAATTCGGAGTTCTATCGCTGAAATCCTCCCCACTGCAAACCGGACACAAAGAAGGCAAGTTGAACGAAAGCTTGCCAAGGGTGGGCAATTGCGCCCCGCCATGCGCAGCGCCTTCGTCCAAGGAGCAAATGAGGGAGACTTGACCGAAATTCTTGCAACCTATCCAATGAGCCCGAATGCTGCGCGTGTATTGGCTCGGTACGTTGCTGGAGATGCCGGTGCTGCTGACGCAACTGAGGCGTTTGAGTCCTGTCTTCGGGATCCGCGTTGGATGATGCAATGGTTTGAAAAACATCACGACAAGTTGACTCCCTTTGTTGCTTGGGCTCGGGGCCCTGCTGCACGAATAACGGGAAGTGTGATTGAGCAGGCCAAACTTGTCGAATCTATGCGTACGAACCCCCTCCTTACAAAGGAGTTCCTTGATTCCATGTACGGCCCTGCAGCGTGGGAGGTGTTGCAGGTCAATATGCTTACTGGGATCGCCAACGGGATTGGTGAGAGTCTCAAATCAGACGTCAAGTTGGACATTGTGCTGATAGATAAGTGCTGTCCCGGACTTTCGGCGGCGATCCGCTCATTGCACTCGGCCTGGCGCTCGATAACTTTCGAGAATCAGCGCAAACCGAAGGAGAGCGATTTTGTCGACGCTCTGCATGCGGCGTATGCCCCCTATGTAGATGTATTTAGAGCGGACGGATTCATGGCGAACTACGTTGCCAGACAGGTCGATCGTTTCGGAACTAAGGTGGTATCAAAGCTTTCGTCTCTCCCAGATATTCTCGAACAACGTTGTCTGGTCACGTAGGGCCAATAGCAGTCGGTGGTTGGCGACTGCTATTGAACTCCTGGAGTTTGGCCTATAGTGCGATTTCCAGTCAGTATCCAACGAGATATAGTTGCCGACATATGGCATACATGATTCGTTAAGCATCCCGAACTCCTTGAGTATCTCCATGCATTGGCGCGATTACGAAAGAGCAGTCTTTGACGAGTTCACATTGCGCTATCCGACCTCAGCGATTCGATGGAATGTGAATTTGCCTGGCGTGCTATCAGGGGTTGAACGGCAGATCGACATTTTGGTTGATGCGACGGTAGGCGGAGCTCAGGTACGCACGATCATTGACGCAAAAATGTACGGCAAAGCGATAGACGTCAAGCACGTCGAAGAGTTTTTGGGCTTGCTGAAGGACGTCGACGCACAGCGCGGCATGATGGTTACGACAGTCGGTTATAGCAAGGCCGCTTTGGCGCGCGCGCACCGTGATGTGTCCGACGTAGAACTCGACGTCATGAGCGTTGCTGAGTTTCGGGAATTTCAGGCCCCAATTGGCATACCGTTCAGCGGTCCAAATGCTGTAATTCTGCCGGCGCCATTTGGATGGATTGTCGACAACGCCAGCGCAAAGCAATTTCCTGCAGTCCTCTATCAACGAGGGCTCACCTTTCACCAAGCAGTTAAGTCGCTGGAGTGGGCCTACTACCAATTCTGGCCAAAGGACGTGGTCGGAACCCCGACCACGGTCGAAGCGTTAATTGAAAAGCAGAACATTGATCTCCGGGACGAGAATGTCAAAACGCAGATTGAGCGGCTGGCTGTTCCGGAAACTATGAGTCGCTCAGCCGGGATTCGCTTGGCGAAGCGCCCGCATCATCCGGCTTGGGAGTACACCGGCGTCGTGGAATTCGAAGACTTCCTTTTCTTCATAGTCATGTTTACGCCACAGGTAGTTGCGAATCGGAACTTACGAAAGCTGATTGAAGCCATGTCGTGGGTCAAGCCCGGCAAGATTAGAGATCTGCGAGAGAACAAGCGGCCAGGAAAGATTGAAGTTGTCCTGAAGGAAGGCGGTACTCATGGCGCTAAGCCGCATGCCTAACAATGCGTCCAGGGGAGCCACAACAGCGCCGCTGCTGTTGCAGCCTCCTGAACACGGGCGTTGGGCTGCACAACTCACAGTTGATGTCGGTTTTCCCTCCCCAGTAGTTACTGAAACCTATCAACTCCGGATGCTGTTCAGAAACTGCAGATGGCGTTACACGCGAAAGCGAAGTCAGAAGCTGGGTATCGCTTCTATGCGTTGTACGACAAGACCTACCGATCAGACATCCTGTTCATGCATGGAACCAATGTTGCGCCAACAAGGGCGCACCGGGCGTGGATGGCCAGGACTTTGAGGAAGTCGAGAAGTACGGTGTGCTTAGGTGGCTTGGCGAACTAGCGCTAGCACTCAAGACAGAGACATACCAACCGCAACCCATCAGACGAGTGTCTATTCCCAAAGCCAACGGCAAGCTCAGGCTTGCCATAACATTACCTAACCTAGGCTTTAAATTGAAGTCAGCGAATTAGACTGGGAGGAGAGGAATGCAGGTCAGACATCTGAAGGTGGAAAATTTCCGGGGCATAGCCTCATTGAACTGGTTCCCTGGCCAGGCTTTTTGCTGCGTGATCGGTCCTGGCGACGCGGGAAAGTCCACTGTTTTAGATGCCATAGAGGCAGCACTTTCTTCGCGCTGGTTTGCATTCTCAGAAGCGGATTTTATTGGCGGCGATACTACTAAAACAATTCAGATCGAAGCAACCATAGGGGAGCTTTCCAAGGCCCTCAAATCGGATGAGCGATTCGGTCTCTTTATTCGGGGGTGGACGCCAGGAGGATCAATTCGAGATGAAGCAGAAGGCGATGATGAACCTGTGCTGACTGTGCGCCTCACCGTCGATGCAACTTTAGAGCCATCCTGGGAGGTCTTCGCCGACCGGATGGAGGACACGCGAACGCTTTCCAACCGTGATCGCTCGCTGTTCGGACTCGTTCGCTTGGCAGGTGAGGATGCCCGCCATCTCGCATGGGGCCAAGGATCGGTACTTTCGCGCCTCACCGGTGACAACGAAGAGGCGGCTGCCCGTCTTGCTTTGGCCTACAAAGCTGCCCGAGATAGCGCGAAGCTTGGGGAAATCGATGCGCTCATGACGGCGGCTGCTTCCGCAGAAAGCTATGCCAAAGGGATGGGGGCATATGTCGAGGGTACGTATGGGCCAGGTTTGGAACTAGGGCGCGGCGGCCTATCCTCCGGTTCCATTGCGTTGCATGACGCAGGCGTTCCGCTACGCTTGGCAGGGCTCGGCACCAAGCGCTTGGCGACGCTCGCGATCCAGAAGTCCGCCATTTCAGAAGGCGCCATTGTGCTTGTCGATGAGATAGAGCATGGATTGGAGCCTCATCGCATCATGGGCGCGATTTCACAACTTCGCCGCGACCAGGTTATCGCGGCGGGTGCTCACCGTCCGGTAGGCCAAATCATTCTCACAACCCATTCTGAGGTGGCGTTGGGTGAGGCCGGAGCAGCCGCGCTGTTCGTATGCCGCACGTCTCGACCAGCACGCGCGACAACTGTGCTCAAGCCCGCAGCGCCCGATCCGATTCACGCGCTAATGCGATTCAATCCGCGCGCACTATTTGCCCGTCGGATACTTGTCAGCGAAGGCATGACCGAAGTGGGAATGCTGAATGGTGTCAGGGAGTTTTGGCCCCCTCGGCACGAGGGCATGCCATGCGAGCACAAAGGAGCGTCAATTGCCGACGGCAACGGTGGGCAAACAGTTTCCATGGCTCTGGGTTTGTTCAGTCTTGGATATATGGTCGCCGTGTATCGGGACTCTGATGTGCCGCTCCCATCGGATAGTGTCGCCTCTTTGGCCGCTGCTGCCATCCCCATATTTGAATATGGCGGCTTGCTTGATGTGGAGCATGCTCTCTTCTCCGCAGCCGACGACGCCCAAGTTCAGCGTTTACTGACTTACGCCCGATCGGAGCGTGGCGAGGCCAAGATCAATGACAATCTTCTCGTGGCCTTGGACTTAGACCGGGCCATCGTGGCAGGCGACTTTAATGTTTGGCCAATACTTTCGGCGCACGACGGGCAGGAACTTCGTAACCGGATTGCCGGAGTTTTCGTTGACAAGAAGTGGTTCAAAGATCAACGCATAGGGCGTGGAGTCGGTCCCATCGCATGGGATATAGCCGCTTCGAATCCTAAGTCCCCATTGGCCGTGACGATGGCGGCCGCCGAAGGCTGGCTGTATGCCTGAGGCTCAAGATCTAGTAGGTCTTGGCAACGGCGCCATAGTGGCGCCTGCAGGCCACGGGAAAACCGAGCTGATCGCAAAGGTAGCGGCCTTGGGCCGCCGGACGCTCATCCTGACTCACACTCATGCCGGCGTTCACGCAATACGGTCGAGGCTCAAGAGGTTGAAGGTGCCTCATGCTGCGGTGGCGGTGGACACCATCGCGGGTTGGTCGATGCGTTACTCGCACTCATTCCCAGGCGTTGCCCAGCCATGCGAGGGCATGCCTCAAGGAGCTCAATGGGACGAACTATATGTCGGTACTAACCGCGCCCTTGGGATCGGAGCCGTGCGCCAAGTCGTCGAGGCATCGTACGACCGTATTCTGATAGACGAGTATCAAGACTGCCATGCGCTGCAGCACGAGCTCGCGACCACACTTTCCGGAATTGTGCCCACATTGGTTTTTGGTGACCCGATGCAAGGGATTTTTGAATTCGCTGGCGCGACTCTGAACTGGAAAGACACAATTCATTCTCAATTCCCCTTGATCGACACCTTGGAGGTCCCGTATCGCTGGCTAGACAAGAATCCTGAACTTGGCGAATGGATTGCGGATGTCCGCGAGCGTCTCATCTGCGGCGAGGATATCGACTTGTCTGCGGGGGCCGTCGTATTCCGGCACGCAGACAACGCCTTCGACATGGGGCCGCTGTTTGAGGGCTTCGAAGGAGTAGATGGAAGTTTCGCCGCCATTCACTGCAACAAAGGCTTATGCAACAAGCTGGCCCGCGCAGCCGGCGGGGGTTACCAAGCCATTGAAGAAATCGCAGCAAGGCGCCTTCAAGAGTTCGCAGTGGCATGGGACTCAAGCGAATCACTCCGAGATAGGTCAACCGTCATCAAGTCTTTGATTTCAGACTGCATCAACATCAAAGATTTGCCAGAGGGTCAGGAAGAAACTGCTGCCGATTCCGCCATCAACGTCGAAATCCGGACTGCAGGAGCGCAAATGTTTGGGCCCGATGCTGAGTCCGCAGGAACAACAGTCTTAACACTCATCCGCAAACGGTCTCGCTACAGGGTCTACCGCAACGAGCTCTGGCGCGACGTGGAACGGGCCTTGGGGGATATAGCTGCCGGCCGATGTCAATCAATGGCGGAAGCTGCCGACCGGGTGCGACATCGCACCAGCATGGCGGGTCGCAAGCTGCCGCGGCGAACCGTTTCGACTCCGCTCCTACTAAAGGGGTTGGAATTCGACCACGTCGTCGTTCCCGACGCAACTCACTTCGCGGGCGAACGATACGCGCAGGCAAAATTGTTCTACGTGGCGATTTCCAGGGCAACGCGCTCGCTCACCATCACGTCACGCGATCAACACGTGTGTTTAAAGGCCCCCGCACTTTGAGCATAACGAGTTGGCCGTCCACCACTGGGGACTTCGCTAGCTATCGATAAGTCAAAATTGCCGTTCACCATCAAACTGGTGATATGGGCCAGTTGCGGCCATTGACCAATTATTGCTTCGAAATACCAACTTATCGGTTATTGCGCGCTCCAAGTCACACACGAGCGAGGGAGGACCAGGCGCCATAAATGATGAAAACCTAGGTGCTTGGCTGATGGCGAGAAGCTCTGATTGCTGGCTATGATCTCATTAGGGAGTGCTCAAATAGCTGAGCTGAAAAAGTGATCACCAAAGCATCGGAACTCTTGACACTTTTCATTGCCGAAGAGACACGAAAAGTTGCGGGCATGGCGATGCCCCACATGCCCACGCTGGGCAGCGCTTATGAAGAAATCACCAAGCAGGGAATTGACAGCAATTTTGTTATTCCCAATGGCTTGGATTTGCGCGTAGTCAAAGGCTTTGTCACCGTCGCAGGCAAACAGCTTCCCAATCAAATCGACTGTATGCTGGTCGTTGGCAACGGGACGAGGTATGGTTTGACCGATCAATACATTTATGACCTTGACCAAGTGCTATGCATCTTCGAAGTCAAAAAAACCCTGACTAAAAAGGACTTTAGAGACGCTATTCTTCACCTAAGCGATATCCGCAGAGCCTTTTCTGATAACTTCGCATTTAAAGTCGACAACGACTTAATCGCACCGGATATCAGCCATGCGCGGAAGTCTTTCAGTCAGATCACGGGAAAGATCGCGCCGGAACACATCAAAGAAGTCAACAGGTTGCCAAAGCTGGAGGCCTTCCTCCTTCATGCACTGATTCAAGAGCAGTATGCCCCGGTGACAATCATCCATGGATACGAAGGTTACACCACTGAAACGGGCCTGCGAAAGGCGTTTGCTGACATTCTGATAGAGCGTAGAAAGACAAGTGGAAAAGGACTTGGAGTCACAGGTCTGACGTCGCTCGTTACTTCCAACGAGTTCTGCTTGGTCAAGGGCAATGGCCATCCATACCTTGCGGTTAGGGATGACCGTTCGTGGGTTGCCTTTTTGTCCACCCGGCACAATCCAGCCCGCATAATTTTGGAGCTGATTTGGTCCAAAATTTCCCATTATTTTGAGTTAGAGATGCCTTTCGGCACTGACCAAGAAATAGAGTCTGTTGCCCCGTTGATGGTTGCTGAAGCGACACAGAAGGGCCAGTTGATTGGCTGGAATTTCCAAATCGATGATTTTAAAGAAAAGAGCCTTTCTGCGCGCGATGAACATCTCTATTGGAGTCCTAAATTAGTTGGTGCTGCTGAGGCGGACTTGATCAACACCATGATGTTCAGGGGCGGTGAAGTTACTAAGGAAAAGGAGTTGGATGCGCATCTGTTGAACGAATTTCAACGAACGTATGACAAAGTCGTTCAAAACCTTTTGGCCACGCGAATGTTTGCAATGAAAGGTAAGGCCTTGAGGCCTGTCGCTGCGCATACCCTTTTGCTTCCAAATGACGCCGATGGGTCAGCCTACATTGCGCTTGATCGAAACCGCTTTGATCACTGGTGTCTTTTGAACAATCGCGAGGCATACTACACAAACTTCATGTACATAGAATAGTCAAGCAGCCACATGGCTGCCCAAACTGCTAAACATTTGACTGCCCCACAAGTCCTGCTTCGCAGCCATCACTGCAGCACTCGTGTTCAAACTCTCATGCACGGCTTGAGGTGGAAAGCCACCCAGACTGTCAGGACCCCAAAGTCACGGGCCGCAATCACCGTAATTCTGCATTTGATCGTGCCCACCTTGCGGGCTAGTCCGGAACGTCTGCTATCAGGCAATGAATCTGAACCTACCGAATTCCGCTTTGGGTCGCTATGGAGAGCTCTACATAGCGACCCCTATGCACAGTTCGTAACTATGCACAGTTCATCTGTCTTTGGTGGCGCAGGTCCAATGGCTGTGCCACGTCTGGACACAAAGGCCTTTACTGATCTGAACATAGTTTTTGCGGTGGAGCACATTGGTGATCACACTGTTGAAGCTACACCATGTATACCGCACCGCTCTCGATCCAGGGAGGTCGATTGGGTCCCTTCCAATCTCGTTGGGCTTGGCAATGAAGGAGAAGGCACGAGACTCGGTCCAGCGGTATCTGCAAACACCGTAACTATGCGCAGTCTTCACCGGCCTCAATAGCTCAAACTGCAGGGGCCAGTGCTGGCAATGCGGAGACACCTGTGCATAGTTGTGACCTGTGCATAGGGGTCGGATGCCGCCCTAACTAGCGGTGTCGCGATCATTAAGTCCCGCCTGGAGGCAATGACAGCGCAGACATAAATGTGGGCCGCGGAATTGGAATCAAAATCTTCTCCGCAGTCGGCTGTCACGCCCTCACAACAGGAATGTCTGCCCAACGAGTGGTGTACCCCGGCGTCCGGCGCTCCTGCTTCATGGACCATCGCCGTTTGTCCCCTGCGAGTCCGGCACTAGCCATGAGCACTGTGCCCCGTCCAAAACGCTGATTCAAGGCGTCCAGTGCACCCATAAGTCTGGTGCGGTCCTCTGGCTGGTCATCTTCGAGATCCAGTTCCGCCTGCCGCTGGTCGTTCGGCTGCAAATCCAGCAGCATCACGCCCGCCTTGGCATATGGATACCCCGCCCGATAGATACTCCTCAGGCCGGCAAGAGCTGCACCGACGATCTCCGCTGTATCCGCGCTGGGGCGCCTGAACGGGACGGTCGTGGAGCGACTGTATTGAGGTCCCTTGCGGAATGGACTCGTGTGAATGAACACCAGTATCTGGCAGGCCATGCTTCCCTGCTTACGAACCTTCTGGGCTGCCCTGGAAGCGAATTCCGTCACTGCTTCAATCAGCTGCTGCAACTCGGTGATCGAATGGCCAAACGACCGTGTACAGGCAATTTCCTTCTTGGGCGCGGGTGAATGGTCAAGATCGATGCAGGGTGTGCCTCTCAGTTCCAGCACGGTACGCTCCAGAACTACGGAGAACTTGCGCCGTATGGTCCCCGGATCCACTTTGATCAGGTCCAGCACCGTGCGCACACCACCTTCGCCGAGCTGCTTGCCGATGCGAGGTCCCACGCCCCAGACCTCGCGCACCTCCGTGGCCGCCAAGGTTGCATTGAGTTCGTCCGGGTCCAAACTCTCCAGGTGGCAGACTTGGGCCAATTTGTCTGGATAGATGCCTGGCTTGCGTTCAGCGGTCTTTGCGATGTGATTGGCCAGCTTCGCGCGTGTCTTGGTCGATCCGATGCCAATGCCACACGGAATGCCTACCCATTGCAGAATCCTGGACCGTATCTTGCGGCTGCGTTCCACCAGGTCAGTTGTCACGCCAGTCAGATCGATGAAGGATTCGTCAATGCTGTAGATCTCTTGTTGCGGGCCCAGTTGCGCCGCCAGGCTCATCATGCGATCCGACAGGTCGCCATACAACGCAAAATTGGCAGACAGCGCAACGAGGCCCGCTTCCTCGGCCAGATGTTTGATTTGAAACCAGGGTGCACCCATCTTGATGCCCAGGGCCTTGGCCTCGTTGGAACGCGCAACGGCGCAACCGTCGTTGTTGCTGAGAACTACGACGGGAATGCCCTCCAGGCTGGGACGGAATACCCTTTCGCAACTCACATAAAAGTTATTGCCATCAACCAGCGCGTACATAAATACGGAATCACTTTGCCATGCGGTTGAGCAACTGCTCAGTCATGTCATCGGATAGGCCGCGGTAGAACGCATCCAGCGCCTCCTGAAAAATGGGCTCTGTCGGATCCGCGAGTTGGAACAGGGTCATGCATGAGCGGAACTTGAGGTAGTCCGGATCGTGCAGGATGTCCTGTGCCGATTTGCCCTTATGCCCCAACATGATCTGCGTGCACTGTTTCAGCCGCGGCCCCAGCAATGTATGGGCCAAGTACTGCATGGCATCCGTCCGATTCTCAATTCCATAGAACCGTGCGGTAGAAGTTCGGCCCAAGTCGCGCAACTGCGGAAAAATGAACCACATCCAGTGGGACGTCTTGTTCCCCGCGCGCAGTTCCCTCAAGACCTGCTCATAGACCGGCTCTTGTGCATCCAGAAAGCGTTGGTAATCCATTGACTGTCCTCTCCTCTCAAACAACGATGGCTAAGCTGGAAACAGCTTGATAGAACCGGTCACAACACCCCAGACCGCAATAGTCTGACCGTCTTTGGGAACGATGTCAGGAAAAGTTGGATTGGCCGCCTTGAGCTTGATCCGCCCAAACTTCTTGTAGAGCTGCTTTACGGTGAATTCGCCATCCACGGTGGCCACCACGATATGACCATCCCGGGGACGACGCCCTCGGCTGACGACCACGATGTCGTTGTTGAAAATCCCAAGGTCCACCATGCTCTGGCCGGACACCTTCATAAAGAAAGTGTCTTCGCGCTCGGTTCCCAGCAGAGATGCAAGATCAATTCGCTCGGCGCCAAGGTCCTCTGCGGGGGATGGATACCCGGCACAAATCTGGTTCTCCAGGTACTGAACCAACATGGGAGAACTCGCCGCCGGCACCGGCTCCATCGATTTTATATCACTGTACATCTGTCCAGTATATTAGAGCGGGCCAGATTGAGCAATATGCAAGTCACATCAACGGGGCGAGCGTCGTTTGCGTGTACGCTCCCCCTAATAAGATCTATTGGTTAGGCCTTCGGCTATATGCCAGCAAGCGGGCTATACATCTAAGCGCTTCCGGTCGCAGAGAAGACAGAAATACAAAGCCACCTTGAAGTGGCACGGTTTTAATAAAAGGGATGGAAATGACGAATGAGAATTCTGGAGCTCGCTCCAAGCTTGAGTACGTGGGATTCTGGGCGCGTGTTGGTGCGTCGCTCATTGATACGCTGCTGTTGCTGGTGGTACTCGTTCCTCTGTCTTACATTCTTTTCGGAACGTACGCAACCACCGGGCTGAAGGACATTCTCATCAACTGGATCATCCCGGTGGTAATCGTGATCGTCCTCTGGGTCAAGTACGGTGCAACGCCTGGAAAGATGGCCATGGGCGCCAAGATCGTTGATGCGACCACGGGCAAAGAACCCACGACAAAACAGTTCTTGATTCGGTATGCCGGCTACTTCGTCAGCTTGATACCTCTGGGCGTAGGGATTTTCTGGGTGGCTTTCGACCGCAAGAAGCAAGGCTGGCACGACAAGATGGCCAATACGGTTGTCATCAGGCCCGCTGGGAAAGAAGCGGTGAATTTTCAGGATACAGCGCCGGTGATGCAACCAAATGACATTCGAAGCTAGATTCTCACATCCATTCCGGCCCGCGCTGTTCGTAAGTCGGCCGTATCATTCCAACCCATGTGTTACTCCGCACAAATCTGGGCCGACTACAAGAAGTACACCCGTGCCTACGGGTCCGAGATGGACATCGCCACCTTTACCGAACTCTTTTGGGGTCGACTGGACGAAGACAGGATCAAGATCCCCAAGGCAACGGAAGAGTCATTCAGTTCTCCGAATACTGAGCAGGAATCGCACATCAAGGATTTGATCGAGCAGTACAAGGCGAAGCAGGCCAGCAAATTCGAGCAGGAGCTCTTCAAGCAGCGCAAACGCCTGGCCGATGCCGAACGCACCCTTCTGACCAAGACAACCAAGGTGGCCACTGAAGCCAAACGGATTTCCACATCCAAGATCGACTGGGCTCTGTCAAAACTGTCTGACCTGCGCCGCACTGACCTGAAGGGGTCAGACTCCCGCATCTACCCGGGGTACTACGCACCGGTCATGGTGCTGGAAGATGGAAAGCGCGTGATCAAACCCATGCGCTACCAGTGCCGCCCCGCGGGTAAACCAGTTTTCTACGATACCAAGTACCCAGGCACCTACAACGCCCGTCGCGACAACTTGGAAGGGTTCTGGAAAGGGCAGTTTGGCTACACCCACGGGATCATGGTGGTGAATGCCTTCTATGAGCATGTTGCCATTCCCAAAGCAGACAATCCTGCGGAAACCGAGAACACCATTCTGGAATTCAAACCCCTTCCGGTTCAGGACATGCTGGTTGCCTGCTTGTGGTCACACTGGAAAGGTGAAGGTGAACCGGATCTTTACTCCTTTGCGGCCATTACCGATGAACCGCCGCAGGAAGTTGCTTCTGCAGGTCATGACCGCTGCATCATCCCAATCAAGCCCGAGAACATCGATGCCTGGTTGAATCCGGATCCCAAGAACTTGAAGGCCCTCTACGCCATCCTGGATGAACGCGAGCGGCCCTACTACGAGCACCGTCTTGCGGCTTGATAACCAGCCCGGTATCCACGACCCGGTGATTCTGATGATCGGCCGCGCTGCCGTTGAGCAATACGATCTGGCGTCGGTGTTGGGACAGTTGCGCTTGCTCAGTGCCACGCGAGAGGACTGTTGGCTCTACCGTGGGCAGCTTTCCATTGCGTTTGACGGCTACGACACAGACGCACGCGAGTTGATCGAGATTGCGGAGGTTCGCTCCTTTGTAGCAGGTCTTCATTCCGCATGGCCCTACTGGGCCTTCTTTCTGAATCAGCTGGACCACACGATCAATCTGTGGGTGGCATGCCTGTGCGGGGACGAGTTCACCGTGGGCGGACAGGCTCAGATTGATGTACAGAGATTGCGGGACTTACTAGTGCACGGACTTGAAGGGATGAACGCGCTTTTCCTGAAGCATGACTTCCCTGAGAAGGACTTGTTCGTGCAGAGTGAAGGGCTGGCCAGAATGTTTGGGGAGATCGGGCCGGTTAGCTAGACATGCGAACGTCAGCAGCCAGGTCGCCTATTCGGCGCCCGAAGCCCGGTCTATCAGAAGGTAAGTGAGGGTTCGTCGTGCAAATACCTGGGCGCCAAGTGGCAGGTCAGTGTGCCGCGGCCAGAACATCCGTTACGCCTTCGGCTACATGCACTGGCCCAGCCAATGAGCATAGAAGACATTGCGCTCCGGTCTGGGACATGGAACTGCCAGGTAATATTTATCTTCGAGACTATCCACCATCACCAAAGTGCATGCAACAGCCATTGTGATGTAACGTTTTACCTGTGCGGGGAAGCTGTCCTGGCAGACTTGCAACTTTATTGGGCTAAGCTACCACTGCGGCATCAGAATGAGCACCCGACTATGGAACTGAGCACCAAGAAAATCCTCCTGCGATTGGCTGAATGGTTAGCGTTGGCGGATATTGGTATGTGCAGCTATTTTTACTACCGTTCGCGCATCGATACAGAGTTTGCCAGCACACTGGGTGAGTACAGCTTGGGCAATTTTGTGGTGGTCTTTAGCTTTGTCGTTCTGGGCATCATGCTGACTTCCGAGTTTTCATCAGCGAACAACCTTAATGACGGGAAAGTCGGAGATGACAAAGATGGGCTGACCTATTCCGAGTTCCTCAAGCTGGTTCAATGGGCGCCACTCCCATTGCGCTATCTGCCATTCGTGTCCATAGGAATATTCGTCTACACCTTCTGGACGATCGGCTCAATCGAGTGGTCGTCGGGGGAGCCGTTCACCCAAAGGCACGCGCTTGGTTTCTTTTCCATTCATATCGCCTTCATGCTGTTCCCATATTCGATCTTGGCGTCAGCCTCCCGAATGCCTGGGAGCTTTTCCGATACCAAGATCCCAAAGGAATAGTTGCCCCATGAGCATCGTTGTTTACTGGCTGGAGAACGGCGCGGGCCAAGCAGCCCAGGCACATCACAGCTCCTTTACCGACCAGGAGTTGTCCTTGGCGCTGAAGTGCTGTGAGGAACTGCGCAAACGCGGCGCAGGTGTCAGCCACGTGACCATGTGCTCTGAGCTGTCGGACATGGTTGGGAAGGCCGGCGTGGATGCCATACAGGGCGGCAAGACCCCTTCCGGTGAAGACTACGACTGGTCGAAAGAAGGCAGGGCCGGTAAGTTCAGGGCGCACGACATGCACAAGAAGCATCTAAAGGCTGACGAGCAAACCTGAAAAGCCTTCACCCCAATGCCAGTAAAGACCGAGGGAAATCCCGTTCCAACTACTGACATATTGCAAACAACTAAAGGCTGTAGTGGCAGATCTATTTTTCTCTAAGGCGGACAATTCCAACTTTCGAAGATTCCGCAACCAGTTGTATGAATAGCACCCCTGCGCTCTCCTTCACCGCCCTGATGCAACGGGCGCACCCTGCCTTGCTGCGCAATCTCGCCCCGGACCCTGAGCAGGCCCGCCACGTGCCCAACAAGACCGCACGCCAGGTGAAGTCCGGTCATTACGTTGAATTGCACCCGACCCCGCTGCCAGCGCCCCACTACGTCATTCACAGCCCAGCGTTCTTTGAGGCCTTGGGGTTGGCAGACGAGGTCGCCAGCGACCCAGCTTTTATGCAGTTCTTCACGGGTGATCTGGACTCAGGCGTGGAGGCAGTCAACGCCGCCGGGGTGTCCTCCGCCGTGCACGCCACCGGCTGGGCGACCGGCTACGCACTCAGCATTTACGGGCAGGAAATGGTGAACAACTGCCCTTTCAGAACCGGCAATGGCTACGGCGACGGACGCGCCATTTCGGTGCTGGAGGTGCTGCTCGCCGACGGACAGCCTTGGGAGTTCCAGCTCAAAGGCGGCGGCACCACCCCGTATTGCCGCGGTGGCGACGGCCGTGCTGTGCTGCGCTCCAGCATCCGTGAGTTTTTGGCCTCGGAAGCCATGGCGGCCCTGCGAGTGCCAAGCGCGCGGGCCC
>Ga0208398_100560_pt1 | contig 22453 bp, 25 predicted proteins | sample LakWasMe79_HOW10_2_FD_183905 | JGI IMG/M metagenome (GOLD analysis project Ga0208398, IMG submission 183905) | Freshwater sediment methanotrophic microbial communities from Lake Washington under simulated oxygen tension - Sediment Metagenome... | ecosystem: Environmental > Aquatic > Freshwater >...
GCACCGCCTCCTGCTTGAACTCCAACGTGTAGCGCGCCCTCGGCGCCGCCTTCGGCTTCGTCATTCCAGTTCTCCTTGCTTGGATTGAATCACTCAGCAAGGGAGACGGTTTCCGGGGGCAAGGTCACTATTGCCGGCCAAAACGGCCAAGGCGCGCTCGGAGGCGAGGCCTGCGGCTCTTGAAGCGTCTGCCATTCCATAGGGATGAAAGCCTGCGCCGCAGCCCGCCACCTCTACTTCGACGCCATCGGGCCATACCGCCACATTGACGGACGTTTCCGCGGGGTCGCAGCTGGGCCAGACATCCAGGCCATTGACGACAACAACGTGCGCAGCCGAACATCCCGGTTCCATCCAAGCCATGACCACTGGTGCATCGTTGAGCAGAGTCGCCCGCACTCGTGACAACGCCAGCCGCACCGAACGTTCGCCAGTGCAGTCAACGACAAGGTCAAACTTCTCATCGCGCCGCAGCTTCGCCAGCCAATGCGCGGCCGAAACGCCGGCCGGCGTCAACTTGGCACCAGGCACATCTCGCTCAACTCGTGCGCAGACAGTTGCTGCTTTGCCTGCCCCAGCACTCGTCAGCCCCAACAGATGACGCGACACGTTTTCTGTTTCAAAGGTCTGAGGGTCAACAACTTCCAGGCTCCCAACTCCTGCTCGGGCAAGCAACTGGATGACCTGGCTTCCGAGCGAACCGCATCCAAGAACGACCACCCGCTTCGAGGACAGGGTCATGAGGGCATCCGCGCGATGGTCCCTTGATAAGCACCATTGGCGGTCAACGCGGCTTACCTCGATGGGGAGCAACGTCGGCGAGGTAAGCTTTGGAAGCGATGCCGGCAACAACTGGAAGCCAAAGACCGCAGTGCCCTGTAGCAGGGCAACCATCACTGGGGCCTTATTGGGCCAACGCCTTGACCCATACCAATTGGACAGCCGCCCTTGCACGCTGGTTATGCCAGATAGCAGCTCATCTAGTTCACAGAATGTCCTTGGCCAAGTGCTTGGCGTCCACCGTTCGGCGTCGGGCAGCCTGACCACCAGGCATCCGCCTCGCACGAGGGTACCGACTGTCCAACCTCGATGAGCAGCGACCTTCTCTGGTTCGGCAGCTGCAGAAGTTGCCAGCGCCTTGAAACCTTGCCCTAGGAGAACCGCATCGAGTTCCTGCTCTGGGCGAGCGTTCACATCAATGTCGAGAAGCAGGTCGACTCGATGCCGCCGTCTTGAGGCTTTGCCTAGCGCGACGTGCCTTGACCAGTAGTCCCGCCGCTCCCTGTGAAATTCGGCCTCCATCCATCCTAGGTTCTGACACAGGACCAAGAACTCGTCGAGCCTGTCCAGCACCCGACCAACGGCCTCCACAGGCGCATCGAAGTCTTCAGGCGCGGGCTGCACGCCATGACAAAGGTGACCGTCGGCCTCGACATGAGGGAAGCGCAGGCAGAGTTTCTTGGAGACTTCAAGGCGGGCTGCGGTGGCTGGGAAGTCCGCGTTCAGCACGACTGAGACACAGGAGTCAGCAAGGCTCGCGACGCCTGGCTCAAGTCGCCAGACGCGACATCGGTCACCGCCCTCCCGTTCGGGCACCCGCGTTGCCACGCTTGTGCCCTGCGCGGCAAACCAAGCGGTGACCTCGTCTACCGCAGCTGGAAAGAGGGACTGGACGGGCAATGCGTTTAGACCTCAGGCCAGCGTGTTGGTCTTTCGCCCAACTGGGGTTGCCATGAGTGGGTTACGCGGCTGCGCACCAGTTGCAACAACAAGGCTCTTGAGCAGCGGGTTGCCACTGTCAGCAATCTGCAGGCTGTCGCGCCAAGCGTCCACACCAGCTTGTCCAAACACCCCGCGCAGTTTGTCCTCCGTGCTGGAAGAGTACTCGTCGGTCAGCAGAGCCTCCAAGTGCACTTCAAGCTGTGAATGCCAACGCTTGAATTCTCTAGCTCGGGCGCCGCCATCACTGTTCCACCGGTCAGCGAAGTTTTCGGTTGGAAGCTCCGGATTTGGCACCCAGGACTGACCAGCGGCATCTTGCCGGATGTACTTGGGCATCTCCTCAACGATGGCCAAGACAACTTCGATGGCCGTACCCATGGATGCTCGACGAGTGCGGTGAAGGTTCTCGTATGCATGGGTAGCCAAGGTGACGAGGATGACTGAGATGGGTGCGGCCTCCTTCAGCCTCTCGTCTGCGTAGTGATAGAAGTTGTCACGGTGAAGCTTCATGAGCTGCACCGTGCGCCGTAGGATGTCATCGATACCCACAGGCTCGGCAGGCAACGGGTCAATCGATTTCCGCGCCTCGACGACACTGGAAAATGCAACTGTCTGGATGAATGGGAAGCGAAGTTCCGCCCGTTCGCAGAACCAGTCGGCGAATTCCTTCGGATTGGACGGACTCCACTGCGTATCCGGGTCACGCACACGCAGCGCCGCACCGTATGCCCGCAAGTTGTCCTGAATAGCCGGAGTGACGTCGAAGTAGAAGGGCTTGCCTGGGTACTGCAAGGTCCAGCAACGTCGACGTGGCGTGGGCCTTCCGGTCACATGCTCTCGGCCCTCCAGGGCGCGACCAAACTCTTCGAACATCTTCTCGGCGTCAGGGTGCTGGTACTTCGGCCCAGATAGCTGAACCACGATGTCGATATCGAAGTTCGCCGTCCCGCGCGGCCGGATGGTGGTCTGGGTGCGCATCGACCCCTGCGGAAACACGTCGACATCATGGCGAGGCAGGTCTAGCTTGGTCGCGAGGTCGTCGGCTAAGCGCAGATACTCCCGCTCAGCATCGGCACGAGCTGCGCTGTCCAGCTCCAGGCGCTTGAGCAGCGAAACGATGAGTTGCTCCCACCGCGCACCGTCCCTCGTGAGGCCCAGTGACTTCAGCAGCCGTTCGGACAGCTTGTTGGGTTGTTGACCAGATATCAAGATGGCTCCTTGGCGGCTGAAGTTCAGGTGATGTCGATGGATGTGCCCGTGGACACGAGCGCTGCGGCAGTGGATGAGATGCGAATCGTTGGCTCGAATGCGCCACGAGAGCCTGGGGTGGTGCCGGGCCTCCGCTCGTAGAGGATGAAGTCGGGCTGATGCCGTGCCTGCATCTTCTGACCCAGGCGGAAGCAAGCAGTGGTCGGCGCGATGACGACGACATGGACCGTGCGGATGCGCCACTGGTCTTGAATTCGCCTCAGTGCCTCGCCTACCGCCACGCCCAACAAACCTTGGTCGTCAGGATGCCCCATGGACCGATACGTTGGGACGTCGATGCCGACCTCCACGGTGGGCAAGACATAGTCTCCAGCGGTAGCCAGATTCAACGGAAGTTCGGACGCAGGTGGTGAATCCGTCAGGCAAACCCGCAGAAGTGCTTCTGACTCACCGCCGACAGCTTCCCTCAGGTTGCGTACCTTGAACTTGTCCGCCGCCGGCTTTTCGCTTGACGGCCATGCCCACTGTCCGCCCCTGGCGCCTGCGACTTGGTCGCGGTCGAACTGAAACAAATGGATGGTGCTTGACTCGCCTATCAAGCGACCGGCAAGCACCAGCACCGAGGTGCCATGCACCGGAAAGACAGCCAGCGGAGGCCTTGGTGCGCCCCCGTGGCTGGTTCCAGCCAACAAGCCTTTCAGCCCAGAAATTTCGTGCTTTAGAAGTGCAAAGAGGCTCAGCCAGTAGCCAGGCGAGTTCGCCGCACCAAGGTGCGCGCCATTCCGAGCAAACCACTGCGCATGGGGTGTTGCCATCCGTACACCCCTGAGCCACATGGCTTCCTCAGCCACACGCTGGTCGAATGCAAAGCTCTGACCTTCTATGTTGCCGCCGATGACCAGCATCTGTGCCTGCGGATAGCGCAGGCTGTCGAGGAGCCGTCGAACCTCGGCAACGTTCCTCTCCCGCATTTCACGCAGGAACTCGACGCCATAGCGGTCGGGCGCGACTCTATCGATGAGTCGATGGCATTTGTCGCACATCAGCATGATGTTGCTGGGCTCGTCGCACAAGCGCGGTGATTGGACGGGGTCACCGCGTGGCCCGTCGCTTGACGAAGCGACGATGTGGGCGAAGTAGCTGTAGTTGCTTCCGCTCGCGCCAGGCACGAAGTGGCTGCGCAAGTCCTCGCCGCAACCGTCGAATTGGCAACGCCAAGCAGCAAGAGATGAGACCTCGAAGCGCGTCTTGGGACTGACTTCACCGCTCCGGCCGCTCGTGGCTCCGTCCCGGGCCCTTCGCCACGCCTTCACAGTCGATGAGCTGGCCAAGACTGCCTGAGCGTCGCTCGGGTCGACGGACTGAATCTCTGCGGTGGTGACTTCGCGCCAACGCAGCCGCCGGCGCTTGCCGGCGGCCTCAAGGAGAGCAACCGTTTCGTCTCCAAGGTCGCCTTGACCCACCAATGTCCAAGAAGACAAATCTGGCACCTGGCAAGCAAGCACCCTGGCAGCAAAGCGGTTGGCGACAACGAGCAGATGCTCTCGCCCTGCAGCTACATGGGCACGCAGCTCAGCGGCCAGTTCGGCGTCAGTGCAGCCCTGCGTCACTGGTCAGCCCTTCGGCGGAAACGGGTCGCTGCCGTAGCTGTCCTTGGCGCGAATCTGGCCGTCTCGCCCATGGATGACCAGTTCAGCCTGATTGTTCTTGGCAATCTCGCGGGCGACCTCGATTGCCTTCTGCTGGGTTGGCTGGACCGAGGTCGCGCGGCTGTTGCCCTCGCCCTTCACAGCCCAACCGTCTTGGTGAGGCACCACATGCTGGTTCTTGGAGGCCATTGGTATCTCCTGGAGTTGATGACGCCGTTAGATTATTCGAACAGGTAGCGGGTTGTCAACTATAGTGATACGTCGCGTATCAGTGCATAATCCAAGGCTTGCCAGGGAGCACAAGAACCAAACACAGGACGTCCTATGTCACTTGGCGCAAAGCTCATTGAGCTGAGACAGCGGTCAGGCAAGTCGTTGCAAGAAGTGGCCGACATCCTGGGCGTGTCGAAGACACACATCTGGTCCTTAGAGAAGGGCCAGAGCGACAACCCATCGCTGGAACTGCTCACCAAGCTGGCTGAGCTGTACAAGGTTCCCATCGACTACCTGGCCGGCACGGCGCCGGAAGGCGTGGAGACCGCGGTGGATGCGCAGGCGATGCGCTTCTTTCGAGATTTCAAGCAACTCGGGGATGCAGAGCAGCGCATCTTGCAGGACACTTTGGAGGCGTTCTTAAAACGGAATCCTCCAGGGAATGGTTCAAGTTGACCCAGTCGAACTTGCTGACCTAGCAAGGCCCGAGCAACTCGTCGCAGAGCTGCTCCGTCAAAACCCGCAGATGCCTGTCCCGGTGCCTGTGGAGGACTTGGCCCGTGCAGCAGGCATCGAAGACGTCAAAACGTTGCAGAGCGACCAGTTCGAAGGTGCCCTGCTTTGCGACGACGTGAAGTCACGCGGCGTCATCCTCTACAACGCCTCCCGCCCTCGAACTCGCCAGCGCTTCACCATCGCTCACGAGCTCGGACATTTCCTTCTACCTTGGCAGCGCCAGACCTCGTTCGAGTGCGTGTCCAAGGATTTGAAGACGACTGGCGCAGAGTCCAACTGGGAAGTGCAGGCAAGCCGGTTCGCTGCAGAACTGCTTCTACCGCAGCATCTGTTCGAGCATGAACTTCGCAAGTTGGGCGACCCAGAGATTGGGAACATCGTGCAACTTGGTGACCACTTCGGGACGAGCATCGAATACACAGCTAGGCGCTATGTCGAGGTTGGCGGGTTTGCTTGTGCCGTGGTGTTCTCGAAAGACAACTTTGTCCGGTACGCGGTCCGTGGTGAATTTTTCGAGCACCGCCTCTGTGTCAAGAAGGGCGACCGCCTGCCGACGAAGTCCTCGAGCCGCGCGCCGACAGGGGACCCCGACGATTGGGTATCTCTTGACGCCTATTGGTGGCTGCAGGAGGAGAAGGGACTAGAGCAACCCGAAGAGCTCTACGAGCAGACCCTTTGGCAGGACGATGGGTACAAGGTGACTCTGCTCACGCTGTAGCGCTGCAAGACATCGTTCGTCTGGGCTGCGAGATTGAGAACGGGCGTTTTCAGCAGCACACCGCTTGGACCCCAGTCTATGGACCGTGACGACGACAGCAAATGAACAGGCGCTGTAGCAATTCACTCGGCAGTTTCGCCCCCCGCCGCTAGCGCTGCGTCCAGCGCCTTCTCCACAGCGTCGATGCGCTCTTTGCACGTCTTGTAGGCAGCAACCGACTCGGTGACGATGCTCAGCAGGTCATCGATGTTCGGCTCGCGCTGATTGCGCAGCGTCTCAGCGTGCTTCTGCAGCACGCCATAGGCTTCTTTGAAGGTTGTCGTCATTCCAGGTCGCTCCCCTGAACAGCCCGAGCTGGCACGATGCCATCACGGAACTGGATGTTGATGTTGTCGCCACCAGAAATGTTCGCAGCGCTGGTGACCGTCCTGCCGTCGGCGGCTCGCACAAAGGCGAACCCTCGCCCCAATGTCTTTTCTGGCCCCTGCCCCGCCACCTCACGCATCAGCGCCTCCGAAGAGGTTGTGGCTTCGATGACGATGCGGCGCACACCTGCCTTGACCTCATCGAGGCCCCGTTCGACGGACTGACCGGCAAGGCGCGTTGCTTGCTCAGCCCGCTCCAGCACTGCAGCGTAGGTCGCAGGCACAACTTGACGTGCGGACGCCACCTCTTGCGTCGCCAGATGCTTCACCTCAGAGATGCCTTCCTGAGTGAGCGCACGGGCGTCTCGCAACGAGCCAAGCGCTCCAAGGCGTATGTCGTTGAAGTCTTCAGAGGCCGTCTGCCTTGCGCGAGCCACATGCTGCAAGGCTCCAGCTACCGCGGCGGCGCGCAACTGGTCGACCTCCCGCTTCCGAAGTGCTGTCGTTCTGGCGGCCCATTGCTGAACGTACTCGAACGCCGACTTCGTCTCGGTCACTCTGGTGCGGATGACCTGCTCTATGCCCAGGATGACCTTCGAAGGCGTGTCGAATTTGGTGTGTGCAACCTCGTCAAGCACCGTCGAATCCCGCTCGTGCCCGATACCTGTGAAAACAGGGAAATCAAGCTCGCAGATGCAGCGGGCCAACTCGTAGTCGTTGAGCCATGCCAGGTCGTTGACCGCCCCACCACCGCGGATGAGCACGACAGCGTCAGGGGGAGCCCCGCGCCAACTATCTAGGGCTTCCAGCAAGGCCGTTCGAATCTCCGCAGCAGCGCCCTCCCCCTGAAACCGGCTGTGCGCGTAGACGAAGCGGCAGACGCCGAACTGGGCAAGTCTCTGCGCCTCCGCTTGGAAGTCGCCAAGCCCGGCCGCGGCCTCTGGTGCCAAGACCAAAACGGCGTTGAAGTCCCACGGGGCTGGCAACTGCTTGTTGGCGTCGAACAGGCCTTCCCGCTGCAAGCGCTGGCGAATCTCTCGCTTCTTGGCTTCCAGGTCGCCCAACGTGTACTCGGGGTCGATGGCGTCCACTTCGAGGCTGAAGCCGTACTGCGCCTTGAAGACGGGCCGCATGCGCAGCAACAGCTTGATGCCGGGCCCTACCTTGGCCCCGGTCGCGCGCTCAAACTCCGGGAGGATGCGCGCCGCCGCAGTGGCCCAGATGACAGCGGTGGCCTTGGCCACGACATCGCCTCTGGCGGTCCGTTCCGAAACTTCAAGGTAAACGTGGCCGCTGCGCAGGCGCGCATCAACGACCTCGACCATGGTCCAGACGCCCCCTTTGAAGGCCTGGGCCACAGCTTCAGTGACCCCTGCGAGCAGCTGCGAAAGTGTGGTTCCCTTGCGGACAACGGCCACCTCCCCCGAAGACTGGTCAGCCGACGAAGCAAGGGCGCGGGAAGGGCTGGTCGCCTCGCCCTGGATGCCTGCGGGCAACCAGGCGGCGAACGGCGCAAGCTCGCGGCCGGCAGGCACGTACCAACTGCGCGCAGTCGGGTCCCAGCGCGCCCCGAGCGCCTTGACCGCATCGCGGTCTTTGTACTGCGCCGTGAGGTAGGTGTCTTCGTCCATCAGTTGTCTAGCGAGACTGGCGCCACCCGTTCGCGGCCGGGCGGGTTCATCGGCTTGATTCTCTGTCCCGGAGTCTTGGGCCTGCAGTCATTCCGTAGGTGGCAAGGTTCGGCCCTTCCAGAAAGGGCTCGGACGACGAAGTTCGGCAAGCCGATGCGGTAGAAGCTGGCGTGAGCGGAATCACTGGCCCGGCCACTGTAGGCGTCTCGTCACCGCCCTACCGCCAGGCCTTAGGGTCAGCAAAGACGGCTGAGCACCCGGAGCACTGGTAGAGCCCAGAAGCAACCATGCGGCCCTCGGCATCCCGCGAGATGACCCGTCGGTAGCTGGTGGCACCGCAGAGTCGGCAGGACGGGACGAGGACGTTGGTCATATACTGATTTTTCATACAGTATATTGGCCTGACACCGAGGATGCAAAGCGTGCAGGGCCCTGGCCACCGGCTCCGCCTTCATCGCCTGCCGAAGAGTGCCTTCAGCACGTCCCAGATGCTGAACGTGACACGCGAGTAGACGCGGTTGTACGCAGTGCGCTTGGGACTGGTCAACCAGCCCCAGCCACGCGGAGCCTTCAAGCCCAGGTTATGCCGCACGAATCGCGCTGGCGAAGTGCGGGCCGCAATCATCTTCTTGAGTGAGGGGGTGCGAAGGCCGAACTTCATGGTGTCAACGATGGTGCTCGTGTCGAATGCTGGCAAACATCAACGAATCACAGCATAGCCGCGGTTTCGCAGGCACAGCCGAAGCGCGGTCTGCTTCTCCCGCTCTGCATCAGCGAACATGGTTCCAGCACCGGCTCCAGCACCTACCGAGGCCCCATAGCTGCCCCAACCGCTGCCGCCGTAGGGGCGATAAGCGTTGCCGATGAGCGCACCCACCAACGCACCTGCCACAGCTCCCGCGACAGCGCGTTGCCCGCTCTTGGTCTGATTTGCGAGGCCTGCGCAGTCCTGGTAGTCGGCTTCGTACTGCCGCAGGTTCACACCCCTGGGGTCAATCAACGAGAGGTGCTGGTCTGGCTGCTGCGAAATCGAGGCGCAGCCCGAGAGCACAAGCGCAGCCAAGAGGCAAAGCGAGAGCGCACGGGAAGAATTCTTGCGGAAGGTCATCGGCAACTTTCAAGTCGGGTTTGAAACGCCGTATAGCGACCGGCCACCAACCCGGTGCCGCCCCACGAATAAAGGACCTTCCTACAAGGTTGGCGCCGATTTGGCGTTCCAACACTTGTGACCATGAACACATTGAAGACCCTCCTCGCCGCCGCCTTGATGGCCGCAGCCGCAAGCGCTTCCGCCGGCTACCGATACTCAGATGTCGGCCCCTACGTCAGCGTCGACGCAGGCATGTCCTCGCAGAGCGGCGTTGATGTCGCGACGAGCGACCAGAGAAGCGCGGGCCTGACGCTCGGCTACAACTTTGACCGCGACATGGGCGTAGAGCTGACGTTCATGGACCTCGGCAAGCGCACCGACTCTGCCTATGGGGTCGGCACGATTTCGTGGGCATCGAAGGCCACCTCTGTCTCCGCGGTTGCTCGCGCAGAACTAATGCACAACGTCGAGTTCAGCGCCAAGCTTGGCGTAACCCAAACCAGCCTCGATGCAACCAACGGCACGCGGTCCGGGACTATCTCGGGAACCAGCCTCGTTCTCGGCGCCGGTGCCGACTACCGGTTCGACCGTCATTGGTCGGTCAAGGCCAACCTGGACGTGTACCCGAACTTTGGTGGCTCGTCCGAGCCGATGGGCGTTGTGACCGTCGGGCTGAAGTACCGCTTCTGACTAAGCGCTGAGTCGCTGACAAGCCTGCCACCGGCAGGCGGCGACTCGGGTACTTTGCCAACTCTCTGGGGCGCTGCCAGTTCATCGACGAGCGGCGGCGCCTCAGGTCTTTTCGGCAGCAAGGGCCCGTCTCACCTCTGACAGATGTACTAATTCGTCTGTTGTCATGACCAACATGATTGCAGCAGCCGCGCCATTCGTCTGCAGGTTCTGGAAGTGCTCTGAACGCAACTTCCAGTAGTGCACTGTCAAACCGAGCTCGATTGAAGAAGCAAGGTTCTCCACGGCCAACAACAGCAGGAGCACCAGTTTCCAGAGACTATCTCGAAGCTTCCTGAGAACAGCTGACAGAGCTCTATTTGGCAACTGCGAACGACTTACAGGCGCTTGAATGACTTGGCCAAAAGTTCCCCCATGCGCTTGTTGCCATCGGAAGACGTGAAGCGCGCGTAGTGCTTCTCCACCGTCGCGGGGCGGTCGTTCAGCACGCGCGCCACGGTCTGAATCTCCCCTGGTGCGACCTTAATGATTGAAGAACCAATCAGATGCCGAAACGCGTGCGTACCGACACCCGGGCAGTTCCACAGATACCGCTTGGTGAGCAAAAAGATTCGCTTGCTCAGGTCGTCCCAAGGAACATGCTGAAGCTTCTGGTCAGCAGGGCCTTTGGCCTTGCACAGGAACAGCAAGTCGCTCGGGCTACGCAAGAGCAACGACCGGTGCTTGAACAGGTAACGCTCCAGGTCAGACCAGACAGATGGGTGAACTTCAGCGTCGTAGTCGAGGTCTCCTGCAGCACCCTTGGCGTTCTTGAAGTACACGGTCTTCCATCGGATGTGCCAAGAGCCATCATGCTTCTGGTACAGATTACCCGTGTTGTCGGCACGCCAGGTCATGTGCGCCAGGTTTCGATGGCGCAAAGGATTCGAAGCAATCAGCTTCACCAGAACCAGGTCGCGCGACCAGACCGCTTCGAGCAATGGGTTGCCGATGGGACGACTCGCCCGGATACGCTGGACCATGTCGACGAGAGCCTCCATCGGCTCCGGCAAGCTGAGCACGCCATTCAAGGGCTCGAACGGGTCCCGGTGCATCTGAATCTGTCCTCGCAGAGATTGCGTCAGTCGACGGCAGTACTTCATCTGCCGCTCGCACATGTCGACCCAGTCACCCTTCTGGTACCGCTCCGGTAGAGTCTCCTTGAGCCAGGGCGACTGTGGGAAGTACCCTTCCACGGGACGCACCAACGACATCAACCAGCCGAGGAACTCGGGCACAAACGTCGTGTGCGAACCCCCCGCTCGCTCCTTGCGCCACTCCAGGTACTGGACGAGATAGTCCGGAACAACTACCCAGGCCAAAGTGTGGAGCTCGCTAGCGGGCAGACCCGCCCCACCGTCCTCAACGGAGAGCTGGAGCCATCCAAGGTAGCTCGCGACCTTTGCCCAAACGGCCTGGGCGGACGCAACTTCCTTGTCCCCCAGATATCGGTACCAAGTCCGCTCCGTCTTGCGGCCCAGAGGCAACGGCGACATGCGCCACCGCCCCTTCGAGCTCCGCTCGAGGTCCGGCACAAGCGCGGTCTTGTAGACCATCAGGTCGTGCCACTGCTGGCGCAGCGGTGAGTCCGGCCCTGGCACGAACCAGTATTCGTACTTGGTGAGCTTCCCCAACCGGTTTCGGTACTCAATCGCTGGCGCCTCGCCGAGGTCCGGCTGCAGCCGCGAGGGGTGGGCAACCCCGGACAGCTTCCAAAGCTCCCCGCGCTCCATGCCGAAGTAGTTCTCGACGCGATGCACGTAGCGTGAGCTTGACGGCCGCGGAACCTTGCCGCGCATCCAACCCAGCATCATGTCGTACGGCACCTGGCTCATGTTTGCTACACGCTTGATGCTGTGTCCAGCGAGAAGCGCCTTAAGTTGCAGGATGAATGGCGTGGGCCTCTCGGCATCAAGCGCCCGGGTCGTGTCGTCCTCCAGGACCATCTGCCGAAGCGGCGTTAGAGCCGCGCGGGTGTTGGTGAGGTTGCGCTGGGTTCGTCCAGATTCCCGCAGTGCGTCCAAGAACTTCTCCAGGCTGTCTGGGAAGCTCGCCCGCATCTCGTCGCCAATAACGTCCTCTTCGGAGATGTGATTGGCGCGCAGGAACCCCCGAAGAGCGGTAGCCCTGTTGGCGGCAGTGTTTGCATTGAGTTGCTTGGATGTGACGAAGTAGTTGAGCTTCTCAAGGAGGTCTTGATAGGTCAGGGGTGTAGGCTTCATTGCAGTCTTTCGAGCCCGTGCCGTACGCTTGGACGTCGTCTGCGAAGCAGGTAGAGACGACGGGACGAAAAACCTGCCAGGTTGGTAAGTTATTGATTTCATTACCAAACCTCGTAGCCAACCACTTTTGAAAGGAAGTTGGTAGGAGGTGTACTTGCAGGTAGTCCGTAGACCAAAAAAAGCGAGACGGCACAGGCAGTTGTCGCATCGCCCTACGTGTAGCAAGCCGTTTTATATGGCGCGGCACAGCGGCAGAGCCACTATTGCCGGCTACCCGAAAAAGAGAGGGCTCGACTTGCATGTCGAGCCCTTGAATCACATCGCGGCGCTAGCCCTTGTTGCCCCGTCCACCGGCCGGAGTACCTTTGTCATGCCGCATTGCCAGCAGTTCTGGCGGCCAGACCCGAGCTAGAGTCGTTGTGCTGGCGAACGTCCACCCGCGAGATGGAAGAAGAAGCTCTGGCACTGCAGCTGACATGCACATCTGCCCGATGTCGCGCCGGAGGTCTCCAACGTCTTTGGGGAAGGTCTGGGACAGCGACTGAATCGCATCTGCATACTGGCCCTCTTGGACGGGCACAGCGAATCTGCGGCTATGAGACGCAATTTCCTGCGCGAACAATTCGATGGTGATGGTGGGTGCCTTCCGGTCCATGCCGTGCAGGTAGGCCTCGATAGTGGGGCCCAGAAGCGGCAGCACGAGTCGATACTGCCAGTCACCCATCTGTAGCGCCACCAGCAAGCCGCTACAACGGGCTCCCATGCTGAGCGACAAGACGGTCGTGAAAACGTCGTCCCTGTCAATCAGGAACTGGACGTACGGGTCGAGTGGAACCTGAGCCGCGATGTACCAGCCCGACGCGCCGACCGCTTCTGCAGCGGTCGCAAGTACGCCAAGGTCATTCACCAGTGCTGCTGGTTCCGGATTGCCTATGTTGTCTACAAACGAGGTTGCCTTGAGGCGGACCATTTCGATGCCCTATGAGTCGCGTCCAATTGACGCAACACGTGTAGGGACTATCGTGAAACGACCTCGCAGCCCGGCAGTGGGCACCTCAACAGCAGCACCAAAGAATGGATTTTCTGGTGCCACCGTAGGCACACTTGCCGCGCGGCAACTAGGGCTTCTGCGGAAGGCGCGCCCTTAGGACTTACGGCTTGCGAAGCTGCTTCGGCAGCATCTTGAGCTCAAGGACATTTACAAGGCGGAACCGCGTACGAACACGAAGGCGTACGAGGCGGCACAGAAGACACTCAAGGAATCAGAGGAGCTGTTGTTCTGCGATGAGGAGTTGAATCGACTTCACGCACCAGGCGAGGCATGAGCAGGCGGGCCGTCGCCCTGCACTGGTTCTCTCACGGGCGACCTACAACAGAAGGAGCCGCTTGATGCGCTGCTGCCCGGTCACCAACCAGGGGAAGGGCTACCCCTTCGAGGTGTCGGTCACACCCATCCGATGGCAAGGTCACGGGGGTTGCTCTGGCGAACCAAGTGCGATGACTCGATTGGCACTCGCACGACGCCTCGGAGCCAGACAATTTCGCCACGGTCGGGGGTATAGGCTCCCGTCACCAAGCTTCGGCCCCCACCGCGGGCCCTTCCAGCGCCAAGCCATGCTGGTTCTCCGGCGTCATCTTGGCCAGCAGGTCGTCGAGGCTTTCGCTCGCCGCTTCCATGACCAGCCGACCCTTTTCGGCCCGCAGTTCAAGACGCTGGCCGACCTGCATGCCTGCGTCCTTCAGAGCCGGCGCGGGGACGCGCACGGCGGCACTGTTTCCCCACTTTTGAATATCAACGCGCACAACCACTTTCCTCGGCGTCGGGTACCACGCTGTGTGCTCTGGACGTGAGTTCGAAAGTGAGGTTGCTTCTCCCCTGAGTAGCATCTACGAACTGATTTAGGAGCGCTACTCGCACAAGCATCGGCGTCAGAAATCCTCGAACGAGGTTCGAGTGGTCTTCCCCGCGTTGGCCTCGGCGATAGCTTCCGGCGTCGTCTGGTCCGATTGTCCCTCGTCTTCATCGAAGTCAACCGCCGGCTCGAACAGCTCAAGTAAGTTCTCGATGCGCGCGACCAACTCGCAACGCTCCAAGCTGTCCGGTGGAGTTGCGTTCAACAGCCGGTCGAGCAAACGTGGGAGGCTGCGAGCCTGTGCCAGGTAGACCTCGTTCAGCGGAGCCGCGCCAGGCGGGTCCGTCTTAGCGTCCGTGCCATTCGGCAAACCAGCCATGTCGTATGTTGGCAGGGTCATCTGGCCTTGGCCCCCTGGCCGAAGTTGCCCTCGAGGGTCGTCAGGAGTCGGTCCCACGTGTCCCCGCCCTGCAGGCCGACACATCCGTCCGTCGCGACCAGATGGTCGCGGGCGACCGCCGCAGGCCACAGAATGTCGTCGTCATCAATGGCAACCCACGCTGCGGGCTGGAGCCACCCCACGTGCGCGGCGACGATGTTGGCTTTGTTCATCCGCCAGTAGTCTTCGTTGGAATAGGTCAGCGTTCGCGTTGTACCGCTTCGCGTCCTCACCACCCTCTTGGCTCGGCGCGTGAGGTCTTCGTAGGTGAAGCTGCCCACCCGCGCTGCAAGCGGCCCCAGCTTCTCGAGCACCGACTCCAGCCCGTGAGCCCAAGGCAGTGTTGATGTCAGCACGATGCGAGCACTCGGCCACGGCTGCAAAGCAGACGCCAGCAGCGGCACGCCCTCGTAGTGCGAATGACCATCGGTCCACGGCGAGCGGCCATGAACGAGTTCGTATGTGCTCTGGCTCGGATGCAGCACGCCCGAGATGCCTAGATAAACGACCTGCAAGCCATCGCCCATCCCTCTTTCCGACGCGACCGTGTCGGTGTCATCCACGGCTCGAGCTCCTCTGAGCGACGACCACCGGCTGGAGCGTGCATCCCGCGGGCGCATCACCTGGCTCCGCAGCAATGAACCCATCGGTGGCTTCGCCGCACTTGAAGCACCGAAGGTAGCGGGCAATCGTGCCCACATGCCGGCTACCGGCCTTGGCCTGCTCGATGTTGGCGTCGAGGACCGCTTGTTCGGCGTGGTGAAGGGGAATGACGACGTGCACCCAGCCGCACCGGGGGCACTTCACCTCAGGCTGGACCTGCCGCACGCAGGTGTTGCCGCTGGGGGAGATGCAGATTGCCAAGCCACCGTCTGAGCGCGGGGTATCGACGACTTGGACGTCGAAGCGGGTCACATCGACCAGCCGCTCAGCATCCGCCACCAGGACCGACATGCCTGGGTCGTAGCGAGCCAGGATTTCAATGAGCTCAACGACGGTCATAGTCTGATTCCTACACTGCGCCCGTCACGAGTCTTCAGAGACTGGCGGCGATGCGAATTGCAAGCGCAGCTGCTCGAGGCGTGCAACAAGTTCCGCGCGCGCAACCGGCCCGGGCGTCGTGATGTCGCCCAGTTCGCGTAGCGTCGTTGGCAGCAGTTCAGCCCGCCGTCGAACCTCGGCGTCGACGGCAACATCCTGAGAGTCACCTTGGGTACTCGACAAGCTGGTCGAATGTCCGCTGCGTCCCGTCGCTCCCGGGTCTGGCTGCGCGTCCGGAAGCTCGCCAAACCATTGCGGCATCACCCCATGGGCAAGGCTCATGTCGCCCCGACCTGGGTAGTGGCGCAGGAGTCGCCGAGCTTCCTCACGTACGGCACGCGGTACCTCTGGGGTGACCGATGGCATGGTCAGGTCGCGTAGGAACTCCGCCGTGTGGACAACGGCGCGCGTTCGCTCGCTAGGCATGGTCATCAGGCACGTACTCCATCGTTACAAGGTTGCGCCAACGGCCCTCGGCGTCGACCACAACTCAACCTCGTCGTGCTCGGCGTCATCGCAGGCCGTGGCATCACGCCCATTCTGCTGACCCAAGCGTCTGCCGTCTACGCGAGCTGGAAGAACGCAGAACGACACTGCCAGACCGCGTTGCGGCTCGGGCGTTGCGTGGCCAGAATGGCGCATTCAACGCAATGAGGCGCAAGTTGCTGACAGTCCGCCAAACCGTCGCGCACTGCGCCATCCTGCCGTGTACGACCTGACTCTTCGACCTGGCCCAACCCTCGTGTTCGGTTTTCCCGAGACGCGCGAGGGCAAGACCGTGCGTGGGACGGCGAACGTCACCGCGGACGCGTCGCGGTTCCTGTTCCATGTCGTGTGCATCGAGCCGGGCGTAACGCTCAACGACATCCTGCGGCTGCTCGATGCCTGTCCTGCTCTGGTCGAAATCTTCCGGTTGCGGTTCGCGGAACAGGTTCGCGAAGAAGTCTTGAAGGGCCCGCCTGCTCAAGCGGCCGACGGCGGTGAGAGCCCACGAGATTTGGACCATCTTGAGCTGCGATGGAACTGGCGCCTCGACACCGACACACGCGAGTACTCGTCGGTTCAAGACCTCGAGCTTTCGGGTGTGGGGCCCGTCCTTCGCGAAGACGATGTTCAGCAGAGGTTAAGAGCAGGCGACCGGGAGCGGTGGTCATTGAAGCTCACGCCGGTGCGCGAGCTCCTACGTCTGCCCGTCATCTTCCGCCATGACTTCATCATCACTGAAGCGGACCTGAACTCACGGAGATATGGAGAGCCGGTTGCGAATGGGCGCTTGGACGAGGTGACGCTCGGCCAAATGATTCACGGGGTGCTCAGCGAGTTGACGTTCCATGGCGGCCCGACTAAACAGGCGGCGTTGTCAGAGGAACTCGCCCAACAGCTGGCCAACCTTGAATCGGGGAACGAGGATACGGTCGATGCGGAGGCCCTCTTCAACGAACTGATGCCCGAGGACACGGCGTTCGCTGCGATGTTCGAGACCCTCGGCGACGTCACTCAGACAGAGGTGCGCCAGGTCATGCACCACATCGAGGACGACCAAGCGGCCAGCCCTGAGTTCTTCGCGGCGTTCGGCGGCCGCGTCCGAGTGCGTGAACAGCATGAACAGCTGACCGGTCGGCAGTTCCGCAAGGATTTCCAAGCGGCGATGAGAGGCGCCGGTGAGCAAGAACTCGAGCGTGGGGCGCAGCGATGAGCACGAAGTTCACCCTCAAGTCGCAGCATCGCGACGGCAACGAGCCGAGCTTTCATCTGTACCACGACGTGCTCGAAGAGTGGGCGTGCGAGGCCGATGGCAGCGAGCCGCCGGTCTACTTGTGCCTCGAGGGCGTCGAAGTGGAGTTGCAGACGGTTCGCCAGGGCGGTGCCACGGTTACGGTCAAGATTCCCCGCGCGACCGCGAGAGCGCTTGGACTCGTGCCGGACCCATCACGTGCGTCCGCGTCGGACCTTCCGCGGGCCGAAGATTCGCGCTGAGCTTTGCTTCGCGAGGCCAAACTGAGACAGCACCGAATGTCGGATGAGCGCACCGAACGCGACCAGCGAACCCCGAGCAACGGCGGTCCAATCACGCCACCTGCAGTGGCTGTCGACCCCGAAATCATGGGCGGCACACCCTGTTTCGACTGCACACGGGTGCCCGTGGAAATCGTTGTGGCCTCCATCGACAAGGGCATCGACTGGGTGGAGCTGGTCTCAGCGTATCCGTTCCTGACGGAGGAGCACGTGACCGCAGCGCGCGCTTATCTCGAGTCGCCAGAGGGTCAACGCCGACCACCAAACAGTGCTCACGGCGGTTGCGGTGGCAAGGTCATTGACTGCCGGGTCGTCAGGCCAGTGCGCCTTGGTCCGGAGGCTGGGCCAGGTTCGACGTGAAGTTCGAGCCACGAGGCGCCGTGATGTGGCATCTGAGAACCCAAATATCAGGCTAACTCAGCACTCTTGTGTTGAGTTCGGCTCCTCAACAAGGCCGATTGATGGGAAGGGAGCAACGCCCCTTGCAGAAGCCTGGCGCCCGTAGCACGTCATAGGCGCCGATACCGGCTACTCCCCTAAGCACTTGCACTGCCGGGCCCATTCCACCACCGAGTCTTCACCAACGGCGTGCCAGGTTGATAGTCTTTCATTCAAAGGCGTCGTCCAGGCCTTCCAGGGGTGCACCTACATAGAAGCGAGACAGGTTCAGACCCTCGTACTTGAGCTTCTTGATGGCATCGACGAGCAGCGGTAGGGGGTACTGCCGGTCCTGCACGCGCATGTAGCCCTGGCCTGACACCTTCTTCTCCAGCCAGTGCCCCGCCAGCGCGTTACGAGTCTCGAACTCGACGCCGCAGATAGCCAACTGCTGTTTGAACGAGAAGCGATAACTATGAAAGCAAAGCCGAGGGTCATTCAGCCCCAGCGCGTCGAGGTAGCGCCCGTACCATTTGCTGTATGCGCTCGAGAAGACTTTGTTCTTGTTGTCGTTGCTCAGCGAGGGGAAGAGTCGCTCGTGCCCTGCGCGCTTCTGTTCCGCCGCGAATTGCAAGAAGCCACATGCGACAAGTTCGTCGTGAATCGGAACGTACCGGAAGCTGCCAGCGGCCTTGAGCTTCTGGTCAGGGCCCAAGTTGGTAACTCGGAAGACCCAGACGCCGTTCAGCCGCCGGATGTCATCCACTCTCGCCTGGCATAGCTCTTCGATACGTGGTCCCGCAAAGATGCCCACCAGGGGTCCCCAGTGCGCAACCTCAGCGCACTGACCTTCGACGCCGTTCCACGTTGGGTAGCTGGGGGAGTCGAAGATGGCCTTCAGCTCGGCTGAATCGTAGGACCGCCGCTGCTCACTCGGGGGCGTGTCTGGAATCATGTCCAGTTTGATGTTGTCGAACGGGTTCTCTGACAGCTTGACCAAGCCCTCGGATGCACCGTGCCGCACGAGCGTCGCCAGTCCTCCGATGCGGTTCTGCACCGTCGCACGAACCCAATCGCAGCTGCCGAGGTAGTCGCGGTAACCGAGGCCGTGTTCGTCGTGGGTGATGGACGCAACAGGCAGCGCACCGTAGAGTGCCTCGAACTCCTCTACGAACGAGCGGTACGTGTCCTTCGTTCGGTCAAGCTTTTGACCTTGCGCCCAGTTGTCGAAGAGGTCGCGCAAGGTCGGGATGTCTCGAGGCGCCACCGGCAGGTCTTTTGGCGCCTGGACCCGAAGCGTTCCTCTTGCCCGCGCGAGCTGCGCTTCCGCCAGCTCAATGTCGCGGGTCATGAGCTCCCAAAGGAACTGCTGGCGGACCTCTGAGCCCGGCGGAGCAATCAGGCGCTCGAAGCTCAGCAGTTCCGCAGCAAGTTCTTCAACTGGAGAGAAGTCGCCATCGGCACAGCTCTGTCGGTACTCGTCAATCCAGCCCTCAAGGTACGCGATGTGCTCAGCGCGCTCTTGGCGAGACAGCTCTGCCCGTTCATCGTCGTCGTGCTGCAGGATGCCGCAGGAGTAGCGCTCAAGAATGTACGGGATGTGCTCGGGCAGAAGGTACTTTGTGGTGCCCTCGCCTCTTGCCACTTTCTCGGCTCTCGGGCTTTCCTTCACCTTGGCGATGAGCGCGTCCATCCGCCGGTCGAACCGAAGTGTTTCTTCTGCCAGGCGCTTGACCGCAACTTCGAAGTCGGACGTGCCGAGCGACTTCCATTGATGCGCGTCCTTCTTGTACCTGCCCCCGCTGTAACGAACGACGAGGGCGGGAAACTTCCGCTTGAAGTTGAACGTCTTCCCTCGCAAAGCGAGGTACGGGGGCCACTCCGATTGCGGAGGAATCTCTGCAGAGGGGCTTGTCTCAGGTTTGGGGCTGTCTGTCGGCATCGCGAGGTCTCACGTCATCGGATATCGACGCCGTGTGGCTGGGCTTAAGGGCTCGGGGGTGAGGCCCAAATTGTCGGAAGCCTTCGCGAGCCTGAGAAGATGGCAGGCCAGCTGCTTTGTGCGTGGACGCACAACAGGGAAGCGGGAGGACCGACACCGTGCTCCAGATGGCGTGTGGCACCGAGACCTCAAGCTGGAGCAGCGGACCCGTTCGTCAGCGTACCAGGTGCTCGCCGACGCCTTTGTAAGGATGCGATACGTACAGGTGCCCAATCTTGAGCTCGTCGTAGCGCAGCTTCGTCATCGCCGCGACCAAGCCCGGAAACGGGTACTGGTTTTCCTCGGCACGCATGTAAACGCGCTTGGCGTTGCTGTCGCTGGCCCAGTGTCCGAGCAGGGCGTCGCGGACTTCGTTTTCCACGCCGCAGAGGCCCAGCCGTTGCTTCATGAGGTAGCGGAAGGAATGGAAGTCAAGGCGGCGGTCCGTCAGCCCTATGCGGTCGCAGTACCGGCCGAACCACTTGCCTGGCGAGTTCGAGAAAATCTCGTTCGCGTTGCGGTTGCTGAGCGTCGGAAAAAGTCGCTTGTGGCCAGCCGCGGCAACCTTGGCCGCATAGGCCAGGAGCCCGCACTTAATGAGCTCTTCATGGAGGGGCACACGACGGAACGAGCCTTCGTTCTTGAGCTTCTGGTCTTCGTCGAGGTTGCAGATGCGCAGACACCAGACGCCGTTGATTGACTGGACGTCGGCGATGGCCAGCTGGCACAGCTCCTCGATGCGGCCTCCCACAAACGGCCCCATCAACGGCAGCCAGTAGGCGGCGTCAACGGCCTGACCCTCCGGCCGATAGCCTTTGGTGTAAAGCTCACTCGCGTAGAGCAAGTTCAACTCCCACACCTCATATGCGCGCCGCTTCTTCACGGGCTTGAGCCCGGTCGCGCCGACCACTCCAATGTTGTCGAAGGGGTTGCCTGGCAGGTGTTCCACCAGCTCGGTCATGCCATGGCGAACCAGGGTGGACAGGAAGCCAATTCTGTTCTCGATGGTGCCCTTTGATAGCCCTTGCTCTATGAGGTGGTCTCTATACGCGCGGGCCATCGGTCGCGTGATGGCGTCGACCGAGATAGGGCCATGGAGCTCCCGAAACTCCAGGACGGCTGTCTGGTACGCATTGATGGTTCGGTGGCGGGTCTGGTTCTGCTTCCAGTCCTCGAGCAGGTGCAACAGGGTCTGCGTTGGGCCCGCCGCCTTCGGCGCGACCTTGGGCGCTGTCAGCGCGGATTGCAAACTCGACAACGCAGGCTTGGACGGGGACGGCGCACTGGCCGAGACAGGGGTACCTGTCATCTGCCGCAGCTGTTCCAGCCCTGCCTCCAAGCTTCGGAGCAGCGTCAGTCGCTGGGCCTCGCGGCTCGCTTCCTGGCGGACCTCGGCATAGGCCTGCGGCTGCTGCGCGATTCCTGCCGATTTCGCAGGGATGGCCGGAGCAGGGATTCCGCCGGTCGAAGGTGCAACGCAAGGTCGGCGGGGCTCGGCTAGGCCTTGAATCTTGGACTCGGCAGCCCTGCCGCCGACGAGCGTCAGGCCGGACGGCACTGGCTCCCCCTCCTGGTCACGCTCTCGCGCGGCCCGGTCCCGTCGGAACGCCGCGAGCGTCAGGTTGAACTCTGTTACCTCGGCCGCCAGGCGGACCTTCGCTTTCGCCACCAGGTTGGTTCCGAGCGATTTCCAGACTTGCTCCGTGAAGCCTGGGAACGCCCCGCGTGCGTCAGCCGGAATCTTCCGCTTGAAGTAGAGGTTGTCGCCGCGCTTGAACATGTACTGCGGCAACTTCGCCGCAGACCGGCCACCGACGAGCTCGAGGCGCCGGACTGCGTTGGAGGATTGACTCATCGGTGCTCCTTGGTCGCTGTGGACCTCGGCGAGCACTTCGATGACGGCGGTGACTGCTACACCGCGCTGCTACACCAAACTGCTACACCGAAGCCGTTCCGGGGTAGCACCGTCGACCGTAGACGGGGTAGCAGAGAAAGGAGCCCTAGAAAGCAAAAAGCCGTTGCAAGTCAAAGACTTACATCGGCTTAGCTCCCCTTCAGAAAGGGGGTTGGCGGAGTGGACGGGACTCGAACCCGCGACCCCCGGCGTGACAGGCCGGTATTCTAACCAACTGAACTACCACTCCACAGCAGATGGTTCAGCGTGCCCAATCCGCCTGAACAACAAAGGCCCAAGACCTGACGGTTCAAACGGATGGCGGAGTGGACGGGACTCGAACCCGCGACCCCCGGCGTGACAGGCCGGTATTCTAACCAACTGAACTACCACTCCACGGCAGCTAAGCTAGCAGTCTAGCACGGATTTCCACCGACACGCAAGGTCTCGTGGACGGCACGGCAGCGCATCTCCGACAATGCCGGCATGCATGCAGCGGTGTTGATGGTGTTGGCGACGGGGCTTTTTGCGACCATGGGCGTCACGGTGAAGCTGGCCTCGGCGCTGTACGGCACCGGCGAGATCGTGTTCTACCGTGGCCTGGTCAGCGCGCTGTTGATGCTGGTGCTGGCCCGCTCGCGGCGCTGCAGCCTGCGCACCGCCGTGCCGGCCATGCACTTCTGGCGCAGCGCCAGCGGCGTCTGCGCGCTGCTGCTGTGGTTCTACGCCATCAGCCAGCTGCCGCTGGCCACCGCGGTGACGCTGAACTACATGTCCTCGGTGTGGA
>Ga0208398_100562_pt1 | contig 22316 bp, 15 predicted proteins | sample LakWasMe79_HOW10_2_FD_183905 | JGI IMG/M metagenome (GOLD analysis project Ga0208398, IMG submission 183905) | Freshwater sediment methanotrophic microbial communities from Lake Washington under simulated oxygen tension - Sediment Metagenome... | ecosystem: Environmental > Aquatic > Freshwater >...
TCATGACATCATGAAAATGCAAGCTTTCCAAAGGTTTCATTCCTGTAAAAGCATTCATTCGGTGAAAACCAAATAATGGGCCATTGTCAACGCTGGTTTCGCCAAAAAACTCACCAGGTAAAGTAAAGGCTTCTTTCGGCGCATTCCAGGAAGAGGTCACCATATATTTTCTGCCATGCAGCATTCCTCCAGTTCCGTAATTGATAGCCGGATTTTTAGACGAACGCCCGTCGCTTTTATAAATACCATTATCATGGCCTTCAGTAAAGACTACGTCTATGTATTTCTTGAAAGCATGCGGCAACTGAAACCACCAAATTGGCGTATGGTAAATCACCACATCAGCCCAAACAAATTTTTCTACTTCCTGTGCCGGATCATACTCATCATTTACATCTGTACTTTTTACTTCAAAATCACCATGTTTTTGAAAAAACTCTGCAGTAGTTTTAGCTATTGTCTGATTGAATTTCCCTCCTGAATGACCAAACTTTTGTCCGCCGTTTATTATAAATATCTTTTTCATTTTTGTTTTATATTAATTTAATGATGCAAATTTAAGTCGATACCATCTATTATTAAAATAACATAATTCATACCTTTGTATTATAATTATAATACTTATCGGAATGGTAAATCTAGAATGGTACCGTACTTTTAAATATATCTACAAAACAGGCACCTTATCGGGCGCAGCTGAAGCATTATATATTTCACAGCCAGGAGTCAGCCTTCATTTGAGTTCACTGGAAAGCTATGTGGGTTATAAATTATTCGATAGAACCAGCAGAAAAATGGTTCCGACCGAAAAAGGGAAAGTGCTATACAACTATATAACCGATGCATTATGCAAATTGGAAGAGGCGGAAAAAAACTTTCAGCGAAGCACAGAAAAAAATACGCCGACCATCAGTATCGGAATGTGCTTTGAAACCTTTCAGATTACTTTAGAGCCATACCTGGCAACCTTCCCGTTTAATGTGATTATACAATTTGGAGAATATCCGGAAATGATTGAAAACTTAGACAAAGGTATTTTAGACTTAATTATCACTCCACAGATGATTGCTAAAAATACTATTGACTATCAAGCTTTCTCCTCAGAAACCATTATTCTCATTTGTGGCAGCGAAACCGATTCAGGTGCCTTTGACATTTTAAAAGAACAAAATGACCCTAAAGCAATAGAAGAATGGCTGAAACAGCAAAGATGGTATGGAACAACTGGTGATATGGAGCATTTAAGACGTTTTTGGCAACTTAATTTCAACAAACATGCAGATTTCAGACCAAATTACATTGTACCCAATTTAAACTCAATAGTTCGCTGTTTAAGCAATAGTAACGGACTGGCAGTAATCCCGGATTTCTTATGCAAAACAGAACTGGAAAATGGAAAAATTAAACTTTTATGGCAAGGAAAAACTCCTTTGAAGAACACACTTCATTTTGCAAACAAAAAACAAACTATTTATACCAAAGAAATACAATTAATAAAAGACACTTTTATGAAAATAATGTAAGCCGGACTTCTTGAAATTAAACTACCGCTTCATTATTTCTGTAAAAGGCAAAAAAAAAAGATTCAACTTACGTTGAATCTTTTTTTAATATTATTGTTAAGCTTACTAAGCCTGAGCTTCCTGGTGCTTCACTTCTACGTTATGTTTCTCTTCGCTTGAAATTGTGTCAACCAATACCGGAGTAGCGATAAACAATGAAGAATAAGTTCCGATAATAATACCTATAAGCATTGCAAAGATAAATCCTCTGATTGATTCTCCACCGAAAACAAACATGATTAACAATACTAAAATCATTGTCAAAGAAGTATTAATAGTTCTAGACATTGTAGAATTAATCGATTTGTTTACAATTTCACCAAAAGTTCCTTTTGTCTTACCATCCAAGAACTCACGTACCCTGTCAAATACGATAACCGTATCATTCATAGAGTAACCGATCACAGTAAGGATAGCCGCAATAAAGTGCTGGTCAATTTCCATTCCGAAAGGCATGTATTTCCATAACAAAGAATATACTCCCAATACAAAGATAACGTCATGCGCTACCGCAGCAATTGCACCTAAACTATATTGCCATTTTCTGAAACTTATCATCAAGTATAAGAATACAATTGCCATAGCTCCAAGTACTGCCCAATAGGCATTTGTCTTGATATCTTCTGCTACAGTTGGTCCAACTTTTGAAGCTTGAACAATCCCAAGTTTTTTACCTTCATAAGCATTTACGAATTTTTCGTAAGTCATGTCGGCACCATAATGTTTTTTCAAAGTTTGGTACAACATTTTGTTTACCTCTTCGTCAACAGCACCGCCAGTTTCCTGAATTTTATATTTAGTAGTAATTTTCAATTGATCATCCTTACCAAATATTTTAGCTTCTGCACTACCAAATACAGTAGTCAATTCATCTTTAACTTCTTCTGGTTTCATTGATTTGTCAAAACGAACCTGGAAAGTTCTTCCTCCAACAAAATCAACACCTTGGTCAAATCCATGAGTTGCAATCGATACAATACTTACAATTGTTACAACAATTGAGAAAAGGTAAGTCCATTTTTTAATTCCCAAGAAATCAAAATGGAAATTAGTAAAGAAGTTTTTAGAGAATTTTGTCACAAAAGACAAATCATTTTTACCGGCGATATTTTTATCAATAAAAATTCTGGCAATAAAAATAGATGTGAACAAAGATGTAATGATACCAATTAATAAAGTAGTAGCAAATCCTTTGATTGGTCCGGAACCGAAGATGAACAACACCGCACCTGTCAAGATATGAGTTACGTTTGCATCAACAATAGAACGCATAGCTCCAGTCCAACTGTAAGAAGCTTTAACTGCTTCATCAAGTGTTTTACCAGCTCTTAATTCCTCTTTTGCTCTTTCATATATAATGATGTTCGCATCTACCGCAGTACCCATTGTTAAAACGATACCTGCAATACCAGGCAAAGTAAGTACTGCACCTAAACTTGCCAGGATACCAAACATAAACAATAAGTTGACAGCCAGTGCAATATTTGCATACCAACCTGATTTACCATAATAAATCATCATCCAAAGTGATACCAAAAGCAATCCGATTACAGCAGAATTAGTACCGTTATCAATAGCTTCCTGCCCCAAAGATGGCCCAACAACTTCAGATGAAATAATTTCAGCTGCAGCCGGTAATTTACCTGCTCTTAATACATTCGCTAAATCTTTAGTTTCAGTAACATCAAAATTTCCAGAGATTTCAGATCTTCCACCAGCAATAGGTCCGCTAGAAACTCCAGGTGCAGAATACACAATATCATCAAGAACGATAGCAATAAAACCTTTTTGAGTATAAGCTCTTCCAGTCAATTCTTCCCATTCCTTAGCTCCGGTATTGTTCATTTGCATAGAAACAGCCGGTTTACCCATTTGGTCAAAAGTATCGCTGGCATCTGTTACAACACCACCGCCCATTGAGGCAACATTATCTCTGTTTCCTTTTAAAGCATATAATTCAACAACTTCAACTTCTTTTTCTTTAGCATCTTTAATAGTTGTAGGTTTTCCCCAAACAAATTTTGCATAACGTTGCTCACCTGCCAATAAAATTCTGATATCAGGTCTCTTGAAATAAGAATTAATTACTGCAGTATCTTTTGGAGCAAAAAGACCTAAAACCGGTCCTCCGCCTTGAGCAACAATTTTGTCTATAATAGGATTGTTTCCTTTTTTAGTAGCTGTAGAATCTTTTTCATCAGTCAACAAAGCACTTAATGAATCTTTTGCAACTGATTTAGTCTCAACTTTAGCAACTTCTGTTTTCTTCAAAGCCTCGTTAGCAGCCATGATGAAATTACCGATTTCTTCAACTTTATAAGTTTCCCAAAACTCCAATTGAGCAGTACTTTGCAATAATTTTTTAATTCTGTCTACATCTTTAGCTCCAGGAAGCTCTACAAGAATTCTTCCAGACTCTCCTAATTTTTGGATATTAGGTTGTGTTACGCCAAATTTATCGATACGCTTTCTTAATACTCCAAAAGCACTTTCAACTGACTCATCAACTTTTCTTTTGATTACTTTTTGCACTTGGGCATCAGTCATTTGAAAAGTAACACCACCATCACCCTGCAAACTTCTGTTCGCAAAAATATCAGGAGAAGCTAATTTTACAGTTCCTTTTGAATTGGCTTCAAAAGCCTCGAAAAAAGCATCAAGATAAGTTTGATTTCCTATCTTATTTGCAGTGGCATCTGCCAAAGATTTATTAAAAACTGGATTTTTCGAATTATTAGATAAACCTTTCAAAATGTCTTTAACAGAGATTTGAAGAGTCACATTGATTCCTCCCTCTAAGTCAAGACCTTTGTTTATTTGTTTATCTTTTACTTCATTGAATGTAAAATCAGTAAAACCTAAGCTAAACACTTTTTCTTTACCAATTGAATCCAAATATTTTACTTCTTTCTCTGGGTTTCCGCCAGCAAAAGATTTTGCATCACTTTTAACTTTACTCGAGACAAAAGTGAAAGAAAGTTGGTAAATACTTACCAATGCAAATAGAATTGCGAAAAATTTAATAAGTCCTTTATTCTGCATTACTACTAAAAATTAATTATTTTTTATTTGTTATTTTTGCTTTAAACCCTATAAAATAAGCCATTACATCATTTTTGAAAAACAAAAAAGGACTGCACGATTTATATCATTTTTTTTAAACCGAGCAAATATATAATTAACGGAAAGATTAACCAATTTATTTATTAATTAATATCAAAAAAAAGACTGCAAAATTTGCAGTCTTCTTTTTTTACACGTAAATTATTATGCTAAAACATTTTTCAAATCAGCATTCATGTTTCTTACAGCATCTGCACTTTTTGCAAAAGCAGCTTTTTCAGCATCATTTAATTTAATGTCTACAATTTGCTCAATACCGTTTTTACCTATAATACAAGGCACTCCGATACAAATATCGTCTTGACCGTACTCTCCTTCAATAAAAACAGAACATGCAATCATTTTCTTTTGGTCATTCAAAATACTGTCAACCAAATAAGCTACTGAAGCTCCAGGAGCATACCAAGCTGAAGTACCCAACAAACCTGTTAGTGTAGCACCTCCTACCATTGTAGCTGCTGCAACTTTATCTAATTCTTCCTGAGATAAAAATTGAGATACAGGTATACCATTATATGCAGCCAATCTTGTCAAAGGAATCATTGTAGTATCTCCATGTCCGCCAATAACCATAGCCGAAATATCGTTAGATGGTTTATCCAATGCTTTGGACAAATAATATCTAAAACGTGAGCTGTCTAAAGCACCACCCATTCCAATAATTCTATTTTTTGGCAAACCTGTGGCTTTCAATGTTAAATAAGTCATTGTATCCATAGGATTTGAAACTACAACAATAATTGCGTTTGGTGAATGTGCCAAAACATTATCAGCTACTGTTTTTACAATTCCGGCATTGATTCCTATCAATTCTTCTCTGGTCATTCCCGGTTTTCTTGGAATTCCCGAAGTAATCACAACCACATCACTGTTAGCCGTTTTTGAATAATCATTTGTAACCCCCGAAACATTGGTATTAAACCCAGTATTTGTAGCACATTGCATGATATCCATAGCTTTACCCTCGGCAAAACCTTCTCTGATATCCAATAATACTACTTCACTTGCAATTCCTCTATAAGAAATTGAATCTGCACAGGATGCTCCCACATTCCCTGCTCCTACAATGGTAACTTTCATTTTTATTTGTTTTTTATTAATTTAAAACCAAAAAAAGAAAAATACAGTTACACTAAAAACTACGCATCGATATTTGCGTAAACTGCATTTTTCTCGATAAACTCTCTCCTTGGTGGCACTTCATCACCCATTAACATTGAAAAAACCCTGTCTGCTTCTACCAAACTGTCTATTGTAACCTGTCTCAGCGTTCTGAAATTCGGATCCATTGTAGTTTCCCACAACTGCTCTGCATTCATTTCTCCAAGACCTTTATATCTTTGTATCGCTGCACTTCCTCCCATTCTTTCATTAGCCTGATCGCGTTGAACATCTGTCCAGGCATATTCCTTTTTATTTCCTTTTTTAACCAAATACAAAGGTGGCGCAGCAATATATACATGCCCCTCTTCGATCAGTTCTTTCATGAAACGGAAAAAGAATGTTAAGATTAATGTTGAGATGTGACTACCGTCGACATCGGCATCACACATAATAATCACTTTATGGTAGCGCAATTTTGAAATATTCAAAGCTTTACTATCCTCTTCTGTACCAACAGTAACACCAAGTGCCGTAAATATATTTCGAATCTCTTCGTTCTCAAACACTTTGTGATGCATTGCTTTTTCAACATTCAAAATCTTACCTCTCAAAGGTAAAATTGCTTGAAAAGCACGGTCTCGGCCTTGCTTTGCTGTTCCCCCTGCCGAATCTCCCTCGACAAGATACACTTCACATTTTGCAGGATCCTGTTCAGAACAATCCGATAATTTCCCTGGCAATCCACCACCACCCATAACGGTTTTACGCTGCACCATTTCACGCGCTTTTTTGGCAGCGTGACGTGCCTGTGCAGCCAAAATTACCTTCTGAACAATAACTCTAGCATCATTTGGATTTTCTTCCAAATAGTTTTCAATCATTTCGCTCACCGCCTGACTTACCGGAGAAACCACTTCACGGTTTCCAAGCTTAGTCTTGGTTTGCCCCTCAAACTGAGGCTCGGCAACTTTAACCGAAATAATTGCAGTAAGACCTTCACGGAAATCATCTCCGGAAATATCAAACTTCAATTTATCCAACATTCCGGAAGTATCTGCATATTTCTTCAATGATCGGGTAAGACCCGTTCTAAAACCCTGCAAATGCGTACCACCTTCGTGTGTATTGATATTATTTACATATGAGAAAATATTCTCGGAGTAACTTGTATTATAAATCAAAGCCACTTCAACCGGAATTTCTCCTTTTTCGTGATCCATAGAAATTACGTGTGCAATAATTGGCTCACGATTCCCATCCAAATAACGAATGTATTCTTTCAATCCTTCTGTAGAATGAAAAACTTCACTTCTAAAAGCTCCTTTTTCATCTACTTCTCTTTTGTCTGTAAACGTAATTGTAATACCTTTATTCAAGAAAGAAAGTTCACGCATACGCGCTGATAAAGTATCATAAGAGAACTCCGTAGTTTGTGTAAAAATAGTATCGTCCGGGTAAAAAGTCTGACGTGTACCTCTTTTATCTGTTTCTCCAATTTGTTTAACCGGATATAATGATTTCCCTCTTTCGTATTCCTGCTCATAGATTTTACCGTCTCTAAAAACAGTAGATTTCATATGAACCGAAAGTGCATTTACAACAGAAACTCCAACACCGTGCAAACCTCCGGAAACTTTATAGGAATCTTTATCAAATTTACCTCCGGCACCAATTTTTGTCATTACTACCTCAAGTGCAGAAACCCCTTCTTTTTTATGCAAATCAACAGGAATACCACGCCCGTTATCTTCTACTGTTATGGATCCATCTTCATTAATTGCAACACCAATAGTATCACAATGTCCTCCCATCGCCTCATCAATGGAGTTATCTACTACTTCATAAACTAAATGATGTAACCCTCTTACACCTACATCTCCAATGTACATCGATGGACGCATTCTCACATGCTCCATTCCCTCTAAAGCCTGGATGCTGTCTGCTGAATAATTGCCCTTCTTAATTTCTTCGCTCATATGATTTTAATCTAAAAAATGTGTTTTTTCGTCTTACACGCAAATATATGAAACCATATAAGAATTATTGGTTAAAATCCCATTTTAAGTTGTTAAGTTATTAACAAAAAGACGAAAATATCTGTTTAAATTTCAATATCAATAACAATGTCAATGTCAAATTTCAATATCAATAACATCTGTGCAACTTTCAATCTCAACCAACCTGAATCTGATTATTATTTTTTTGAAGCAGAGCATTTGCCATTTTTACAAGTTCCCTCCCGCTTTCCACTACAATCTTGTATGCCGAACTCCGGCACACAAGGATTTCCGCTTCAATCGGGGCTAAAAATCAACATTCTGCTTTTATACAATTATCCCAAAAAGAAAAGTGGGTTTGCGCAGAAAAACACAAACCCACTTTTTAATGGTTATTAAATTATAAAAATTAATTTCTAATAATTCGGACATTCATTTCTTCCACCTTTTTGTCGGACAATAAAGTTGGCGCACCAAACAATAAGTCGTCACTGGTTCCGGTTTTCGGGAAAGCCATTACTTCCCTGATGGATGACTTTTTCTCCAAAATCATCATCAAACGGTCTATTCCCCAAGCAATTCCTCCGTGTGGCGGTGCACCGTACTGGAACGCTTTATACATCGTTCCCACGCTCTTAATCATCTCATCTTTGTTGTAACCCATGTTTCTATAAGTTGCTTCCAGAATCTCTGATTTATGAGCACGTACAGATCCTCCGCCAATTTCGTAACCGTTCAGGATTAAATCGTACTGCTGAGCGATAATCGTTCCGATTTCGTTATCATCACCCTTCATGTGTTTTTCCAAATCATAAACAGCCGGCATAGAGAAAGGGTTGTGTGTAAATGTCCATCTGCCCTCGTCTGTTCTTTCAAACATTGGGAAATCAACTACCCAAGCCGGACGCAATTCCTTCGGATTAATCAAGTGCAGCATTCTACCCATTTCCTGACGGACGGCATCCAAGGCTTTGTTTGCCGTTGCGTAATCTGCTGCCGAGAAGAATACAATATCCCCTACTTCGGCATTGGTTGCTTTTATGATTCCTGCAGCAATATCTTCGCCCAAAAATTTAATAATCGGCGACTGCAATTCATCTTCATTTACAATTATATATGCCAATCCTCCTAAACCGTGTTGCTGCGCAATCGCAGTAAGATTTTCGATTTGCCCTTTGGACATACGCTTGTTACCTTGTTCTTTGCCCGAAACCTTGATACATTTTACAATTCCTCCCTCTTCAATTGGTTTACTGAATACCTGGAAAGTGGTATCTTTTACGATTTCGGTAATATCCTGCATTTTCAAGCCGTAACGTAAATCAGGTCTGTCACAACCGTAGAAATCCATTGCTTCTTTGTATGTAATCACTTCAAATGGTTTTAAAATCCACTTGTTGCCATATATTTTCCTAACAACTTCATTAAACATTTTTGTGTTTAAATCAATAATCTGCTGCATGCTTCCATAAGCCATTTCCAAATCCAACTGTGTAAATTCAGGTTGACGATCCCCTCGGGAATCTTCATCTCTGAAACAACGTGCCACTTGGAAATACTTTTCATAACCGCTCACCATCAACATCTGTTTGAACTGCTGAGGAGCTTGCGGCAATGTATAAAACGCCCCGGCCTGTTTACGTGAAGGAACGATAAATTCACGTGCTCCTTCATCCGTTCCGGCACTCAAAATCGGTGTTTCGATCTCTAAGAATTCTTCTTCATCCAGAATGTCACGCAATAATTTAATTACTTTATGACGGTTTACAATGGCTCTTCGTACTTCTTCGTTTCGGTGATCTAAAAACTTGTATTGAAAACGAACCGTTTCATTCGATTTTGCAGCTCTTTTAATTTCAAAAGGCAATGTTCTGGATAAATTCAAAATTTCCAAAACCGAAGTTTCCAATTCGATTTTACCCGTACGCAATCCTGCATTATAATCATCTTCATTACGCCCAACTACTTTCCCAGTCACTGAAATAACCGATTCCGGTTTTAATTTCACCAACTCATCTATATTGGGGAACGATTCTCTACTGATACGAACTTGAAAAACCTCATAACTTGAATCACGCAAATCAATAAACATCAATTCACCGTGGTCACGCACACTCGCAACCCAACCTGCCAGCATCACTTCCTGACCGATGTTTTCTTCTGCTAATTGTGAAATTTTATGCGTTCTGTAGGTATCTTTTATAACAATAGGAATTTCAGGAAGCGACTCTTCTTGATTTTCTTTATTCTCAACAACAGTTTCTTTGGAAACCTTTTCAGATGATTGCTCTTTTTCCAAAACAGCGTCAGCACCTAATTTGTCCAAAATAATCTGACGAATCACTTTTCCATTAGCACCTTTCCCGATAATACCTAAAATTTTACCGACTAAAATTCCAGCTTTTCCTTGATCACCAGCTTTAATATCATTAGCAACAGCCTCATTTTCTGAAATTACCTTAGCAATAACTTCCTGAATTTTATCTTCTGAAACCGTGTTTTCTTCAAAATACTTATTGTAATCAAAAGTTCGGTCTTTTAAATAACCAACAATGGCATTTTGAACCAAAACCGCTGTAATCTTTTCTGCTTTGAATAATTGAAAAATTTCAATTAAATGATCAATGCTATGGATTTCAGCATAGTCTTCGACCTTTAAATTATTAGCCAAAGTTTTGGCAACAAACGAAGGATCTTTAATTTCGTTATTAATTTCTACAAATGTTTGCGAACGCAGTTTATCTGCCGTGAAAAACTTAGCGTCTTGCGGCAATACACCGCCATTAATTAAAATAGATTCCACAGCATAAGGCAATGTGCTTGTATCTACTTTTATTGCCTCTATTTCAGTTTTAATGTTTACAAAAGGTAAATCCGGTTCTGAAATAAAACGGTAATCCGCTTCAAATTCTTTTTTACGCATCACTTTGGTCTGCTTTAAGTCAGCATCCCATAAAACTGTCGTTTGATCAGGTCGAAACTCTTTGTTTTCAATAAAATAATTGAATTGTTTCTCCACTTCTTCTTTCAAAGCCTCCACCATAAACTTAAACGAGTTCAAGTTTTTGATTTCTGTTCTTGGATTCAAATCATAACTGTGTTTTTTTCGTAAAGACACAGAAACATCCGATTTGAATTCTCCTTTTTCTAAATTCGCTTCAGAGATTCCCAAATTCTGAACAATACGCTGAATGTATTGAGCATAAGTTGAAGCATCTTCAATATTTCTAATACAAGGTTCCGTAACAATTTCAATCAGCGGCACACCCGCTTTGTTAAAATCGACTAACGAAATCTTCTTTTCGTGCATCAGTTTTGCAGCATCTTCTTCAATGTGAACCTGAGTCAAATTTACAGTAAACTGCGTGCCGTCATTTCTGTAACAAGACACGTGTCCGTCAGGAATTACAGGGTTGTGAAATTGCGTAATCTGAATATTTTTAGGGTTATCCGGGTATTCGTAATGTTTTCTATCCCAGGATATCACTTCATTGCTAAATGACGAATCTACTGCTTTTCCAAAATAAATCGCTTTTGTGATTGCTTCTTTATTTACGGCAGGCAAAACGCCCATTTGTCCGGTACAAACCGAACATATATTCTCGTTAGGTGTTTCTATTTCTTGATTTGGACAAGAACAAAACAACTTGGTTTTGGTATTCAATCGAACGTGAGTTTCCAGTCCGATTACCAATTCTAAATCGTGGGCTTTTATAGCCGCTGTTAATTGCTCCAATTCCATTATATAATATCTTTTAAGAAGTTAGCAAACTTCAACACTAATTCATCATTATTTTTTGCTGCAGTAATCTGCAATCCTGTGGCAGTTCCTTGCGGCACGGTTAAAGTCGGCAATTGCCCTAAACTAAAACCAACCGTATAGGCATCCGACAAATACATCGCCAACGGATCTTTTAAACTGTCTCCGATTTTAGGTGGCGTACTTGGCGTAACCGGCGATAAAATAATATCTACTTCTTTGAAATCATTACTGAAATTTTCAGAAATCTTATCTCGTAAAGCCAGTCCTTTCAAATAGATTTCATCTGAAAAACCTTGGGACAACACTTGGTTTCCACCTACGATTCTACGTTTTGTTTCTTCTGAAAAGTTTTCCGAACGGGTCACTGCATAACTTTCAATTAAATTTTCAGCTTCAATACGGTTACCATAATTGGTTCCGTCCAAACGGGATAAATTCGAAGCCGTTTCGGCCATTGCCAATGTATAATAAGTAGAAACTAAAATGTCAGATTTGAAAAAATCAAGTTCTTTTACTTCTATTCCTTTGGCTTTTATTTTTTCGATACTTGCCAAGAAATCAGCCTTTATTTGAGCATCGATGGCATCGCTCTCTACAAAGTTTTTGAAATAACCGACTTTCTTAATTTCAGAAGTTGCAATTGACTCTTCACTGATTTCAGTCGAAGCGATTGAAGTCTGATCTTTCGGGTCTTTCCCGCTCATTACATTCAACACAATTCGGATATCTTCAATTGATTTTGCCAATGGACCAACACAATCCGTAGAGGAAGCATAAGCCATAAGTCCATATCTTGAAACTCTTCCGTAAGTTGGTTTCAAACCGTAAATATGGTTGTATCCAGCAGGCTGACGAATCGAACCTCCCGTATCTCCTCCAATTGAAAATACAGTATACTCTTTAGCAACGTTAACTGCAGATCCTCCACTTGAACCTCCTGCCACTAATGTTGAATCAACAGCATTTTTTACAGCTCCAAAAATGGTATTTTCACTAGATGAACCGTGACCAAAACTATCACAGTTTTCTTTTACCAATGGAATAGCACCTGCATCCAATAATTTTTGAATGGCAGTAGCCGTGTAGGGAGATTTATAATTTTTCAATAAATCAGAACTTGCAGTTGCAAAAGTTCCCTGCAACATATATACATCTTTAATTCCAAAAGGAATTCCTTCCAACAAACCTATTGTTTCACCTTTTGCAATTTTAGCATCTACTTTAGCCGCTAATTCTAAAGCCAAAGTATCTAATAATGAATTTACTGAATTATACGTATTTTGTTTAAGCAGATCTAATTTTTCTTGCACCAAAGCTGTACAAGTTATTTGTTTAGACACCAATTGCTGGTGTATTTTTTTTATCTGAGAATCCATTTTTTTATCCTTCTATAACTTTAGCAACAACTAAAAAACCATTTTTTTTGTTCGGGAAGTTTTCTAAAATGAGCTGTTTTTCTATAGCCGAACTCTCTATCACAACATCTTCCCTTAAACTATTCACCGACACATAATTACGATTGACATTATTTAAGGAATTATCATTTGATGAATTTGCATTTTTAATTACATCAAATAATTTGTTCACCGACTCTGAGGGCTGTGCTCCTTTAATACTCGACAATATGTCGACTGTCATTGTTTTGCTCATAATTTTATTTAGTTTTAAAGTCAAACTTTTAAGGTGGCGAATTTACAAAAGTTTTATTAGGGAATCACGTTTTTTTTAATGATTCCGACAGTTCTTAATACAAAAGAATACCAATTTAACATTATGTTAAATTAAATTGTAATATATAACACTATTTTGAAATAGTTTAGGTAAAATATAGAATATCGTCAAAATTACAAGAGAATCAAATCAAGCTTTTGTGCCATAAATTCTAAAATTTCACTTTTTATCAAAAAAATTATTTCACTTTGACACCTTTCAAAAACACTTGAGTTGGAATTAATTTAACCATTTGCTTTTCATCAACTTTCATCAAATCCTGATCAAACATTACAAAATCGGCCCATTTATCAACTTCAAGACTTCCTTTTTCTTTTTCTTCAAAATTAGAATAAGCAGCCCAAATGGTCATTCCTCTAAGTGTTTCCTCCCTTGTCAATGCATTTTCCATTTGAAAACCTCCTTTAGGATAATTTTTAATATCCTTTCTGGCAACTGCTGCATGAAAAGTAAGCATTGGATTTACTTCTTCTACAGGAAAATCGGTTCCTAAAGCAACAATTCCAGCTTTTTGAAGTAATTTTTTATAAGCATAGGCATTTTTCAATCGTTCTTTTCCTAATCGTTCGCCTGCCCAATACATATCCGATGTGGCATGAGTAGGCTGAACTGAAGGAATTATCCCGGTCGTAAAATAATCAAAATCGGCTTCCTGTATCACTTGTGCATGTTCAATTTTCCATCTTCTGTCTTTCTTACCAGTCAAAGCATCTTTGTAAATTTTCAACAAAACCGTATTTGCAGAATCCCCGATAGCATGCGAATTCAATTGAAAAGGCGAATTGGCAATTTGTTTGGCAGTCTTATTTAATTCTTCAATCGATGAAAGTAACGCCCCATATTGTTTTGGACTATCCGAATATGGTTTATGCAAGCAAGCGCCACGAGAACCCAATGCGCCATCACCATACATTTTGAAAGAGCATACATTCAAATTATCCGTTTTGTAAATCCCTTTTTTCAGATACAAATCAATATTTTTTTGGTTTGCCGTGATCATAGCATATATATTAATTTTCAAGGCTTTTGCTTTTTGCAAACTATCCATCAAATTAATGATATCCGGATCTAAACCAGCATCATTGACAGTTGTCAACCCATATTGAAACATCACTTTTTCGGCGTCCAATAATCCTGCGATTTGCTTTTGACGATTGGGTTTTGGTATTATTTTAAAAACCAATTCCATCGGATTATCAATTAAAATTCCAGAAGGCTCACCATTTTCCAAAACAATCTCTCCACCCGAAGCTTTTGTTGATTTTGTAATTCCCGCCAATTTCAAAGCCAAACTATTTACAACAATTGCATGACCATCTATGCGATTTAAAACTACCGGAATAGTTGGAAAAACTGCATCCAAATCTTCTTTGGTTGGAAACTTCTTTACATCCCAATCATTTTGATCCCAGCCATTTCCTATAATAAAAGTAGATTTTCTTTCTTTTTGATATTCCTTAATTCTATCAATTACTTCCGCCATGCTCTTGGTTCCGCGCAAATCAACTTCTTGCAAACTCAATCCATAACTGTAAAAATGACAATGTGCATCATACAAACCCGGATAAATAAATTTCCCTTTGGCATCAATGGTATTTTCGGAATCATACGCCTTTGCTATTTCATCATTGGAGCCAATAGCCACAATTTTACCTGATTGAATAGCCATAGCCGAGGCCTTACCAAAATCTTTGTTTACGGTATAAATATTGGCATCGGTTACAATAGTATCTACAGTAATTTTATTTTTTGGATTACAGGAAACCAATAGAATTAACGAAAGCAGAAAAGAAATTTTCTTCATAATAAACAGTTTAATTATTGGAGCTAATATAAAGAAAAGAGCTCCAATAAACCGTAAATTATAAAATGAATTGTTTCAAAGAATAGACTATAAAATTTCTTCTATAGTATATTTGGTGGTATTAATCTCAAAAGTAAACCCAACATTATTCCCCATCAATTTGTTTCCCAAAGGAGATTGCGGGGAAAGCGCGATAACATTAATGCCGTCAATATTGATTTTTGGCAAAGCCAAAGACAGGTACAAATAAATTCCGTTTGCTTTTACCAAACTACCCAAAATAATGGTTTGGGCAATTGCAGTGGAATCAATTTTGTCCAAAACATTTTTTTGATCCAATACCTCTTTGAGTTTTGCATTGAGTTTTTCCTGCTCGATATGCATCATAGACAAAGCCGTTTCGTGCTTATCGCCTGCAGAACCTTTTGCATCGTTTTTGGAATCTTCGGTCAAAGCCGAAATCATATCCCTGAAAACGTCGATTCGGTCTTGAACTAATTGATGGTATTGATGGTATATTTTTTGTTTGAAAGTCATTATAAAAGTTTAACCGCAAAGGTCGCAAAGAATTATGCAATGTTTGCAAAACCAACTTAAAAATTTAATAAAAAGGGATTCAAATTTCTTTTTAGATAACTCCTTTCAAAAGTTCCTTTTCCTATCCTAACCGCGCTTCAAGCACTACGATTTGTCTTTTAAGCTAAGTAGGCACTCAATGTAATCTAGCACCAGTAGGTGGGGTTAAATAATGTCTAATTCAGAGCTCGTATAAATTTGTTAACATTTCTCTTAAATATCTTCTTTTATTTTTATCAATAATATATACTTTTATAAAATGCGATGCTTTTATAAAGTATAGCGAAACATAAAATACTTATGAGAATAAAAACGATTGGTAAAAAAGAACTTATGTGCATATTTTTACTTTGTATTACTATGAATTATGCGCAAAATGTAACAGTTGAAAAACAGAAAACCACACAGACAGCTAAATCCAAACAAGAGATATTAGCTGAAATCGAAAAAACCTGTCAAACTATAATAGAAGACAATTACTTTAATCCAAATAACAATACTTTAACTGAAATTAATCCTAACAGAACTACAACAGATAAAAATTTGCTTGATGTATTCAGTGATATTTCGGTCGAACTTCAAAAAAACAAAAATAACGCTACTGAAAGTAATAGCACAGAAACTAAAGGAAATAATGCACCTTCATTTAACGAAGTGTACCCAAAGGAAAAATACGACGCTTTGATAACTCATGGCACTGCTTTCATCAAAAAAGCTGAATTTCTTTCTCAGTCATTGGATAAGAAAGCGACCGAATTTGACGCTGCTGCTAAAGCAAATAATATTGAAGAAGTTAAAAGGGCTTACACTAAAATAGGGCTAGCATTTCATGCTATGGGTTCTAAACTTGATAGCGCAATACTAGATCTAAGAAGAACACAACCTTATATAGTTGAAACCTATACTAAAATGATGACTGTTAGCAACGAAACAGATGCTCATAAAAAAATAGAAACTACCGTTGACGCTACGAAGAGTATGTTTGGAATCGTATATTATTTGGAAGCAATTAAAAATTGTAATGATGTAGTAACCACAATTCAAGATTATTTGGCGCAATTATCTAAGGTCTCAGGCACCTCAAAAGGGTAACTGCTATAGCAATCCATAAAAATTCTATAATACATTTTGAAGTATAATTATCTCTTAAATTAATAAACTATGCCTATTATAAAAGTTAATTAAAATGCATAAAATTAAAACCCCAGTATTATTTTTTTTCCTTTCGTTATCGTGTTTTTCACAACTGAAAACGAATAATCAAAATGGAATTTATAAAGATTTGTATCATTTAAATTTAAATGATTCGGTTAAGTCAGTCGTGTATGACCGAACCTTTTACAAAGAAGATCTCACAGCATATGAAATAGATGATATCACAGATATAGTAATATTCCGAAAATCATATGAATCATATGAGTTTAATAAATATGGTTTAATATCAAGACATTTTTCCGATTCATTAGTATATGACCCAAAGGATCTTCAAAATAATTTCAAATATGAATTGAACAAAAAGGTGTATCGAGTACCTGATTGGACTGGAATGGTTATTTTAAACATGCAAAATGTAAATAAAACTACGTTTAAGAGGTCTAGCTGTTTTAAAAATTTAGACTCGGATTTTGCTTATAAATATAATTTCGACAAAAACGGTAAAATAACTACTGAAAAGGAATATTTTGTACAAAAAGATGCTTCTACTAATATCATTGAAACTGAGCTATACCAAACCAAAAAATATATATACGATCTTAAAGGCAATTTGGTACAGCAACGCTTATTTTATGAAGGTGAATACAAGAACGATAATTATTATACAGAAAAAGATGGGGCGTATGAAAAATGGATCTATGAATACGATGGTAAAAATCGCTTAATTAAAGTGACTAATATGGGGGCTGTAAACCCGCAGGTCGAACAAGAACCAGATATACAACAGAAATATAAATATCATCCCACCGAAAATTATGTTACTGAAGTTGAAATATTTGACGAGCATGGTCTTGGCAGTAATTATCAATATAAAAAAGCTAAATTTTATTATAACAAAAATGCGGATATCATAGCATGTGAATATGTAAATGATATTGCAGAAAAACGACTAAAAGTCTTTTACGAATATGAGTATGATAGTCATAACAATTGGATAAAATGCAAACTTAGATACAATTCAATGCAAGACGAGGTGATTAAAAGTATAAAAAGAAAAATTTCATATTATGGAAATTAAATTAGATATTAAAAAAGCTATTGCAGGTTTTACATTGCTATACAGTTGTCTTTGCATTGCCCAGGAAAACAAATTAAAAGTAAACAGATCGTTAAATTTAAACGGTCCTGTTAAGACTGTAAATACATTTTATTCCTTTTACAAACAAGACATAACACCATTAGTAAAATATCGTGTTTTATTTGAAAACGACATCGCTAATGATGATTCTTATGAATTTAACAAAGAGGGACTTCCTATACAAAAAGCAATCACTCTTAGAACCAAAGGTTATGAAGATCGCCCACAAGGGAAATTATATAAATATGTATATGATGATAAAGATTGTAATTTAAAGAAAGAACTGTTGCCTTATCTAAATATTTCAAAACCATTATCTATCGATTTGGATTTACAAATCAAGACTAATTTCAATATTGAAAGTAGATTTAAAGATGACAGAGAATATAAAACATCCAAACTAGACAGCGTAAATGTAGCACAAAATCAATATCGAGATCTGAGAGAGTTTCAATATCAATATAAAACTGAAGGAAATAAAATTATTGAAGAAAAGGTTTATTATAAGCCTAAACCAGGACAAAAAATATTTAAATCACCTTCAGAAGACGAACTACTATTAGTAAAGACATTTACTTACGATTCAAGAGGAAACCTAATAGAATGTAATTTTGATTTAGAAAACATATCCCCGTATCGTGACACTAATGTAGACAATAAATTTAACTATGCTTGTGACACTAAATTCAAATGTTACTACGATGACAAAAGCAAAGTTATCAAAACAACTTGGCGTAACTATTTAGGAATATTCCTTACCGCAATTTATACTTACGACTCTACCAATACCTATATTCAAAAAACACATATTACAGGTCAACAATCTTATCCTTACCCAAGTGATGACATAATTTTCAACTATAATGAAAACAACGATTTAGTGGAAGTCAATTTTATTAGTGAAGATGAAATAAATCAACCTGCAAACAGATATTATGAATATGAATACGATAATCATAAAAACTGGATTAAATGTAAGATGTATTTAGAAGGAAATAAAAATGAAGTAACAGCTACATTGGAGAGAAAAATACAATATTATCAATAAAATTCAGAAGTTAAATTTAAACCAAAAGGACTACGGAATTAAAATCCCGTAGTCCTTTTTTGTTTTTACTGACCGAAAAAGAATTCTTTACAAAACCACAAAGCTTACTAAGCAAAAACTCAGAACACCAGAATTAACTTTTAAAACCTTGTGAATCCTTTGGGTTCTCTGTAAACTTTATGCTTCAATAATCTTAAAAATCAAATTTATAATTCCCTCCAATCATTACCTGAAATCCCTGAACCGGATAATTCAACCATTTTTGGTAACCGTTGTTTAAAATATTATTTGCTTTCAAAAAGGCTGTAAATCGGTCGTTGTGTTTGTATCTTAAATTGGCATTCAAATCAAAATAACCATCCAGCGTAATTGGTCCTGGAGTCGTTACATAAACTATGTCGGTATTGAGCTGTTGATCTTTGCGTTCCCCAACATAAAACAAGTTGATTCCCATCAGCCATTTTTCAGTTATTGCAAAATCAACTTTTGAATTCAATTGAATTGTTGGCAAATTCCACGCTTCAGCCTGAAATTTATTGGTATATGTACTAATGGTTGCGTCTGCTTCAACAGTGACACCTTTGGCTAAATCCGCTTTGATTTCACCATACAAATGCATAATATTCATATTGTCATAAACCACCTGAAATGAATTTCCGAAAGCATAATTGGCATTCGTATCCCTTTCACTGTAGTCGTTGCTTTTAAACAAGGCTTTGTTTTCATCATAAATAAAAGATGCTTTGACATCATAACTCACTGTACTGGCCAATTTTCCTCTCAACCCGATATTAACATCATACATTTCATTGGTTGGCTTAATATCCAATGTTGGAGAAACATAAGGATTTCCATCTACAAAATCTTTACAGGTGTTTTGCTTCAAACTTCCTTTGGCACCAGTATAAAACACCATCAAATCTCCAACTATATTATACGATGCCGTAACTGCCGGATAGACATAAAACTTATTGCTGTTGCTTTCTTTACCCGAACTATAAACCAAGCCAGCACCAATATCGATTGTCCAGTCATCTCTTTTCATTACAAAACTCGGGACGATTCCAAAGTTTGTAAATCCATATTTGATGTCCGCAGTATTGGTTTCCAGATAATTTTTCTTAAAACTTCCGTCAACATAATCAACAAACACTTTGGTTTTTATTGATTCATCAAAGACATCAAACTTAAAAACCGGCGTTAACAAAAACCTATTCTCAGCAGAGCTATAGGCATCCGAAAAGTGATTAAGCTCCAGATTAACATCTTCAACTATACTTTCGTCAAAAGCCAGCGAACCTCCGGCCGTAATCGTATTGTACGATTGCTGCGGATCGATACCATTAATCAAAGCCATACTTTCTGCCAATGTTAATGTATTTCCAAAAACCGATGGCAATCCATACCAATTATAAATTTGGTTTTGATATCCAAGCTTTACTTTCCATGCCATTTCCTGCTCATTCGACCCATAAAACAAATCGATTTTGGTATCAAAATACGTATCGTCCAGCATAATATCTTTTATACCTCCCTGAGAAGAATTATGACGAAACATTCCACCAACATAGTCACTGTTATTAAGATCTTCATTCACGTACAATTCGGCGTTCAACCTGCCGTAATTACCTATTCCAACTGTGGCGTAATTTTTAAAAAGCCTGTCCTCTTTTGCTTTCTCTACCCCCTGAGCATTTCCTTTGGAAGGAGAAAATGTCGAGGCCACAGGAAAAGGCAAAATCGAATATTGAACACTTTCTTTTTTGGCATTTTCGTCTGTTGTAATTACCGGAACTTCTTTTTCTTTGAAAGCATCGGAGATTGTCGGCGTATAAGGTTTTACCACATTTACTACTTCTGTCCCAATGTTATCCTTCTTGTCTTGCGCAAAAGAAAATTGGGTAAATAGTAAAAGGAAAATCCCGGCTCCAATCCTCCCGGAAAGAGTCAGGAACTTTGATTGCTTATTTATGAATGCTTTTATGTTTTTGATTTTCATCTTTTGTATTTTCTAATTTCTAACTTCTGAATTCTGCTTTCCTCCCTACACTTCCCATTCTCCTTTTGCAACATATTGCGTTTTACCTCCAATTTTTATGTCAAAATAATCCCCTGATAATTTTCCGTCAAAATAAATTCGAGAAGGTCTATTGATAAAATCGCCTTGATGATTGACCGTTTTAATTTCCGGCGAATGATATTTCAAAAGAAAAGCCTGCAGACAGGTGCTAGCACTTCCTGTAGCCGCATCTTCCATAATCTGATTATTTTCTATATAAAGCATTCGGCTGAGAATCTTTCCTTCGTCAAAACAATAAAAATACAGTGATCTATGATTTGTTCTGCAATGAGCCAACAGCCATTCTTTCATTTTAACCAATTCGAGATTCAAATTCTCTAATGCTTTTTTGCTTTTAAGAGGCACAATTACAAAGGCACTTCCTGTGGTCACTTCCTGAACCAGGAAGTTATCATCAAAATCAGAAAGACTTAAATTACTGAAAGACAACAAACCTTCTTTTGGGAAAACATCAAAAAACTGAGGCTGCGCTGCCTGCAGCCAAACCAAATCCTCAACTTGCTGAATAGGGATTTCTCCTATTGGAACCGTCAGCTTCAAATTACGGGGTTGGCTTCCAATTATTTTATTCATCAAAACCCAAGAGGTTCCAATGATTGGATGCCCTGCAAACTGCATTTCGTGTTCGGCGGTAAAAATTCGAATTGTAGCGCTGCTGTTTTCGGGTTGGATGGCGGTGATAAATGTACTTTCTGCAAAGTTAATTTCGCGTGCAATTTTTTGCATCACTTCCGGATCCATTCCATCGGCATCCAAAAAAACAGCCAGTTGATTTCCGGCATATTTTTCCTCAGCAAAAACATCTACTATATAAAAAGGTAATTTCATGCTGCTCTCTATTTAGTGATCGATGAATTTGTTTTGGCTTCTTCGGCTTTTATTCTGTTCAATTCTGTTTTGGCTTCTTCCACAACATCCGAATAATTGGTAAAATTCTCAATTACATTATCCAAAACATAAGTTGCCTGATAACTGTCTTTCAATCCGTAATAATTTTTTGCCATCAGCACCAAACCTTTGGCTCCAAAATAGCGGTAACTCGAATAATTTTTGGCCAGTTTTTGAATGGCCGTATTCGAAAGCTCGAATTTTCCGTCTTTATTTTTAAAATAAGCATCATAATACAACGCTTCTGCAGCGAGTTCTCCTTTGCTTACTGTCAGCAATTTTGCGTAAGCGGTTTTAGCTTTTGCCTCATCACCTGACTGCATCGCTGAACGTGCAACAATGATTTG